>DGYMR06203__coassemble_1085_pt1 | contig 19916 bp, 22 predicted proteins | sample DGYMR06203__metabat2_low_PE_047 | metagenome-assembled genome bin DGYMR06203 | reverse complement strand
CGGGATCCGGGTATTTGGGCGAGCAGTTCGCCAACAACAGCGTCGTCAGTAAAAGTGTGGTCTTTGTCATCGTCTAAAACCTTTATTTCAGCATATCTCAGGACACCCACCGCCGCTCACCTCCCCTCATAGATCAGGACGGGGCGGCGCTTTTCATCCGGAAGACGCAGGTGAGAATTCGCTTTCTCGGTGCCGTAATAATCCGAGAGCGAGCCCTCGCACACAAAAACATCAAACTGATAAGCCGCGGCACGTCCCGCGTAGAGCTCTTTTCGATACGGGGCAAGAGCCTGCTGCTCGCCCGGCGACAGAATCACCTTGAGCCCCTTCTCACTCGCCGTCACCGTCTGCTTCTGCGGCAGGGCGGCCAGATAGGCGCGCCAAGCCGATTCATGCTCCGGGTTGATCGCCACCAGCCCTTCCGCGCCGTCGGTCAGGCAGAACAATCCGATATTCCCCGGGTAGCCCTCGCCGTCCCGCAGCTCGTCCACGCGATCAGACACCGCCTCCTCCGTGGCGACCACGCGGCAGGGAATGGGGGGCAGATCGCCCGATGCACAGGCCCCGGGAGCAACCAGAGAAAGCCCCGCGAAGTACTCGCGCTGCTGCGGCGTCATGCCGGCCAGCGTCTGCACGCGGCCCCCCCGCCCGGCGAGAGCCGCAGCCTTGCGACTCCAGCGCCAGCGACAACCGTCCAGAGACGCAACGGGCTCGACCCACCCCTGAACTTCGAGTTGGTAGAGCAGCCAGAGATTGTCGAGCAAGCGCGCCGTCCGCACCTCACCCTCCGCCAGAAAAGACGCCGGCAGATACGGCACAAAGTTATTCCGCAGCCCCCCCATAATACAGCTGTAGGTCGGCGTGATGCGCCGCCCGGGCAGGAAGTACAGGCGCCCCTTCATCCCGCGGCAACAGAGCGCGGCCAAGGCCTTCAGATCCGCCCGCTCCAGCATCAGGTTGATATCCGTCTCGTCAGTGCCGGAGTGAGGTGCCGAGCCCGCCACCTGTGCACTCGGCATCGCCTTGATCGGCCAAAGCTCCGGCGTCTTCCCGCCCTCGCCGGAGGGAGGGGCCGCGCCCTGAGCGTCGTCATCGGCGGAATCGAACTCCTCGGGCTCCGCCTGCCCCCAGGCCGCCGTGTTGCTCGGCATGACGAAACGAATATCCCCGCTGCTCACAATATCGGTGCCCCGACTCAGGCGGAAGGGCGTGTAGCGCGAATCAACGGAATCAAACAACTGCCAGGTGCGAAACGACGCCCGCTTGTACACGCAGGGACTCTCCGCGCATTCCTGACCCTGCCAACCAACGCATGACGAAACGGCGAGCGTCAGCAGACCCGCCAACAAAGTTTTAATCTTCATGTGATTCATATGTGTATCAAACTCGGCAATGGCACACGCCCCGCCCTTTATCTCTCAAAGCGCGGCTCGATAACTTTGGCCGGAGGCGGCACCGCATCCATCGAGCCCATATTATACCAATCGTACAGGTAGATGAGGCAATCACCCGAGTCAAAGAGAATGAAGATGGGCCTCACCGCCTGATAGGGCGTGCCCGCGAAGTCCATGAGATCGCGGCTGCGACGGACTTCGTAGTGCTCCTGCGAATGGGCCTTGGCCACGGAGTCATCGACTTCGTTCGCGGTGTCCGGGACGCAATCCCACTCCTCCATTTGGCGGAACACCCACTCCTTTTCTCCAGGAATCACGAACACCGGGAAAGTAACGCCGCCGTAGCGATGCTCGATGGCGCAGGCCCGTTCACTCGGTCGGTTGCCCCAGAAGGGGTACATTCCCTCCCACGGATCTTCCTTGGCTCGGCACGAAGAAAGCCCGGCGCTCACAGCGAGCGCGGCGGCGAGAACAATCCTGAACGCGGTTTTCATCACGGGATAGCGTGGGGAATGAAGTTAGAGCACCGAACCCGCGGCACTCGCAGTGCGCGTTGACCTCGGGGATTCAACCGCTCACCCCTGTTTTGTAACATGTACAGCTGCGGAAATCAAGCCCTTTGTCGGGAAAAGCGCGTCTGCGGTGGGCGGCCGACGGTGCCCGAAGCTGAAGCGCCCCCGGCAGTCCGGGAGCGCATATTCCCGCGGTGTACGCCTCACTCAGCCATCATGCGCTCGGCCTCGGCCTTCGGGATGACGATCGGGCCCTTGATCCTCTCGGGCTCGGTGACGGGATAGCGATGATAAATATAAAGATTTCGGCCGTCTCCGTAGACGTAGTGCGTCTCCTTGAGGCTCAACTTGCGCTGCCGGGAAAGCTGTTTGATGAGCTTGTCGTATTTCGGATCGCCCGCCGGGTGATACTCGTACGCGTAGAGCAGGCGCGGCTCATCCCCCGCGGGGGGCCGATCCTGCGGAGCAGGAACGCAGGAGGTGCAGAGAGCCGCGGCTGTCAGGAGGAGAAGAAGGCGCATAACGGGAACTGACATCATTTCAGATTGCTGCATGGGGAAACTTTTTTTTCAGGGCGTGTTGCACTGCCACAAATGTGCGGGTACATGAGCATCGGCTCAATTCAACTTCACTCGCAGGTCGTATGGGAAATAATACTCCTTGCCGCCCTGTTTGAAATAAGTGATGACCCAACTCAACTCTTTGAGCTTTGCGTGGCGTAAATCAACATCAAAGACGGCCACAAACCTGTATGGAGCATTTCCCGATAGGGAATGCACGGCAGGCTGATTGAGGAAGGGGGACTCATAGCCGTTTCCCTTTTCGTCCAAAATCATACACCCCTTGACGATTTGGATGCTGCGAGTTTTCTCCTCGGACCTTTCCGTTGCTCCGATCTCGATCGTCTCGTCCGTCTTGTTCGTGATACTCATCTCCACAAAGGTCTTGCCCCCGGCAAAGGAGATCTGATGAACTTCGAGCTCGAGAATATCGTCGATCCTCGGGTTGCTCTGAGGCGTACAACTGATCGCGCCGCACAGCGAAACGAGCAAAAACAACATGAGCGCGAAACAATAGTGTTTCATCACGAAAAAAAGACTCATTGATCTTGGTACCCCTTCCTCGACGCTCGCGGAGGCAGCTCTGCACCGCCCCCACTCCCCGGCGGCCGCACAAATACCTTATATCATGAGCGGCACCGTGAGACAAGCCCCTTGTGAAGTGAAGTCGCGCGGATCGTGTCATGCGAGAACCCTCCGCTGCTCCAAGAGCTCACGCGCTGCTGTCCCGCTGTAGCCGGGGCAAAGGGGCGGCGGTGGTAGGAGCCCTCCTCCGAAAGCGGCACAGGACTCAGCACCGGGAGCATTCGCCCTCATCGAGCACCTGCAACACGAAATCACTTAAATCGCGGAGCTGCGGAGAGAAGAGAATCACCTCCGATAAGGCTTCGTCGCCGATAAGGATCTTGACGGCGTCGGGTATCTGCTCCATGAGAATGAGGGTGCAGAAGCGGTGACACAAGTCGGGATCCCTGACGGTGAGCATCCATCCCGGATTATCACAGGTTTCCAGAATGAAGCCGTAGTCATGTTCCCATGTTCCGTCGCACCGCGCGTTGTAGTACTGTTCCAGAGCCTTGAGCATTGTTGAAGATCGTGTAGTCGGCGCTGCCTCGCCGCCCCCTCCCGAGGCGGAAACGGAAACTGCCGCCCTGCCCCGCTGGCGCCCGCAAGGGGAGAACGCAGCCGGCTGCCTGCCTCATGAGCGAGTGCTCTCAGTATACGATAGAGCTCTGCCCTCTGTCAAGCCCTCATGAAGCAACGCGCGGCGAGCGCGGGGCACTCGAGAGAAAGACTCCGGAAGGCAAAGGCTCAGCGCCGGGAAGCCGACGCCGGCCTTATGCTTGCAGAGGTCAGAGCCGTCAAAGCAGTCAAATCAGTCAAATCAGTCAAAGCTGCGGCATACTCCGCTGAGCCTTCGTTTCCCAACGCTCCATGGCCTTCTGCTTCTCCTCCGCATTCAACTCCGGCAGTGCATCCAACGACTGCCGGAAATACTCGCGCGCCCGAGAGATATCCTGCGAGGTTCCGATGCCGGAGAGGCAGCAATTTGACAAATACTGATAATGGATCGCCTCCGCCTTCCCGTCGCGCACAGCCGCCTCCAGCAGGCGAACACCCTCGGCCGCGTAAGCCTCGGCCTGCTCCTCCGAAATCTCTTCCGTTGCGGGCTCAAGCACAAACATCCCCATGTCAATCATCGCCATCGGGCAACCTCCGTCAGCCGCCTTCTGCATCCAGTAGAGAGACAGCTTCATCCCCTCCTCATGGGGAATGTGCATATGCGTGGCGAGCAGATGGAAAAGCGCCCCCAGTTCCCACGCGCCTTCCGCATCCCCGGCTTGGGCTTTTTCCAGAGTCACGCGGATGTTGTTCCGGTCGGGCAAGACCTCCGTGCTGACTTCGCTCAGCAGACTCGCGGACTTTTCCTCAGGTGAATCGGGCTTGCAGGAGCCCAGAAGCAGGGCACAGGCGATGATGGCAATGATGGATTTCATGATGGATGCAAAAGCTTAAAAATAGGGGTGGCGAGCGAGCAAGATGCGGCGGGGGTTCCCTTGATACTCCGGTATTATCGGGGAGACTCTCAACGCGGCACCGCGATGGGCGGGATCAGCGCTTGGAGACGTATTGGCAAAACAGGCTATCGAAGAATTCGCCGGCACCGATCTCGCGCAGCACCTGCTTCGGGCTTGACCCGGAGCCGTCGAGCTTTCCCAGGGCGGGATCCGCTCCGTACATGAGCAACAAGATCATCAAGCGGGGAGAAAAGGAGTAAAACGCATCCATGAGAGGCGAATTGGCCTCCTCGCCGTAAATGTTCGGATCCGCCCCCTTTTCCAGCAAGAAGTGCACATTCTCCTCCCGGTCGTAATAAACCGCCAAGCCGAGCGCCGTCATGCCCGAGGGGTAGATGAAGTTGATGCCGTTTTGCCGAATTTCCTCCCAGTTCTCATCATTGAGATTCCCCAAGATGTCGTCGATGATGTAGGTCTCTTCCATATCGAGTTTTTGTTATTGACTGAATAAGCGCCGATCCTCCTCGCACGTCGTTCCCGACGCACGGATCAACTGAGCCGACCTGAGCCGACCTGAGCCAAGGCACGGGCCGTAAGGCCCTCGTTCTGCACCCCGACGCAGCCAACGGTCGAAAACAGGGAGACGAGCCCCCCGGAAACAGCCGCTCAGCAGCCGGAGCTACAGGATTGCCGCTCAGGAGCCCTGACCGCACTCATCGCCTGTCTTATACCATGCAGAAGCCGGACGCGCAAGCCGCTTTTGTGAGAATGCAGAACCTCCGGCCGAGGCGTACGACAAGGCAACAGGTCAACATGTCAGCAGGTCAACAAGGCGGCAAGGCGCTCACTTCCCGGCTGTCAGCTCCGTGAGCAGATCGTGAATCTCATCATGGTGCTCCATAACCCAATCGATTTCTCGACGGCGGGCCTTGCGGTTCTCGTCATTGAAGCGGTCGACGGGAAACTCCGGGCAGGCCGTGGTATGCAATGCTTCCCCATGCCGACTGCCGAGGACGAAGGTGAGGATCATCAGGCGAGAGAGCGAATTGTCGGTCTTCCACCAGCAGAGCTCGAGCGTTTCTTCATGTTCGCTGAGCCACAACACCGATGCCGCCTCTGCGATGTCGTCCGCAGGAACATCAAAGTTGGTCAGAAGCAGGCTCAGAGGATAGATGTTATACCCACCTTCCACGAAGCCTTTTCCCTTCAGCGCTTCCACGCCGCTCCAATCCACCCGGGCGAAGGCATCCCTGAGGAGATTTTCGAGCTGTTCCATCGTCATGGCGTCCGCCACACAGGAGGCTGATGCCGTCGTCGGTGGAATCGGGTCGTCGTTGGAGCACTCCTTCTCACAGGCGAACAGGGCCGGAATCAGGGCGCAGATGATGAGTGTGTTTCGTTTCATGGGGCGGGGATGATTTTTTCGTGCAGTAAAGCCCCCTCTTCGACACTCGGGAAGGCGTTTTTCTCCTCCACCGGGCAGGGGTGGGCGCGTGAATATTTTATATCATGCGGGAGGGGGCAAGGCAAGCCTGATGTTGGGCGGCTGGCCGGAGAGAATCGGGGCGGGAAGCGCTTCGGCGCCGAGGGGCTCAAAGATCAAATTTGAAGTAGACCCAGCCGGTTTGGGGTGAGAACAGGAGCTCGCCGGAAAGCGGCGCCCTGAGGAGGCGCGCTTGAAAGGCGGCGTCCCGCGTCCAATCATCGACCTCTTCCCCGGGGTTCAAGGCCGCCTCCACATGCTCCCCGCTCTGAGCCGGCGGCAGGGATGACGCGGGGAGGCGGAAAAAGCCTTCCGCGCAGTAGGCGGGATCCTGATCGGGTATCGTGAAGCCGTCCGGCTCTTTACCGGTGTGCTTGTTGATGATCGTCACCGACGCGTCGGATAGATCATCGGCGTTGACGTTGAAGAGTTTGGTGATCGTCTCGACATCCTCGTTGTTCCGATCGAAGAAAACGAGGCCGGCGCCCAGAAGGAGCAGCGCGGCAACAAGGAATGACAGGTGGTACTTCATGTGTTGAGCGGGATTGCGGAATGAGCAAAAGAAGAGCTCATACTTTCTCATGCCGAGGAAGAGCCTCCATTTTTTTCACGAAGTAACGGTACAGAGGTTCATAAAACTCATCTCCGTTAGCTCCAAGCCTTAGGTGAAGCCTTGATCGATCTTCCCCGGCCAGTTGAAGCTGAGGAGGGGCCTCATGATCATCGTCAACGACTATGGGATCCGTTGCATCGCACTGTTCCATCTCGCGAGTCTCCGGATTATATACATAGCATCCGTCGCATCGGTTTGGATAACCTATGTCATCCGTATCAATACTAAAAATGATACGATTATTCCACACATGCATGGTAGATGCCGGAAGACCTGTGAGGCAGATGCAAACGAAATCTCCATCATAAGTCACAAGATCCACACCGGAGGTAATGGATAAGGGGAAATAATACCACGTCATTCCTCCGATCGATATTCGACCGAGGAAGCCCAAGGCGGTCACAGTCACACCCCATATGCAACACAAAACGGCAACCCCAATGAAGATTCTTGCGAGTAATACTTTCATGCTGTTCCTTTGCAAGTCCCCCCGAGCCACCGTCGGTGAAAGGGACGGCTCGCCGCAGCGGGGGCATATGCGCTGCCGGGTGTGCACTCCCGCAGACAAGCGGCACGCCTCGACTGAGCTAAAGTATATGATACTCCGCCCCTTGTCAAGCCACGCGCATACCTTTCCGCGTCATCGAGGGTCTGCTTCCGTCCCGCGAGGTGCTTGATTCCGTATAAGAGATTTTCAGGACATGCTCCGGGAATGAGGCTCCCGGGGTCAATCGCCCGAGGAAGCACCTTCGGGAGGGGGCGGAACCAGCATCTCTTCAAGAAAGGACTTCACCTCGGGGGAGAGGCTCGCGCCGAAATGAACGCTGTCGCCCAGCATGCAAGCCATGGTCAAGTCCTCCGCATTTCCCGAATACATAATCGACTGATCGTGCCACAACGAGTACTCCTCCCTGCTCCCGTCCTGATAAAACAGGGTGATGAGAGCCTTTTCGTTGTTCAGTCCATCGTGCTGATGAAGGAAAAAGGTGGGCCTCGACCGGCGCAGGAGACGAACCAGATGCTCCCGCTGCTGATCACTTAAAGTCATCGTGGTGTACTCCGAGCGTTCCTCATCATAATACCTTACGACAGCGCCCGAGGGGCTGCCGATCAGGCAACTGTAGTAAAAGACATACCACGCGCATGATAACAGGATCAGAAGGAGCAGCAAGCCGATGACATACGCCCGCTTCCTGCCGGGTCTGCTTGCCTTTGAGTCGCTCGTGCCGTTCATGGTGCCTCCCTCAATACCCAGTTGCTGCCGCGACGTCAAGATCGGCGTTTGACATTTTCCGCTGTGGAGGAGGCCTTTCTCGGCGCGTCTGCGCCTCCCCTTTGGGCACCGTCACTCAGGGGAGGAGGGAGAGGCGGGAGGGGCGGCCCGCTCTGTTCATCGGGGCATCGGGCTCGCGACTCGGAGGGCAACGAGCGCGGTGCCTACCTGCGTCATGCCTTGTATGTTTGTTAACATACGGCTTGACTTGCACCCGGCGGTGCGGTATAGGGTGTTGTATACCCTCGTCGATATGAATACGCTGTATCCTCTCTTGGCTCTGGCTCTATCGCTGCCGGCTCTCGGCCAGTGCCCCGAAAGCTCGGCGCCCTTATCCGCCGACGGCGCGCAGGCCGCCGTTCAACCCCTGCCCCTCATTGTCGCGCCGCCGCAGTCGAGCGACACCGATCAAGGCTTCTCCCGCAGCCCCTCCCCGAGCCGCTATGATGAGGGAAAAGGCATTCTCGTCAAAGAGTTCATCACCCGCACCGCCTACCGCTCCCCCAAGGGAAACAATTCGCGCTTCGTCATCATGGAGTACTCCGTCGACCCGACGGGCAAGGAATTGAAGCGCACCACGTGGGAGGTCTTTGAGGGGACCTCTCGGTTGGCGAACGAAGACACGGTGGTGTTTGAGCGCATGGCTCCCTACACCTTCCGCGAAGAGCTGGGGGACGGGGCGTATGCCCTCTATAAACTCGTCTTTGATGCTCAGGGAAAGCTGCAGCGCATGGAGCAGAGCTTCTTCGGGAAGGACGGCGCCGTTCTGTCCCAGCAGATCATCTATAGCCGAGACGACGCCTGAGAAGCCGTCTCGCCGTTCCGCCGTTTCCGACGCCCGACGCCCGACGCGCCCGGCTCGACCGAGAAAGCTGCCCGCGGCGCAGGGGTTGAGCCCTCCGGCGACGGCCTCACCGCGTTCTGAAGAAGCGGATCAGCTCCCGCGTCTGCGCGTCAAAGACGGCGTAGAATTCCCCACCGACTGCCCGCTTGCTCTGCCGGAGCTTTTGATCGCCGATGCAGACGAGGTAATACTCTTTTTCGTCCTGCAAGGACATGTTCTGCCGCACCTCGCGCGGCATTTCCCGCCCCTTCCGAAGGGAGAGCTCCATCATCTGCGCATCGTCCCGATAGCTTCTTTCGGGGAGCTCCGATTGTAACACTCCAGCGCCGAGGCGCGCACGGAAGCCTCGGTCGCCCCCGGGCTTCCCGCGTCACAGGGCTGTTGGCAGGAGACGCCTCCGGCCTCGGCCTGATCCGCCATTTGAGAAAGCGCCGTCTCCCACTCCCGTGGCTCGGGTTGGGCTGCCTCCTGAGCGCAGGCGCAGGTGATGCCGGCGGCGATCAGCGTGACGATGAGTTGCTTTTTGAACATAGGTGTTGGTCTCTTTTTTTCGACGCGCGCGAGCGCACCTAGCGCACCAAGCACGCACTCGCGCATTCCTACCTTATACCATACGCAGAGGCACGGCTCAAGCCGTTTTGTGAGAAAATGCGCGGGCGACGGAGCAGCTTTCAGGGGACACTTTCCGCAGCCCCGCAGCGGGGCCGTGCGCAGCGCTCGGGCCGTCTCAGGAAAGGTGGAAGACGGACCACAGCACCCCCATGATCATTTCGAGCGTGAAGAGCAGGTTGATCAGCATCAGGAAGGCGAAGATCAGGAAACAGAGGACCCGGCGAGACTTGATCCCCCGGATGGTGAGGGCCGCCCGGACCCAGTAATAGTCACTGGCGAGCAGCAGCACGAGCCCGATGCCCATGGTGACCGACTCAGGAAGCGCTGCGAGCAGCTCGACGAGACCGGGTGCCATCGTGAGGGCCAGCAGGCAACAGACCAGAACGGTGTCAATGGCAAGGTAGGCTTTGGCGTTTTTCATGGGTTCGCAGACGATGTTATCATGCGGGCACGCGTGCGGCAAGCCCTTTTCGCGAGGATGGCGAGCAGCCGCGAGGCTCCGGCCCCCTGCCCCGGCGGCCGGGGCGTTGCGCTCCGCAGCGGAAGGCTCGCAGCAAGGCCGGCCGGGGCCTTACTCTGCGGTAAATCGAGCCAAGATCCCCAGTTCCTCACAGACGGACAGCCAAGGCTCGAGTTCGGCGGGCGGCTCCGCCGTGCCCGGCAGCTCAAAGATGACGGTTCCCGTCCCGTTGATCCGAGCGAAGCGTTCCAGTGCTGCGCGGAACTGCTCGGGTGTCAGCGTCTGATCCCAGCGCGCCAGGGAGCTGCTGCTCACGAGCAGCTGCCCCGCCTCATCGCGGCGGACGCTGACGTCCAGCGCTGAGCATCCGCGCGGGAGCGTGCGGATGCCGTTCACCTTGAACGGGGCGCGCTGCGCCTTGGCCAGCTCGCGGATGGCCTTCGCCTGCGCCACGAGCTCCTCACCGCTCTGTCCGGCCTTGTTTCGGAGAGCGGGATCCGCCCCGCCGTCGATCAGCAGACGTGCGATGTCGAGCTCTCCGCAGCGCGCCGCAAGGTGCAGAGCCGTGTTGCCCTCGGCATCCTGCGCGTTGGGGTTCGCCCCGGCATCAAGCAGGATGCGCACGAGCTCCGCGCCCTGATGATACGCCTGAAGGTAGCCCTCGCAAGCTTCATGCAAGGCGGTTCGGCCGAGCTCGTTGGCGGCATGAACGTCCGCGCCGCCCTCGAGCAAGGCTCGGACTCGGGCAAGGGTATCGTCGCAGCCGGGATAGGCCGTCTCGCATTGCAGAGCCACGCACAAGGGCGTGTCGCCGCGGGTGTTGCGCGCATTCACGGGGGCTCCGAGCTTGAGGAGGGTGTGAACGGCCGAGTCATTCCCCCACCAGGCGGCGGTGTGCAGGGGGGTATTCCCGAATGCGTCTCGAGCACTCACATCCGCGCCGCCGGCGACGAGCCTCGCGATTAGTGCGTCGTCCTTCTGCCCGCGCACGGCAGCGTGCAGGGGCGTCTCTCCCTGCTCATCCCGCACGTTGGCGTCCGCCCCGGCCTCGATGAGAAGCCCGGCGATCTCTGCATCCTCCACCCAGTGCAAGGGCGTTTCCCCGGAGCCCTTTCTCCTGGCGTTCGGATCGGCCCCGCGGTCAAGGAGCTCGCGGACGGCGGCCTGACCTTGCTCTGATGCGGCGGCAAGCGAGGCGAAGTCAGACTCCTGCGCGTCTCTTGAGTTCAGAAAGTACAGAGTGCCTCCCAGCGCCGCGAGCGCCACGAGGGAGATGATGGCCTTTTGATGGAGTTTCATGGGTTGTCAGATGGGGTTTGTTTGATGGATGGAGGAAGAGGGAACCTCGCGCGTGTTTGCCGTGACGCTCCTCGAAGGGGCCGCCTCTCGGGCTTCGGGCAACGACGGCGCGCCTTCAGAGCCCGCTGCGCACACCGGCTTCCCCGAGGCAAGCAGCAGCAGAGCGAGGCTTGCGGAGCCACTGAGGATTCGATTCAAAACAACGGTATACGTATGCGGATGTGTCCGGGGGGTAGGGCTGCTTCTTCATGGCTTCGCGCAGGAGCAAGGCGCAGTCGCGGGCGGCCCTTCGCATGGATTCCGGGAGTTCCCCATCATCAGCGTTCCTTTCCGCACAATCCAGCGGGGTGCCGCCGTCGCCTTTGGCCTTCACATCCGCCCCCCGGGCAATCAGCAGGCGAACGACGTCCGGGCGCCCGGCACGCGCAGCTACATGCAGCGGGGTGCAGCCGTCCACATCCCTTGCATCCACCTCAGCTCCTTGCTGGATGAGCAGGCTGGCGAGGCCTGCCGTCTCCGCCCAGTGCAGTGGGGTGCTGCCTCGCTCATCCCTTGCATTCACATCAGCCCCGTGCTTGATGAGCAGGCGCGCAACGGCAACCGACCGAGCCTCGTGCAGCGGGGTAACACCAGCCATATCCTTGGCCTTCACATCCGCCCCCTTTTCGAGGAGAAGCTCAGCCACGTCGTAGAAATCCTGCTTGGCAGCCGTGTGCAGCGGCGTACTACCGGCTCGAGCTCCGGCATTCACGTCCAGATCTCTGTCGATGAGCATGCGAGCAATGTCAGCATGAGCGGCCCAGTGCAGAAGGGATTTACCATCTAAATCCACGACCTTCACGTCTGCGCCTTTTTCGAGGAGCAGGCGGACCGTCTCAACGCTTCGGGTGCGAACCGCCCGGCTCAAAGGAGTCTCGCCGAGGCGCTCCCTGACATTGACGTCCGCGCCCTTCCTGAGGAGCAGGCGGACGGTTTCAGCGTGACCATGCGCCGCGGCCTCGTACAGCGGCGTTCGGCCATCGGGAGCTTTGACATTGACGTCCTCCCCGTTCTCAAGGAGCAGGCGAACCGTGTCGGTAAAGCCGTGCTCCGCAGCCAAGTGCAGCGGGGTCAGACCGCCCGGGCCGTCGTCGTGCACACGGGCGCCCTTCGCGATGAGCAAACGAGCCATGTCGGTGAGCCCGGCGCGCGCGGCCTCGTGCAGCGGGGTGTAGCCGTTCTCATCCCGCACATTCACGTTCGCTCCCTTGGCGAGCAACGCGTTGACGCGTTCCCTGCTGTTAGCCTTCACGGCCCGGATGAGCTCCGGCAACGAGTCCTCGAGTTCCCTGCGCGCCGCGTCGTCCTGACGCGAGCCGGAATGAACGATACCCTCGAAGGAAGGCATCCTCCTGCCCGACTTCCATTTCCTTGTTTCAGGCGTGACGTACATATAGTAGGAGCCCGGGGACGTGAAACGTTCCTCCTCGCCGTTCTTCGTGGCCGTCAAAACGCCCTTGCGGAAAACAAAGTCAACGTCGAAGAGATTGACTTTCTGGTTCTCTTTCAGGACCACATGGGGACCGCTCCGAGCAGATGCCCCCTCTGACACCATGAGGTGCAACTCATCATCAGGATCCCGGATGGTATAGCTGAGGAGCTCCCTGCTCTGTTTTTGGGGAGAGTCTGCCGTCGAACAGGCGACCAACACGCCTGAGGACAGGAGGGTTAACATGAGGCGAAGGGATTTGTTCATGCCAGGATTCGTGGTTTAACGGGTTCGGTTCTTCCGCAGGCGGCCCGGTGCGGCGATGCGCTTTTCCGCATCGCGGCTCGGGCCCGGGATCGTCAAGGGGTCAGCGTTCGCCCGTGGCTGATGAGCTCCTGCGGCGTTTGACCGTCCTTGTTTCTCAGCGTCGGGTCCGCCCCGGCCTCCTCCAGAACGCGCACGGCGTCGCGATCGCCCCATCTCTCGGGGCTCGAGACGCCTGCGGCTTCGTGCAGAGGGCTGTTGCCATCGGCATCACGGGCATTCGGGTCCGCCCCTGCCGCCAGCAACAGCTTCAGACAGGCTGCGCTGTCGTCGCCCTGCCCCATGGCCGCGAGGTGCAGCGGGGTCTTGCCGCTCTCGTCGGCGCAATTGACCTCGGCACCGGCCTCCAGCAGGATGCGGGCGACGTCCAAGAGGTTCCACAGGGAGGCATCGTGAAGGGGCGTCCGGCCGTGATTATCTGTCGCGTCGAGCTTCGCTCCATGAGCCATCAAGGCACGCAGGCATTCCTCGCGATCGCCGCGCCAACCTCCCGGCAGACCGATCTTCCGCGCCGCCGTGTGAAGTACCGTCCCCCCGGTCTGCGGCAGCTGCGCGTTGATGTTTGCACCGACGGAAAGCAGCGCCAGCACGCGCGGCGTATCCGCACCGGCGACGGCATGAAACAAGGGAGGAAGCAACTCGGCATCACAGGCGTTGAGATCCGCCCCCGCGTCAATGAGCGCACGCATCACTTCCGCGCTCTCGGCCATATGCAAAGGGCGGTAGCCGGGCGCGGCAGCCGGCGCATTCGGATACGGCTCATTCGGATCCGCCCCGGCCGCCAGCAGCAGTTTCACGCAGGCCAAATCACCGCGGTTCGCAGCCCGGTGCAGGAGGTAGGTTCCGTCCAGAGAAGCAACACCCGCAAGCAGCTCGCGGAGCCGGGCGGGCGAAGGCTTCGCTTCGGCGGATTGCGGGCTTGATTCGTTCTCGCCGCCCATGGCCATGCTCATGGTGCAGCCGATCAGGATGGCTCGTTTCAGGTAATGCATCATCGTCGGAATCGTCCGGGGAAAAAGGGGAGATAGGCGTTCGGGGATGTCCCTCAGCTCGGAAGGCCCGTCTCTGCGAGCCGCAGGCGACTCGTGCCCTCGGGTGCGGCAACGACAAGCGGTGCCCGCAAGGGCAGATCGGCGCGGGTTGCAATCAACGACATCTTCTTCATCAGGGTTTTTCGGGCTCTTTCTGCACTCTATCATTTTCCGCCGAGCTCGTCACGCCCAAAAGAAGGCCAATCAAAACTTTCTCGCCAAGCCGCCCCCCCTGCTTCGCCGCTCGAGTTTGCGTCACAATACGCGGATTCGGCGACAAAAATCTTCGTCATCGATCAACTCAAATTGCCCGTCCTCATCTCGGAATTCGTAGCACTGCTCCCGGCTCTCGCGCGAAGCGGAATAAAAAAGAAACCACCTGAAGCGATCACGGACGCGGGAGAAAACGGGGTAGTACAAGGCGCCGGGGCGATGCCAGATTGTTTCCTTCAGCCGGGCTTCCAAGCCATGAAACAGGTCTTCGACGTGTTGCAGCTCGTCTCGGGTCAGCTTGCCGATTCCTTCATACGCGAAGTCCGTTTCTGCCTCAAAGCCCCTCACGTCCGTGGGCCCATGCGGGTTGATATTGCGCACCCACATCACGCCCGAGCCATCCTCAATGCCCATGACGCGGGCTTGCGCGGCGGATAAAACCCACTGAACCCGGCGAATATGGCAACCGCCGTTCGTCCAAATCACATCGCCGGCGCGAACCTCGTCTCCTTCCGGGTATTTCATTGTCGTTACCGGGATCACTGCCCGCGCGAATCGCTTTCTCGAACAGCTCTTCGACGGAGCAGCCACAGGAAAATGGCCGGGGACCAGCCCAGCACCAGCGGAAAGATCAGGAGCCAGCGCGCGTCAAAGCTTTCGGCTCCCGTCGCGCTTCCGATCAGCGAGATGATCGGGCGCCAGTAGCAGAAGACGATCAACACGAAGGCCGCGCGGGCCTTTCCCCCGCGGAATAATTTGCGAGCCGCATACGCCAGCAGAATCAAGGCCAACCAGGCCGCGAATCCGTAGACCAGCGCGAAGCCGTAGAGCTTCGGCGACGTCAGCACATGAACGAGGAAGGCGCCGGGATCCTCCGCGCGCCAACATCCCATGGCCGCCCCGGCGAGAAAGGCCAACAGCAGGTGCGCGGCCACGGCATACATAGCGCATGTCGAGACGAGGTCAAATCCTGCTTGCGGAGCGTGCCCGCTCTCACCCTGCGCTCTTGTCGGCTCCTGATTCATCGCAAAGTCCTTTATACGATAGAGGCGGACTCCCGTCAAGGGCAGGCGCGCACGGTGCGCGACGGGAGTCTGTCATACGCGGGCGGGAGCCCTCGGCGGAGGAGCGACTCTTCACCGGACATGCCCGCCTCCCGAAACGCGAAAAGCCTTTCGCGCCTTCGCTATTTGCTCCTCGATCTTGTTACCGAAGCAATCCTCCTCATCGAGTTCCGAGGAACCGCGGGCACACGCCTCCTCCGGGGCGAATAACAGAACCTCAATGAGTTGGTACTGAATCTCCGTGACGGCTACCGAGGCTTGTTGCAGGGAAGCCAAGGCCCCGATGAGGCGCTGGGTCACCTCTCTGCTGTAGGGCCGACTCGCCACGGTCAGCAGGATGGCCGGCAAGAGATACAGGATTCCCTGAGGCGACAAAAGGGCCATGCAGGCGCGCTCATACCACAGCTCGTAGTACGGGATGGATGCCCAATCGTCATACAGCTCCAGAAAGGCCACATCATCGCCGAAGTCGACAAAACCCTTGGGAACCATGCGACGGGGCTTATAGGTCAGAGGGAACGCTTGCGTCAAGCTGGTTTGGTAATACGCCTTCCGGTCCGCCGAAAGCCCGAGATCGCTTTCGGCGGCCATGTTATCATACGCGATTTTTTCGTTGATGATCCGACGCACCGTGCTCTCCCGGGCTATCCCGCAGGTTCGGAGCAGCACGCAACAAAAAGGGAGCGGCTTCTGCCGCTCCCTGAAAAGACAGGCGTTTCCGCCCTTTCCTCTATTCGGTTACTTTTTTACTCTTGAGGCGAGCCCTCTTGCAACAATTCAAGCACCTCCCGGGCATCGTCATTGCCTTGATCAGCCGCGGCCTTCAGCCACCGGATGGCTTCTTGAGTATTTTTTTCACAGCCCTCGCCCTTATAGTAAGCTATCCCTAAATGAAACTGTCCCCATGAATCTCCGCTACGGGCCATTTCTTCGAGGATCCGGAAGGCCTTTTCCTCATTTTTCGGCAAGCCGACCCCTTCAAGGAGGCAATAACAGAGGAGCAGTCGTTCTTCCGGCCCGCCGTTCCTCAGGACGGATTCCGCATCATCCACGGAGGAGAGGAGCATGATCAAGCCCCTATCTTCTTCATCGTACAAATCGATCCGATGGTAGAAGGCAAAGGCATACCACCTCAGGGCTTCCCGCCAGTTTTCAGCGGCGGCATAGCGATTCGTGACCTCGCGCACGGCGCGAGGCTCTTGCCTCTTGGCCCGAGCGATGCACTCCTCCATGGGCACATCGTCCGATTGATCGGCCTTGACGCCGGATTGCCCCTCTTGCGTCACCTGCGGGGACTCGCTCTCCCGGGCCTCTTCATCACCGTCGTCCGCCGGGGAATCCTCATCATCGGCATCCGCCTCATCATCCGCGTCGTCCTGCGACCGGATGCGCAAGGGCTGCGCCAGGGGCCTCGGGTCATCGTCTTCATACCCTGACGTCGTCAGCCGGAAGCGGATGAAGCCCTGCCCGCCCTTGGCATAAAGGGCCGCATCGAAGCTTGTGAAGAGGCAGGTGTCATCCACCACATACGGCGGGTAGTTCGCCAAGACACCGACGTGGTGGGCCCACAGGCCCGTGTACTTGGTGAAGTTCCGCCCCTCGACGCTGAACACCATGCCGCTGTAGTCCGCAGGAAGGGCCAGCTTCTGCAGCGGGGTGGAGGCATCCTGCTGCGCGGCCGGGATCACCTCGTTGGTGATCGTCTCGTGCGGCTCATCGGTTTCGGGGCTGAAGCTCAGCAGCGTCGCGCCCTTCGCGAACGGAGCGGGCAGCGTGCCCTTCAGAGCGCCTTTGGCCAGCTTCAGCGGCGTGCAGGCAAAGGTCAGCACGCTCCCCTTTTCGGAACTCCCCTGCGGCACGCGCAGCACGCCCGGGCCGAAGGAGACCTCATTGAGCGTGGCGCGCACCACGCCCCGGTAATCCCCCGTCCCCTTTTTGCAGGCCACAAGCCCGAGATCGCCGCCGGAAAGGGCGCTGAGCACCGGCGAGGCTGCAGCATAGAAGGCGGAAATCCTGCCGGAAATCATCGGGTCGACCATGTCGGACAGGGTGCCATCGGGATCCATATCCGACAGCAGGGCCGCGACCTCGCCGGCCGAAGTGCCGAATTCCTGCATGGCCTTGCGGCTTGCCACAAACGCATGCGTCACCTCTCCCTCATCGGGCTTCGGCATCTGCTTCCAGATGGGGCGGCTCAGGACGGATTTCGAGGGATCCGTCACCCAGGCCATCTTCTCGGGATTGTCGCAGAAGCACAGGTACAGTCGCGAGCCCTCCAGCCGATAGAGGTAGTAGAGCGTCGCCCCGTCAAAATAGGATTGAGCAGACTCCAGCCCGAGCTCCTTGACCTTGATGTTCTGCTTCGCCATGCGCATCAACTCTTTCCAGGATTGGCCGAGATCGCACTTGTATCCCCGCCATCCCTTGTATTCGAAGGGCTCGGACTTGAGGGCGACGGCGTTGCTGAAGATTTTCCCGAATCCCTGCGCGAGGATGGCAAGCGCGGCATCCTCTCCCTCCGGCGCCTCCGCTACCGCGTAGATGGTGCCCACGGAGAAACGGCGGCCGGAGTCCGCGATGCGACGCAACAGGGCTTTGCCCCGTTCATTGCCGCGCTTCATCTTCTCCGCCAGCTCAGGGTCGCCCGCCGCAGCCTCGGGATGATTCATAAACGCAACCGTCTCGAGCAGGGTCATGCTCAAGGTGCAGACGCAGTAATAATCCACCAGGGACTGCGTCTCGGTGCAGCCGAAGGCGAAGCGACCATCGGGCACAAAGGACGCAAGGGCCATCTTCTTCTCCACGGCCCACTGCACGTCGGCGGGCATGAGAGCCAGCAGGGGCAGGCTCTTCTCCCACTGCGGAGCGGCGGAGGGCGCGGTGCTGTCCGCCATGGCTTTCCGAGCGCAGTCCGTGAGGATCTCGGTGTCCGCGGCGAGAACCTGCAGGCCGCTCGCCAAGCTCAGGGAGCAAGCCATCCAAATACTCGTGTATGTTTTCATGTGAAAATGTGTTAAGTCGGGACCCCCGCCTCGACGCTCGGTCAGGGAGTTGGAAGCTCGCGGCGCTCAGGAAGAGGCATGGATTTTTTTATATCATGCGGAGCGGCTGCAGGCAAGCTCATTTGTTGGCAGCAGCCCCCCGCCTGAGGGGCAGAACGCCGCTCAGGCGTTTCCCTGCGCTTCCCGCGAGCCGGGGCCGCCGGGCGCGTGGGACGCGGGCTCAGCGGGTGGCGGCGTTTGGGCTGTGGATGGGAGGGTGCGAAGGAGTTGCCGGCGGCGGCGCTCATCGTCCGGACGGCGTTACGCCTTTTCGCGCCGCGAGGCATTCCAAATCAGCACGCAGATCAACGACGCACACAGGAAGACGCTGTAAAAGGCCAGCATCGGCATGAGGGAGCCGGACGCCGCAAACATGATCCCCTGACTCGGATGCCCGAAATCATGCAGGCGGGACAAGAACACCGGAATCGCGCCGTAACCGGCAGCGGCCAGGAATCGGGACAGCCAGATGGGGTACAGCCGCTTCAGCACCGGCACATGGGCTTGCCCGATGAGCAAAACCACGTAAGTGACCCAAAAAAGGGAGGCCGCGGTCGCGTATTCGCTCCGAAAGGGCAGGAAGATCAGGCAATAGCCGTAGACTCCGCCTGCGGCGAGGGCGAGGAGCAGGACAAGAAGGAGCAAGCGCTTCATCGAGTTCCTTATATCACGCCGGGCATGGCGAGGCAAGCTGCATGGGGGCACATGACAAACAAATCCGATAGGCCGAGCAAGGGTTTACCGTTAGACCGTCTGATAGGGGGATTCGGATAACGTGATGCTTTCTCGGATATGCCCCATGCGCCGAGCAAATGCACCGTACGCTTCCTTCTTCCGCACCGGGGGGAGATATTCGTATATCTTCGGGCAGGCGTTTTTCCTCCTCCTCCGCGCCCGGGTGGGCGTAGGCCGGCGTTCACTCATGCGCGGCGCGGCAGGGCAAGCCGTTGTGACCGCAGCGAAGCGGGATGCGGGGATCGCGCCCTCAGTTGATCAAGCCGTCGATGCACGTGTTCCAGGGGTCTGCATCCAATTCATGCACCGAGAAGGATACCACCAGGGAATCGAGCGATAACGCCACTTGGAAGTACCAGTAACCCATGGCGAAGCGGTCCAGCGCGTCGCAGAAACAAGCCCAATCCTGAGGCGATAAATCGAGCTCGATGCTGTTGCCCCAGCGTGACCACTTCGGCGCTTCCGCCTGTCGGACGGTCAATTTCTCCATTCGGACGGTATCTTCCTTGTACGCTCGGTTATAATAAAACAAAGACCTTTCCTTGAGTTTGGCAAAAAAGGACCACGCATCAGGCCCCAGCGAGTCCTTGGCGGTGATGCACAGAGGGCCTTTGATGCCGATGTGCCCCGGCCGTTCCCCGTTGCCCTTGACGTATCGCTTCTGCTTCTCCATGTCCTGCTTCAGCTTGGCGCAGGTATCCATGCTCAAACTGATGTTGAGCTCGTTTTTGTTCTTGAGAAAGAATATGCAGTCCATGCCGGGGAAGGTGCGGGAAGTCATCAATAAGCCGGCACCCCTTCTCCGCCCCTCGGGAGGGCGTTTTTTCTCCTCCTCCGGGCGCGGGTGGGTGCGTGTCTATCTTATATCATGCGTAGCGTTGCGGCTCAAGCCATTTTTGGTGGAGGAAATCGAACCGGGGTCTCGAGCTGTTTTGTTGAGCTACAGGAGGCCTTCGGCAAACAAAAAAACTG
>DGYMR06203__coassemble_1080_pt1 | contig 20074 bp, 14 predicted proteins | sample DGYMR06203__metabat2_low_PE_047 | metagenome-assembled genome bin DGYMR06203 | reverse complement strand
GATCAATATATAACATGATTCCTGTGTCAAGGCGATTTCTAATGCGTCTGCCCTGGCGGTTGGGTGTGTTTTCTTGACAGGGGGCTGAGGGAAGGCTAAAATGACGCCATGAGAACCTGCTTGGGCATTCTGCTGATGGTGCCGGCGCTCATCGGCCTGGCCATCACCGGCATCTACCATGTGTCGGTCAATTCTCAACTGCGCTTTGAGAAGGTGGACACGCAGGATGCCTACATCAACAAGCAGCGCAGCTATCGAGCACCCCAGCCGGGTTCTGATTCCGCGGCGCAGACGGGGAGAACGGGTGACACCGCTCTGCCGTCGTCCGCGTCGGCTCCCGCCTCGGATTCCGCCCCTGCACATCACTCCGCATCATGAGTCTGACATCTCCTGTTATCGGCTACACGCTCGGGGATCAGGCCGGCATCGGCCCCGAGATTATCCGCAAGGCGCTTGAGGTTCTGCCCCGAGGGCCGGAGTATCGCCTGATCGGCCGTCACTTGGACTTCTGCCCGGGGCGGCCGACTGAGGCGACGGCTCAGGCGGCGTGGGATCACTTGGAGCTGTCGGCGGAGGCGCTGCGCGAGGGTTCGATTGATGCGGTGGTGACGGCGCCGATCTGCAAGGAGGGGCTGCATCACTTGGGCTTCCCCTTCCCCGGGCAGACGGAGTTTTTCGCGAATCGGCTCGGGGTGCGCGATTTCGCGATGTGCCTGACGGGCCAGCGCCTGACGGTGGCGCTGGCGACGACGCACGTGGCGCTGGCTGATGTTCCCCGCCTGCTCAAAACCGAGGAGCTGGTGCGCATCGGGGCTCTGCTGGCGCGCTTTTTGCGGCGCACGGGGGTGGAGATGCCCCGCGTGGCGCTCGCCGGGCTCAACCCGCACAACGGCGAGGGCGGCGCCTTCGGTGATGAAGAGCCCCGCCTGATTGAGCCGGCGGTGCGGCAGCTCTGCGAGGCTCTGCCTTGGGCTCGCTTCTCGGGGCCCTGTGTGCCGGACTGCGTCTACCGCGATGCGGCGAACGGGCTCTACGATGCCGTGCTGGCTCCCTACCACGACCAGGCTCTCATTCCGCTCAAGCTCATTGATTTTGAGACGGCGGTCAACGCGACCATCGGGCTGCCGCGCCTGCGTGTGAGCCCGGATCACGGCACGGCCTTCGCCATCGCCGGCAAGGGGCTGGCCAACCCGTCGAGTACGATCAGAGCCTTTGAGCTGGCGCTGCGCAGCGTCGCAGGTGACGGCACCGCTCACAGAAGGGGCTAAGAGCCTCCGCTGCGAGAGGCGTTTGGACGAGAATTGCAGATTCTCGCAACGGAAATCCCAGCACGAAAGGTTTGAAATTGACCTCGGCCCCGCTCTGTGTTACTCTTGACTTCAGGACAGTGTCGGCTCTGCCGCCTTGCTCCCGTCAGCCTTTTCCCCTGCTATGAGACCTAAAATGGTAGACCTGCGAGACTACGTCCCGGGCGGCAAACGACTTCCCTCTTGGCTCATCAACCTCGGCGAGCGCTTTCTGGGCTTTCACGCCCTCAACAAGGCACACGCACGCATCGAAGATGACTGGGATGCGGGCAGCAGCGAGAATTTCTTTCGACTTGCCTGCCATTATCTCAAGCTGCACTACGATCTCACGGGGCTGGAGAATATCCCCCGTGAAGGTCCCTGCGTGATTGTGGCCAATCATCCGCACGGCATGTCCGACGGCCTGATGTTCGGCGACATTGCCATGCTCGTGCGCGATGACATCCGCATTGTGGTCAACGAGTTTCTGGACTGCGTGCGCGGCATGCGTCCCTACGAGATCAAGGTAGATGTCTACGGCGGCGAGGAGGCGACGCGCGCCAATCTGGCTGGCATGCGCGAGATTCTCAAGTGGCTCAAGGGGGGGCACTGTCTGCTCGTTTTTCCGAGCGGTTCGGCGGCGACGTGGTCGGGGCGCGACGGCTGCGTGGTGGATGACCCCTGGCAGAAAAACATTGCGTCGCTAATCCGCAAGACAGGGGCAACGGTGGTGCCGATGCACATCTCAGGGCACACGGGGACTCTCTTCCAGCTCGTCAGCGTGGTGGCCAAGGAGAAGCGCTCCGGGCTGCTGGCGCGCGAGATCAAGCGCGACGGGCGCATGCGCCACAGCATTCACCTCGGCAAGCCGATTTCGCCCTCAGAAATGCGCCTGCTAGAGGATGATCAGGCCCTCTCCGACTACCTGCGCTTGCGCACGATGCTGCTGCGCTATCCGGGCACGCCTCACGGGCCGGTGATTTCTATGCCTCCGAAGGACAAGAGCGACGCGAAAGCGCAGCCCGCATCTTTGGCCGGCAGCGAGCCGTCGCGCCCCGCAGGGCAGCCTGACGCTCCCGCGCAGGAGCCCATCGCCGAAGGCGCCCGGGCCGATGAGCTGGCAGCCGAGATTGCGCGTTTGCCCGAGGAGTGTCTCATCTACCGATCGGACGCCAATCCTCTTTGCGTCTACGCGCTGGAGGCCCGGCACTCGGAGCTGCTGATGCGCGAGCTGGGCATTCAGCGCGAGCGCACCTTCCGCGCCGTGGGTGAGGGGTCGGGGCGCAGCTGTGATCTCGACCGCTGCGACGCCCACTACACGCAGCTTGTGATGTGGGATGCCCGCGAGAAGCGCCTCGCCGGGGCCTATCGCGTGGGGCGCGTGGATCAGATTTTGAAGCAGCGGGGGCTCGAGGGGCTCTACAATGCGGAGTTTTTCCGCTTCGGCGAGCGCATGAAGGAGATTTTTCCGCGCAGCTTGGAGCTGGGGCGAGCCTTCATCACCCCCGAATATCAGCGCCTTGCCACCTCGCTGGATACGCTCTGGATGGGCATCGGCCATTTCATTAACCGCTATCCGGACTACCGCTATCTCTTCGGCACCGTCAGCATCTCCGGCGCCTACAGCGACACCTCCCGAGCCCTCATCATGGCCTTTCTGCAGCAGCACTACATGTGCAGCTCGCTGGCGGGGGATGCCACCGCACTCACGCCGCCGACTCACCTCAAACTGCGCAGTGAGGACCTGCGACTGCTGCCGACGGCCCTCCCGGATCTCCAGACGCTCAACACCGTCGTTGCCGGCATTGAGGCCGATGGCAAGGGCATCCCCGTGCTGCTGCGCCAATACATCCGCTTGGGCGGACGCATGGTGGCCTTCAACATCGACGCCAGTTTCGGCAACACGCTCGACTGCCTCGTCGTCACGGATCTGGAGCAGACGCCCGAGCGTCTCTTCCGCCGCTACCGGGGTATTCGCCTTCAGAAGCCTGAAGAAGAGAAGGCTTGACAGTGAAGCGAAACTAAGGCAGAATCAAGCGCGGTGACTCCACCATTTCACAGCTCACGCCCGCGGCTCGGGCTCGGCCTGCTCAGCGGCCTTCTGTCGGCAGCCCTTCCGCTGTCGGCTCAAACGGAGGAGCGACCTCCTCTGCTGCCTCTGCCCGGAGAGGCGTTCGCGTCCCCTGACACGTCTGATCCCTTCGGCGACCCGGCTCTGCGAAGCGTGGGCGATAGCGGCTCGATTGTGCCGACGCAGCTGCCGGACAAAGCGCAGATTCTCAGTGAGAACGGCACGGTGGAGTACCGGGCCGACGGCAAGAGCATCATCTACAGCAACCCTCGCTCGGGCGTGCGCATGGTAACCGAGGACGGGCTTGACATGCAAAGCCGCAGTATTCGCATGGATCTCGGCGAGAAGGTCTCTCGGCTTGAGGGCCCCGTGACGATCTATCAGGGCGAGATGCTCATTCTGGCGGATTCCGCCACCTACGACTGGCAGAAACAGTCCGTTCAGGCTCAGGGTGTGAAGGCGAAGATGCAGGGGCTGATCGTGCGCAGCGATCGGGCGGATTTCACCACTCTGCCGGACAAGCGACAGCGCGTGAGCTTTCTGGACACCTTCGTCTCGACGGATGACTCGGAGTCGCCCGATGCTTGGCTCGGAGCCAAGGAGCTATCGGTCGTTGCGGGAGAAACCATCACGGTGGGCGGTCTGAGCTTCGCAGCGGAAGACTACCAAATGCGCGTGCCGATTCTCGGCTGGTTTACCTTCACCCATTCGCTCAACCCGCGCGAGGGTTATCTGCCCATCATCGGCTCCAAATCCATCTGGGGAGCCTACTGGCTCAACCAGTACGGCTTTCTCATCGGCAACCGCCGCGTGGAGAACGGGATTCCGACGGCGGACTACCTCGTCACCACACGGCTCGACGGCAGGACGCGCCGCGGACTCGGCTATGGTCTCGATGCCGAGGAGACGGCCATGGCCAAGCTGTACCCGGAAATGACCGGGCTCTCGCTCTACTTCGCCGATGACATTCACCCGAACATCAACCCGACGAACATCCCGCGCGAGCCCATCGACCGCTTCCGCTACCGACTCGCGCTGCAAACCTACCACAAGCTCGTCGACGAGGGGCGCGAGGGAACGCTGAGTCTGGCCACCAACATCAACGTGCTGAGCGATCGCTACATGCTGCGCGACTTCTTTGAAGACCTCAGTCGCGTGGATGACAAGCCTGACAACACGGTGCGACTCGAGTGGGTGCAGCCGACGGGGCAGCTGATGTTCAACACGCGCTTCGCTCCCAACGACTACTACCCCACCGAGACGCGAGCCGAGCTCTCCGCCTACCGCGTGCGCTCCGTCATCGGCAACACCGGCATCGCCTATGAAACCAACAACGCGATGGGCTACCTCAGGCAGGAGGTGCCGGCCTTTCAGCGGGCCGCATACAGGGAGGCCCTCAGCCGCATCACAGATGCAGACGTGCGCAACTATTACGAGCGCCTGCTCAACGAGCAGGGCTTCTTCCGCATCAACAGCACGCACGAACTCTCGACGAGCTTCAAGATTCTGAACTTCCTCAACGTCACTCCGAAGCTCGGCGGCGCGTACTCCGGCTACTTTCACGTCGATCGCGTCGGCACGGACAACCGCTTCCTCGGCTACGCCGGCTGCGACTTTGACATCAAGTTTCACCGCACGTTCGAAAGCTTTAGCCTGCCGAGCCTGCGCATGCGCACGCTCACGCACCTGATCCACCCCTACGCGACCTTCTCCAGCGGCACCCTCTCCTCCTCCAATCCGCTTGTCCCTCAGCTGGACAGCTGGTCGAGCACGCTGAGCGGCTCCACCAACAACCCCATACCGCTGGATCTCTGCAGCTTCACCGGAATTGACAGCTGGGATAACTGGACAATCTGGCGCATGGGCGTACACAACCGCTTCACAACCCTCGTCGACGGCGAATCACGCGCCCTGTTGGACTGGAACGCCTTCATCGACTACAACGTCTCCAACCCCAACACCACCAACGAATTCTCAAACCTCTACTCGCTGATCCGCTTTACGCCGACTGAGCGCCTCACGCTCCGCCTGGAAACTCAGTTCCCTGTCATCGGCAGCAGCGACGGCTTCAACCAGTATAACATGGATCTCTCCTACATGCCCTATCGCTGGCTGGAGACCTCCATCGGCCTGCGCTACATGAGCGGTCACCCGATTCTCGAAGACAGCAAGCAGACCTACATTCAGGCTAACCTCCGCATCAACGATCGCTACACCGTGGCCGGGCGCTGGAACTGGGATATCGAGCAAAATCGCATGCCCATCCAGCAGTACTCCATCTTCCGCCACTCGGGCCCCTGGCACATCGGCGCCACGCTCTTCTTCCGCGACAACGGCGGCAAAAGGGAAACGGGATTCGGCATCTCCTTCACGCTGAGCGAGACCGGCACCGCCCTTCCCATCAACTTCCTCTGATTCCCCTCGCATCCAACCCACACCAACCTCACCCATGACAACGAAGAGCAGGACAGCATCCCCGAGCCTGCTCAGAGAGTTGGCAGGCGACAGCTTGGAGTTGCGCGTGCTCTCGGATATCTCTCGCGTGCTCGTCGGGCAGCGCGAAGTGGCCGGTCTACTCGAGCACATCTTTCAGGTACTGGAAGACCGACTGGGCTTTCGCCAAGGAGCGCTCTGCCTGCTGCAGGGCGAACAGCTCGTCATCGAGGCCAGCTACGGGCTCTCGGAAGAGGAGAAAGCCCTCGGCACCTACCATCTGGGCGAGGGCATCACCGGGCAGGTCGGGCAGACGGGTGAGCCGGCCGTCATCCGCAACACGGCGCAGAACAGCCACTTCCTCAATCGCACAGGCGCCCTGCACGACGACATGTGTGAGTCCTTCCTCTGCGTGGCCATCAAGCACAGCGGTGCCATCATCGGCACGCTCTCGCTGGCCTTCCCGGTGCTGCCGGAGGAGACGCTCAGCAAGCTCATCAACCTGATGGAGGTCGTGGCCAACATCTTGGCCGATGCCGTGGCCTCCGTCCGCGAGCAGGTGGAAGAGCGCCAGCAGCTGGAGCGCGAGAACGATCGCATGCGCTACGAACTCGGGGAAAACACCGTCTTCCGCAACATCATCGGGCACTCGTCCGCCATGCGCAGCGTCTATCTGGAGATGGCCAAGGTGGCGCGCTCATCAGCCACCGTGCTGCTGCTCGGCGAATCCGGTACGGGCAAGGAGCTGCTGGCGCAAAATATCCACTACGCCTCCGATCGCCGGGACGGGCCCTTCGTCGCCGTCAACTGCGCCGCCCTGCCCGAGGGCCTCATCGAGTCGGAGCTCTTCGGGCACGAGAAAGGAGCCTTCACGGGCGCCATCAAGCAACGCATCGGCCGCTTTGAAGAAGCCTCCTCCGGCACACTCTTTCTCGATGAAATCGGCGACATCCCCGTGCAGACGCAGGTCAAACTGCTGCGCGTTCTGCAAGAGAAAGTCTTTGAGCGCGTCGGCTCCCAGCAGCCCATCCGCACCAACGCCCGCATCATCGCTGCCACCTCGCGCAACCTTGAGCAGATGAAAGAGCAGGGCAGCTTCCGCGAAGACCTCTATTACCGCCTCGCCGTGCTGCCCATCGTCGTGCCGCCGCTGCGCAGCCGCAAAGTCGACATCATCTCGTTGGCCGACTACTTTCTGACCAAGTACAACAAGCAGTATCACAAAAACGTGCTGCGTCTCTCCACGCCCGCCATCAACATGCTCATGAGCTATCACTGGCCGGGCAACGTGCGCGAGCTTGAAAACATGATCGAGCGCGCAGTCATCATGTCGACCAGCAGTGTCATCAACGCCGTGGATCTGCCCCCTTCCCTTCAGACGGCCGCGGCCACCGGCACCGAAACCATCAAGACCGAGGCCGGGCCGAACCGCGAGGGAGCGGGCATTGAAACTCTCACGGCCGCCTTCGAGACCGAACTCATCACCGAGGCGCTCAAGCGCACGCGCGGCAACGTCTCCGCCGCTGCACGAGAGCTCAGCACCACCCTTCGCAAGCTGCATTACCGCATCCGCCAGCTGCACATTGACCCCTCTCAGTATCGCTGAGAATGAGCACGACTGAGGCGACGGACGACGCTAGCGCCGCGGGGGAGGCTCCCGCTCGGCGCGGCGCACCGGCTCATTCGTGCCGTTGCGGCACCGCTTCAGCCAGCTGCGCGTCGCGCTAGATCGGGTATCCTGTGGCTCTGATGAACAGATTCACTTCCGCCCTCCCTCGACACCTCAGAGGGGATGCTCCGTCGTCGCCTCGACTGAAACGAAGCGTGAGCCGATCGGTCGGGGACGTCTGCGTGGCAGCCGGCCTTCCCCTACCGAGCTCTTCGTGCTAGACGAAAACGCCGCTTCCGCCGCCCGGAGCCAAGGCCGTACGGGCGTGAACGGGAGCGGCAGAGCCCCCGTTTCCGCCTACATATTTTTATATCGTGTATTATATTTTATCCTTGCTATTTTGCGCTGAATAGGGCATGATGCTCGCAGCAAGGGATGAGACCATGCAAAACGGCAATCTGAAGATCGGCATCATTCAAAGTTTCCCCGCCACGGCGGACTTCTCCGGCAACCTGCGACGCATCGTCCAAGGATATCGTGAATGCCTGGATCACGGCGCAGAACTCATCATCGCACCCGCCACAGCCCTCTGCGGTCTGGCCCCGCTGGCCCTCACCGGCCGCCGCTCCTTTATGATACAAACGCGGGCGGCGCTCGATGCCCTCGCCGCCGAGCTCAGCAGCGTCCCCCTGCTGCTGGGAGCCTATGCCCCGCTGCTGCCCGATGAAGCAGACGCTTGGGCTCGCACGCTGCCGGACTTCGCGACGGATCCCCTCGTGCGCGTTGAAGGCGCTACCCCAGCCATGAGCATCGTTCCCTTCGAGCTGCGCAACAATACCGTCAGGGAGCTGCCCGATGCGGGGCTGAGCCATGTCTGCGGACTGATCGCCTACATCGACATCAACGACGAGCCCACCCTGCTTGATGACAAAACCTCGGTCGATCTGATCATCCACCTCTCCACCGGAGCCTGGCATCGCCGCGTTGGCCGAACCGAGCAGAAAAAACGGCGCTGGGAGGCGGCGCATAACCATTGCCCTGTCATCTGCTGCCACGCGGTCGGAACAGCTGAGGGGCAAGTTTACGGAGGCGGCTCAGCAGCGATTGACGAGGACGGGCGTGAACTGCTCCTGATGCCCGCCTTCCGCGAGAAAAACAGCGTCTTCACCTTGGGCAACGGCCACCCCTCCACGAAGGACCAAACTGACGACATCACACAACTGCACGAAGCCCTGCTGCGCGGCCTTCTCGACAGCGCGCGAGGCCATGCCGTCGAGGGGGCCTGCCTCTGCCTCGACCACGAGCATGCCCCCCTGCTCGCCCGCCTGGCCGTCGAGGCCTTCGGCGCTCGACACGTGCTGGGCATCAGCTTCGGGCGGCCAGCCGTGCCCGCGGAACAACTCGGCATCGACGGCATGACGCTCGAACTGGCCCCCCTGCTCAATGCTCTGCCCGATGTGCTGGATGCCGGAGCGCGCGAGGCCATGGCATCCCGACTGCGCGGAGGTCTGCTCTCCAGCCTCGCCGAGCAGAAGGGCTTGCTGTTGCTCTCGCCCCTCAGTCGTCACGACATCATGACCGGCGCCTTCACTCTTTACGGGGAAAGCTGCGCCCACCTGCTGCCCTTCGGCGATCTCTACGAAAGCGATCTGGAAGCCCTGCGGCGCCTCCTGCGCGTTCCATCCCCCCGGACTCAAGCCCCGGAGAACCCCGACGCCAAGGCTCGTGTGGTGAGGCTGGACAACATCATCCACGAGCTGGCCAACCTCAATCACAGTCCGGGGGCTCTCATCAACCTCGCGGCCGACATCTACCCCGAGAACGAGGTGCGCTACGTCCAGCGCCGCATGGCGACCAGCGAAGAGAGCCGGCGACAGCTGCCACCGGTGCTGCGCGTCGTGCCGGACTCCCAGCAACTCGCCTTCCCCATTCGACACCGCCTCGACGACTGAACCCCGTGTGGGCGGGACGTGGAAAGGCTCCGGGAATCCGAGATGCCGACCAGAACTCCGTTCGACACTCAGTCAGCAAAGCTCCGGACTCGAACGGCCTCCGCCTGAGGAAGCAGAGGGAGATTCGTCGTGAGCCCCTCGGCAGGACTCAGCCTCCCCGGGCGGACCCAAGCGAGCCCAAGTCAGCCAGCCATGAGGAGAGGGTGAGGGCCGCGCGCCGAAAGAGAGCAAAAGAGGCGGAGCGCTGCCCGCTTCTGTGCCTTTCCCACGCCGAAGCAAGGCGCCGACCGGGGGAGGCGGGTTCAAGATTGCCCGAGAGATGGGAGTCACCTCGCTGACAGCTCCCGGCATCGGCCCGCCTAGCCCTTTCCCTCCCGCTCTCAGGCGGCAGAGAAAGGGCTCAGCAGCAGGACTGGGCTCAGGACGCCTGAGATTTGCTGATCGGGCGCCCGCCGTCTCGCGACGACAGCGCGACAAAGAGCAGCGTCCAGCCCGAGAAAATCATCTCGACGGCAATGAGCGTTCCGATGAACCAGAGCGAGCTCTCGGGCCAGCCCCAGCAGACCATCACACCCAGAATCACGGAGATGATCGCATTGAAGAAGCGCCACGGGCTGCCCGGCAGGCGGCGCATGGAAATTGCCACCGCGAAACGGATCAACCCGCCGATGAGCAGCGCCAGCCCGATCACCAGCGTCCAGAGTTGAAGCGACGCCACCGTCATCGAAATCATTGCCCAGCCCAGCACGAGGTAAACCACGCCGGCCAGCAGATTCCAGAGGCGGCTGCCGCGGCGCAGCACCTGCACCAGCCGCAGCACGCCGGCAGCCATGAGCACAAAGCCGCCCACCCAGACGGCGGAAGCCCCCAGCAGGAACGGGAAGCTCAACAGAATGAAGCCGAGAAAGAGCTCGGCAATGGCCATAATCGCCATCACCCAGGGATTGGTGAAAAAGCGACGAAGCGGGCAAGATGAATCACTCATGGCAGCAGCAACGTTGATAACGCTCTTCGACAACACACCAATCGACCGCCTTCAGGAAGGCCTCGACGTAGCCCGCGCGATTATTGCGGTAGCGCAGGTAATACGCGTGCTCCCACACGTCGCAGACCAGCAGGGGGCGCAGCGCCGGCACGAGAACATCCTGGTGACGGCAGATTCCCGTCACCATCAGGCGGCCGCTGACGGGATCCACCCCCAGCATGCCCCAGCCGCTGCCCTGCACCGCCATCGTCACCGAGCGAAACACGCGCAGCAGACCCTCCATCGAACCGAAGGCCGTGTTGATCGCGTCGGCCAGGCGCCCCGTCGGGGCCGGAACCGGGTGCGGACTGAGATTCTCCCAGTACAGGCAGTGCAGAATGTGCCCGCCGAGGTTGAATGCGAGATTCTGCTGGGCCGCCGGGGCCGCATCGGGACTCAGCTCACCCAAGCCCACGCGCCGCAGCACATCGGCAGCGGCATTCGCGCCGGCCACGTAGGCGGCGTGATGGCGGTCATGGTGCAGCAGCACCGTTTCCGCGTCCAGAAAAGGCTCCAGAGCCCCGGGAGCCCAGGGAAGAGGCGGCAGCACATAGTGCCCCTCCGCAAATCCTTGATTCAAACAAAGGCAGTTCATGGTAAAGGGGACGACACCGCGGACGGCAGATTCGCTCAATAACAAACAGATTCTTTTCATTCCCCGCCCGCTGTGTCCTGAACAAATGCCGGAGGAAAAGTCGAAGGAGGGGGTAGACTGAGCCTCACTCCACGTCAATCGTCACCACCGTCGTGTTGTCCGCCGCCTCGAGGCCGAGGTTGCGGCAGGCCTCCACGATGAGCGAAGCCAGCGGAGCGCTGTGATCGCCGAGCAACTGCCGCGTCGAAAGAGGCAGAGAAGTCGGCTGCAGCAAATCATCCGTCCCGTCCGTGGCGAGGATGATGCGATCGTGAGGCAAGAGCAAATAGGGCGTCGGCGGCGCATCCACCATGGGAATGCGCTCACCCGTCAGCGCCGAGCGCAGCTCGTGGCCGCGGCTCATCGCCTCGGCATGCGCCATGGTGCCCGCCTGCACGAACTCCTGATAGACCGCGCGCATCGAGTGATCCGCATTGAGGCGCACGAGGCGCTTGTTGCGCCAGACGAAGAGAGGCGAATCGCCCACGCTCACCCACCACAGCACCCCCGCCCCGACAAAGGCCGCCAGCAAGGTCGTGCCGCCGAAGACCCCCGCGCGCTCGCAGACATCCCCCACAGCCTCATTCGCGTCCTCCAGCGCCCAGCAGAGCCTCTCGGAAACCGAACCCTCTGAGCGCTCCTCGAAGGCCGCCACAAACTCATCGGCCGCGCGCCGGGCCGAGCTCGCCCCGCAGGCATGCCCGCCCATGCCGTCGCAGACGACGGCGAGCAACCCGTTGGGGTAACATCTGACGACGTAGGCGTCCTCCTGCTTTTTCCGCCGTCCGATCCACTGAGCAATGTGCGCCTTCATGAGACTCCTTCCCTAGCATAAAATGAACCCCGGAGCAAGGATAAACTGCTCCGGGGCCCACGAAAGACGATCTCAGGCGCGGGATTTGAGCTGAGGGAAGAGAATAACGTCTCTCACCGAGCCGGCACCCGTCAGCAGCATACAGAGGCGATCAATGCCGATGCCGATGCCGCCGGCGCTGGGCATGCCGGACTCCAGTGTCTCGACGAAGTCGTAGTCGATCTTCTGCGTCTCCTCGCCCGCCTGATGCTTGAGGCGCTCCAGCTGCTCCACAGGGTCATTCTGCTCCGAATAGCCCGGGCAGATCTCCTGACCGTTCATCACCAGCTCAAAGACATCCACCACCTCGGGATTCTCGGGGTTCGCCTTGGCCAGCGGCACGAGATCGCGAGCAACGTGGCAGACGAAGAGCGGGTTGACCTGCTTCTCCTCCACCAACTTCTCGTAGACCTGCTGCGTCACCCCGGTGTCATCGAGCTGCTCGCCGATTTGCACCTGCAGCTGCTCCACGGCGCGCGTGCGGCGCTGCTCGGGCGTCAGTTCAAACCAGTCATCGCCGGCCACCTCGCGCACGAGGTCGTTGTAGTCCGCGCGGCGCCAAGGGCGCGCGAGGTCAACCGTCCAGCGCAGATTGCCCTCGTCGTCGAACTGATCAAACTTCAGCGTGCCGAACACCTTCTGAGCAATCGTCGTGATCATCTCCTCCATCATGTCGGCCATCGTCTCGTAGTCGCCGCCGGCCTCGTAGACCTCCAGCACCGTGAACTCCGGGTTGTGGCGTCGATCCACACCCTCGTTGCGGAAATTGCGGTTGAGCTCGTAGACCTTCGGGAAGCCGCCCACCAGCAAACGCTTGAGGAACAGCTCCGGCGCAATGCGCAGCGTCACCTCCTTCTTGAGCGCGTTGTAATAGGACTCGAAGGGCTTGGCCGCAGCCCCGCCCGCCACATCCTGCAGCATCGGCGTCTCCACCTCCAGGAAGCCGCGGGCATTGAGATAATCGCGAATCTCGCGCACAATGCGCGAGCGCGCCACGAAGCGACGCGCACTCTCCTCATTGCTCATGAGGTCGAGGTGGCGGCGGCGGTAGCGCATATCGGCATCCGCCAAGCCGTGATACTTGTCCGGCATCGGGCGCAGAGCCTTCGAGAGCAGCTTGAAGGCATCCACGCGCACCGAGGGCTCGCCCGTGCGCGTCACGAAGGTCTCACCCTCAATGCCGACCCAGTCACCGCGCTCCAAAAGCTTCCAGAGCGCCCACGACTCCTCCGAGCAGGACTTCTTCGTGAGCATGCACTGCACCGAGCCGCACACATCACCCACCGTGAAAAACTGCGTGCGCCCCATATCGCGCAGCGCCGTAATGCGGCCGAGAAACTTCACCTGTTTACCCTCCTGAAAATCCGCCTTGATTTCCGCCGGAGTCGTGGTGATATCGAACCGCCCGCCATAGGGGTTGACCCCCAGAGCGCGGATCTTGCTCACCTTCTCACGGCGCACGGCAATCAGTTCCTCCTCAGAGGAACCCGGAGCAGTATGAGGTGCATCTGACATAGCGCGGCTATTATACGCGCCCGCGGGCGAAAAGCCAGCCTAAATTCTGCGGCTTGGCAGAAAAACGAGCAGTCGAAGCCGGCAGAGACTCCCGCACCGCCGACCGCCCCCCCTGTCAGCGAATCAGCTCAAAGGTGGGACAAAAACACCTGCGAAAGCGAAGACAAACTCTTGGGGGTGCGGCAAACATAGCCCGAGAGATCTCGGGCGCCCCACCCGACCACTGCATCCTCGTCCGCCAAACACCTCGTCCGACAACTGCCGCCGCGGGTGCTCAATCGCGCGACGAGCGCGGATCGAGCGCATCGCGCAAGCCGTCACCGAGAAAATTGAGCGCCAGCAGCGTCAGACAAAAACAGAGCGAGGGAAAAATGAGCAGCTCCGGCGTCACCTCCATGCGATCCGCCCCCTCCTTGATGAGCGTCCCCCAAGAGGAGTTGGGCGCCTTCACCCCAAGGCCGATAAAACTCAGCGTCGACTCCGTCAGGATGATGCCCGGCACCGCCAGCGTCGTGTACACCACCACCGTCCCCATCAGATTCGGCGCGATGTGGCGCAGCAGAATGCGCAGATGCCCCAGCCCCAGCGAGCGAGCCGCCAGCACATACTCGCGCGACTTGATCTCCATCGTCTGCGTGCGCACAATGCGCGCCAGCGTCAGCCAGCCCAGCGCCCCGATCGCAATGAAGAGCGGTACGAGCCCCAAGATCGGCGCCACCGTCTCGCGCGGCAGGCCGAGCGACTCGACCATCCATTGCGTCAGCCGCTGACTCGGCTCCTCAATGCTCAGCGAAAACACAATCACGAGCACCATGAACGGCAGAGCAAAGAGCACATCCACCGCCCGCATCATCAACGCATCCGTTCGCCCCCCCACATAGCCCGAAATCAACCCGTAAATCACACCGATCACCAGCGCCACCCCCGTCGCCACCACACCCACCAGCAGCGAAATCCGGCCACCGTAGAGCACGCGAGCCAGCAGATCGCGCCCCAGCTGATCCGTGCCGAAAGGATGCTCCCAGCTGCAATTGGCCGCAATGTCGGCGAGGTTCGTCGCGTTCGGGTTCGCGATGAAGGGGAAGAGCGGCAGCACGAAGCAGGCCAGCACCATGAGCAGCAGAAACACCAGCGACGCCATCGCCGCCCGGTTGCGGCACAAGCGCGCACGGGCATCATCCCAGAGCGAGCGCCCCGCCTCAAATCTTTTCGCAGAAGCCTTCATCATACCGAAACATCACACCGTTCCCTCGGCGCGCAGCCGAGGATTGAGATAGAGCAGCAGCAGATCCACCGCCAAGTTCGCCAGCACAATCAGCACCCCGTAGCAGAGCACCAGCCCCTGAATCAGGAAGTAATCGCGATCCGTCGTCGCGTTGACGAAGTGCAGCCCCATGCCCGGCACCTGAAAACAAGTCTCCACCACGAAAGAGCCCGTGATGAGAGCCGCGAAGGCCGGGCCGAGATACGACACGGCCGGCAGCAGACCACTGCGCAGCGCATGCACAAAGAGCACGCGCAGCGGGCGACAGCCCTTCGCCCGCGCCGTGCGGATGAAATCCTGCGTCAGCACCTCCGCCATGCCCCCGCGCGTCAGACGCGCCAGATACGCCGCATTGATCAGCCCGAGCGTCAGCGCCGGCAGCAGCGCGCAGAGCGGATCATCCCAGCCCGCCACACTCAGCCCCGGCACGTGCATCCCCAGCGTCAGCCCCAGCACCGGTGCAATCACGAAGGCCGGCAGACAAATCCCCGCCATCGCCAGACACATCACCAGCGCATCCGGCCAGCGGTTGCGGTAGCAGGCCGCCAGCATCCCCGCCGGGATACCAACACCCACCGCAATGAGCATCCCCAGCACCCCCAGCAGAAGAGACACCGGGAAAGCCTGTGCAATAATCTCACTGACCTGCACCCCCTCACGCACCAACGACGGGCCGAAATCCCCGTGCAGCAAAATCCCCTTCCAGTAGTTCGCGTACTGCACCAGCGGCCCCTCATCGAGGCCATAGAGCGACTGCAACTGCGCCATCACGTGCTCCGGCAGCTTGCGCTCCCCCAAAAAGGGATTACCCGGCAGCAGGCGCGCCAGAAAGAACGTCAGCGTCTGGAGCACGAAAATTACCCCGACGCCCTGCGCCAAGCGCTTCAGCAGCAAGCGCATCATCGCCCGGCCCTCCCCTCTTCCTCCGCGTCCGCGGCCACTGCGGCACCCGCCGGCAGCAGCTCCACCGCATCCAGCGGATGATTATCCAGCATCAGCGGGAACCAGCCCCGCACCCGCGGACTCTTCAAATACGTGCGCTCACTCCAGTAGAGCGGAATCACCGGCTGCTGTTCAAGCATCAGGCGCTCCGCCCGGCGCAGGCAGTCCAAACGCAGCCCCGCGTCCGCCGAAGAGCGAGCCTGCTGCACCAGCGCATCGAAGGCCGGCTCACGCCACCCCGTGCAATTATTGCCGCTGCCGCTGCACCAAAGCTCCACGAACGTCGCCGGATCCAGATAATCCCCGCTCCACGACGAAGATGAAATATCGTAGTCTCGGCTCTGCTGCGCCGCCTTGTAGGCCGACCACTCGCAGGAGCGAATCTCCACATGCACCCCCAGCACCCGCGCCCACATCGCCTGAATCGTCTCCGCCATCAGCCGCTGCACATCGCGGGACGAGGTCATCAACTCCAGCGCCGGGAAACCGCGCCCGCCCGGATAGCCCGCCTCAGCCAGCAAGCGTCGAGCCTCCTGCTCGCGCTCCGCCTGAGAGCGGCGCGACTCCCCGCCGTCACCCGCATCATAGCCACCCCCCGGCGGCGTCAGCGCGAAAGCCACCTTGCCAGCACCGCGCACCACGCGCCCCACCAACTCCTCGCGATCAATCGCCAGCGAAAGCGCGCGGCGCACCCGGCGATCTGTCAGCGGAGCCCGCGTCGTGTTGAGGCGGTAAAAGATCGAGCAATAGTAATCATCGCGGCAAAACTCCCCGGGAGCACGGCGCTCCGCCATCTCCAGCATCTCCGGCGGCACATTGTTCGTAATATGCAACTTGCCGCCGAAATACATCCGCGTCTCCGTGTACCCATTCACCACCGGCAAAAAACACACACCCGCATTCTTCACCTCGCCGGCGCGCCAGTAAGAGCGATTCGGCCTCACCAGCAAATGATCATTAAACACCCGCTCCGCCAGCACATACGCCCCATTGCCCACCCAGCAGCCCGGGCGCGTCCAGGCACTGCGGCGATCCAGCATCCCGCCCTGCGCCTCCACCGCATGCTCCGGCACCGGGAACCACGTAAAATGCAGCAGCAACTGCAGGAAATGCGGCATCGGCCCCGTCAGCGACAACACCAGCGTGCGATCATCCGGCGCCTTCACCCCCACCGCATCCCAGTCACCCTCCCCGCGATTGTACGCCTCAGCCCCCCGCAGCACATAGAGCATCTCCGCATACTTCCCGCCGAAAGACGGATGCAGCAGGCGGCGATACGCGTACACAAAATCACCCGCCCGCACCGGACGCCCGTCACTCCAGAACGCCTCCCGCAGGTGAAACACCCACACACTCGCATCCTCATTGTGCTGCCAGCTCTCCGCCATCCCCGGGAGCACACAGCCATCCCGCCGCGCATCCGGGCGCACAAGCCCCTCCAGCAAAGCCGAAATAATCTTGCCGTCGGCCACCGACGTCGCCTTGTGCGGATCCAGATTCTGAGGCTCCTGATTATTGCCGACCACCAGCAGCCCCTCATCCGCGCGGCGATCCGCCGACGAGCGACCATCGCCGCAGGCCGAGCAAAAACAGGCCAGCAGAACGGCAAGCGACAGGCGGCGCAACGCAAACATCATGCGCAGCATTCTAGCACGAGCACCCGCCGCCTGCAAGCCCCGAGACCCCCGCGGCAACAACCCAACACCCCGAGCACCGCGAAAAAAACATCATGCACCACTAATCGCTTGCACCCCCTCCCCCCTTCGTGATACAGTGCATCCATGAGCAACCTTTGCACCCTCATCGCAGGGCTGAGCCTCCTGGCAACAGCCGCCACCGCCCAGCTTGCCCCCGCCCCCGGGCAGACCGGCACCCTGCCCGGCTTCGGCCTCGGAGCCATGCCCGGCAACGAAGAGCCGGCACCCTCCAAAGTCAGCCTCAGCGCCCTGTCCAGCGTGCAAGCCTACGAAACCGGCAAAGCCTTCTACATCGCCGCCGAAGCCCAAATCGAAGCCCCTTGGCACGCCTACTTCCGCAACCCGGGCTCCACCGGCCTGCCCACCGAACTCAGCCTGCAAGCCCCGGAAGGCTTCCGCGTCGAAGGCCCCTACTGGCAGCTCCCCCACCGCGTCGAAGGCCTCTACACCAGCTACGCCTACGAACAGAAAGCCATCGTCATCTGGAAACTCACCCCCGAAGCCTCCGCCCCCGCCGAAGCCACCTTCCGCATCAGCGGCATGACCCAGCTCTGCTGTGAAACCGGCTGCGACCAGCCCACCGACATCAACACCGAGCTCAGCCTCACCCGCGGCACCGCCGCCCCCAACCCCGACTGGCAAGACCGCGAGAAACACGTTGAAGTCCTCGGCGACAGCCCGCTGAACATCACCGCCACGCAAAACGCCGACAGCGTCACCCTCACCATCAACGGCGCCGGCACCATCAACAACGCCTACTTCTTCTCCAACGACAGCAACATCGCCCCCCAGCTCGAGCAAAACCTCAGCCAAAACGGCGACAGCTACACCCTCACCCTGCCGCGCAACGACGGCAGCGACATGCTCTACCCCCTCGCGGACGAAGAGCAGAAAAGCAAACCCCTCAGCCGCATCTCCGGCCTGCTGAGCTATAACGACAAATTCTGCACCGTCAACATCAACCTCAGCCAGCCCGGCGCCGCCACCCAACCCGCAGCCCCCGGCGCAGCCGATACACCCCCGAATAGCGACAACTCCGGCAACACCGGCACAGCCGACACCCCCGCCGACGCCGCGCCGGCCACCGATCAAGCCGCGGCACCCGCCGACGCCCAAACCGCCAGCTCTGCGAAAGCTGACACCCCCAGCGCCGCCACCCCTGAAGCCCCCGCCACCGGCAGCGGCATGCCCACCGGCTTCCTGACCGTCATCGGCTCCCTCTTCCTCGGCGGCCTCATCCTCAACCTCATGCCCTGCGTCTTCCCCGTCATCGGCCTCAAAATCATGAGCTTCGTCGAAATGGGCGGCGGCAACCGGCGCAAAGTCTTCCTGCACTCCCTCGCCTTCACCCTCGGCATCCTCGTCTCCTTCTGGATCCTCTCCCTGCTCATCGTCATCTTCACCAACCTCGACACCTTCAGCCAACTCCCCTGGACCCAGTGGCTACAAGCCATCATCAGCGACAGCGGCTCCGCCGAGCGCTCCTGGGCCGCCTGGATGCAGAACCCCTGGGTCGTCTACGTCCTCGTCCTGCTGCTCATCACCCTCGGCCTGAGCATGTTCGGCCTCTTTGAAATCGGCGTCAGCGCCACCGGAGCCGGCCAAAACCTCCAGAACAAAGGCGGCCTCACTGGCTCCTTCTTCCAAGGCCTCTTCGTCACCGTCGTCGCCACCCCCTGCAGCGGCCCCTGCCTCGGCACAGCCCTGCCGGCCGCCATGGCCATGCCCGGCATGTGGATGATCCTCGCCCTCACCTTCATGGCCCTCGGCCTCGCCTCCCCCTACATCGTCATGGGCCTCTTCCCCTCACTCGCCAGCAAACTGCCCCGACCCGGCGCCTGGATGGAATCGCTCAAGCAAGCCCTCTCCTTCCTCCTCTTCGCCGCCGCAGGCTGGTTCCTCGTCGTCTACCTCGCCTTCGTCCCCGAAGCGGAAAGCGCCAAACTGCCGTGGATGCTCATGTCACTCGTCGTCTACTGCTCCGCCTGGTGGGTCTACGGCCGCTGGTGCCCCCTGTACCGCAGCAAGCGCACGCGCCTGATCGGGCTCATCGTCGCCCTCATCCTCGCCTTCGTCGGCGTGAAATACTCCATGCCCGTCTTCCACTACGACAGCAATGAAGCCATCGAAGCCGCCAAGGGAGAAACCGGCTACATCCTCGCCCAAGGCGAACACCCCGTCTGGAACACCTGGAGCCCCGAACTCATGGCAAAAGCCCTCAGCGACGGGCACCCCGTCTACGTCGACTTCACCGCCGTCTGGTGCGGCACCTGCCAAGTCAACAAACAAGTCGCCTACACCCCCGAAGTCTGCGAACTCTTCGAGAAAAACGGCGTCGTCCTCATGCGGGCAGACAAAACCAAACCCAACCCCGTCATCGACGCCGAACTCAGACGCCTCAAGCGCGGCTCCGTCCCCACCAACGCCCTCTACATGCCCGCGCAGCCCTACGTCACCGCCGAAGTCCTCACCCCAGGCTACATGGTCGACTTCCTCAACGAGCACCTCGGCAACAAACCCTGAACAGCCCAACACAGAAACCTCAACAAACAACCGAGGCCGGGACGCCGAAAGGCGCCCGGCCTCCTTATTTTTCGGACAAAGCCCCAATTTCGAACAAAGCCCCTAAGACCCATAAAGCCCCACGAGCCCCTCGGCGCGCCCCTACCGAGCCACCAAAAGCCCACACGCGCGCCCCGCGAGCACAACCCGACCTCAGAGAGGCGACCGCGGCTCAAGGTAAGCTCTCAACGAACTCACCTCGCAGGTGACCGCGTGGCACTCGTTGTCTGAG
>DGYMR06203__coassemble_1031_pt1 | contig 21074 bp, 18 predicted proteins | sample DGYMR06203__metabat2_low_PE_047 | metagenome-assembled genome bin DGYMR06203 | reverse complement strand
CCCCGGCACCCCACTCCCAGACACCCCCGCCGCCCGCCTCTCCCCCACCGCCATCGGGTACACCCCGAGCCCCGTTTGCGGGCTCCACCACATGGCTCAAAGCCGCCGCCGGCAGGCTCCCTTTGCAAGCGTCTCGCTACCGACTGCTCGGCAGCCTTTTTTAGACTCAGTATGACTAGCTAATGTATAGCAAGTTAGGTTGCAGCTTTCCGCCGGATATGTCACTGTAGAGATGCCGCCTCCCCAACGGGGAGCGAGGCCATGACAGAAAGGACCAACACTCTATGACCCAACGCAACATCACCCGCTACACCTACGAAACAACCTCCTTCCAAGGCTGGCGCCTCAGCATCTGCCGCAAGTGGAACCAATTCACCAAATATTTCTCCGACCGGCAATACGGCAGCGAAGAAGCAGCCTTCAAAGCCGCCATCGAAATGCGCGACCGCATCTATGACGCCCTCAAGCAAAATCCTGACGACCCCCGCGCCGTTTTCGAGCAATTCAAGCACAGCCCCGAAAGCGAGACCGAGCTCGCCGCCGAACAGACCCGCTCCTGAGGACACTCCACTCGTTCCATCATCGGAAGCCCAATACCCGCCGGCCCCGGCCCATCAGCCGGGGCCGCTTTGTCGCCTCCCGCCGCCGCCCAGACCACCGCTCCCCCGTCCGCACACGCCCCGGCGCCGCCGCGCAAAAAAAGCCGCCCCGCAAAAATGAGCTTGACTTGCGCCCCCGCTCGTCTATACTGAGAGCGTCACTACACCAGCATGAAAACCCGTCTCCTCCTTTCCGCCCTCGCGTGCTGCGCCGCAGGCCTCGCTCAGGCCGCGCCGGACATCTCCAACGAAGACATCACCGAAGACGCCCTGCGCAAAGTCGCCACCGAGCGCCAGAAAGCCAGCCTTGATCAATACCGCGAAGCCCGCGCCCGCGCCGAAAAGCGCCGCGACGAGCAGGCCAAGGAAGTGCGCGACATCACCCGTCGCAACGACGAAGGCCTCAAAGACTCCATCATCAAAGACCACCTCAACAGCATGCTGCCCCCCTGCGAGCGCGAGCCCCGCGCCCCGCGCGAACCCGGGGATTATCGCATCTTTGACTAAACCTCAGTGCGGGGCACCCCTCCGCCCCTCCACAGAAACCCCTCTCGGCACACGTCCGCGGCACCACCACCCGGCCGTGTGCCCTCATTTTACGCGGCGGCGCCCGCGCGGACATACCCGAGCCGCAGCCTCGCATAGCAATTAAGCTTGCCAGCGCGCCGCCACAGTGAGATAATGCGCACGAACGCCCATGGCTGAAGAAGACGACGATCACTTTTACAAAGAGCCCACCCGACACGAATGGCTGGGCTTCTGGACACTCGTAGCCGTGCAGGCGCAAAACGCCTTCAACGAAAAAGCCGTCCAATTCCTCCTCATCCCCCTGGGCGTCTGGCTCTGGGGCGCCGCCGACAGCACCCTTGAATACACCCTCGGCGCCATCTTCGTGCTGCCCTACATCCTCTTCTCCCCCCTCGTCGGCTGGCTGGCGGACTGCTTCTGCAAGACGCGCATCATCCAAGTGATGAGCATCCTGCAATTCATCGTCATGGGCTGCATGCTCTTCTGCTTCTACCAGCATGACATGTACGCCTCCATCATCTGGTTTGCCATCTTCGCCACCCAAGCCACCATCCTCAGCCCCGCCAAAAAAGGCATCGTCAAAGACCTCCTCGGCTCGCGCTACATCGGCTTCGGCTCCGGCATCATCGAAATGAGCATGGTCTTCGTCCTGCTCGTCGCGCAAATCGGCGTCTTCTTCTGGTTCAGCTACCTGCTCTCCGAATACAGCCAACTGCCCGACGGCCCCGAAGAAGCCGGGTGGAGCGCCGTCAAACTCCCCACCTGGGTCTTCTTGAGCCTCGCCGCCCTCGTCTCCGCCGCCTCCTTCCTGCTGCCGCGCTACCCCGCCCGGCAGCGCAAACCCTTCCGCTGGAGCCTCCTCTACGAGCACTTCGTCCAAGTCAAATACCTCTGGAAAGACCGCCTGCTGCGCATCAGCGAACTGGGCATCTCCTTCTTCTGGTGCCTGGCCGGCTCCCTCTTCCTCATCCTCATCCAAATCGCCAAAGGCCTTCAAGCCCATGACCCCAGCATGGACTTCTCCCTGCAATGCGGCATCCTCATGGCCTGGCTCACCGGCGGCGTCGTCACCGGCGGCATCGTCGCCTCACAACTCTGCAAAGGCAAAAACGAACTCGGCCTCATCCCCTTCGGCGCCATCGGCATCACCGCCAGCGCCCTGCTGCTCTCGCTGCTTGAAGCCAACACCCTGACGAGCAACATCATGCTCGCGTGCATCGGCGCCTTCGGCGCCATGTACCTCGTCCCCCTCAACGCCTACCTGCAAGACAACTGCGACCCCGCCAACCGCGGCAACATCATCGCCGCCGGCAACCTCATCGACAACCTCATGGGCCTCGTCGCCGTCGCCCTCATGTGGGTCCTGCATGAAATCTTCGGCGCCACCCCGCAATTTCAATTCTTCGTCCTCTTCCTCATGAGCGTCTTCATCATGGTGACCTCCCTGCGCCTCATCCCGCAGGAGTTCATCCGCATGATCGGCATCTGGGGCATGAAACTCGTCTACACACCGCGCATCATCCACCCCGAGCGCCTGCCCGAGCGAGGCGGCGCCCTCCTCGTCGTCAACCACATCACCTACGCGGACGCCCTCTTCCTCACCATGGTCTGCCCGCGGCCCGTGCGCTTCATCGTCGCCGAAGAATTCATGGGCAACCGCATCCTGAGCTGGATCCTCGAAATCTTCAACTCCCTGCCCATCTCCTCCAAAAACCCGCGCGAAGCCATCCTCAACGCCGCCCAAGCCATCCGCGAAGGCGACCTCATCTGCATCTTCCCCGAAGGCCAGCTCACGCGCAGCGGCTGCCTCACCCCCATACGCCGCGGCATGGAAATGATCGCGAAGCGCGCCCAAGCCCCCGTCATCCCCATCTACATGGACGGCCTCTGGGGCAGCATCTTCTCCTTCTACCGCAACCGCTTCTTCACCAAACTGCCCAAATACCTCCCCTACACCTTCACCGTCGCCATCGGCGAAGCGCAAAACTGCAACGAGTTTGACAGCAACAGCATCCGCAACGCCTTCCGCCACCTCTCCACCCAGTGCCTCGAAAACTCCCCCGTCGGCAGCAAAGAAGACCTCATCCGCAAGCTCGAAAGCCTCGGCACCCACAGCCTCGTCCACTACCGCGGCGGCAGCCTCAACGGCATCCAACTCGCCGCCGCCCTCATCAGCCGGCAACCCCCGCCCAACCTGCCGCAGCAAGCGCGCTGCTGGGTTGAACTCCTCATCCGCTGCAGCTCAGACCTCCTGCTGCTGCACCGCTACTGGATGAACGTCTGCCAAGTGCGGCGCGTCAACGCCCTGCGCGAAAAACACCACCTGCTGACCACCATCGGGCACGACGAACCGCACGAAATGCTGCTCGGCGTCCTCTGGCCCGTCATCACGCGCACCCCCGTGCACCTCATCGAAAGCCCCGACGAACACATCGGCCCCGAAATCTCGCAAATCGTCGGCAGCTCACACATGAGGCGCCTCCTGCTCACCAGCATCCCCCCGCGCCAAGTCCCCTTCTTCGACTTCAGCAACGGGCCCGACATCTCAACCCCCAACATGCGCTGGCGCCCCTGCTTCGCCAGCCTCACCGGCACCATCATCGCCATGAGCATGTGCCACAGCGTCTTCAAAATGTACGACGGCACCATCCAACTCGGCTCACGCCCGCGCACCCGCGGCCTACTCCTGCCGGGCTACGAAGTCACCGGCGACCACCAAGACGGCGACGGCATCACCATCACAGGCCCCGCCCTCGCCTCCCCCTACACCCTCCCCAACCGCATCTACCTGGACGAAAGCGGCTTCCTCGCCGAACTCTCATAACCCCCCCGGGGCACCACCCCCCGGGGCGCCACCCTCGCCCCACCGCACCAAACACACACCAAAAGCCCCCACCCTCCCCCGCACACATCAAAGCTGCAAACGCCAGAAACGGCGCGCCGCCGCCGCCGTAACCCCCGCAAAATTCAAATAACGCGTCTGCAGCAACGCAAGACTGCGGTGCCCCATATTAAGCTGCAGCGCCGACAAATCACCATAATACCGCGCGTGATACGTCGCATACGTATGGCGCAGCACATCAGGCACCCAACGCACAAAACCCGCACAGCGCCGCAACTCACGCCAACGGCGCAACCACTGCGGCGGGCAAATCGGCCCCGAGCGCGACACCGGGCAACACCGCCGCAGCATACGGCAAAGCGGCCCACTCAGCGGCACCAAACGCCCACCACCCGTCTTCGACTGCGCCGGGCGCACCAACACCACCGCATCCTGCCAGCAAACATCCTGCCAATCAAGCCGCGCCACCTCAGCCGGGCGCACCCCCGCATACATCATCAACCCCAGCGCCGGCAAACAAGCCCGATGCGCCGGGCGGCGAGCCGCCTGCAACAAACGCTCACACTCAGCCGGCGCCAGCGCGCGAATCTCACCCTCGCGCACCGGCGGCGCCTCAATCGCATCCACCGGATTCTCGGCACACCAGCCCTGCCGCCGCCCATAAGCGAAAATACTGTGCAAAATCGCACGCCCCTTGCGATAACTGTGCACACTCGAACCAAAAGCCGCCTGCAACACCGCCCGGCAGCGCTCCGCATCAAAACCGCGCAGCGGGCACTCCGCCACCCCCGGCACACGCAGCATACGGCGCACAAACGTTCGTAAATCGCGCAACGTCAGCGCGCGGCGGTGGCTACGCGCCTCAAGACTCAGCCGTGCCGCCTCGGCAAAGGGCCGCGTCTGCTCGCGCTGCCGCAAAGCCTCAGCCCCCGCCTGCACCAGCTCACGCAGCCGCAGCATGAGCGAAACGCGCCCCTCCGCGCCGCTCACATGCAGCGCCTCGGCCGCCTCGAGCACGAGGCGCGCGGCATCGGCGGCGTCGATACCGAGCCGATGCAGCAGAATGCGCCCTGCGTGTTCTCGTAGCTTGTTGTTCATATCATAATCCGGCGCTGCGGCCCCTTCCGAGCCTCGCGAACGCGTCCATAAAACAGCATCATCAATGCTGAAGTCAAGCTTGAACGTAGCGGAAATTCTCCTGCCCATTGCGGGCAGACGATTTCCACGCCCTGCCGTACGTGAAGAGCAACGTCGCTTTGGTGTTAATCATACATCTCACATATATGCAACACTTTCCTGATGAAAGGAGTATAAAATTCAGCATTGATGATGCTTATCCTAACAGGGGGAGAGCCGCAACCCGCACTCCACACCTATTTTCACTTTTACGCCCGTTATAATGATATGAACATGTCACCCCTTTTTGAAGAGAGCGATATGAGAAGACTCTGCCTCATGGGCAGCGATGCCCTGATTTGGATTAAAGAACCTCTGGCCCGCGGAGATACCCTGCCACTGTGGGCCCTAGTTGAGTTTCTCGACTACGTGCCGCTGCACATCTTTACGCTGACCTGCGCCGCCCCGACTCGCGGGACTATCGGCTACGCGCGGTGGTTCCGCAGCTACGTCAGAGTGATGCAGCAAGAGATGGAATCAGAAGTTTTCCCTCTGCTCACGGTCACAGAGAGAGTGCTGGATCATTTTGAGTATTTTGGGAAGGATCTCTGGTGCGGGCTGATGATTGATCAACAGACATCACCGCTGGAGAAGCCCGAGACGGCACGCCGCATTTTCGAGTTGGCCGCTGATATGGAGGTGCCGCTCTATCTGAGGGCGCCTCTGCAGGCGGGCCCGGAGACCGAGTTATATCACAGGCTTATCACGGAGTTTGACGAGGTACTTGTGGTGCTGGTGCCGGACAAGGTGACGCCCGAGCTGATGAAGATTTGGGGAAAAAATGACAACGTCTGGCTGACGCTGGCGGATCTGCGCACGAGTGAGATGCGTAAGCTGCCGCGCGACCACTGCCGCGTGATTTACAGTTCGGGATTCCCGAATGGGTTGCTCCTTGTCGATCACTTGGAAGGGGAGAACTTTGAGAATTTGGAGCTGAATACTCAGGGGGTGACGTCAGCGATGGAGAGGGCCTACGTGCAGCACCGCAATTTCTGCGAGCACTGGTTCGGCGAGGAGATTTTTATGACGGCTATTCGCAAGGTGTTTGCCGGAGAGCTGCCGGAGTCCTACATCTGAGGTTTTCCGTGTTGCCCGTATGAGGCACAAAAAAGGGGCGGGGCTGCCGCGTGAGTGCGGCAGCCCCGCCCTTCTCTATCCCCGCGCTGCGTGACCATCTCTCGCACGCGCGGGGGCGCTTTCGCGTCGCCCTCTCCCGAGCCGGGGCAGCCCCGCAAAGGGGCCGGAGGCCGGGCTCGGCAGGGCGGGCACGCGCGCGGGCTCAGCCCTCAAAGAGCTCTTTGATGCAGCGGATGAGGGAGAAGGCGTGGCTGACCATGGCGCGCGTCTCGTTGAGCAGGGTGAGGTAGAGGATGCCGTTTCTCATGCTGCTGTCATCGGCGGCGCTGTGCATGAGGTGGCGCGTGATGAGCTCGGCGAAGTCGTTGCCGAGTTTGACGGTGTCCTCGAGCATGCTCTCGATGCCGCGGTAGTTGCCGGCGACGAGCATGTCGGTGAGGTCGGGGTAGAAGCGGCCGATTTTTTCGGTGAGGGTGAGCAGGTCTTTGCCCTGGGCTTCGTTGAGGCCGGCGTGGTTGTTGTCGATGTGGTTGAAGCTGGCTTTGACGAGGGTGAGCAGGCATTCGCAGGTGGCGCAGGAGATCTGCGAGATGCGGAAGATGAGTTGCCCGCGGTCGGCGAGCTGGCGGGGGATGTTGCGCAGGGTGGGGATGACTTCGTTTTCGTTGACGAGCTCGAGGTCGCGCTTGAGGGAGCGCGTTTTTTTCCGCAGGCGCTTGAGGGTGTCGCGGTCTTCGTTGAGCAGGGCGTGCACCATGGCTTTGTAGATGCCGATCATGCGGCCGAGGCGGCCGGCGGCGGCTTCGCCGAAGTCGTGCACGGCGGCTTCGTTGTTGACGTCGAGCAGTTTGATTTCCTGTTTGTCACCGTGGGTGAAGAAGGTGGATTTGATGAGCAGGGCGCCGGCGATGAGCAGCATGACGACGATGCCCCAGAAGCCGCCGAAGCACATGATGAGTGCAACGACGAAGGCGGCGATGCAGGCGGCCAGTGCGGTGAGGAACCACCCGCCGATGACGGTGAGCACGCCGGTGATGCGGTAGACGGCGCTGTCGCGTCCCCAGGCGCGGTCAGAGAGCGATGAGCCCATGGCGACCATGAAGGTGACGTAGGTGGTGGAGAGGGGGAGTTGGTAGGAGGTGGCGACGGAGATGAGGAGGGCGGCGAGGGTGAGGTTGACGGAGCCGCGAATCTGGTCGTAGAGGGCGCCGGTTTCTTCTTCGGGTCTGAGGGGTTCGAAGCGCCGGGCGACGAAGTTGGCGATGGGTGCGGGGGTGACGCGGGTGACGAAGCGGATGGCGTTGAGGGTGTAGCGCACCATGACGCGCGCGGGGGGGCTTGAGCCGAAGCGTTCTTTACCGGCGGTGTTCGACGATGAGAGTTTGAGTTCGGTTTCGGTGACTTTGCGTGCTTTTTTGGAGAAGAAGAGGGCGCCGACCATGATGAGGCCGGCGGCGAGCAGGTAGATGAAGTCGGTTTTGGCGGGTTCGGCGAGCGCCCCCATGTGCAGGGTGTCGAGGCTGCCGCCGGCGGCAATATGGGTGTTGGCGATTTCCATGGATGATTGTGCGGCCATGAAGACGCCGATGAAGTTGACGAGGTCGTTGCCGGCGAAGGCGAGGGCGAGGGCGCCGGTGCCGGCGAGTACGGTGATGCGCAGGGTGTTGACGCGACAGAGGTGTTGCAGGATGGCGGTGATGATGACCCAGCTTCCGAAGGTGAGGAGGAGGAGTTTGCTGAGGTGGGTCTCCATCCAGTGCATGAGTTCGGGATCCATCACGGGGCTTGTTTTGAGGCCTTTGAAGATGGCGAAGTAGCAGATGGCCGTGAGGGCGGCGCCGCACCAGAGCGGGCCGATGATGCGGAAGGCGCGTGCGTAGCGGAAGCTGAAGAGCAGGCGCGCGAACCACATGACGATGGTGCCGGCGATGAAGGCGATGGCGACGGAGCAGAAGATGCCGCTGACGATGATGATGGCTTTCTCGGTGTTGATGTATTCAACGAGGCTGGCTTGGGCGTCGGCGCTGTGCATGCTGTAGACGGCGGTGCCGAGGGCTGAGCCGAGCAAGGAGAAGACGAGTGAGACGGTTGTTGAGGTGGGTAGGCCGAGGGTGTTGAAGACGTCGAGCAGGATGACGTTGGCGACCATGACGGCCAGGAAGAGCAGCATGACTTCATGGAAGGTGAAGAATTGCGGGACGATGACGCCGCTGCGGGCGATTTCCATCATGCCGTTGGAGAAGGAGGCGCCGAGGATGACGCCGACGGCGGCGACGGCGGCGACTTGCATGTAGGTGCCGGCTCGGCAGCCGAGGGATGAGTTGAGGAAGTTGCAGGCGTCGTTGCTCACGCCGACGATGAGGCCGAAGACGGAGAGGAGCAACAGCATGCCGTAGATCACGTAGTAGGTTGTGTCCATGTTCACCCTCTTCGTATCATGTTCTGCTGCCGTTGGCAAGGAAAATGTGGCTTTTGCGCCACAGGCGGGGGCGGTTTCACCGGGCTTCAGCCCGCCCGCGGGGGCGTGGTTATTCGGGGCTCGCGCGGGCGGGCGGGGTGGGGTCGGCCGGGCGATATGCGGCGGGTTCGGAGGAGGTGCCGGGCCGGCGGGCGGGCGCGTTGTATGACGCGGTGTATCGCGCGAGGGTCGGGTCGTGGTGTTTTGCCGGGGGTGTTCGCGCGACTAGGCGCGCGGGCGGCTGCTGTTACGGCTTGCTTTTCGGGGGATTCGGGGGTATAAGGGGGATGTCTGCGGCGGTAGGGCCGCGCAAGGATATGAAGATGAAGGAGATTTATCTGGCCGGCGGGTGCTTTTGGGGCACGGAGCATTATATGAAGCAGGTGGCGGGGGTGACGGATACGGAGGTGGGCTATGCGAACAGTGTGGTGCCGTCGCCGAGTTATGAGGAGGTGAAGTCGGGGCGCACGCAGGCGGCGGAGACGGTGCGGGTGCGCTACAATCCGCTGGTGGTGTCGCTGCGCGAGTTGGCGGGGCTTTATTTGCGGAGTATTGATCCGCTGAGTGTGAATCGGCAGGGGAATGATGTGGGCACGCAGTATCGCACGGGGATTTATTTCACGGATGCGGCGGATGAGCCGGTGCTGCGCGAGCTCTTGGAGGCGCGGGCGGCGGAGCTGGGGCAGCCGCTGGCGGTGGAGTTGCGCCGGCTGCAAAATTTTTACCCGGCTGAGGCGTATCATCAGGATTATCTGGAGATGCGGCCCGACGGTTACTGCCATCTGGCGCCGGAGTTGTTTGCGGAGGCGCGGGCGTTTCGCCCGGCGTCGCGTTTTCATCGGCCGGATGATGAGACGCTGCGCCGCACGCTGACGCCCGAGCAGTATGCGGTGACGCAGGAGTCGGCGACGGAGCGCCCTTTTTACAACGCGTATTACAAGGAGACGCGCGAGGGGATTTATGTGGATGTGACGACGGGGGAGCCGCTGTTTGTGTCGACGGATAAGTTTGATTCGGGCTGCGGTTGGCCGGCGTTTTCGCGGCCGATTGATCGCGCGCTGCTGACGGAGCATGAGGATCGCTCGTATGCGAATCGCCTGCGCACGGAGGTGCGGAGTGCGCGCGGGGATGCGCACCTCGGCCATGTGTTTGAGGATGGCCCGGCGGAGCTGGGGGGGCTGCGCTATTGCATCAACAGTGCGGCGCTGCGCTTTATTCCGCGCGAGGAGATGGAGGCGCAGGGCTACGGGGATTATTTGGTGCTGCTGCCGGAGCGCTCGTGATTGGGGTGGGCGCGTGATGCGAGAGGGCTCGCGACCTGCATGCCGAGGATCTGCGCCGGGCGGGGCTTCTGCGGCCCTGCGCGGGGCTTGCGGCGGCTTCTCTTCCCTGTGGACGGGTCGGAAGCGGGTTGTTGCTGTGTTCAGCGGGGCGGCGGCGAGGGGCGCGGCGGCGGGTTGTTGCCGCATCAACCGAGGTGCGGCGGGAGGCGCCGGGGGTTCTGTGGCGTTTTCGCCTTGTTGCCGGGGGTGGCGTGTGGCTTTTTCTTCACCGCTGCGGGCTTGATTGCGGGGCTTGTTCATGGTGATATAGTGGCGTGGCCGGGAAGGTCCCGGTGACAACAAGAAGCTAGAAAGAAGGATATGGATATTAAAAATAACGACACGCCTGATTATTTCCCGGAGCTCAGCTGCAAGGTGCGCGATTTGATTGCTCGCGTGCGCGAGGCGCTCTTTCATGCGGATGATCAGCTGTGCCTGCGCCTGATGGCGGAGTGCTCGGCTCTGATGGCTGAGACGCGCAAGGCTGAGGCGGATTGCAATGCGAATTTGCTGGTGGGGATCACGGAGGCGGATGCGCGCCTGCACTTGGTGCGCTGCGCGCAGCGATGCAGCCGGCTGGGCCGCATTGTGCATCAGGCGAATCAGATTGTGCAGAATCTGCACGAGATTTCGGGTCAGGTGGATGAGTCTGATCTGGCGGCTTTCAAGCCGATTTTCCTGATGGCTGAGGTGGAGTTGCAGGATGCGGTGCTGTCGATTCTGCGCGACGATGAGCGCCTGGCTTACGGGGTGCGCAAGAAGGATGAGGAGCTTGATCAGCTGTATGCGACGGAGATGGAGCGCATTTTCCACAATACGTCGTCGGCGATGTTTTACAATTTCCAGACGGGCACGTGTCTGCTGTTCATTCTGCGGGCGATTGAGCGCATCGGCGATCACGCGAAGGAGCTGGCGATTCCGTCCTTTTATCTGCTGACGGCCGGTGGCCGCTCGGTTGATGAAAAAAGGTGTGCCATCTGACGAAGTCTCTGATACAATAGCGCGATGAATATTCTGATTGTCGAGGATGATGAGGATATCGCCGAGCTGGTGGCGTTCAATCTCGAGCGCCAGGGCTGGTCGGCGTCGATGGCGCACGAGGGGACGCAGGGGCTTGAGATGATTCGCAGCTCGCACCCTGATTTGGTGATTCTCGATATTATGCTGCCGGGGATGGATGGCCTGGATATTTACCGGGCGATGAAGGCGCAGCCGATGACGGCGTCGATTCCGGTGCTGTTTCTGACGGCTCGCGCGCAGCTGGAGGATCGCTTGGCGGGGCTGAAGCTGGGGGCTGATGATTACATGACGAAGCCTTTCAGCCCGAAGGAGCTGGTGCTGCGGGTGCGCAATATTCTCTCTCGCGTGAATGCGGGGGCGGCGCGCTTGATTGTGCGCTCGGGCCCGCTGGTGCTTGACAAGAATACGCTGCACGCGTCGCTGGAGGGTGAGCCGCTGGATCTGACGACGGCGGAGTTCAAGCTGCTGGCGTATCTGATGGAGCGCCCGGGACGCGTGCAGGATCGCTATGAGTTGCAGAAGGTGCTCTTCGGCTATGCGGATACGACGCAGTCGCGCGCGCTGGATACGCACGTGAAGCGCCTGCGCCAGAAGCTCGGGAGTTTTTCGTCCTGCATTGCGACGGAGCGCGGCACGGGTTATTATTTTGCCCCGCAGTGGCCGCAGGAGTCACAGGATTGAGGGCTCTGCTCTGAGGGCGCGGGCTGATCTCGCCCCCCTGCCCCACGGCTTTTTCCGACGGCTCGTTTCACTCTTCCCCTCGCCGCGCCTGATGCTGCGGCGAGGGTTCTTTGTTTTTTCGGGGCGCTGCGTTTCCGCGAACCGAGTTTCCGGCTCTGGGCGGGGGCTCCGGGCGGGGGCTCCGCAGGGCTCCCGGCCCCCCCTGCTCGGCGCGTTCGCTTGCCCCGGGCGGAGATGACGAAGCCACCCCTCGCCGGCCTGAAGCGCGGCGGGGGGTGGCTTGTTTCGAGGGGCTCAGCCGGTGGGCGCGTCAGGACGCCGCGCTGAATGAGCTTCCCTCGGTTTGTCGAGGATTTTATTTCTCGACGATGTGGACGTCGTAGCGGCGGCCCATGATGTCGAGCGTCATGTCATGCCCGTTGATGGAGGCGTTGACGCCGACGGAGCTGAGGGCAACGGGGGCAGCGCTGAGGCCGGCCTTGGTCTCTTCCTTGGGCTTGGCGGTGGGCGGCTCGGGGCGCTTGCCGGCGTAGTAGTCCTCAAGCTGCTGCGGGAACATGGCGTAGATGACGCAGTTCTCGTCGGTGACGGGCAGACCCTTGGCGGCGAGCTTGTCGCGCAGGGTCTGCATGCCGGGCTTGATGAGGTCGGCGGGGCGGCAGGTGATGGGGTCCTTGCCCATCTTCTTGGCGCAGAGGGCCTGAAGGTCCTTGTCCACCGGGGCGGGGGTGTGGCCGTAGTAGCCGAGGGCGACGTCGGCGCACTGCGGGGTGATGTTCTTCCAGCGGCCGAACTTGACGTTCATCATGGCCTGCACGCCGACGATCTGCGAGGTCGGGGTGACCAGCGGGATCCAGCCGAGGGCCTTGCGGACGACGGGGATTTCGGCGAAGACTTCCTCGAACTTGTCCGTCATGTTCATCTCCTTGAGCTGGTTGCGGAAGTTGGAGAGCATGCCGCCGGGCACCTGGTAGCGCAGCGTGTCGCTGTTGACGACTTCGTTCTTGTGGCTGGTGAAGCGCGAGAGACTCTCGTAGATGGGCTGCAGGCGGGCCGAGATGTCGGCGAGCTTGGCGCAGAAGTCGTCGGCGACGACGGGGCAGCGGTCGTAGCCCTTGAGCAGGGCGAGCATGCGCAGGCAGTCGGGCTGGCCGGTGCCGTTGGCGAAGGGGGCGATGGAGCAGTCGATGGCGTCGGCTCCGGCGTTGACGGCGGCGACGTAGGTGGCGGCGCCGAGGCCGGCGGTGTCATGTGTGTGGATCCAGACGGGCAGGCCGGCTTCTTTCTTGAGGACGGCGGTGAGGGCGGCGGCTTCGCTCGGGGGGATGAGGCCGGCCATGTCTTTGATGACGATGCCGTCAGCGCCCATCTCGGCGATCTGGCGGCCGAGCTTGGCGAAGTACTCGAGGTTGTGCACCGGGGAGGTGGTGTAGCAGATGGTGCCGTGGGCGGTGGCGCCGGCTTCCTTGGCGGCACGGATGGAGGTGCGCATGTTTTCCGGATCGTTCAGGCAGTCGAAGATGCGGAAGATGTTCATGCCGTGCTTGGCGCTGAGCTTGACGAAGGCTTCGACGACGTCATCGGCGTAGTTGGTGTAGCCGACCATGTTCTGACCGCGCAGCAGCATCATGTGCGGCGTCTTGGGAGCGAGGCGCTTGAGGGTGTCAAGGCGGTCGAAGGGCAGCTCGCCGAGGAAGCGCAGGCCGGCGTCAATGGAGGCGCCGCCCCAGGTCTCGAGGGCGGAGAAGCCCATCGTGTCCAGGATCGGGGCGATGTCGAGCATCTGCTCGGTGGACATGCGGGTGGCGGCGAGCGACTGGTGGCCGTCGCGCAGTACGGTGCAGTTGAATGTTGCGGGTTTCATGATGGTATGAAAGGTGTCGGGCAGTGTTTGCTGCTCTGTGTGCGAATCCTAGCACAGATGCGGGGGTTGCGTCAAGAAGGAATCGCGGTGCTGACGCTGTTCTCGCGCGCGGGGGAGGCGGCGGCGGTGGTGTTTTGGTTGTGGCGGGTGCTTGGGGGCTGTGTTGATGCGTGGCTCTCGCGGGGTTAGTTCTGCGGCCGGGGAGAGGTGGGTGTTTGTCGGGTTGCGGCGGGTGCCGATGCCGGTGTTTCGGGGGCGGCGGGTCGGGTCAGAGGGGTGGGGTGGACATTTTGTCCATGGGGTGTTTGCCGCTTCGGGCGCTGAGGTAATGGTCGGCGTAGTTCAGTGAGGCTGCGATGACTTGGTGCATGTCGAGGTAGCGGTAGCAGCCGAGGCGCCCGATGAAGGAGAGTTTTTCGGTGCGGTTGACGAGCTGTATGTAGCGGGTGAGGCGCTGTATGTCGGCGGCGAAGCGTTTCGGGTAGAAGCGGTCGTCGTGACGGTCGGCTTCTCGGCTGTATTCGTAGAGAAGGACGGAGCGTTCATGCTGTTCCCAGGGGGAGAAGTATTTGTGTTCGTGGGCCCGCGTGAAAGGGGCGCTCATGTCGGTGTAGTTGAGGCAGCCGCAGCCCTGCAGGTCGCCTTCGCCGCGCTCGTAGCGGAAGTCGACGGTGCGGTAGCCGAGCTCGCCTTCGGCGTAGTCGAAGTATTCGTCGAGGGGGCCGGAGTAGAAGTGGTGTTCAAATTCGGCTTCCATGGTTTTGTCGAAGGGGGTGCCGGTTTTCACTTCGATGAGTTCGTGGTCTAGCAAGTTTCGAACAAAGGCGGTGTACCCTTCTCGAGGGAAGCCTTGATAGCGGTCGTAGTAATAGTTATCGTCGTATGAAAAGCGGACGGGGATGCGCTTGATGATGTCAGCGGAGAGTTCGCGAGGGCTGACCCCCCACTGCTTGGTGCTGTAATCGCGGAAGAAGGTTTCGTAGATGTCACGCCCGACGAAGCGCAGGAGTTGCTCTTCGGCATTGGCCGGCACGGTGATACTTTTATCCTGCTGAGTTTCAATGAACGCGCGCGCCTGTTGCGGGGTGAAGCGTGCGTTGAAGAGCTGGTTGATGGTGTGCAGGTTGATGGGCATGGAGAATACGCCCCGCGCGTTGGTTGCTTTGACGCGATTCACCCACGGAACCCATGTGGCGTATTTCTGCACGAAAGACCAGATGCAATCATTATCGGTGTGAAAGATGTGCGGGCCAAAGCGATGGACATCAACTCCCGTTTCTTCGTCTCGAGAACTGAAACACATGCCGGCAATGTGATCTCGACGCTCAATGACCAGGCTGGGAACGCCGGCTTCAGCTAGCTGCCTGGCCAAGACGCTGCCGGCTAAGCCGGCGCCGGTGATGAGAACTCGTTTCATGATAAATCGTTATGGAGATGAGAAATTCGGGTTGTTTTCTGCTGTCTGTCACCCTAGAAGGGTGCGTCCGGTACTTGAATAAAGCTAACACGAGAGCTGTCGCGGTGTCAAGGGCGGTCTGCGGCGGTCTTCGGGTGTTTGCCGGCCCTCGCCGGGGAGGCTGTGGGTGGGCTCGGGTGGGTCCGGGCTTATTGTTGCGTGGCGGCGCTGTGGGCTTCGGAGGCGGTGGCGCGGGCGAGGGTGATGTAGTCTCGCGCGTGCTGTTCGTTGGCTTCGGCGATGGCGGGGTCGAGTTGCCGGACGACTTTGGCGGGCGAGCCGAGCACGAGGCTGTGGGGCGGGATGATGGTGTTTTTGGTTACGAGGGCATGGGCTCCGACGATGGAGCCGTGGCCGATGACGGCTCCGTCGAGCACGATGGCTCCCATGCCGATGAGGCAGCGGTCTTCTACGGTGCAGGCGTGCAGGATGGCGCCGTGGCCTACGGTGACGTAGTCGCCGAGGCGGCAGGGGGCTCCGCTTTCGACGTGCAGGCAGCAGAGGTCTTGCACGTTGCTGCCGCTCCCGATTTCGATGGGGGCGAGGTCGGCGCGCAGCACGGCGCGGTACCAGACGGAGCTGCCGTCGCCGAGGCGGACGTCGCCGATGAGGTCGGCACCGGGGGCGACGAAGGCGGCGCGCTGCGCCTGCGGGCTCTGCTGACGGAAGGGATACATGGCCATGGCTTGCAGTATAGCGCGGGGGCGCCTGTGCGTCAAGGCCGCAGGCGGGCTGAGGGGGTGCAGGCGCGGGGGATGCCGTTGAGCGGCCCTCTGCAAAAAAAGGGGCTATGATGCGGTCGACAAGGGCGCGGCATGACACACTCTTTGCCGCCTTCGCGAAGGCTGAGCTTGACATTGGGCGCATTCCCGCTAGAATGGATGAATCCAACATCTTATCACATTCATTCCATTGTCATGAAAGCCAGCATTATTTCCGCCGTTGCTCTCGCCGCCTGCACGTTCGTCGGTTCTGCCCAGGCAGACGTCAAGGTTGCCGCCGTTAACATCCGCGAGGCCTACTCGACCTACTACAAGCGCTTCAATGTGGAGGAGGAGCACCAGAAGATTCTCGCCAATATCCGCAAGGAGGTGCAGCAGCGCCAGGAGAAGCTCGTGGCTCTGCAGGAGGAGGTCAAGGCTCTTGCCTCGAAGGGTGATTCGAGCCTCTCGGATGCGAATCTCCGCAAGATCCAGGAGGAGTATCAGCGCAAGATGAACGAGCTGCGCGCGATGGAGACGGAGTTCCGCAACTTCATCCAGCGCCGCGAGGCTGTCTTCACGAAGCTGCAGCAGGATCAGCTCCGCCTGCTCTTCCAGGATATCGCCAAGGCGGTGAACGAGGTGGCGAGCAAGGGTGACTACGATCTGGTGGTCAATGCCTCGTCCGCCAGCACGCAGGCGGGCGGCCTCAATGCGCTCACCGAGACTTTCCCCTACGTCAAGGATTCGCTGAATGTGACGCCGGAGGTGGTGAAGATTCTCAATGCGGATGCGCCGAAGGACTTTGACCCGGAGGCGGCCCAGCGCAAGCTTCAGGAGACTGTGGCGGAGCTCAACAAGACCGCCGAGGGTGCTCAGGCTGCTCCGGCTCAGACGACCCCTGCCAAGAACTGAGGCGCGCCCGATACGGCGCTGAGCCCTTCCCGATTCTCTCACGTTGTCCGCCCTGCTACAAGGAGTCTGCTCGCATGAATCTCTCGTATTCTGACGTTCTCAGGCTCACCGGCGGCAAGCCCCTGCGCCCCGCAGCCCCGGAGTTGTCTATCTCCGGGGTTGCGACGCTGGCTGAGGCTCGCCCGGGTGAGGTTGCCTTTCTCGGCAACGAGAAATACTTCCACGACTATCTCGCCACGAAGGCGTCTCTGGTGCTGGTTCCGCCGGGTCTCACGCAGCACCCGGAGGGTGTGGCGCTCATTGAGACGGAGAATCCATCTCTGGCTTTCAATGCGCTGGTGGATCACTTCATGAAGGCGGCGTCGGATTTTGTTCCGGGCATTGCCGAGGGGGCTTGGGTGGCGCCGACGGCGCGGCTGGATGCGTCGAAGGTGCGCGTGGCTCCGGGTGCGGTAATTGAGGACGGCGCAGTGATCGGCGATGGGTGCGACATCGGGCCGGGCTGCGTGATCGGCAAGGCGGCGGTGCTCGGCGAGAACTGCAAGCTGTATGCGCGCGTTGTGGTGCGCGAGCGCTGCATTCTCGGCAATCGTGTGGTGATTCAGCCGGGTGCGGTGATCGGCGGCGACGGTTTCGGCTTCCTGCTCAACAAGGAGACGGGCCGCTACGAGACGGTGGATCAGGTGGGTATTGTGGAGATCGGCGATGATGTGGATATCGGCGCCAATACGACGATTGATCGCGCGCGCTTCGGCCGCACGGTGATCGGCGAGGGCTGCAAGATCGACAATCTGGTGATGATTGCCCACAATGTGCAGATCGGCCCGCACACGATTATCGTTTCGCAGAGTGGCATTGCCGGCAGCACGAAGCTGGGCAGCTATGTGACGATTGCGGCTCAGTGCGGCATTGCCGGGCACCTGAGCGTGGGCGACCGCGCGGTGCTGGCGGCTCGCAGCGGCGTGATGAACAATCTGGAGGCGGGCAAGACGTACTGGGGGGCGCCGGCGGTGCCGTTCAAGGAGGCGAGTATGCAGTATGCGACGCTCCGCCATCTGCCTCAGGCTGTCAAGCAGCTGCGCGCGCTGCAAAAGCAGGCGGACGAGATTCGCGAGATGATTCGGCAGGCGATGGAGGGTCAGGGCTCCGATGCCTGAGGCCCCTTCCCTGCGCTCCGTCCATGTGGATTTTTCCGGAGCTCCGCCCGATGCGGCGGGGCTCCGCTTTTTTTGTGGGAGCCGCGCCGGATTGATGCGGGCGCGGCAGCGGGAGGCCTCGGCGAAGCGAGCGGCGCGATTACTTGGTGCAGCTCTGGTGCAGCTTGTTTACTTGAGGGTGTCGAGCCAGGCGGTGAGGGCTTCGGGCACGGGGGCTCCGTCGACCATACGCAGCTGCACGCGGCCCTCGGCGTCGAGCTCGGCCTGCTCGACCCCGGGGAAGAGGCGCAGCAGGGGCAGGAGTTCGCTCGGCTCGCTCATGGCGTCGAGCCGTGCCTGCATGGCGGCGGCGATTTTGTCGCGCAGCGGGGCCCGATCCATGCCGTCGGCCCACTTGCGCAGTTCTTTGCCGGTGTAGGAGGAGAGTCCGTCCGCGGTGAGGCGGCGGGCCAGTTCTCCGGCCGGGATGAGCATGCAGAGCAGGTCGGGCTCGTCCTGATAGCCGGGGCGCAGTTCTCCGCTCGTCGTCATGATGACCCCGTCGCAGGGTGACATGTTGTTCTGCGCGATGATGGCCAGCGAGAGGGCTTCTTGCTGGGGCTCAAAGGCCGGGTGAGGTGCTGCGGCGTAGTTGATCTTCATGCGCCCAGTATACAGGAGGGGCTCTCTTCCTTCAAGTGTTTCTCGATGAGGGCGCGCTTGCCCGCGGGGGTGAGGGGGGGCGCTTCTTGAACAAGGGCGAGCCCGGGGCAGCGACCGGGCGGCGCTTGGGCGGCACGGGGCCCGAGGTGGAGGAGATGGAGGGATGTGCGCTGCGCGCGCCCCTCTCTGCCCCGCTTCGCTTGTTTTTCCGTCTCGGACGGCTTCGTCGGCGTGCTCCGCGCGCGGATGATGCAGACCGACTTTAGGCTTGCCAAAGGGGGCGGGCTGGAGTAGACTTCGCGTCATGCGCGGGTTTGCCTATCTCCCTCTGATGCTTCTGGCGATGCTGCTCTGTGCCTGCCAGCAGAATGTTGCCGGATACGCCTACAGTCAGCAGCGCCATCAAAGTGCCTGGGGAGCAGAGGCTTCGCGCCGCTACGCGCAGAATCCGATTCCTCAGCGTGTGCGCCAGTCTTCCGGGGCGACGGTGACGCGCGTTCAGAGCCGCGTTGCGGCGGCGCCGCAGCGGCCGGTGGCCTACAAGCCGGCGACGCCGGCTCCCAAGCCGACGAGTGCGGCGGTTTGTGTGATTGATCCGCGCACCGGTACGATTCTCTATGAGCACAATGCCCGCCAGCGCCGACAGGTGGCGAGCACGCAGAAGCTGGTGACGGCGCTTTGCGTCTGCGATGCGGGCAATCTCGACAAGCGGGTGACGATCACGCGCGAGGACTGTCAGGCGCCGCCCATCCGCCTCGGTCTCAAGCCGGGGACGACGTATCGCCGCGGCGATTTGCTGCGCGTGATGCTGACGGGCAGCTACAACGATGTGGCGGTGACGCTGGCGCGCGATGCGGCGGGCAGTGTGCCGCGCTTCGTGGATCGCATGAATGCCTGGGCGCGCCGCATGAGGATGTACGATACGCATTTTGAGAACCCGAACGGCCTGCCGGCCAATCAGTACTCCACGGCGCACGATATGGCGCTGGCGGCCTGCCACGCGTACTACAACAAGACGATTCGCAGCATGATTTGCATCCCGGAGTTTTCGTTCACGCTGGCGGACGGCTCGAAGAAGCGCATTCGCTCGACGAACAAGCTGCTCAAGGATTATCCCTGGGTGCGCGGCATGAAGACGGGTTACACGCGCAAGGCGGGCAAGTGCCTCATCTCCTGCGGCACGTACAAGGGACGCGAGGTGATTGTCGTGATTCTGGGCAGCACGAATCAGAAGATCTGGAATGAGTCGCTGCGCTACCTGCGCTGGGCTCTCGGCATGAGCTGAGGCTGGGCGAGCAGCGCATCTGATAGGGCCTTAGCTGCTGATGCCGCCGCTTTTGAAGTCGGCGCCTCCCGAGACGGGAGTGTTGCTGCGGGGCTCGCAGGGCCCTGAGCTCCGAGTTTTACGCCTCACCCGCGCTTGGGATCTCAGATCTTGGGGGTTCCGTGGCGCGATGCTGCCGCCTTTCCGCGTGTCTGGGGCTTTCGCGTGGCTGCTGCCCTGCGGCTCCGATTTTTGCCCCGACTTTGTTCAAGTGGGCGACTCCGGCTCGGCGGGCTCTCGCGAATGGTGATTCTCGCACCGAACAAGGCCGTTGAGAGGGTTCATCCGCACGAAATGAGGCCGCGGCTCTCAGAGGGGCAGGCGGAAAAAGCGCCGGGCGTTAGCGGTGGTGAGCTCGGCGATTTCCTCGAGGGTGCAGCCGCGCAGGGCGGCGACTTTTTCGGCGACGTAGCGCGTGCGGCCGGGGATGTTGGTCTGCCCGCGCATGGGCTCAGGGGAGAGGAAGGGGGAGTCGGTCTCCAGCATGAAGCGATCGGCCGGGCACCAAGCGGCGACGGCCTGCACGGCTTCGGTCTTGCGGAAGGTGATGAGGCCGGTGAAGGAGATCATGCCGTCGAGTTCGCTGAAGATGCGCTCGGCCTGCTGCTGTGTGCCGATGAAGCAGTGAAAGACGGGGCGCACGGAGGGGAAATTGCGGGCGATGGCGAAGGCGTCATCAAAGCAGGCGCTGCCCTTTCGCTCGCGGGTGTGCAGGGAGATGTTGAGGCCGAGCTCGGCGGCAAGGGAGAAGTGGCGCTCCAACAGCATCTTCTGGCGCGCGTAATAGGTGGCGGTATCGCAGCCTTCGGGGGCGTCCCAGTAATAGTCGAGCCCACTTTCGCCGATGGCGGCGAGGCGGTCGTGGTTCTCGCGGCAGAGCTGCTCCATCCGCTCGAGCTGCTCGTCGCTGCAGGCCATGCATTCGCTGGGGTGGGCGGCGAGGCAGGGGGTGATGAAATCGGGCATCTGCCGGGCTTGCTCGAGGGTCAGATCCCAGTCGTCGGGGGCCGTGCCCTGCGAGATGCAGTGGCCGACGCCGAGGGCGATGCTGTTTTGGCGCAGCTCGTCGAGGTTTTCGTACTTGGGTGAGGCGAGGTGGCAGTGCGTGTCGATGAGCATGCGGGAGTTCTACCCCGAGTCGGCGCGCCTGTCAAGCAAAAGCGAAGGCGCGTTGGGCGTGAAAACGGAGGGGCCCTGTCCTTTCCGGCGGCGGCCCTGCCCTCGCACGGCAGCGAGGGCGCGCTGCATCCGGGGCGCTCAGGGCAGACGCATTAGAAAAACTGCGTAGACAAAGAGGGAAGGATGGGCATGG
>DGYMR06203__coassemble_1022_pt1 | contig 21255 bp, 21 predicted proteins | sample DGYMR06203__metabat2_low_PE_047 | metagenome-assembled genome bin DGYMR06203 | reverse complement strand
GGGGCGGATTCCTCGCGCACCGCCTCTTGCCTCATTTTTTGCCGTCGATGTTCTGAAGGATGATGTGTTTCTCTTCTTCCGTGAAGTACTCATCCAAAGGGTGAACCCGAAGATCGGGTTCTCCGAACCACCGACTTTCTATTTCACCGATGGATAAGGCCTTGTCATTCAGCAAAGAGAATGATTTGATGCACTTCCCGTCACCATCAACGACCTCGATGTCCAAGTGTGAATACATAGAAGAATGAGGATTATAACAAAACCCCGTTGAAAATATGTACGCCGATTCTCGGCAGGCGATTGCCAATAATTTTTTCTGAAGATCGTCGCTCGTCTCTCCATCCTTCATCACAAAGAGAACGTTTCGGGATGAATAGTCCGGGCTTGTCTTGACCACCTGCACATGTTTCGCCTTCGGCAAAACCGATGCGTAGCAGATTTGCTGGCCGACTTGCTGGCATTGGGTGAGAGCACAACAGGATGAAAGGAGCGCAAGGCTGATGATTCGATGGGTGTTTAACATAGGGGTCTATCCGTGAGTTTCTCGGGCGAACATGCGGCCCCCGCATCGCGGAGAGCGTTCCGAAGGCCTTGAGGGCCGCCCGGGAGAAGGGAACTCTGTCACGATGCGTGGGGGGGGCGTGCTGTTATCGCGAGTATAATCAACGGGCGGCGGCTTTGTCAAGCCCGGGTTTCTCTGCTTCGGGAGGATGGCGGACTTTGAGAGCTTGCGCTCGCCGCAGCCTTGAAAGACGTTCGGGCCATCCGAAACACATGTCTCCACAGAGGGACCGAGCGATCTCCCGTTCGGTTTCCCATATTCGGATGGACTTCGATGCTGACGGAAGCATGCATGCGATCCAACGCCTCGATTGTTTCCGACTCCAACTCCGGCCAACACCAGGAGCTGTTCGTGAAATAATCCATTTGCAGCAACATGTTTCGCCCGAGGTTCGGCAGCAAGTCTGCCACGCCTCTCAGGAAATATTCAAGCCCATCTTCATCGGCGTCAAAAATAACATAAGGGACTTTGCCGAATCGGCACGGAAAGACATAAAAATCCCGCATCTTTTCATCGGCGAAGCGCTGAAATATCGCCTCATACTCCTGACTGAATCTCAAGACATAATAACCATCGACGGAGCAGCGGGAACTCTGAAAGAAAGGCGAAAAGACTCCGTAGCTGAAATCGGATCCATGCATGGCAAGCGCATGGATCATTTCCCGAGATAATTTGATTCTCCGATGCTGCGTTCTTCCGTCCTCCGTGTCGGTCACATAAAAGCGCTCAATCTTCACCCCGAGAGAATAGGAGCGTTGCAACAGGCGGCACAGGTAACGCAGCTTGGCGGGCACGGCTGATCGCGGGATGTCCCCACCGATATCTTTCCAGCAATCATCATCGTCCGGATCCCCCTCGGAAGATACGAACGGCAGTTTTACGGATAGATTCACCATAAACGAGTCTATGTTATGGCGCACTTGGCGCTTACTCAGTATTCGACAACGATGACTTTTGGAGCTTCCTTACCGCACGGCAAATCCTTGATGGTGAAGAAGTCATCGAAAGTCCTTTCTTCACCGTTTATGGTTTCTTTGGCTGTAATATAAACCTCCAACTCCTTCGGGAAATAGGTTGGATACGAGATGTGCACCACCCCATCTTCACGCACCGTCACAAACTTAGGATCCGAATCTTTATCATACTTGATACACCCATCCTCACTTTCTAAGTGATAACCATTCGTGCCGGTAAGTTCTACCTCCATGCGCTTAAACTCAGAGAAGTAGGGAGTCGGGATGATCCTCTTTCCATGATCGGGCCAGATCCACAGACGGAAATTCTTAGGAAGTTTACCGCTCGAATCGAGTAGCTTGATCTCCCTCGTTAGTAGTGTAGGTTGGCAACCCTCGGCTCCAAACCAACTACGGAACGGATGAGAGTTATTCTGAAGGCACCCTGTCCCCAGCAAGCAATAGGTCACACCTAATGAGATCATCAGAGCTGCATTTTTATTCATCGCTTCGTTTTTTCTTGTTGTGTGACGGCTTGAGCCGGCAGCCCTTCCTCTCGCCCCTCGGGAAGGCGTTTTTTCTCCTCCGCCGGGAACGGGTGGGTGCGTGTGTATCTTATATCATGCAGGGCGTTGCAGGGCAAGCAGCTTTTTGAGGGGAGGCGCGAGAGATCTGCCGGAAGCTCTCTTCTCTCTTCGGCGGAGGAGCTGCCGCACCCTTTCGAGAGGCGGCGCCTTCAGGGCTCCTGCGTCTCTTGGCGCGTGGGTGATGACCACAGCAAGTAGAGAGCGACGGAGCATAACAGGGCGATGTCAGGAGGAAGGTGTACGGTGACTCTCAGCTCAAATTTTCCTGATACCATCCACGCCAGCACCGCCATAACAATACTCCAATTGAGGAGCGGTATCCAACAGAACATCCCTTCCGGGGAGCGGAAGAGGCGTGATAAGACGTGCATCAGGGCAAAGCCCGGAAATACCGAGATACCCCAAACAAGGCACATACAGGGCATCAGCAAGATGGATAGATCCCCCATCAAGACGATGGTTATCAGGGGGAAGACAAGGAAGGATACGATCAGGGCTTTTTTCATGTTTTCGGTGCAAGCAGGCTTCTCTTCTCCGTCTCTCGTGAAGGCGCCCCTCCGCGCATGGGGGGTGGGTGAGTGAGGGAGGGGTAGCGCTCGAATACCTTATATCATGCGAGCGGGTGCGGCGCAAGCGATTTTTGAGCGCCCCCCTGCCCGGCTTGCGTCAGGAACCCTCAGGCGCGGGCGATGCTTGCCGCGAGGCGTCGGGGGTGAGTGCAGCAATGCTCCAGATCTTGCCCAAAACGGTAAGAGTCTACCGATGAGGAGAGTTTGCATCGGGTGAGCTGCCGACCTTGCCGCGGAGGAGGGGGCATGGAATGCAGGGAGGAGCACCCGGCGGGACCTCTGCCCGCCGGTGCTCCTCCCCTGTTTGAAGGCCATCAGCCCCAAGGTGCGGAGGGGAAGGCTCCGCACACTCCCGACAAGTTAAGCCAGCTTCTCGCCGCCTGCCCCTTCCGTCAGGGACGGCCGAATTCGGTCATACCAGGCCTGAAGCTTCGCGATACGCTCCGGGATCCACTGGCTGCATACACGATAATCTCCGCCGTTGATTCGAACAAGCTCGGGATAATAACGCCGATTGTCCTTGAGGCTGATCTCATCAGCTGCGGCCATAAAGGGAAAACCGGAGAGCCCGAAATGCCTTTTGGCGTATTCGACAGAGGTCAGGTCTGAAAGCCTGACCGGACTTTTCAACTGCCCGTCCTCTCCCCGCAACGTATCGACGATGCTGCGCACAAGATCCTTGTTGCTGCCGCGCGGCGCTCTTCCCGTAACATTCGGCGCTGCGCCCTCTGCTCCCGCCGTCGCCCCCGCCCCAACGGCGCCGGCCTCAGACGGCTCTTTCAGATAGTTCATCAAGTGGCAAAGCTGAAGCGCCCGCAGGAAAAGCATACTGGTGTCGGCGACGCCGGAAAGCTTCTGCACCAGAGGAGAAAACATCTCAGATGCGAAGCTTTCATTCATGAAGATGCTGACTTCCACATCCATGGAACGCTCACGAAACAGTGAGCGCAGCGTATCGCCAACGTTGTTCAAATCGCTGACATCCTTGGCGCGCGCCTTGGGCGTCGCGAAGATGATATGCAGAGGGGAATCGGGGAAAACCACAGCGGCGACAAGCGCGGCGCGCAGGATTTTCTTCGTCACGCGAGCCTCATTGTTATCATACCCCAGCCCTCCCACATGAAAAGCCGTATCCACCAAATACACCTTCTCCACGTTGTTCCCTTCCAACCGCACCCCCATGACGTCGATCTCGCACTGGCTGAAAATCTGAGACGGTGCCGACTTTTTGAACGTCCTCTCATAATCCTCCCCCAAAGCCTCCTGACAAAGGTTAACGAAATCATCAATCTTGGAATGCCCGGCGTACATCGCTTCAACAGGCGAAGGCGTCCAGTTTGTCTGCACCACCTGACAATCCTTGACATAGCGGAGCCATGCACAAGCCAACTGTTCACACATTTCTATTTTCATGGCTGAGTAAGGGTATCGATCAAAGCGAACCTTTCAAGCGAAAGGAACCGCAACACTCTCACTTATAGCCGATTCCTTCAGTGGAAGCAAGATTTTTTGTTCATCAGGGCAAAAAGCGGCGTTGCCCTCCCTGTTCTCGGGCGGCACAGCGAGCTCAGCCGCAGATGGACGCGCCCGCACGGACGGAGAAAGGCGCTGCCGCGGCGCCACGACCAACGAGTAGGTAACGCCCTCTTTTCTCAACAAATAGCTTGCGCTGCATCGACCCGACTGATATAAAACAGTCACGCACCCACCCGCGCTCGGGAGTACAAAAAGCCCCTTCCCGAGTGTCGCGGATGGGGTGCCGGCCCAGCGTCATGAAAAGGAGAACACTATTCCGGATACTGGTCGTGATCGCCGGTCTGGCCTTCTCTATCTGGCTTGGGGCGGAGAAGCCCGAGCCCCGCTTCATCGTTCGCAGCTCCGTGGAGCTGGAGGGCGAAAAACTGTCGTGTGCCCTGTCGGAGCTGGTGATGCGGGAGGGGGAACCCCGGACGTCCCTGAGCTGGGTGCAGCGCTTCTGGAGCAATTGCCTGGGCGCGGAAGAGTATGGCTCGCACAGCTTCGCACTCCGCGATATCCCCTTTGTCCAAAAGATCTGGCTTCGGACGATCCTGAGCGGCCGGGGATACACGACTCCGTCTCTTGCCTCCGACTGGAAGGTGCAGGGGGACCGGCTTCTGCACGACAGCGGGGAGCTTCCCACCACGGGCACTTACTCCCTAAGCGGTCCGGAGGCCGACTATCGGCCGGACCCGTATTTGATTGAGCTGAGGAAGGACTGCTGGGTGCTCCCCTCATTCCAGGGTGAGATTCTGCGAGCCTCTTCGCACAAGGCTCCGGCAACATTGCAGCCGGAGGACTTTGCCCCCTTCATGCGGATGGAGAGTAGGAAGGCGGCGATTGAGCTGCCCTTCGGCTCCTACCTGCTTCGCAATGAGTTCGGGGAGATTCGCATTTCCGTGTACCCGGAGGGCGAAGAGCCCGGTGACAAGAACTGAACCATCAAGCTGATCCCGCCATGACATCTGACTCCCCTTCTCAGGGCCGAAGCGCCGATGCGGCGCCGGCATCCCTCGTCGAGCGCCTCTTCCCGAACGATCTTCCGATTTCTCGCCGGCTCTGGCTGCCGCTGGCGCTGATCGAGCTTCTGCTCAGCAGCGTGTTCGTGTTCAATCTGCTCACGATGGCAAGAGAACGCGTTGTCGGCATGGAAGGCCTCTCCGAGGCTCTCGCCGTGACATGCAGTTTCTGCGCCGTCCTGCTTTTTCCGCTGCTGATGCTGATTTCAGCCGTTCGCCCGCTCTTTGCGCTCACGAAGTACGGCTTGCTCGCGATGGCGCTTGCCTGCCTGGGGCTCGCCCTCAGCGTCGCGCTGCTCCGCATCGGCGAACCCGGTCCGCTGCTCATCCACCAGCCCTCGTGGTCAGACCTGGCCCCGTGGGAGCTGCCTGTGGCCGTGCTGCTCTTCCCGCCCCTGATGGCGGGGCTCGACTTCCTGCTGCGCTTCTTCTGCGCGCTTCGCTACGGGCACGCCTACTATCTGGCCGCCCTCATGAAGAGTTTTCTGCGCGGCGGGGATGAGGGCTGGGACCTCGTGTTAGCGCTCGCGGTGTACTGGGGTATTTTTGCGAGCTATCTTTCCCATATCCTCAGCCTGTCATGATCGCCGGGCTCCATCGCCCGGCTGCGGCCTGAGCCTATCCCCCGCCCGCGACAGGCCCCCCTGCCCCCTCCCCCGAGCGCGAGGCGCGGGCGCGGGCGCGGGAGCGGCGGCAGACGCTCCAGGGCGGGGGTGGCTCATTCCGGGTTGATGCGTTGAGAGCAAGGGCAGCATCGTCGGGTAGCGGTCGAGCATCGCCGCGCCCGAGGGATCGGGGCCGGCAGCGCCGCGCGGCACGCCGGGGTTATGACCAGTCTTCATAATCGAACGGGCAATAAATCATCTGAATCGCAACGGTGCCCAGCACAAGTGCCTTTTCCATCTCCGCATCAGCCTCGAACAAGGGAGGTATGATGCTTCTTCGTCGCGGGGGCCTGATGATCCCCAAGGTTATGAGCGACAGAACCCCGCGCAAAAAAAACACTGGGGTGTGGTTTCCGGAAATGTCTAGCTCAAACGGACGGTTTCGGAGATCGAACAACTGCGCCTTCCGCACGAAACGGGCGCCTACATCGTTCGGAAGCAAAAAGTCGATGTGTCGGTTTTCCTTGTAGGTCAGGCGTATGAGGGTATCGCTGCATTTGCGGATGCGATATTCCTCCCCCTGAAAACGGAGGAGGCAAGTGAAGCGCTCCGTCCTCACCATCTCGATTGCATCCCGGCCGATTCTTCCTTCACCCCTGCCGGCCTTGAAGGAGTAAGACAACTCGCCCGCCTCGTCGAGGGTGGAAACTTCCACCAGCGACAGTGTTCGCTTATCTTCCGATGTATCCAAGATCGAGGCTCCGAATCCCAGAGTTCTCCAGTCGAAACGGTTTTGATCATTCATCATGGTCGGGTGAGATCAGGTCATCTAGCGAATCCGAGGCGCGCCATCCGCTGCCGGGCAGAGCGGCGAAGGCGGAGCCCCCGAACTCCGGCGGCAGTCCAACGGCCAACTGAGGGGGGGGCTGCCGAACAGGTTTCCTCCTGCCACATGAGGGCTAATCCAGCGCATCGATGAGCTTGCTGCTGCCGTAATAGCCTGCTTGCTTGAGATAAAATATCCGGCGAAGCACATCCTCATGAGCTTTTTTTGCCCGCGGGTAGTTGTCCTTGTCGAAGGCTTCGCATTCCTTCCACAAAGGACGCCCCATTTCGCGTGAAAGAGCCGCATCCAGACGATCTATTTTTTCCAATCGCGACCTCAACTTCGCGACCTCAGGGGAAACGGCGTCGGCAGAGGCTTGATCCTTAACACCTTGCAGAATGCTCGCCATGTTCGCCTTGACGGAAATCACTTCCTCCATGTAGGCGATATGCTCGGCTACATAATCTCTGTCGGGATCCGGTTTCTGATCACAAGCTACGGGTAAGAGGCTCATCAGGACCAGCGCGAGCATCACCGATGCCCGGCGGAGGCAGTTCTCAAGTAACGACTTCTCCCTGTTCTTTCGGTTCAGGCACATTGTCGGTCGGTAAGTGTTTATTTTGCTCATGTCGTAAGATGTCGAGTGTTCCTCGGCTTTCACTCTTGATTTTGCTCCTTTCCTCGCTTTTCCAGCATATTCTTGGCCTTTTGCCAGAGCGGCTCTGAGTTCCTGACGCCGTAGATAGCGGCGAGCTCCAGGTACGGCAGAGCCAAATCGGGGCGCTCCATATCCATGTATATCTCACCGACCAACAGCGCCTCCCGTTCCTCTCCGCCTTCTCTCTGACTCTCCACGTAGTCGTAGGCTCGCTTGGCCCAACGGAGAGCTTCTTCCAAATTCTTTTCACAGCCAATGCCCTTGCGATACCAGCGCGCTGTCTGTCTCATCGCGCTGTAATACCCTTGTTCGGCAGACTTTTTGTACAAATCGAAGGCTTCTCGGAGAGCCATTTCCCGTTGGGCGGTTTCCTCCGTCGTCAGATGCTCCCAAGGCTCGATCGGAAAGGCACTGTTAAAGGCATAGCTGTACTGGAGCTGCGGCTTCCCCTGCAGAGCCGCTTTCTTGCGCCATCTCAAGCCCACCTCCCCGGACGACTCGCCCAAGGTATCTCTATCGCTGATGTAGAGCCCAAGAGAGGCTTGTGCTTCATCGTAGCCCATATGCGCCGCGATGCCCAGATACACCAGAGCGTACTCGTTCTCCACTTCATTGTTGTACAGCTTATGATTTTCCTCGTACTTCCGATAAAAGTAGTCGGCGGACTTCTCCTCCCCCGTCAGTTCTTTGCCTATCTCTCTGTATTTTCGCAGATCCGAATACGTGCTCAGATTTGTCCAAACCAAAACAACGATCAGCGCCGCCAACAGAATATTCAGTTTTCTGCTCATGGATAGTTTCATATAACTTAATCGAAAAATCTTTGTTTCACTCGGTGCCCTGACACGGGGCTCAACACCCGAAACGAGTAACACCATTGCTCAGCGGGCAAACTCCGCTCGCGAGGCCCGAGCATTCGCGGAAGTTCTCTGTCGCTTATTGTATTCCTCAGCGGCGCAGGAGGGAGAGAAAACACCCACGCCCCGGCCGGCAGACGTTCGGGAGGAAGGGAGGGGCTTCGTATGCAAGTGATCCATACTGTTATCGTTAGTATAAGCGACACCCCGCATCCTTGTCAAGCATCTGTCTCAAGTTTTCGCGGCATCGGGAGGCGACTGGGCGCGATGAGCTCCTCCCCTCGCTCGCCCCCGAGATGAATGCTCATGGAGGCAACAAGCGAGGGGAGGTCGGCCCTCTGAGAAGCTTTGCCGGAAGGCATAACACCCAGGGAGCAGCAAGAGCAGCTCCCTGCAAAGAGGCGGGCGAGATCCCGAGACTACTTTTCCTCTTCGGAGGAGTATTTCAGCTTCCAGATTTGCTCGATGGCAGCATCCACTCCCTGCTCATCGGCCTTTTGAAACCAGTACAAGGCTTTTTCCTTGTCGGGATGGCCGTCAATGCCTTCCGCATACAGAAGGCCCAAGTTGTATTGAGCCTGGGGCATTCCCTTTTCGGCGGCCCTCAGATACCACCGAGCGGCCTCACGATTGGATTGTTCGACACCCCAGCCATGAGAGTTGCAGTATCCCGTACGGAACTCCGCATCCACGTTGCCCTTTTCCGCCGCTTTGCGATACCACTTGTAACCCTCTTCTGCGTTCCTCTGAAGCCCGAACAAGCTTCCCATATAACAGTCTCCGAGAATCAGCATCGCATCGGGTTGTTCCTGTTCTGCTGCCTTGTGATACCAGTACAGGGCTTTCTCATTCGACTGCTCAATGCCATCCCCTGTCGCATAACTGCTCCCCAGCATCGTCTGAGCCACGGCACTTCCATTCTCCGCTGCCATTTGAAACCATTTGACCGCTTCCGTCATGGAGCGAGGCACGCCTCTCCCACTGGCATAAAGCACACCGATGTTGTTCTGAGCCTGCGCGTCGCCTCCCTTAGCCGCTTTGCTGTACCAGTACAGGGCTTTTTCCGGGGACGCTTCGACACCCCAGCCAAAGTCATAACAGAACCCCATGTTACATTGAGCCAGAGTATCCCCCTGCTCCGCGGCTTTGCGGAACCATCGGAAAGCCTCCTCGTAGGATTGTTTGACGTGCAAACCATGCAAGTAGAAAGCGCCTACAACATTCTGCGCACTGGCCACTCCGGCATTGGCCTCGCGAAAATACCCTCGGATCTCCTCCGGCGAGCACGAGCTCAGCATTGCAACCATTTCACCGTTGTCCGAACGGCATTCAATGTCAGAACCTGCCTGCTCGGCGAACGACGACGTCCCCACCAAAAGGCCGGCAGCCACCATCTGTATGAGTTGATTGATTTTCATGTGCTTTCTCTATCGTTATATCTTGAGTTTACCGAGTTCCGGCCGCGTGGCAAGCCCCGCCTTTACCCACGGGCATTGCCTCTCCCTGCGTCGCGTCAGTCTGCGTGGCCGGGATGGAGATCGGCGCTCAAAATGGCAAGGGGTGGGCAGGGAAACTCTTTCAGATTGTGCACGTTGTAGCGAAGGACGTACCAACACTCATGGTGCCCCTTGTTTTCTGCCATCTCAATAGCCGTATACTTCTTCCATGAAAAAGGATACAGCGGCCCGCAGGCCTTCAATTTGGGATTGGCGCCCAGGGACAACAAGAGTGCAACCATCTCGGGTTGATTCGACTGCACGGCCACGTGCAAGGCGGTTCGCTTCGGACAGGGACAGTGGATATAATCATATGTCGTTTCTTCTCCATTGACATCAAAGCCCTGCTTGACGAGATACCTGACCTGTTCCTCATCGCCGCCGACAACGCTCAGGAGAAGCAGGGCCTGATCCGGGGATCCGTTAACGTCTCTCAAATCGCCGCGTTTGATCATGTACCGCACATAATCTCGACACTCTTCGCGATATTTCTTGTCCTGTAACCTCTCCGTTTTTACGGGCAGCGCGGTGGGATTCAACCTTCGTGCCCAACCGGTCTCTGCGTCCCCGACCAGAAGCGCAGGCAAGGGATTTCCCTGAGAATCCCGAAAATCCGCAGGGATCGCATCCTGCTCCGTCTGACACGAGGGTACACACAGAAGCAGGCTCAGCGGGATGAGTAATAGTCTTGTTTTCATTCGAAAGGGGATGGTGGCACCACCTTCGGCTGCGAGGGGGAAGGCGTTTCCCGCCTCGCGTGCATGGGCAGTTGGTGAATACCTTATATCATGCGGAGAGCGGCTGCGCAAGCTGCTTTTTGGTGGAAATGTTCGGGGCGTTTCGAGCGGGGCGGCTTTTCGGCGGCGCGGCCGACTCCTTTTCCTCACCCCCGATAGAGCCGTGAGACAAGCTCTCGGGGTATCGTACAGGGCGTGAAGTTGACGCGGAACTGCCCATGGGTGTCTCGATGGACATAATACCAAGGCTGAACCAGAACGGTATCGTCGTCGACGTACGAGACATCCCAGAGGAAGGCAACGAAATATCGAGCCTCGTCTCCGATCCCCTTCTCTTCCCGGGCCTTTTGGACGATGCCGAACAATTCCCGCTCAAAGTCGGCGATGCCGTCATATTGCTCCCTGATCGAGGCGTCCTTGTCCAAAGCCTTGATGCGGGCAATGCTGCGCTCCAAAGCCCGGTGCTTGGGCAGCGCTTGCTCCACGACGGCGTCGTGCGGATCGGTGACCACCGGGTGAGGTTCGGCGGCGTCGATGCAGAGCTCTGCGGCATATTCCTTGGGCAGGAAAAAGGGCGTGAAGTTGATCCGATGCCGCGTCGAAACGTCGGGGTCAACGTAATACCTCGGCTCAACGAGAACGCTCGTTTTGTCCGAACCGTAGCGGGAAACGAATAGGATGTCCCTGAGGTCGACCTTCTCTCCGCCGCGGGCGGCAGCCAAGCGACTGATCTCCCGATTGAAGGCGGCAATGCCGGCGCTGTAATCGCCGCGGCAGGGCGAGGCACTCTTGCCGAGCTCCTGAAGTTTCTCGATCCGTCGCTCCAGACTCAGGGATTTGGGGACGGGCGTCTCGTCGATAACGGACTGGCAGCCGGCGAAGGTGAAGGACAGGGCCATCAGGGCCGGAAGGAGGGTTTTCATGCGCTTCATGGTTTCTTTGTGCTTGCGGATAGATAGGCCGTTGCCCCATCTGATGCACTCGGGGAGGCTTTCCTCCCTCGTGCTTGGACGGGCGCGTGAATATCTTATATCACGCGGAGAGCGGCAGGGCAAGCTGCTTTTTAGGGGAAAGGTCGGGGCTTTCCGAGCGCGGCGGCTTTTCGGCGGCGCGGCGCTTGCTTTTCCTCACGCCCGATGGAGTCGTGACGTCAGCTCTTGGGGTATCGTGAAGGGAGCGACGCTGGAGCGCAACGGCCCGTGGGTATCTCGAAGGGCAGCTAGTTCTTTTTTTTAATAAGATCAGAAACAGCACGGTCAGCACGATCCAAAGCGTCAAGAAATCATCATGATATTCTCCGCTGACAAACCATGTTATCGAGACATAGAGGGAATGGATCGCCAAGCATACAGCCAGCAAGACGATGAAGACGCCTCGGACGGTAAAGCCCTGGCGGAGCATGCTCTCGGTGTAATAGATCGCAACGCCAATCAACATCAAAGCCATGAAGATTTGGCCCAAATGCCAAGATGTATGCCGAGGGGAGTCGAATATCGGCGAATGCCAGAAGGAGGGTCGAAAGGGGGTGAACATCGATCAATCAGAGGGGGTGCCGGCGTGCGCCGAGCGGGGAGCGCGCGTCGCGGGATGAGTCGGCGCGGTTCTTTATTTGCTGCGGTATTCGGTTCGGATTTTCGTGCACTCGCCTGACGGCAGCAGCTCGGCGGTCACGTCGAGTTCAGACCTTTCGTCGCAAAAGTAGAGAGTCATGGTCGGCCGGCCTTGCGGGTTGCGGTACCAGTCCACACTACTGTCCCTCAGGCGGTCGCGGCTCAGCTGAGGATATTGGCCTTGCAACTTGCGGATGGCGCCGTCTACGTAAGCGTCCTTGGGTTCGCACTTGCTCCAAATTTCTCCCACATGTCCGCGCGGAAAAATCTCGGCCCGAACATCAAGCACGGAGCACCAATCCTCAAAGCGCAAATCCAGATACCGCATCGTTCGGTCGCTGCCGACCAGATGCCGCGTCTTGAGCTTCTCTCTTTGGGCCGCCGGCTGATGCAGAACGAACGATCGCCCATGCTCCGCGATCACCTTATCCGTGTATTCCTCGATGAGGCTTTCATATTCAGCGGTGCTTGCCCCGCTGAGCTTGTAGACAAGGGCGCTCAACAGCACAAGGGCGAGCAGCAGCCCCACACACAAGATACGCCTCGTCCGCTGCGGTCTTTTGTTGAGCTCCGTTTCCATCGAGTCAAATGATGACGTCAGGGGCAGGTGTTGTTGAAGAGAAGGCTCAGGCTGGCGTCTGCGCGGGTGCGGCCTCATCTTCCGCGCCGACGCGCCGGAGCACCTGCTGCCATTCCCGCACCAGGGCCTCGAGATCGGGCCGGGTCTCCCGTTGCGATTGCTTCGGCAGCCGGATCGGCAGTCCGTACACCCTCATGTACAGGCGCTCCCGGAAAGGCCGATACTGCGACCAGTCATCGATGGGGCCATTTTCCATCGCCCAAAATGACTGAAGCAGGCGGCTGTCGGACGATCCCTTCATGTATCGGAACAACAAATCGGCCACCCGCTCGCTGTAGATCGGCTCGCCCAGATGCTCATTCCACAGGAAGCATCGGGCGGCAAGCCCGCAGAGCATCCCGTCAAGGCCCTGAAAGAACTCGCTGTTGCCGCTCCTCGGCACCGTCACGGCATACTGCAAGGCGCGGTACAAGACCGGCTCCAGCATCTGCTCCCGCATGGCGGTCGGGTCGTGATCCTCATGCTGCTCCGCGGGCTCCGTGCTCGACACTCGGCGCACCAGCTCGATGAAGTTCTGCACAAGCGCCTGATTCTGAAGCTCCGGCGAACGGATCATCGCGTCATCCCATATCTTCTTGTTGCCCAAGAGGGTCACGCCCAAGCTGAGGCCGGGAACGTGCGTCAGGTCATCGCAGCACTTGGGCTGCGCGCTCGACGCTTTGGCCAGTTCTGACACCATGAGCAGGCTCAGGCGCCGAATCCACTGCCTTTCCTCCTCCCCCATGGACATGGGGCGAATGGGCATCTCCCCCTGCTCTCCTTCGCTGCCGTCATGGTAATATGTGGAGCAATAGCGGTTGAGCAACCAGAGCGTTGTATAATTGGGTTTGTCTAATCGGATTTGGTTGGGCTCGCGATACGTCGCATAGGCCATGTAGCCCGGCATATACCAGGCCTCGCTCTGCTCGTCGTAGATGGGCACCTCGACACAGGGCGGCTCGTCGGCGTGAAGCATTCGGAACAGAGCTCTCTGTTCGTACGGCCAACAGCAGATGGCGATGAGGATCAGGAGCAGCAAAACACCGCCCGCGATGTAGAGTTTTTTCTTCATGGTTTGTTAGTTCAAATTCGGAAACGACATGCGGCGGTACGGGACCATGTCTTTTTCATCGGTGAAGGATGGTGCGCCGCGGATGCCGGACGCTATGATTTTTGGGATCGAAAGAGAATAAAGAAACAGATCCAGAGGGGAACACAGAGGAGTAAAAGTTCATCCAGCATACGAACATCATAGGCTGTTTCCCCGTCGATGACCGTATCCGGCGAAAAGACGCGAAAGAGAAACTCGCCGGCATGGAGGGGAATATAATCCAAGATTGTGAAGATTGTGTCGCCTGCGATTCTGCCCATCAGGAGAGAGGCAACAACGGCGCAAAAGAAACTCGTCATCAATCTCGAAACGAGACGAAGAAAGCCGACGAAAGCTCCGCCCTTTCGGGCCTTCTCCGGCGTCACCTCTTCCCGATCTTCGTCAGGGTCAGAATCTTTGGCGTTTTGGGGCATCGGCATCAGAAATGAAAAGCTCTGCGACTCCGGCCGGGCCGACTTGCCCGCGCCGCAGGGCGCCGCGGTGCAGGCGCACACGGGGACAACACCGCCCGCGCTGCGGGCGCGTGTCCGGGTGGAGCCGGGGATGGTGAGCAGGAGGGTCATGTTGTTATCGTTAGTATAAGCGACGAGCCCCGCGCTTGTCAAGCCTCTGTCTGATCTTTTCCGACATCGGGGGAAAGCGGAGCCCGTTCTCCTCTGCCCGTACCCCCCGAGGTCAAGGCCGCGCATGACGCCCCTTCCGGAGGAACGGAGGCTGCGACTTCTCCTGAGGAGGTATCCTAGTAGAAAGCACGGGCGCATATGGCGACGATTGTTTTGTTGTCATCCAACACGACGAGATACGAAAGGATACCGTCTTGCGAAAAGTGGATATAGCGCCCGCTCAGGCCTTCCACATAAGAGCCGGGATTCATCTCGAAGGCCCGGTCCGGCGTCAGGGGCATCCATGGGCGATGGGAGACTATTGTCTGATAATCCTCCGCCCCGGCTTCAAAGAAGATGGCATACTGATCTCCCGACGACACGACCTTCTTGATCACCAGGCGTTCCACAAGGGCGTCCGCGCCCGGCACATCGAATGTTCTGAGCGTGCGGAGTATGCGAGTTTCTGCGCTGGGCTGACAGCCCACTCCGATCAAGGCGAACAAGAGCGCCACTCCCAGAATGGAGCAGAGGAGCACGATTTTTTGACGTCGATCTTGATTCATGGCGAGCGTTCAAGGGCTGTTCAACGGCAGAGGCCGCGACGGCCACCGCTTTCCGCATGCGCAGCGGGCAGCGCGTGTCCGGGAGGAGCCGGGGATGGTGAGCGCGCGGGAGATTTTGTTATCGTCAGTATAAGCGACGAGCCCAGCGCTTGTCAAGCCTCCGTCTGATCTTTTCGCGACATCGGGGGGGAAAGCGGAGCACGTTCTCCCCTGCCCGGCTATTGGGCGGACTTGCCGAAGTATTTCACTTCAAGCTCATTGATGAAGGTCAGCCCTCCATCGTGCGCGGTTTGTTTGAGCACGCGGAGGTACTGGTGAGCCCGTGCCGTTCTCCTTTCACACAGGTGAATCAGGAGATCATCATAGGCCGTGTGCAGAATGCTCACTCTCAAGCTCACGTCCTCGCTTCCCACCGCGTAGAGCTTCTGCGCCGCCAGGAAAAGCACTTCCTCGTCGCGAACGTCGCTGAAAACAGCTTTCATTTCCGCGCGCGCCCGTTCCAAGAAAGCGCGATCAGCCTCTTTCTCGCGATAACGCTGCTCCAGCCGTGCGGCCCTGTCCTGCAACTGCCCCGCAAGCTTCCCGGCGGCTTGCTGCGCGGCGGCAGACGGCGGCGGAAGCACCGAGGCGGCCTTCCGCTTCTCACCCCCGGCCTCGCGCAGCAGCTTGATGCACATCTCAGCCTGCCGAGCTTTCATCTGCCGCTCGGACTCCGGGTATACCCAAAGGTTATCTCGGCGCTCAATAGCCATATCCAGCGGGTTGGCCCCGGAATCATTCGTGGCCTGCACGTCCGCACCGTGCCGGATCAAAAAGCGAACCATGTCCGGCTGCAACTCGCGGGAAGCCATATGCAGCGGGGTCAAGCCATTGATATTCGGCGCATTCACATCCGCCCCCCTCTCCAGGAGCATGCGGGCGATATTCACGTGATTCCTCATGGCGGCATCATGCAGAGCCGTGCAGCGCTCCGCACCCACGGCGTGCACGTCCGCCCCCTTCTCGAGGAGAAGGCGCACCACCTCGTCTTGCCCGGCCAGAGCGGCTTCATGCAAGGCCGTCATGCCGAACACATCCCTGGCGTTCACGTCCAGCCCACCGGCCAGATACCGACTCACGCGCTGCGTATCGCCCGCTTGCGCCGCGCGGACAAGATCCTTGGCATCGGCGGCCCAGGCGACGCCGCTGATGCCTTCCAGCAAGGCCAACAGAAGTAAATGGCTTTTCATGCGATGCGTTTTGCTTTTTGAGCCCTAAGCCTGCCCCCCCTTCTGCGTCGCTCGGGAAGGCGCTTTATCTCCCCCGAGCATGGGTGGGTGAGTGTCTATCTTATATCATGCGGGGCGGCGCAACGCAAGCCGCTTTTGGCGGCGAGGCCGGAGTGTCGGCGCCCAGGCCTCTCTTGGCGTACAGAATCGACAACAAGGCCTACGGAGCCGCGGCTAGAAAGTCACTCTTCGGTGCATCGGGAACGCACACGCAGCGCATCACAAACCGACAGCCAAGGCTCCAGCTCGGCGATCTGGCTCGAATCCTGCAAACGGAACAAAATCACCCATTCGCCGCCACGGCTCAGCATGCGAGTCAGCCGCGTGCGAAACTGATCCGGCGTCAGAGCAGGCCCGTCCGGGGACTCCTTCACCAGCAACTGCCCCGCCTCGCGACAGACCGTGACGGAGGACAGCGAGCAGGCGTCCGGAATCGTGACCATTCCCTTCACCTCAAGCCACCCTCGCTGCGCCTGCCGCAGCTTGAGCAGCTCCTGCAAAAGCTCCTCCGCGCTCTGCCCGTCCTTGTTTTTCAGGTGTCCATCGGCCCCGCCGGCAGTCAGCAGGCGCATCAAGGCCCGATCGCCGCATCGCGCCGCCGGATGCAAGGGCGTGTCGCCCCGCGCATCGCGGGCATTCGGATCCGCCCCGCCTTCCAGCAGCAGCGGGCAAGCCCAGTGCAGGGAGCGATCAGCGGCGGCTGCATGCAGCGGCGTCCGCCCCTCGGCATCGGCAAGACGGGGATTCGCCCCCAGCTCCAGCAGGGCGCGAAGGCGGACAGCACTCCCCTGCTCCATCGCCCTTCGAATCAGCGTGCGGCCCTCGGCGTCCCGCCCGTCGACATCCGCCCCGGCCCTGACCAAAAGCTCCATCGCCGCCGGATGCCCGCAGGCCACGGCCCAATCCAGCGGTCGCATTCCCTCGGCATCGGGCGCCTCCGCATCAGCCCCGGCCTCCAGCAGCAGACGCAGACACTCAACATGCCCTCGGGCCGCCGCAGCTTGCAGAGGCTCCTGCAGGAAGCTTCTCCTCGCCCCCGCCTCCTCGGGAAGCCTCTCGAGAAGCGCCCGCAGACAGTCCGCATGCCCCTCAAGAGCCGCCCGCTGCGCCGCACGCGCATCGGCGACGGCTCCGGCAGTCAACAAAGCCCGCAGGCAGTGCTCGTGCCCATTGAGGGCTGCGAGCTCCGGCGGCGTGATACCGGTGCGACTCCGCGCATTCGGATCCGCCCCGGCGGACAGCAGCGCCGCCAGCTCAGCCTCATCGCCGCACTCCGCCGCCAGATGCAGGGGCGTCCAATGGTCACCGGGCGGCAAGGCAGGCTTTTCCGACAGCAGAGGCTGCGGCAACTTTCCGGGAGACACACTCATGGAGACCTCACCGAGAATGTTTCTGCCCCGCTCACCACTCGGCCTCTCATCGAGATAAAAATCCCACAGCTTGACCGACGTCAGCGCTGCGGACGGCTGTTGGCGCGAGCCCAGCACGTCCCTCAGATAGCGCGTCACCAAGGGTCGCTCGCGCTCATAAACGCCCGAGTCGTACGCGACCGCCAAGCCCTGCTCGGCCAAGCTTCGTTCGATGTAGGCCTTGCAGGCATCCGCCCAGCGCGGGCAGTCCAGCAAGTCAAAGCTGAGGGTGAAGGGGCTGGCCTCCCGCCGCAGGCAAAGCCCGTAGGCGCGAGCGATGAAGCGGTCGGCCTCCTCAGGGCTAATGTCCGATGAAAAGAGGATGCGATAGCCGGAACCGCCTTCATCGCCGCGCACACACTTGGCATCGAGAACAGCCAGGCACCGCCCCTCCCTACCGAAGGTATCGATCACGTGCGTCACCTCTCGGCTGCAACCGTCCGCAAGCCGAACGGTGGCTTTCGCCCCCTCCGTCTGCTGCTTCGCAAACATGCCGGAGAACCCCGCATCCGACATGAAATATGCAAGAGATGCTCCGCAGAGCACTACCATCACGCCAATGAACCATTTCATCACTTCGTTGTCAAATGTGCATTCGTCTTTCGATACCATCCGCCATATCATGACGGCGCGGGGCCGCCGCCCCTACGGCCGCATATGCAGGCGGGCCATATTGTTATCGTTAGTATATGCGACGCCCGGCGTGCTTGTCAAGCCTCCGTCCTTGATTTTCGCGACATCGAGAGGCCTCCACTCTCCGGCAACGTCATGGCTGCGCTTTCATCGCACTGTCCCCCATGAACCTTTCAATGCAGTTCACATACCGTCATCCCGAGGAGGCTCGCAAGTACTCTCTGCCTGCTTTAATATTTGGTACGCTTCCGGATGATGACATCTGAGTGCCACATCAGCAGGGGTCTCGTTTCCTCCATCCTCGGCTCTCAAACTCGGGTTTCCATCCTTGCAACGAACCTTAGGGTTGGCTCCGTTCTGCAAAAGCAATACAATCAGTTCTTTGTTTCCCTGTTCAGCAGCCTCGTGTAAAGGTGTATAACCTATCAGGTAAGTGCAGCTATTGACATCTGCGCCTTCGCTGACAAGCTTTCTCACCACTCGAATTAACCCATGATACGTGGCTCTGCATAGGGCATTTGAGCCCCAGGAATCGATATGATGAATGTCTGATCCGGCTTCGATTAACCGGATGGCCTCGTCTTCATTGCCTTCTTCTATGGCCTCCAACAGGGGCGTGCGGCCTGTATACGGGCAGACATAATATATATCCTCATTATTCGAGCATCTTGTCACGGCATATCCGCCTATCACGGCACCGCACAACAAGATACAAGCGCTTACGATGATGGTTTTCAAGTTGAAATGTATACGCATAGTAAAATTTAAGTTTCAAGAGGTTGTAGTCAAGTGTGCAGGATAAACGCTTGCCATGGAGCAAAGGCCTACAACCCGCAGTCCCCCCCCTTGCCGCCTGAGGCCGCGGAAAGCCGACGCTTGAGGCATTCGTTGCAGGCGCATGCGGTCACGACGCCATCCGCACCACGGGCGGTGGTCGGGAACCGAGCCGGTAGGAGCAGGATGGCAAGCCACCGGGAGAGTTGGTTCGCTGCGCGATGCCGCTCCCATCCCTTTGACTCCGTCAAGGCCCGGCATTCTTCGCGAGTCCATAGGCTAAGCAACTAAGGCGGGACGATCCACTACCCCTTGGCGCCTAATTCCTTCAAAAGCAAGAACACGCGCGGCGCGTCATCAATCTGCTCGAAACTCTGAAGCGGCCCCGGCTCCAACAAAGCCTTGTTGGTGTCGTCCACCGTGCCGAACTTCACCAGCCATTTCATCACGGGGTTCTTGTGCAAATCAACGTGATCAAACAGGATGGTGGCAATATCACCGTCGACCTCCTCGTACTGCATCCGGAGCCCGGAGTCCAGGGCGAGGCTCCGGAGTACCTGCCCCTCCGCAATCAAGACCTGCGTCTTGGTGAAGGCAAACTCCGCGCGGCTGAGCTTCTCTCTCCACCGCCCGGGCATGGCAAGCAGCTTCCAGGCCGACCAGCCGAAAGCCAAAGCCAACACGCCCGGCACGATCGCCGCCAGCGGGTACTGAGGAATGAGGGCGACGCACACGACGAGCAGGAAGGGCACGACGAGGAGCGCCAACACCAGCCCGAAATTCCGATTCTGGCGCACGTGAACGTTGGTGACGGCCATGTTCGGCCGGCCATAATACAGCAGCTCCGGGAGCAGCTCCCGGAGGCGGGGGTGCCGGGGCGACCAGCCCCGCCCCGGCCACGCGGCACCCGCGGCAGGCATCCCCTCTGCGGGATTTCCCGGTGTCGAGCCCGCCGAGCCCGACGAGGCCGCCGCCGCATCCGCGGGCATGCGCCCTTCGGCGAGTGGGGGCAGAGGAGCGGGTGGCTCGGGCTTGGGCCGGCTGTCCTGACGGTGCTCGGCTCGCCTGCTATCCATCTCTGCGGCGATCTCATCACCCGAGCGCCTCAGGTCCAGCTCCGGTTCCATCCACGTGATGACGAGTCCCTCAAGCGAGAGAGGCCCCACCACCCCGCGGAACGCCAGAAACCACAGCAAGACGATCGCCGCATAGGCGCAGGCGAACAGCGCATGCGAGATCGGCAGGCCGAAGGCCTCCGCCAACTGATTGTCCCGGAGGGCATTGGCGGCATACACAAGCGCGAAGACGACATGCGGCACCAGGAGCAACAGCAGCGACGTGAGCGTGAACACCCTCGGCGACAGGGATTTCTTCACCGTCCGAATCTTCACCCATTGCCAGCCGGCATTCAGCAGGGCTGCGCCGAACACGGCCCCGTTCCACACCTCATTGCAGAGCCATACGAGGACAAGCACAAAAAGCGCCGTCGGCAGGAAGGGGGAACCCGCGCTCACCGAAGCCAGTGCGGCCCCGAAAGCCACGCAGAGGAGGTTGAGGAAGATCCAGCGGATGTAGGGTTTCTTCATGCGGAGTACGGTAACATTTTTGGCGCCATCGGTAAAGGAAATTGTGCCGATGACACGGGCTGCCGGGGCTGCGGAGACGCAGGAGCCCCCGGCCACGAGATTTCTCCCCGTCAGCGGCTCATGAGAGGCTTCCGCACCGGCGCCTCAGCTTGCTCGGCCTTGCCCCCAAGCCCGCCTTCCGAAAAGGTGACGGGAGGCGGGCTATCATACCGGCTTCTGTGTTCACTGTTTCATCCTGATCAAGCGCTAACGATCAGCGATCCGGCTTTGACACACTCTTCGGCTCACTGCCAGTTTCAGCTCGATCACGGGAAAGGGGCTGTTCATCAGCTGAGACGCTGCCGGGTGCTTCGATCGAGCGATTGCGATAAAAGGGGAGATGATCTGCCGAAAACTCCTTTTCTTGCCAGCTAGGACGCCAGATAGCCTGCTGCCTCCATATCCTATGGCACTGGGTCTGAATGAGTATATCTGACATATACAACGCGTCTACTTCATCGAGAGGCGGGTCCAGGAAGTCTTCTCTCTTGAACGTAACGGCCCCTTCTACGATGGCCTCTTCTGCCCTGTCGAAGCGTTTTTGCTCGTCTTCCCCAATGGGGACGAATGTGACGCTTTTCGGTGTGAATGGGACGTTTTTCGGTGTTATTTTCAACACGCTGCCGGAGTCCAACGAACACCGAATGATGA
>DGYMR06203__coassemble_975_pt1 | contig 22515 bp, 26 predicted proteins | sample DGYMR06203__metabat2_low_PE_047 | metagenome-assembled genome bin DGYMR06203 | reverse complement strand
GATATCGTGACGCCACTGGGGTGAATAACGGTTTCAACAAAACAGCTCGAGACCCCAAGCCCAAATGGCCACCGGATTTTCTCTTGAAATTCGATCTTTGCCGCGATACAATGACGCCGCCATCGACGGATGGTACCGATTCTGTCGGTTTAGAGTTGGTCACCGGGGCTTCGGCCCCGGTGGCTTTCTTCATTCCCCGCCGGCCGACACGCCGCGCTTGTGCGGCCAGCGCTCCAGAAGGGTGTCCATGGCTGCTATGAGCCGGGGCCTCAGGCGCTCGGGGTTGATGTACCAGATGGCTGGTTCCGTGCCCTTCTCGTAGGGCGGGTACGGCTGCTCTTTCCCGTTGCCCACGAACTTGGCCGAGGGGTGCAGGAAGTAGATGTAGCGGTGCGTCTTGGCGCGGAAGATATCCATATCGCCCGACAGCAGGGCGGCGTTTGTTCGCACGAAGCCACTGGCACAGGTGGAGCACGTGAGGATCTGCTCGTGGGTGATTTCACGGGAGCGCCGATTTTGCAGAAACGTCGTCCAGTGGTAGCCGAAATAGCGGAAATTGGCTGCCTTGTAAATGGTCCCGCACCCGACACGTCCGTCCGCGAATGACTGTACTGCCACGATCGTGGGATCGAGCGAGCGCAGCAGCTTCAAGCTCGCGCCAAGCAGGATGGTCTCGGCGTTGTGTCCGAGCTCATCGCTGATCCACATCCGGTTGAGCTCAATCATCCATCCGCCGAGGACAGAGCTCTCGATGACGTGAGCCTTGGGAGTCTTCATGTAGCCGAAACTCGCAACGCCCAAGCAGTCTCCATCCGTCTCTGCACCCTCACGAAAGATGCCGAAGTTGTGGATGCCGAAGGAGGCGAGCCACTTGTGGCTGTAATGCCCACGAACGACCAAGTCACGAGCCACGTCCTTCGGCACCAAGCGGATCACCAGTGTACCCATGTGGCGGGTTCTCTTTCTTATTTCATGTTTTTTGCAATTCATACATTCCGTTGTTGGTTAAAGAAAATTCTTCGGAGAGTCCGTGTTGCCAGCGAATGGTCAGGCCAGTTGCTGCGTACTCAAGGACCTCGCCGACAGCATGCGTTTTGAGACTGAGCGACTGTTTGCCCCTCAGCAAGATGGTCTCGACATCGCCGGAACTGCGCAGAACGCTCACCACATCCTCAACGGGCTCATCCCCCACCCCTGTGGAGTCACGGAGAGAGCGGCGCCACTTCGGATCAACCAAGCCCCCTCGCATCACTGATCGATTGCTGAACTGCACCGTCACCAGCGGAGTCGTTGCATAGCGCCGAGCAAAGGGACCGATGTCCCTAACTCCCCGCTCACCCATCAGCCCCAGGATGAATCGATCTTCCGAAAAGGAAACGTCGGCGGAATCGATACCGAAACGGAGGTTGACCTCGCGTCGAAAATCGGCATCCGTCTCCCCTCTCCACATCTGTGCCATCACGTGCTGCGGCCAGACCTGAGTCGGTCCGCAGCAGCGCAGAGACGACCGACAGGGATGCGGCACGGCGTCTACACGCCGCAGCACCCATGGCAGGTGTTTGTACACGCATGATGATCCCGGAGGGAGCGTATCGAAAAAGGCGTTGACGGTGCGCAGGTACAGCCGCGAGTAGATATCGTCATCGTCGATTTTGCAGAACAGGTCGAAACCAGACGTATCACAACCCCGGACGGTATCAAGCAGGTTGGATAGTTGTCCTCGATTGGGGCACCTGCGCAATGTGAGGCGTCCAGCGTCGATGAAATGCTGCACCAGAGGGAGCAGGAAAGCGCGGAAATGGAACTCCGATATCCCCTTGGCTGCAACAAAGACGTGGTAGAGCTCCGGCGGATAATCCAGATCCATCATGGCGAGAATCTGGCGTTGCAGATCTTCCGGCCGTCGATAAGAAGCCATCAGCAGAGCAAAGCGGCGCAAGCCTGCGCTGCACTCGTCACTTATCGCGGCGCGGGAGGAACTCGGCGATAAGAGACGAAAAGCCTTACGTCGGTAAACGTCTGCTTCGTAGGCCCAGGCATGCCCTCGCCAGCGCGGCGAACCGTGAGACCGAAGAGGATCAAAGCCGACGAGCACAAGCGGCAAATGAGGTGCGGTCTCACGCGCCAGATTGGCAGCAATGTAACCGGTCGTCGGGCATTGCCCGGGATTGTCCCGGCAGTAGCGAGACCACCATGCCCGGCCCACGCGCAACGCTGCATCGTAGATATAGAACACCTGCGAAAATCCATCCTTGCAGGGAGGCTCAAACCACATGCGATCACCTACCCCAGAACGCCCGGAGCGCACCAGCAGCACATGCCAAGTCCCCGGCACCCGCCGAAGCTCATCGAACCAGCGAGCTCGGTTCAGATGCACGCACAAATCGCCGGCACGCACGCCTATACCCTCCGGATCCAAATCAGCGACGTTGGAAATGATCAGCACACGCCGACACGCGGGAGGCACCGCTATGGCAGCCTGCGCCGGTATTGCCCTGTCCGTCCCGTCCGTCGATCGGCGCGCCGGCAGAGCACACCGGCGGGGTGCCGGCAAGCGCCGTGTGGACTGAGGCTGCCGCCAAATGGGAGAGTCATCCGTCATATCACCACTGCGGTATAGTTGAGGGTTAATGCTGCCCGGCCAGGCTGCACCGCCCATGAGGCCGACGTCGTGAGCCGGTGGCGCAGCGTCCATGCTGCATCAACATACCATTCCGAGGGGCTGAGGAGAGCATCGCGATTGCTGTGCTCCACACTCGCTTGCGCCAGCTGCACTTGAGTCATCACGGCCGCCAGCGTTTTGATACGAACCGCCAAATCACTCTCCATATGCCACAAAGGTGTCTACTTGTCCGCTGCCGACAGGCCCCTGACCTGACGAGGTTATCGTCAGGTTGCCGCGATAGGTCTGCTCGATGAGGCCTTGCACATCCACGGACCATTCGAGCTGGCGGATACCCTCCGCGATCAATTGCTCGATCTCATCAATCGTGAATCCTCCGGCCGGTCGGGCTTCAAGCTGTTTAACTTTGCGCTCCAGCTCAGCCACACGAGCAGTCAGGGCCTTGAGCTCCACCCTGCAAGAGCAGTCATCCCCACAGACTCCTCCTTCTGCCGATGAGCCGGAAGGCGTCGAGCCACCGGGCTCCGGGTCTCCGCCGCCACCCGAACTTCCGCCCTCGGCTTCCTCGCTGCCTGAAACCTCACTTCCGACTTCATCGCTGCCGGAAGAGAACAGGGGTGGCCCCGGCTCCACATAGGAGCCCGTTTCCCAAGAATCAGAGGGCACCACCGGAAGCGACCCTTCCGTATCGTACGACCCGCCAAACGACGCCGAATAATCATCCGATCCCGAGTCGCCGGACTCGCCCGACCCGTCAGATTCATCACCCTCATCCGGGCTCTCGCCGCCATCCTGCCCCGCATCCTCCAGCGGCTGAGCATCTGCGAAGTCGGGGTCGGAAAAGTCACGCCCCAAACTGATGGATACCGTGCGTGCGAGGAAATCCCACGTCACCCCGGAAACCGCGGCGCGCATCTCATGCCAGCTATCATGGGTACCCGGGCCAACGAGATTCAGACAATAACCCAAGGGACTCTCCTCCAGAGAGTCCATCATCACACTCACAGAGCCGCCCCACTGAAGCACAGACGCCGATTCGTAATACTGCCGAGCCACCTTTGACCAAGACGACACGTAGTAATCCCCCGAAAGCGCAAACACCTTCACCCCGTCGGCACTCATATCCAACCCTGCCGGCCACGTGTAAACACGCACGCGGCCCGTCGAAGACGTGTAGGCAATGGCCACGCCCGTAATCTGCGACTCATACTGGGGCTCGATACCATCGCAAGCGAGCACCTCCTGTCGCTGCGTGTCGAGCGTCATGCTCGGCATATCGTCAATCGCCGTAGCCGTCAGCGTGCCGGAGGCATAATCTACGATGAAATACACATCAGCCTCACGCCGGCGCAGCTTCCAGAGCGCGGACGCCGACGTGATGAGCTTGTCCGTAACAGCCCAGCAGACGCGCCCGGACACATGCCCGGACGCCGCAACCGTCAACCGGCTGCCGCCACCGCCGGGTGCGATCTGCGCCGGCGCCGTCCATCCGTCGGCCTGCAAGGCCATACCGTCAGCAACCGAAGCCCACGTCACATCGCTGCCGGCCTGCGAGCCGGCTGCACCAATCTGGCCGGTAAGCCGCAGGGACCCGGCCTCGGCATCGCCGGCCTTGAGCTCAGCGATTTGCTGCGCCAGCGTCTGGCGATTGAGCAACCAGAAGAAATTGCTCACCGTCGCCTGTGTCGACACCGCCCCACCCGCATTAGTCCTCGACAGTCTCGTCACCTTGCCGTGAAAAATCACGCGTCCGTGATGCAGAAGAGACACCGGCTCCATCCATGCCAGCCAATCCGGCCCGAAGCCCACGAACGAAAGCTCCAGGGATGAAACGTCGCGGCCCGACTCCGTCAGCACCGCTGAAATAACCCCCTCCAAATCACCGACCGTTGCCGTATCCAAGATTGTCATACGCGTCGAATCCCATTAACAGCTGACTCCATCACCGAGAGGCGCTTCGACAGACCGGCCAGGCCGCTGCTGGCAGCCTCAGCTCCGCGCGTCGCCGCGCCGGCCACACGGTCCATCACATCGACAAGCCGTGCGAGGTCTCGTGCCATAGACTCTTGGCTGCTCGCAGCAGCCCCTCCGTGCTGCACCACAGAAGCGAGAGACGCCTGCTCCTGAGGCTGAACTACCGCAGGCGCCAACGCGCTTGCCGCCGGCCGGCGAGTCAGAGTAGGCGCCGCCCTGCGTCCCTGCACGGACGTCGGATGAGCAACCGCAGAAGCCCCGGAAGGGTTCATCCCTCGCGTCATCACATCGAGCGATCGGCGCGTGCGAGAGAAAAACTGCTCCGTCTCATCCCCCCCCTTGGCCAACCTCTTGATATTGCGCTCCAAGGTCGACATGTAGCGCTGCCCTCGCTCCACGGACTTGTCATCACCGCGCGACGATGCCCGCTCCACACGCTTAGCCGCGGCAGCATAGGCCTTCTCCAGACGCTTGAGTTGAGCACTCGCAAACTTGCTTTTGCTCTGCAACTCCGGAGGCTCAAGCTGCCTCAGCCAGCGGCGGCTCGCCTCCACATTAGCCTCCCATGCCTTGTAGAGATAACCGAGTTCGCGCCGCGTTGCCGTCAATCGCTCTTGAATCTCGCGTGTCAACTCAGCGTCGCCCTGAGCTGACATCAGCAGATTCACCAACTTTGACTCCTTTGCCGCCAGCATCGCTGCATCCGCCCTCATCATCTCCTCTTCACTCAGGGAGCGTTTGCGTTCGTATGACTGCATCGTGCGATACTGGCCATCGATGCCGCTGAGACTCGTGCGAATCTTTTCGAGCAACTGCTGCTGAGCCTCCGCCTGCTGGTTCATGCGGCGCGTGCGCTCCTCCAGCTCTCGGCTCTCCGAACGCAGCCTCTCCTGATACTGAGAGCGCAGCTGCTCATCGCGCAAGGCCGCAGTGGCAGACTGCCGGGCGGCCTTTGCAGATGCCTCCCGAGCGCTCACCTCATCAGCCAGCTGAGCCCCCAGATCCTTTTGGCCCAGCGCAAACTCCAGAGCATCGCGGGCCGAAAGCTTGGCGCTGCCCGTCATGCCGCGAGCTGCGGCAATCTGCTCATCGTAACTGTCCAGAAGAGTCTGCTGGCGAGCTTCAATCCCCTTTATCTGCATCTCAAGATTACGCTCTTGGGAACGCAGACGCTCAAGTGTCTCCTCGTCGTCAAACCACTCCTTTGCCTTCTCCTTAGCCTGACCTATCTCATCAATCTGCTGTTGCAAGCCCTTAGCCGTCGCCTGCAAATCATCCCACTCGGCCAGATCTCGGCGGGCACGGCTCTCATCCAGCGCCCCGATCGCATCCGCAAAACCACCCATCTGCTGTCGGTGTTCCGCATCCGCCCGGCGCGCCGCATCCAGCAGGCCCTCGGCACTCTCGGCATCCTGGCGCCTAAGCTCCATCTGCCCTCGGCGCCGCTGCGTCTCAAGCTCCTCGCGGCGGCGAGCTGCCTCATCAGCCATGCGTCGCCTCTCCTCCTCCGCCGACTTCTGAGACCTCGTTCCGGCACTCACTTCCGCCTGCAAAAGCTCCTCCCGCCTCGCACGCAGCTGCTCCTGCAATTCCAGCTCCATCTCAGCCGCGGCAAGAGCCTCATTCATTTGAGCCTCTCGAGCCTTCTTCTCATCAGCCACCGCCTTGTCCATCGCCGCGAGACGAGACTGCGACCGCTCCCTAATCGCCTGAGACTCGCGTTCTGCCTGCCGCTTCGCGAGCCCGGCCAAAGCATCATTGATCTCCGTAGCAATGCGCAACTCGGCCTCCATCGCCTCGCGGTGCGCCTTGACCGCGGAGGAATACGCATTCCACGCCGCCTGCACACCCTCCAACAGCATCATCGCCCAGCCAATCGGCCCCAACCCCGCCTTGATCGCCTGCCCGAGAGAGAGCACCTGAGCCGCCATGCCGGCCACATCATCAGCCCCGCCTGCTGCGGCACGGCCCAAATTCGCCAGCGTCTGGCCGGCCATCATGCCCATCTGCGCCTGCTGCGTCATCTGAATGTTGGTCAGCTCAAGTCCCTGATTGAGCTTCTCGAACGCCTCGCGCGTTTCCGCAGACTGTTGAGTCAGGCGTTGAAACTCCTCCTTATTGCCGGCCTTCGCCGCCTGCTGTCGCGCCTTGGCCAACCTCTCCAGCTCCGCAATAAGCGCATTGCGGCCCTTGCCTGCGAGCTCCATCGCTCGCAGCAGCTTCTCCTCCTCCTCCTTCTCCCTTGAGGCCGCACGTGCCTGTTGCTCACTCGCCGCAGCTTGACGCTTGGCAGACATCTCGCCCGCCTCCCTCTGCTGCGACACCTCACCCTCCGCCTGCGCCAACTCATCAGCCAGAGCACAGCCCTGCTCACGAGCCTGAGCCAATTGCTCCTCAGCCGCAGCCAACAACTCAATCCCGGCGGCAGCCTCCTCGCCGCCCCCCGGCACAGACTCGGCAGACACCTGCTCCGCCGGCGCCGCCGGAGCAATCTCGGCCGCCGCATTGCGTGCGGCGTTAAACGATGCAGAGTCAACCTCTGCATTCACCCTCAGCGTTAAATCAACCTGCTTGTTCATCATCTCAAAACGTGTAAATAAGCCTCCAAGCCCCGCTGCATCGCATCCTCCAACCGATCATCGGGCGGCAGCACCTCAGGGTTCGGGCGGATCGTTGCCTGATCCACCAGCCGGAACATGACACGCCCCTGAGGCTCTGCCGCACCCCGCCTCCGCTGCCCGGGCAGCACCAGCAAACCGCGCAAGTGGGGGTAGCCCCGCCGCACCCGGCGGAACACCATCCCCGGGTAAAAAATCGGCGACTCGCGCACCCCCTTGTCCGCCGGGATCGCCAGCAACTTTGTCGGCTGCCCCGTCTTGGAGCTATCCCCGCGACCCGGGTGAACCGTGCCGCCGTAGAGATGCAACGCCACGCCCCGCTGACTCACCGTCACCACCCCCGGCTGCTCCGGGTGTGCCTCCGTCAGATCACCGGCGCGTCGCCAATACTCACGCCCGGGCATCTCGTAAAAATGCCCGCTCACCGTGCTCTCCAGCTCCGTCGCCGCGCTGCGTGCAATCCCCTCGCGCAGCCCCGCGCCCGCGCGAAAGAGGCCTTGCGGCACAATGGCTTCAAACGAAAAAATCATCCTTGCCTAACCCGTTGAATTATGATACCCTGCAACCGTGAAGAAGAGGAAAAAGCAGCTCCACAAAACCCCGGCCGAATTCGCCGAGGCGGAAAAGGTGCGCTCCACGAAAGAGTGGCAGCGTGAGATGGAGCGCGATCGCCGCTTGCAGGAGCGCTTTCGCAATGCCAAGTGGCCGAGCCACATTCCTCCCAAGACCCCGGAGCACCTGCTGAATGAATGTTCTTTGCGCGGCCCGTATGGCAGACACATTGATCTCAGCTTTCTTCTTCGACAGCAACCTCATAGTCGTAACCTCCCAGGCGATTCTTCTTCTTGCTGATCAGCTTGGCCTTGCCGAAGCGTACCGATGCCGGCATGATGCTTTCACCCTCTGAGGCCACCGGTATCCCCTCATACTGCTTGTCAATCCTGAGGTATTTGTACAGACCGTCAATCCTGCGACGGCTGCGGTAGTTGCTGCACCGCAGAATGATGTTTGTCTGCCCCTTGGCATATCGCCGCACCGTGAGCTCATTGTTGTTCCAGCTCTCTCCAATGTAGCCCGGGCGGCACGAATAAGTCCCCTGCAGCAAGCGGCTGAGAATAGCCTGCGCCTGTTCTGCCGTGCGGAACCGCAGTGCCCGGCTGATCGGGCCGCCATCCTCATCACCGGATGCCGTCGGCACGATGCGGTTCACCAGCCGGGCCAGATCTTCCTTCTCGTCCAGCGTTGCGGCGCCTTTGCCATGTGCGTCCGGAGCAAATTTACCCGAATCCTGGCACCACATCTCCACCGCACGCTTCTGGCGCTGCTCCACCCCGGCAGCACGAGCCGCCGGGCTCAGAGGGCCGGCAATCATCGGGCCAATCTCATCCCAGCGCGCCGACCGCGTGCCGTTCACGTCGTTGAGGTAATACGTATTGCCCCTCCGCGTCGCCACTCCCGAGAGCACCTTATCCAACTCGCGCAGCAGCGCTGCATCACTCAGGCGCACCTGCGCCTCCACATTCGCATTGAGACTCTCCGGCATCGCATCACCCCCATCTGCGGCATTCGGCAGCAGCCCCAAGCGCTCACACGTCGCCGCATCCACCGCACGCGTCCGCATATGGCTCCCCCAATCAAACGGGGGGTACGGATTGCCAAACGCCGAGAGCTCCTCCCAGATGGGAGAACTCACCAGAGCCACCCATGCACCGCCTCGTGCCACGCCGACCCAGCCCACGGCAGCAGCCGCCGCACGCCAGCGAGCCCCCCAGTCACGCGGCTTCTGCGCCTGCCCCGCGCGAAACAACTCCCAGCCGGGATGAGCCGGATCAGCCAGCGCACGCTGCCGCCGAGCCCAGCCCGCCGCCATCGCCACATTCGTATCCAGCGTCGCGCGCATACGCTTTGCCGTCGATAAATCCTTGATCGTGCCCTCCAGCCCGGCTGCGGCCTTGTACTCGGTATCTCGCAGGTAGCGTCGCAGGGTATCGCGGGCCTGCCCGGCACCCATCTCCCCCGCTGCTACGGCTCGAGCCACGGCGCGGAACCTATCCAGCGTGGCGGCATCGGCAACACTGGCCATGAAAAAGGCCCGCTCCTTGATCAGAGCGGCCACGTGATTCCACTCCCGTGTCCTCATCTCCGAAGGCACCGACACCTTGCGGTCTATGTAATCACTCGCCTTCGGCATCATCAATCCTCCTGCGGTTGTGTTAAATTCAGCTCCAAAGTCAGCAAGGCCCACGCCGCTCCGCTCAGAGGAGGCGCATCATCAAGCGAGCACAAATGAGCCTCGCAGCTCATGACCACCGCCCGCCACGTCGTTTGAAGCAGAGGGCACCCGCCGTCATATGCCTCAGACAACCTCAAGAGCCCCTCGCGGTGCGACAACAACGCATACTCCATGCGTCGCGCCTGAGCCTCGACCAGCGCCACACGAGGAGCCTCAAGCATCAGTTGAAGCCCCAGAGTCAACGAAGCATTGCCACTCGGAATCGTACGCGACCAAGCACTACCCACCAGCTGGTGCTCATCACAGGGCAACGACCACGTGCGCTGTGGCAGCTCACGCAATAGCGTGCGGCCGAAACAGAGCAGCTCCAACTCCCCCGGAGACTCGCCCTGCCAGGCATAAGTCGCACTCAAGCGCGCTGCGTAGAAATCACTCATGAGTCACATCCAGACCGGCCAATAAGTCATCTTTCCGAGCCAGCAGCTCGGCGAGCGCGGCATGCTCCTCTGCACTCAGGTGCACCACGACATCGTCAACGTGAGAGATCGGCGCATACTTTTCACGCATCGTCTCGTAGGTAAGCGTCATCTCCAGCCTCCCGCCGTAAGACTTTCCGTTACTTCCGACAATGTTACTGCCATCTGACACCTTAACGATGCGACCGCCGATGCTGTGGGAGCCCTGCCAAGTCTCAGAGGGGTCGGTCGTAGGACAGAGGCGCAGCCAGCGCCCGGGGATAAGCTGGGCGGCGGAGTCGAACTCCCAGACTGAATCCACGGCCACCTGCGGTGTTATCGAGTTACTCGATGTTGCCACGCAGCTGAACTGCCCGTTGCCGTCGTCCATCCACACCGTCAAGAAGAGAGGTTGAGAGCTCAGGCCGGCCGCGTTTGCCGTGCGGGACGGCACGCGGATAGCGCGGATGCGATAAGTCTCATCCGGCAATCCCCCCGCGATAGCCACCCAGCGCCAGTTGATGTTCTCCGTGCCGCTGCCTGTGCTGATGTTGTTCTCCTCCGGCAGAAGCACAAGCGAGTCGACAAAATCCTGCTCGCTGCCTGTGTTGCCAAGACTCAGCCAAGTCTCATAGGCAGAGTAACCCTGCGGGCCACGAGGCCCAACGCCCAGCGTCACCGTGCATTGCACCAGCGGAGACGACACATCGGCCTGCGCCACCAGCACCGCTTCGCCGCTTGCAGCGCCCAGCGGCGATGGCAGCACATGCACGTGCCCTGCCAGCACCGTCACCCCGCCGCAGCGAATCTCATAGCGATAAAGCCCTGCCTGCAGAGCCGGCGTCAGCAAATCATCCCCCTGCACCTCCATCAGCAAGGGGGCAGTCCCGTCACCTTCAAGCGCACCAACCAGCGGTCCGTGCTCAGCCGGCTCAATCGAGCAGGAAAAACGCACGCATTGCCCCGCAAACACATCCAGATTTTTCATCGCACCCTCCCTTCTTGGCCCGGCCCCGGCAGATTACCCGCCGAGGCCGGGCTCAGATCATGCAACAGGCTCACCCACGAGGGCATTCTCCGTGAACTCCGCCAGCGGATTCGACACCACGGAGAGCTCGTACTGCGCCTCCGCCGGGTCGCTCTTGGCATCCAGCGGGTTTTGGAGGCTGAGCTTGCCGCGCACCACAGCGCGCGCCAAGTTTGTCTCGGTACGGTAGGCATCCGTAATCTCGACGACCAGCCACACCTCGATGGTGTCATTGCCGGAGGCAAACACGGACTGCTTGCCGCCGGAACTGATCGGCTCCTTGAGCCCGAACGTGAGCTCCCAAGCCTCCGGCGTGATGTCATTCGTCGTGAACTGCATCTTGCGCTTGGTCGCCAACTTCAGCTCAGTGACCTTGTAAGCGCCGGTATCATCCACGCCCTCGGCATCCGCCGTCTTGAACTCCGTCTGCGGCTGCCAAGTCTTAATCTTGCCCAGCGACACCCAGTCCCCCGGGGTCGCGTAGCTCTCCGGCAGCTCGGGCAACACAGAGTCGCTCACCGTGTTGGCGGGCTCAGACCCGGTCGTAGTGCCGATGCGGCAAATCCAGATGCGGCTGCCGACAATCATCGCCGCATTGATTCGGTCCAGATTCATGCGTTCCTCCTTTCTGTCAGTTGAGAGCCTCAGCGCTGCCGTTTTGCACCAAACCGGCAGCATCCTCAGAGCGCAGGCGCACCACAGCACCCTTGCCCAGGATCATGCCTCCGGCATGCACCCCATGCTTCAGCACGCGCACCGTCACCACGGCAGCGGCAGCCGGAGCCTCAGACTTCTTCGTGTCACTCGTACTCATGGCCGTCACTTCTCCTCATCATCGACGCGCAGCACGTCAACAACGTACTCCGGGATCGGGCTAATCACGTTGCTGAACGCCGTGCCCCCTTCTGCCGTCTGCTCATAGGTCGTCGTGCAGCTGCTGCCTGCCATCGCCATGATCGCGATGGCAGCCCCAATAATCGCACCCGACAGGATGCGCGCAATGGAGCCGGGAACACCCCAGCCCGTCAACAGGCTGATCAGCCAGCCTGCGGCCTTTGCGGCCTGTTCATTCTTCGTTTCGTCACTCATGCTTGTAGTATTGTTTGTAATGAACCCGCCAGCCCAGCATCACTGCCGTACCCAGCAGATTGTTCAAACCGGGAACCGACTCTGTGCTCACCTCCTGCACCTCGAGCACAGCAGGCTCTGCGTACGGAATGCCCGCCGCGCTGTAATCCCAGCGCAGACAGGCCGCCAGCACCCGGCCGCTCATCGCTGCCAGACGCGCCTGCGCCGTCTCCTCCAGCACCTGCTGCGTCGTCAGCACCACCACCGCCACACGAGCCTGCAAGTAGCACGCCCCCGTCGCGGCCTCGCTCACCACCGCAGGACACTGCGGGCACACCGCCACGGCGCCCCCGTGCTGACCGGCCGCCATCGCCAGATTCTGGCTCTGGTCGGCCTGGTCCCACGGCTCGGCCATCACAGACTCCCCCAGCGCCTCATCACCCCGCAACAGGGTGATGAGAGCCTTTGCGAGCGCATATTCCGGGGCCTCCTTCATGCTCACACAGACAACTCAGATGATACCTCCGTGTTTCGGACTGGCCCACCTCTGCGGGCGGCCGTGATACGTCGGGCTTGCCGCCACGGTATCCTCCGGCAGCGGGTACTCTCCGCGAGCAATGGCATCCAGCCGCTGCTCTGCCAGCTCAGCCTCGCGCTTGCGCTCCTCCGTCACCACCAGGGCAAACCGCACCAGCAGGCGCAGGCGCAAAATCGCCACGGCCTCACCGCGCAGCGCCTCCGGGATGTAGGTCTCATCCTCACCCCCGAGCACCGCACGGCCGCCCGCCAGCACACAACTGCGGATGCGCGCGGCAAGCCCTCGGCAGATCCCCGGCAGCTCCTCGGCAGACTCCATCACAACGGCAGCCTCCTTGGCATTGAGCCCCTCCGCCACCAGTGTATCATTGAGCGGTATCCAGTTCATGCTCGTCTGTTTGGATTAGGCAGAAATCGCCAACCTCGCAGCCGCCGCGGCATTCGTCACCTGGCGGTCGCTCGACCACATCAGCACGTCCACATCGTAGACCGCGCGATCCTTGTAACTGAGCACCTCCGGGCCGGCCGGGCTCAGGGTAAACTCCTTGCCGAACGACAGGTCGCTCAGCCCGGGCGCCTCCTCATTGTAGAGGGCATACACATCCTTACCCAGCACAGCCTCCATCGCCGAGCCATTCTTTGCGTACAGGTCGGAGATGTAGAGCTTGATGCCCTGATAAGCCAGCGCCGCCGTGAACGCCTCCGGCGAAATCGCGTAATCCAGCGCGTGACAGCGCTCCTTCACACTGGCATGATTGCGGATCGCATTCCACGCCTCGCGCGACATCAGCAGCGCCGTCGGGCGGCGTCCCACCACACCGGCGGCCACCTTCTCGCACAGCGCGTCGATATTCGCGATGGCGTCCGAGCCGCTGCCGATCGCCAGCGAAGACTCTGCCTGCACCGCGGCATTCAACTTCTTCACCGCCTCGACCTGACGCGTGATGAACTGCGCGCTCATCAGCGTGCGCAGACTGGCCTCGCGGTAGCGCGGCCCGCTCTTCTGGAGCAGCGTCGGTGCCCAGTTGGCAATCTCGATAGCCTGCGGCAAGCAGTTGAACACGCCCGTCGTGCGCTCCACCTCGATGCGGTGCGGCGTCTGATTGCGCGCCAACGTGGCGTCCACCGGAGTGAACGGCACCTCCTTGCTCCAGATATCGTAGGTGCCCGTCGCCTCATCCACGGCCACCTCCGGGAACACCAGGCGGGAAATATCCAAATCCTCGCCCGGGTTGGCGTAAGCGCCCTGAGCGTAGCTCGTCAGCACCTGATTAAACTGATCTGTGTTCTGAAACATCTCAAATCTCCTTTCTCGTTTTCGTTACGACGCCGCCAGAGCCACCGGCTCCACCAGTCGCGCCTCGATCATCTGGCCGGCCGACCCGGCCGCCAGCGCCACAGCCACCAGCGTCCCGCTGGCGCCCGCCTTCGTCACCTGACCATTGGCCGCCACGCTCAGCCGGTCACCCGGCACCACCGCAGACGTACCGCTGTGCAGGCGCACGCCGACGATACCCGCGTACCCCGGCAGCACCACATCCACCGGCGCCCCGGCGGCACCCGCATCCGCCAGCAGGCCAAACACCTGAGCGGGCGTGCTGGACGCCGTCGCCGGCGACACCGTACCGGCCGAGCCGTTCACCGTCACAAAGCAGCCCTCGGAGCCGCTCAGATCTGCGGCGGCCGTCAGCCGCACCACCTGATGCTGATGATAGATTGCCATATCCTGAGCCTCCTCTCATCAGTTGGCGGCCGCCTCGCGGCGAGCCTGTTCCATCGCGGCATACCAGTTCGCACGGCGACCGGCAGCACGGGCCGCAGCACAAATCTCCTTCGCTCGATTCGTCAGAGCCAACTCCGGACTCACCGCTCGATTCGTAACCACCGGCATGCTGCCGGTGCCGGCATAACGGCGCTCGCGGTTGCTGACCACACGGCGCTTGCTCTGGCAGAGCAGGCGCGTGAACCTGATACCGTGATCGCGGTTGCAGAGGATCTGCTCCTTGGCCTCCTCCTTCTCCTCATTCGTGAGCTCGGCGCCTTCCTTCTCCGCCTCGGCATTGACCACCGCCTCAGCCTCCGCCTCCGCAGCGGCATCGGCAGCAGCCTTCAGATCCTTGACGGCTCCCAGCACCTCCTCATCCGTCGCACCCTCGGCCAGACCGAGCAGCGCGAGCAATTCTGGACTATACATGATTGTTGTCTTCTTGTTCGTTTCTGTGGCCAGCTCCCTGTTGCTTATCGGCGGCTGGCCTGTTCTGTTGTTGGGCTGGTTCGTCAGAGCCAGGCCGATAAGTTTTGCCGGGGCATACGCCCCACCGGCACCCACCTCGCCGGCATCCGGCGCGGGATACACCGTTGAAAAATGCTTGTACACGCGGCCCTTGATCAGCGGCAACCCCACGGAGGTCCACTGAATGTAGCCGGCCAAATCACCCTCGCAGAGCGCCAGCTCACGCAGCCAGCCCATCGCCTCACTCGGGTGATCATCATCCAGGCTGAAGTGGTCCTTGTCCACCAGCAGCCCCTCCGGCGGCACCCCCGCCGCAGCAATCCGCTCCAGCACCCCCGGGCGCAAATCCTGCACCAAGGCCAGCACCCTGTCATCCACCTCCCGGCGGTACGGGTGCTGCCCGGCCGCCTCGATAATGTACCAGCCATCCCCCGGCTCATCCGGGTTCACCAGCTCGTTTCGTGTGATTGTCTTTGCCTTCATACTCAAAATTGCCTCTTGCCGAGTTTTGCATACACTTTGCAGGGGGGCTTTACCTCATAGCCCTGCATCCTCCCCATTCGCACCCCTCGCGCGTTTTACGGGCGTTTCCTGCGTTTTGTCCCCGCAGCCGATGCCCCGGCGATTTTTGCCGGCTCTCTGTCGATTCGCTGTTGACATTCTCGTCATTCTGATATACCTTGAAGTTCCTGACAGCACCTTGCAGCGGTGGGGCCAACAAGCCTCTGCGAGTAAACCGGGCACGAACGCCGAGTTATCTGTCAGTTGGCTCCGGGTCATGCTCGGGGCATTTTTTTTAATCCTTGTCCGTCTTCTTTCTTGTCGTCACGATGGTATAGTGATCTCCCTTGTCCGCCAGAATGACTTTTCCGGAGCGGCGGACAGATGCCACTTCGGTTCTATCCTTTTGTTTTTTTCCTAAAACGGCAGTCTTAGCAGCATCCCTCCGGGATGTATCACCAGGTCTGTAATGCTTTGTCATGTGGGATGCCCCTCCCGTGTCCGGACTACCTCCTAGCACATCGAGGCGTTTCCCTCCAACCCGTGCAGCACCTTCCGCAACGCCACCACCACCCTCGTGTGCCTTCAAGGCATGCTCAACGGCATCCACCTGAGCCTGTGCTTTCGCTCCCGGTGCTGCCTTCAGCGGCGTGTTGCTCTGGGTCGTCGGATTCTTCGGATTCCCCTTGCTTGCCCTGCCGTGGCGCGGATTGTGCTGAGCCGCTCCGGTGGAAGCAAACTGCCCGTTACGGTCTCTCTTGTACGTGCGGTTCTCCAGCCCCTCATCGGTCAGATCCTCCGAAGCGGGGGTCTCCACGCCCGCCACCGCCTCCGTGAGTGCGGCCTCTGCCGTCTCCGTATCCTGCGCGACCAAATCATCAAGCCTGACCTCCGCCAGTGAGCGCAGCGCCTCCAGCTCCTCCGGAGTCAGCGCCTCGCCGCCGTCATCCGCCGGTTCCTCCTCACTTTCCGGCACCTCATCGCGGTTCTCCAGTGCCCACTTCTCCGTATTGTCCAAAGCCGGCAGGGGATGCCCCGATGTAGCATCCAGCGTCACCGGCAGACTCTGCTCGGCCTCTTCGACCGCAAAGCCCATCGACTCGGCCACCGTTGCCGCCTCGGGCTTCCAGCCGGCCTGAAGCAACTGCGCGAAGAGAGCCGCCATATCCGCACGCTCATCCGCCGGCTCCGGAGCCAGCTCAAAACGCACCAGCAGCGGACCTGCCGGGAACGTCTCACGCAGCATCCGGTGCAGCCACTGGCGCGTCACCACCGACGAGATACTCCTTGCACTCGCCGCGCACAGACGCGTGAACGAGTCCGTATGAGCGCTTCCCGCCAGCGTCCCGCTGTCCGGAGCCGTCGCCACCGTCAGCAGGCCACCCGTAGCCAGCGTGATGATTGCCTCATTGCACCACTTGGCCCGCGCCTCAAAACTCTGAGTATTGTCCTTGCTCGTCTCAATCGTATGAAACTTCGCACCACTTGGGATCGTGCCGCGCCCCTCGCCGATGATGCGCGTCACAATCGCATCATACTCCGCCGCGCGCGCCTCCGTCGTGGCGGGCGGCATCTCGAAAAAGATATTCGGAATACCGAAGGTGTCCAGGAACGCATCCCACGCCGCAATCGCGTGGTACTTGGCCGTGAGCAGAAACATCGCCGGCAGGTCAATCGGCTCCGCCTCACGGATCATCACCGCGTCCGGATCCAGCAACTCCAGAGCCCCCGGCACCGCCGTTGCACTCTCGTTGTACATCCAGGGCTCCCGGCGGTTCGGTCGGCACAGATTCCAAGGCTCAATCACCTCCCAGCGCATCCGCTGCGCATTGCCCGTCACCTCCAGCGCCGCGACCCCGCGGAAATCCGCCATGCCGAGATGCACCAGCGCCTCCTCCAGATTCTCCACCGCACCCATCCACTGCATCGCATACCGCTTCTGCACCCGGGCTACACGCTCAAGATCCGGATCACCGGCCACGGCGTCGGCATCCACCACCACGCGCCACGGCATTTCCGCCAGCGCACTCAGTCTCGCATTGAGCACCGTGCGCAGCGTCTCATCCCGCTGCTCCAACTGCTCAAACATCAGCTGGATCTCCGCCATCTCGCCGCGCCGCCATGCCTCATACAACTCCGCCGCCCGCTGCGGTGTGAGCATCGGCAAATCATTGCGCCGCTCCGCCTGCGTCAGGTGCGACATCACCAGCCGCTGCCACAGCACCGATTCCCCCGTGCGCGCCGTCAGGTGCTGCGCGTCATCATCGGCGCGGCGGGCCAGTGCAGCCACCGATCGGCCACGCTCGCTTGCCCTCTTCCTGTACCTTACCTTCTTACCCATGACATCAAACGCTCCTTCCAGCTAGCCATCACCCCGGAGTTTCCGCCTCGGCTGCGCCGCTCTCCCGGTCGCACCGCCGGCAGCACACCCACGTGGGCGCACTCCTCCGGGCTGCTCCCGGCACGCACGCACAAGGCTGCCGCCGTGCAGCGGTCACTGTGCCCCTCGCGAGTGCGCGGAGCCTCATAGCTGAAGCCCCCCGCCGTCACCACCTGCTGCATCGCCGCCAAGTCCACCCGCAGCGACTCATCGCGCGGGATGCGCAGCCGCCCGCCCTCCATCGCGTCGCGCAGCCGCGGAAAAATCTCTCGTTTGAGGGTAGCGGAGAAGTTGCAGAGCTCGACCTTGCCGAACTTGTGAGCCTCGGGCTTATACTCGCCGAACTCCCGCGCCAGCATATCGCCCAGGCCAATGCCCAGCCCCGTGTAGTCCAGGCAACAGCGGCGGCAGGCTCGCACGCGCGTGCGCAGCAGCTCCAGCTGGTCAGCGTGGCTCATACCCGCCAGCACCAGCACCTCACGCGTCACCAGCACATCCGCCAGGCACTCCGCCGTCCAAACCACCGTCGGGTCACTCATGCGCCCCACGTCCACCCCCATCACCAGCGACCGCCCGGAGCCAAACACCTCGCTTCCGCATGCCGTGCTCGCCTCCGGCGACTCCGCCCGCAGAATCACCTCACCGGGCAGCAACTGCCCCTGCGCATCCACAAACTCCGCGTCCAACTCCTGCGCAATCGCCAGCGGATCGCCCAGCGCCCCGGCCAGCACCCGGTAATCCATCGGCAGACCCTCGGCAATCGCCTCGCCGAGCGGCAGCCGGTGCACGCTCCAACCATTGCCCGGAGCCTTCGAGCATATATCATAAAAGCGCTTCCCCTTGCCGGCCTTGCCGTTCGGCGTCGACGTAATAATCGCCCTCTTCTCCCCGCCTCGCAACGGGTTGGCAATCGACGGCAGAATCGCCATCCACGTCGCATCCGGATCATCAAAAAACGCAAACTCATCCAGCCACACATTCGCGCTCATACCGCGCACCGTATCCGGGCGCCCCGGCACCGCCAGACAGCGCGACCCGTTCGCCAGCCGCACCGCAGCCGCCTTCTCCTCCACATCCCGCAGAGACTCCACGTAATCCGCAAACAGCACGCCCAGCGCGCGCAGCCACTGCTTCACCTTCTCCAGAGCCTCCAGACTCTGGCGCTCCGACGGCGCCGCAATCATCCACATCTGGTCATGATCCCGCGCCAGCGCCACCGCAATCTTGCACGCCGTCGAAAAACTCTTGCCCGTCTGGCGGCCCCAGACTCCGGCCAGGAAGCGAGCCTCATCATCCACCCAGCGACGCTGATACGGCAGCAACAGCCCCAGCGCATCCTCCAGCGTGGGCAAGGGAGCATGAGACGCAGCCGCCCGGTCGGCGGAGCCCCTCGGCTTCACCCCTGCGGCGACTGCGCCCCTTTTTGTCCGCGCCCTATCACTCATGCGTACTCACGCAAAAAAGTTACAACATCCCGAAAATACGGCGCACCTGCTCCAGGCGCTCCTCCGCACTCAAACTCTCATCCGCCGCAGCCGCGGTAGCCTCATCCGCCGCAGCCGCCTTGCGCTCCAGCAACGTCACACGGCGCTCCTCCAGCCGCTGCGCCTGCGCCTTCAACACAAGCCCGAACAACGTATTGATGTGCTTCACCTCAGCGCCCGGCGTAATTGCAAGCTCCATCGCCCGAGCGCGAACAGCATCCAGCGTCGCCTCATCCAGCCCCTGAGTGTCCACCGCATCCAGCGCGCGGGCAATACCTTGCTGGCGAGCCCACTTGCGCGGCAGCACGTGGTTGTGGTAATAATCCGCCACACTCGTCTGCGAACACGTGTAACCGCGCTCATTGAGCCACCCGCGCACGTCCTCGTAGCGGCAGCCGGAAAGCAGCATGTCATCCACCTCGGCAAGCTCCTCCGGAGCCAAGCGCGAGAATGTACTGTCGGCACGTAGTTTCTTCATCGTTCAGCGGTCATTGAAAGCAGCTCGTCCCAAAGACGTCACGCACCAGCGCTTCTCGCCCAGAGCGCTAATCTCGCAGTGTATGAAGCAGTCTGCCTCCAATCGGGCCAGCGCCTCATCATACTCCACCTCCGAAGGCGGCGGAACCAGACTGAGACCCACGCTGGCCAACAGGCTGCGCTGCGTCTGCATATACCCTCGCGGAGTGTTGGTCAGCTCCTCCAGAATCGCCGCGCGAATGCGGCGCTCGCGTTCCTTGTCACGCATCATGCTGTTGCTTAAGTAAAAGGTTCAGAATCCTCTGTTGAGTGTTGGCAATCACAACGAGCTGCCCGCGAATCTCAGCCGTCACCTGATCGTTCTTGTCGATCCGGGCGTGCACGCGCCTAAAGTCCTCGCGTACCTCATTCTTGAAGTCATCCAGCTCTGCACGCGTCGCCGGGTCTCTCACGCTGCGCACCTCCAGCGGCTGCGGCTCGATACGCATCGCTTGCATCTTCTTGCAGCCCTGCCAACCCAGCGCGCCGCCGCCACCCAAAGCAGCCAGCAGCGCCGCCACCTGAAACCAGGTCAGCCCGCTGGGTTCCTGCATCGGGTCCGCCGGCGCGCCCGCCTCATCGGCACAGGCAAGTGGCATTGCGCCCATCAGGAGAGCAAGGATCAGGGATTTCATGCTTGTGCGAAATAGTCAGCCACACCCTCGGCAATCGCCTCGGCCACGCGCTGAGGCGCCATCGCCGCATCTTCGGGGTTCGTGATAAACCCGCACTCGCAGAGCACCCACGGCGCCACCGTTTTCTTGAGCACGTACAAATCCGTGCGCCTCACCACCGGCTCCGCACGCCCCGGCAGCAGAGCGCACAATCGGGATGCAATCTTGCGCCCCATCGCCTCGCCGGTCGTCGAGTAATAGCAGCAATGCGCCCCGTGCGGCACCGGATTCGGCTCATAAATCGCTGTTTCGCGAGTCTCCCCGTCCTCACACGTCACGCGTCGATAGCCTGTAATCCTGGAAGCCGAATCCATGTGCAGCGAAATACCGAAATCGCAGCCCTGCGCATTCGCGGCCGCCACGGCCGCCGTCAGGTCGGCACTGTTGGAAAGGTCCGGAAAATCCACGACCGTCACGCCAAAACCGCGCTTGAGCAGAGCCGTCTCCAACGCCTCTGCAAGGAGCACGCAGCGCTCATGCTCCTCCAGCCCATTCCCACGCGCGCCCGTACCGCGTGCGTGGCCGATGTCAATGATGATGTGATTGCCCATAAGCTCAGATCCGTGAAGCGTGCGGCAGGACTCGAACCTGCTTCTCCCGGCCGGATGCCGGGCGCGATACCGACTTTCGCCACACACGCGCTTGATGAGCCCATCCTAGCAGCTTCACGGCGCGCACGTCGGCACTGTGGCTGCCAATGAGCGTTATGAGCGCTATGAGCGTAAATGAGCGATGATGAATGACAAATAAAACGCTGCCACGCTATGACAAGCAACGAGCAACTATGCTACAATCACTCCATGCCCGTCGACCCTCCCAGCACTCTCAAAGCCCCGCGCGGCATCACCGTCGCAGAAGCCGCAGCCGCCCTGCGTTACTCGCCGGCGACCATCCGGCGCATGATTGCCGCCGGAGAACTCATTGCCTGGCGCCCCCGCGGCAGGAAAGGCCGCCGCATCCTCATCGACGAAGTCAGCCTCGCGGCCCTTCAGTCCACCCTCATCACCACCGCCCGCGCGGCCGCCGCCCCCACCCAGCAAGCCCTCATCCAGGGCGCGCTCTTCTGAGGCCCGCACCGTCCATCACCGGGGCACAAAAAAAAGCCCCGGAAAACCGGGGCTGAAAAACTCACGTGAGATCTCGACATCACAGCCAAGGCGTCACCTGTGTTTTAGTCAATCCCGAGCTCTTCTCCAGTAGAAAGCTATTTGAATTATCCGTTTGAGCAAGTCCTCCTCGGTCATGCTATTTGCGTGAGCCAACCTTTGAATGTAATCGACAAGCGCCGGGGAAATGTTTAACCTTTCGTTCAAAGGGGACTCTTTCATATATGCTTTCACGAAAGATCGAACCCTTCGGCGGAAACCCACTTCGTCTTTTATCGCGTACTTCAGCGCTTCCTTGAGGTCTTGGATGTCTAATTGATAACACTCTATCTTCTTTGGATCTGTGACCAACTCGCCGTCACGGAATACAAGTTCACCATCTAACGCACCTTCCCATGCCTCTTTGCATGTTTGAAAGAGCGAAGGCTCTGGAGGATCTACCTTGTTCTCTATAACGGTGTACCTGTAAGCGTTCATTGTACTAACATTACTTCTGAACAGAAGGTAAATTGAATTCGTCTTCCTCTTTTTGAAAATCTCGTTGTGCTGTAGTGCTTTTTCGTTAGCCTCAGGTCACCTGTCATGAAAGGGCGAGAAGAATGAAGGAGGGTAACTGGTTGGCAAGCCCAATGGATCGTCGCTTTCTTCTTCCTTCGTGGAATACTGTTCGATAAACTTCAGATCGCTCAAGTAGCCCTCGATGATGTAGGCTGCCATTTCGTCAACGAACATGCCTTTCTTTTCTGCTACGATGGCCAGCTTGGTCTTGAGTTCCGCGGGAATGGTGATGCGGGCGTTTCCTGATACTTTCTTTTTCATCGTTGTGTTGTATCTTTCTTGTTCAACTTCTGGAGCTGTTCCGAGGAACTTTATTGAAACACATTTCAACAAAGTTCCGCGGAACACTATTCAGAGATAAAGGAAGCGAGCTTGTTGACGACCGATCCGAGCTCCTTAATGATCGGTTTCATCTGTTCTAGTTTTGAAACATCCTCAGGATTTGTGACTGCGACTTCTCTTGTGCTGACGGGGATCAATCTGCCTTCCCGAAAGGATTCAAGAGAGCATTTCATCGCCTCGGCGATT
>DGYMR06203__coassemble_934_pt1 | contig 23953 bp, 18 predicted proteins | sample DGYMR06203__metabat2_low_PE_047 | metagenome-assembled genome bin DGYMR06203 | reverse complement strand
AATACGCCGATCAGCAGCTGCAGCGTGGGATTGACCAGCATCAGCACCCCCGCCCCCGCGGCTGCCGGCAACCTTGACGAAGACGTCGCCGAAGACCCCGCCGAGAGCAGCACCCCCACCGCCGCCCGACGCAGTGAGAGCAACATCACCGCCTCCTCCGGCACCCCCGGGCGCTACCTCGTCAAATCCGGCGACACCCTCAGCTCCATCGCCCGCGAGCACGGCCTGCGCCTCGACACCCTCCGCCGCGCCAACCCCAGCCTCAGGGGCAACACCCTCATCGCCGGCAGCTACCTCGTCATCCCTGACAAAAACGGCCGCGTCGCCGACGCGCAGGCGGACAGCAACAGCGGCAGCAGCGAGAAAACCTACACCATCAAATCCGGCGACACCCTCGGCGCCGTCGCCCGCAAACACGGCGTCTCCCTGCAAAAGCTCCTCGATGCGAACAACATTTCGAAAAAGGACGCCAACCGCATCAAGATCGGCCAGAAGATCATCATCCCCGAATAATCATCCCCCGGCGACGGCACCCGCCGTCGCCACCCTGTGCCGCGCATGAACTCCCGCCTGTGCATCACCCTGCTCTGGATCTCCTTCATCACCCTGCTCGTGCTGGGTGTCGTGATGGTGTCGAGCACAGGCCTCAGCGCCGCCACCCAGCCCGGCGAATCGCCCGAAACCTTCGTCTGGAAGCAATCGGGCTTCGCCCTGCTGGGCATCGCCATCGCCATCGGGCTGAGCAGCGTCGACTACCACATCCTCCGGCGCTTCGTCTGGTGGATCTACGCCCTCTGCGTCCTGCTGCTCGTGCTCTGCTACGTCCCCGGCATCGGCCTTGAACTCAACGGCGAGCGCCGCTGGATCAACCTCGGCATGCGCTTTCAGCCCAGCGAGCTGGCCAAAATCTGCCTCGTCATCGCCCTCGCCCACTGGTACACCAAGCACCGAGAAATGAGCGGCACCTTCTGGCGTGGCTTCGCCATCCCCGGCCTCATCTTCGGCATCCCGCTGCTGCTCATCCTCTTTGAAAAAGACATGGGCACCGCCGCCGCCCTCGCCATGACCGGCTTCTGCCTCATGTACGTCGCCGGCACCCGCTGGTGGCTGCTCATCTACTCCATCCTCATCGGCGCCCTCGTCCTCATCTCGATGACCACCGCCAACGACAACCGCATGGAGCGCATCTACGCCTGGCTCGACCCGCAGGCCTACAGCCAGGGCGCCGGCGCCCAGCAGTGGATCTCCATGCTCGCCTTTGCCCGCGGCGGCCCCACCGGCGCCGGCCTCGGCGAGGGCATCTACAAATACGGCAAACTCCCCTTCGCCCACACCGACTTCATCTTCGCAGAAATCGGCGAAGAGTGGGGCCTCGTCGGCACCCTCGGCGTCGTCCTGCTCTTCACCGTCATGACCACCTGCGGCCTCATCATCGCCCTGCGCATGGAGGAAACCTTCGGCCGCCTCATGGCCACGGGCCTCGTCTGCATCATCTTCTGGCCGGCCGCCCTCAACATGATGGTCGTCACCTCCATGCTGCCCAACACCGGCCTGCCGCTGCCCTTCATCAGCTACGGCGGCACCAACCTCATCATGACCATTGCCGCCATCGGGCTCATCACCAGCATCCAGCGGCACACCCCCATCATCCGCAACAACTACTGGCCGCTGCAGCGGCTCATGACACCCCCGCGCCCATGACCACCTCATCCCCCCTCACCGTCATCATCGCCTGCGGCGGCACCGGCGGCCACCTCTTCCCCGGCATCGCCATCGCCCAGCAACTCAAGCGCCTCGGGCACCGCCCCCTGCTGCTCATCTCGCAGAAGAGCGTCGACGCCGAAGCCTCCCGCAAATACGGCGACCTCGAGTTCCGCACCATCCAAGCCGTCGCCAAGCCCCCGCTGCTCTCGCTGCGCACCCCGCGCTTCCTCTGGCGCATGCTCGCCAGCTACATGCGCTGCCGCCGCATCCTGCGCGAAACCCGGGCCGACGTCGTGCTCGGCATGGGCGGCTTCACCTCCCTGGCCCCCATCCGCGCCGGCCGCTCGCTGGGCCTGCGCACCTACGTCCACGACTCCAACGCCCTGCCCGGCCGAGCCAACCGCCTCATCGCCCGCTGGTGCAACGAAGTCTTCGTCGGCCTGAAAGAAGCCGCCGCCTGGTTCCCCGGCAGCCGCTGCCGCGTCACCGGCACCCCCGTGCGCGACGAACTGCTGCATCTCCCCTCGCAGCAAGACGCCCGACGGCGCCTCGAACTCCCCGAGCAGGGCCGCGTCATCCTCGTCACCGGCGGCTCGCAGGGCGCGCACAACCTCAACACCCTGCTCATCCAAGCCGCCCAAACCGACCCCGAGAGCTACTACCTCGTCATCGCCGGCCCGAGCGACCACGAGCGCGTCAGCGGACTTGCCGGCGACGCCCCCAACATCCGAGTCATCGGCTTCTGCTCCGACATGCCCGCCGCCTACGCCGCCGCCGACGGCGTCATCGCGCGCTCCGGCGCCTCCACCCTCACCGAACTCGCCATGCTCGGCAAAGCCTGCCTGCTCGTCCCCTACCCCCACGCAGCCGACGACCACCAGACCGCCAACGCGCGCGTCTTTGCGGACGCCGGCGGCGCCATCCTCTGCCCGCAGCGCGAGCTCAACAACGACGTCGTCCACCACTTCGTGCACGACTGCATCGCCAACGACGACAAGCGCCGCAGCATGGAGAGCGCCATGCGCTCCCTCGCCCGCCCCGACGCCGCCGAAACCATCGCCCGCATCCTCGTCGACCCCGCCTGAACCGGGCCTTCCCCCCCCCGGGGACGAGCAGCCCCGCCCGAGGCTCCCCTCAGCCTCGACGCAGTCTCCTCGCCGGACACCCCCTGCGGAGGCTCGCAGACCGCCCTCCGGCAGCCCTCTGACCTCCCGCCCGCAGAGCCATGCACCTCGCCATCTCCCTGAGCCGCCAGCGCCTCGAACTCATCGGCGGCCCGCGCCCCTTCAGCGCCCCCATCTCCAGCGGAGCTGCCGGCATCGGCAGTGAAGAGAACAGCGGCAAAACCCCCGTCGGCCACTTCCGCATCCACAGCAAACACGGCGAAAACGCCCCGGCTGACACCGTCTTCCGCGGCCGCCTCCCCCAGTGCAGGACGTCGCCGCAGTCGGCCGACAGCCCCCCGCCCGAGGACAGCGACGCCATCCTCGCGCGCATCCTCACCCTCGACGGCCAAGAGCCCGGCAACGCCAACACCCTCGCGCGCTACATCTACATCCACGGCACCGCGCACACCCGCCTGCTCGGCCGCCCCGCCTCGCACGGCTGCATCCGCATGGCTCCCGACGCCATCATCGAACTCTACCCCCTGCTGCCCATCGGCACCGACGTCTTCATCAGCCAAGACTGAGAGGCTCGCCTCGGAAGCGCTACGCCCGCAGCGGCGAAGACCGGAGAGTGCGCGCGAGAAAGCGCTTGCCAAAGCCCCTTGCAAGCGGTATCGTAGGGCCATGGACACGCAGGTCATCATCCCCCTTGACGACTTCCCCGAAAACGGCCTTCACCTCAGCGGCGAGGCCGACGGCGCCCTCTTCGAACTCGACGGGCCGGACGTGCAGAGCGTCGGCCCCCTGCACTACGAACTCGACGCCCAGCTCTACGACACCGAGCTGCTCGTGCGCGGCCGCATCAGCGCCCCCTTCCGCTTTCGCTGCGTGCGCTGCCTGAACACCTTTGAACACAGCGTCGACATCAGCGACCTCACCCTCAGCTACGACACCCGAGGCAAAGAGAGCTTCAACATCACCGAAGACCTCCGCGAAGAAGTCCTTCTGGCCCTCCCCGCCTACCCGAAATGCGAACTTTCCGGCGCAGAATGCCGAATAAATGACACTTTCGGTGATTTTAGGCTGGACAAAGACCCCGAACCGGGTGTACACTCTGCCACCCCGAGTGGCAAAAGCGTTTGGGATGCCTTGGATCGGCTATCCGAATCGTGACGCCGTAGCCCCACTCAAGCAACAATCTTAACCCGTAACAAGAACTATGGCAGCTCCGAAACGCAGAACGTCCAAGATGAAGCAGCGCTCCCGCCTGGCCGCCCAGGCATGGAAAGCCCCCAAACTCGGCAAGTGCCCCAAGTGCGGCGCAGCCGTCCCCGGCCACACCGCCTGCCCGCAGTGCGGCACCTACAAGACCCAGAGCGGCGCCGAGGTTGTGGTCAAGCTGGTGGACTGATCAGCCTGCATCCCCTACAACAGCAATTTTCAACCGTCCTTCACGCGTGAGAAGGACGGTTTTTGCATTGACACCCGCCGGGTGACTGTGCTAAATTGTGGTGCTCTCACTCCATCGTCTCGGATGAAACTCGCTCTTGATGCCATGGGCGGCGACAACGCGCCGCAGATCAACATCGACGGAGCCAAGCTCGCGCTGGCTGAGCTCGGCGACCTGCGCAAGCTCTGTCTGGTGGGCGACGAAGCCCGGCTGAAGGCCGCCTGTGACAAGGCGGGCATCAGCCGCGACGCCCGCGTGGAGATCGTCCACGCCCCCGAAGTCGTCACCATGGAGGACAGCGGGCTGATGGCCGTGCGGCAGAAAAAAAACTCCTCGATGAGCATCTCCGTCGACCTCGTGAAAAACGGCGACTGCGATGCCGTCGTCTCCGCGGGCAACACGGGTGCCGCCGTCGCGGCCAGCACCATCAAGCTGCGCCTGCTGCCGGGCGTCGAGCGCGCCGGCATCGTCTCCCCCATGCCGAGCATCCACGGCTACGTGCTCGTGAGCGACACCGGGGCCAACCCGGACGCCAAGCCCAGCCACCTCATCGGCTACGCCGTCATGAGCGCCATGATGTCGCGCTACGTCTACCGCCGCGACGTCCCGAACGTTGGCGTCATGAGCAACGGCTCCGAGGCCTGCAAGGGCAGCGAATTCTCCAAAGAGGCCTACCGCCTGCTCCACGAGCTGGATGAGAAGGGGGTGCTGCCCTTCCGCTTCTGGGGCAACTGCGAGGGGCACGATCTCTTCGAGTCCGAGCTCGACGTCGCCGTCACGGACGGCTTCACCGGCAACATCCTGCTCAAATCCGTCGAGGCCACGGCCAAGGCCTTCTCGCACTGGATCAAAGCCGGGGTGAAAAAGAGCCCCGTGGCCATGCTCGGCGCCATCGGCATGCGCAAAATCTTCCGCGAGCTCAAGGAGCGCATGAGCGCAGACGCCGTCGGCGGCTGCCCGCTCATGGGTGTGGGCGGCGTCTCCATCATCGCCCACGGCTCCGCCAACGGCATCGCCATCCTCAATGCCCTGCGCACCGCCGGCAGCATGCACCGCCACAGCGTCAACGATCGCATCATTGAGGCCATGGCTCGCATCAACGAGGCGCGCCACCACGGTTGATTGCGCGCTCCCCTTTGCCCGGACGGTTCCCTTCGTGCTGAGCGGGCTCATCGCGCCGGGCGTATGTCGCACTGGGCATCTTTTATTCAAAAGCGAGGGCCGGGGCCGTTGAAATTCCTTTCGTATCCGCTCGCGAAGAGTCGGCTCTGAAGGCTCGCCTCTCCACCCCGAGCCCCACCCGCCTCCCGGCATCGAGCTTGCCCCTCACCACAAAAAAAGCCCCCACCGCGCGCAGCGGCAGGGGTCTGTTGAAACGAGATCCTCAGGGAAACCCTCAGCCTTGGGACTCCCCGGCTCACGAAGCGGGAGACAACGCCTCCGCCAACGCCTCGCAAATCTCCGGCACCGGCAGCAGACGGCCCTTGCCCTCATCGCCGCAGGCCAGCACCCCCTTCTCATCGGGGCCGAGGATGCTGTGTTGCGGGCGGCGGCGCAGACACTCCACATTGGCCTGCGTCGCCGGGTGATCCCACATCAGCCCGTTCATCGCCGGGAAAATCATCACCGGCGCACGGTTGGCCAGATAGAGACTCGTCAGTGCGTTGGGCGCCAGCCCGTGCGCCATGCAAGCCAGCGTGTTGGCCGTGGCGGCCAGCACCACCAGCAGATCGGCGCGGCGGGCCAGATCAATGTGCACGGGCACCCAGAAGCCCGTCTCATCATCAAAGGATGAAATCACCGGGTTGCGCGACAGCGTCATGAGCGTCAGCGGCGTCACGAAGTGCAGCGCCGCCGGCGTGCACACGCAGTGCACCTCGTGGCCCTGCTTGACGAGCCACGAAGCCACGTCCGCCGCCTTGCAGGCCGCAATCGAGCCGCAAACACCGAGAATCACGCAAGCCATCGACAGACTCCTTTCGCCGTGCCTTTCACCGCATCAGCCCCGGCGCGCCGAAGCGCGCGCAGGTGCTCAGCCGCAGCAGCACTCCGGCTCAATCTCGACAATCAGGTTGATCTCCACCGCCACGCCGAGCGGCAGACTCACCACGCCCACCGCCGAGCGCGAGTGCGCCGCCTCGGGCCCGAAGAGCTCGACGAGCAGGTCGGAAGCCCCGTTGATCACCTTCGCCTGATCCGTGAAATCGGGCGTGCAGTTCACAAAGCCATTCAGCGCAACAACCTTGCGCAGGCGGTCAAAGCTGCCCAGCTCCGCCTCAATCACCGCCAGGCGATTCAGGATGGCCGCCGCAGCCGCCTTCTGCCCCTCCTCCACACTCAGATCGCGCCCCAGCTTACCGTAGTAAGCCTCCTCGCCATTGACGGAAATACCGCCCGAGAGATGCAGGTAATTGCCCGTGCGAATGCACTGCACGTAAGAGCCGACCGGCTGAGGCGCAGGATAGAGCTTCAGCCCCTTTTTCTCTAAAACATCGTAGTTGATTTGCATGGCAGGTATGATTGACGCCGCCATTATAGCAGGCAGAGCCCCGGCGGGCAACGCTAAAAAAAACCGCCAAGCACCGAGGCCGCAGCCAACCCGGGGCAGCAGCACCGGAAGCCGCAGGCCCAGACTCTCGCCCCCCTCGCAAGCCCCCGTGCCTCGCCAACACTCTCCTCGCAGACGGGGTCAACCACGGCGCTCAGCTCTTCTGCTCGCCTCGCTCGTTCTGCTCGCCCTCCGGCTTCGGCGGAGCCTCCGTCGCCTGCAGCCCCAGCCACTCGGGCAGGCAGCCGCCCTTGCGGAGATCCGACACCGTGTAGCGCGGCAACACGCGCCCGCGGCGGCGGCGCACCTGCTGCGCGAAAACGCGGATCATCTCAATGACCAGCGCGTTGCGCGTGCGCCCCACCGTCTCAGCCAGCCTGTCGAGGCGCGCCGCCAGCGGAGTCGGGCAGCGAAAGGTGACGATTTTATACTGCATAGGCGCATCATACACCACCGCCCCCGCCGTGGCAACCTCAAACCGCCCGCAGCCCGCCGAGCTCGCCGAACATCACAGCCCCCGTGTATCACAGCCCGCGAGCATCGCGGGCCGCCGGAGCGACCGAGGGCGCAGCACTCCAGCCCGCAGATCTCCGGGCCGCGCCGCAATCAAGCCCCGCAACCCATGCCGCAGTGCTTCATACCGACGCCGTGCTCCCCCCTCCGGCCTCCACAGATCCGCAAGCCCGCCGAGCTCCGTGCCTCGTCCGCCTCCTTCCGCTGCCGAACTCCGCGCAGCGCTCGAGCTCCGCACGACAAAACCCCCGCCGCGCAGGCAGCGCGGCGGGGGCAAATCTTCAGGCGAGCAGGCTCCATGCGGCCTGCGGCGACTCAAGGCTCACTTCTGAGCAGGCTGAGCCGGTGCCTGCTGCGCGGGCTGCTGCTGGCCACGGATCGACGGCAGCACATTCTGCTCGAAGTTCACCTTCGTCGGGGCGAGCATCTTGCGGGCGTTCTCCGTGTCGGGAGCCGCCTCGAGGGCCTTGCAGATATACGTGTAGGCGTTCTCGTAATCGCGGCAGAGGATGTAGCCGTCGGCAATGAGCTGGTAGCAGCTCTGGCGCATCTCCGGCACCATGTCCTCATTGGCCGCCATAAAGGCCTCCACCTGCTTGCGGCAGTCCGCGAGCTCCTCGGGGGACAGCTTGCCGGCGAAGCCCTCGATCATCTTGCGGAACGCATCCTTCTGCTGGGCCTGGCGGGCGGCGCGCTGCACCAGACCGTTGTAACCCAGCGTATTCTGCGGATCGAGAGACTCGATCTCGCCGATCAGCTCCACGTACTTGCCGCGCAGATTCTCCGGCACCGTCTCGAGAGCTGCCGCCAGAGCCTTCGCGCGCTCCAGCCCCTGAAGGCCCTCGGCCTTGGCCAGAGCCGCATCGCGCACGGCTCGCTTGGCCAGCGCCTCCTTCACGCGAGTCACATAGCCGTCCACCTCGCGCTCGGCACCCGGCACGAGAGCGTAGGGCAGGCCCTTCTCATCCGTGAACACCGCCGTCGGGAAGGCCGTGATCTTCATGCTGTCCATCTCGCGCAGGCGGGCCGCCATCTGATCATCCGTCACCCCCTTGAGCGCCTCCGGCGTGCGCGGGAAGAGCACCTTGACGAGCACGAGCTTCGAGCCGAGCGCCTCATCAAAGGCCGGCTGATTCATGATGCGGGACTCCAGGTAAATGCAGGACGGGCACCAGTCATTGCCGGTGAAGAGCCACATGATATCGCGCTTCTGCTCGGCAGCCGCCTTCATGGCAGAGGGCATGTCTGGGCACTCGGGGAGAGCCGCCGACGCCGCACCGAGAAAAGCCGGCAACAGAGCCAGCGCCATCAACAGATTTTTTTTCATGATGAGAAACGAGGTTGTGTGTGAGTTGAGGTTTTGTAGAGAAGGACAGACGCGAACAGGCGGGGGCACGCTCCGGCGCGCCGCACGACATCCGTTCGCCGTCTACCGTCCTGAGCATATCGGGTACGTAGAGTCGGGTCAAGGATAAATCCCGCGACTGACGCAGTTTTTCGGGGACTCCGCTCCTCTCCGCCGAGCCGGGGTCGAGAGGCGGGCAGAGGCTTAATGATGCCTCGAGATGCAGGTTTCGCAGGTCGCAGTGAGGCCTGTCCTCCGAGCACAGACGCGCGGAGCGCCGAACGGTTGAACTCAGGAGCGGACGCGCGGAGCAACGAGCGGATTGACTCACCGGGCGCGGGCACGCAGGGCGCCAAGCGGACGGGCTCACAGAGCGCGGGCGCGCCGGGCACCGAACACCGGGCAGATCCGAGAGCCGCGGCCTCAGGAATCCGCGCGAGCGGAGGGAGCGGGGGCAGAGCGACGGGACGGGCGAACGGGGAGGCCGAGGGCGGGGCGCAGCTTTTGCTTGGCGTGCTCGGTGAAGGGGGCGACGCGGTAGGCGCGCAGCAGCCACTCGCGGCACTGATCCTCGTCCTGTCGGGCGGCGAAGGTGGCGGCGATGAGCTCAAAGCAGCGCTGCTTGAGCTCTGCGGGCATGCGCGGATTCTCCTCGAGAAGAGCCCGCAGAGCGCGGCAGCTCTCCTCGGCTCGGGCGGCGACATCCCCGGCCTCTCCAGACAGCCCGGCCGCCCCGGCCTCCTCGACATCCACAGACTCCCCGACCGCCCCGGAGGAAGCGGCCTCCGAGAGGCGGCGCACATCGAGCTCAATCGGCGCGAGCAAGGCCTCCAGCTCTTCCGCTCTGCGCACGACGGGGCGCTGCACGGTGTGCCCGAGACGGTTCTGCGGGTCGAGACGGTTGATCTCATCCTGCCAGGTGGAGTAACAGCCGCGCAGACCGATCGGCACCTGCTCCAGCGCCTCGATGAGGGCCGCGGCGCGCTCCAGCCCTTCGCAGCTCTGCGCCCGGGCCAGCGCGGCGTCGCGGGGGATGCGGCGGCTCAGCGCCTCCCGCACGCGGCTCAGGTAGGCCTGCACGCTCACATCGCTGCCCGACACGCAGGCGTAGGGCAGTCCCCGCTCATCCGTCAACACGGCCGTCGGCACGCCATTGACGTTCATCTGCCTCATGGCCGCCCGCCGCTGCTCGACGGCAAGGAGCTCGGCGCCCTCGGGCCGATAGCCCGGCAACGGTTCGCGCACCAGCACCACCCGTCCGCGCATCGCGCGCCCCCATTCGGGCCGGCTCAGAATCGTGCTCTCGAGGTGCTGACAGGCCGGGCACCAGTCATCCCCGGTGAAGAGGCGCAGGATGTCGAGGTGCCGCTCGGAGGCCACGCGGCAGGCCTCATCCATGCTCGAGCAAAGCAGCGGCCCGCCGGCTTCCTCCTGCCGAGAGGGCTCCGCACTCGACGTCTGCGAGCTCTGCGCCAAGAGCCCCGAAGAGAGACCGAGCAGCGCCACCAAGCCGGCGCACCGGAGCGCCCTCTGGCATGGGTTTGCGAGGATATTCAGGCGAGGTCGCGGGAGCTTCTTTAGCAGGCGGAGGAGGTCGGCGGGGGCGCCGACGAGGCGGAAGCAGCGGGACATAGTGCCAGCATAATGGAGCCAGCCCCTCGGCGTCAAGCAGTTTTCGCAGGCGGATGCCCAGCGACTCGCGCACGCAAGTGCCCGTCCCTCAGCAAATGAGGGCGCACCCGTGACGCCGGCAGCATGACTGCCTTTGCTCTTGTCTTTCCGTCTCACAAATGATATGCTGAGCGCGGTTCCGGGGCAGCCGGGCCGCCACCCGTGGCAACACTCAGACTGACACATGAAAGCTATTCCCAATGTACTGGCGGGGCGCTACGCCTCTGACGCCATGAAATCCATCTGGTCCGCCGAGGGCCGCATCGTGCTGGAGCGCGAGTTCTGGATCGCGGTGATGAAGGCCCAGAAGGATCTCGGGCTCGATATTCCGCAGGAGGCCATCGACGCCTACGAGGCCGTCAAGGATCAGGTGAACATCGAGTCGATCAACGAGCGCGAGCGCGTGACGCGCCACGACGTGAAGGCTCGCATTGAGGAGTTCTGCGATCTGGCGGGCTACCAGCACATTCACAAGGGCATGACGAGCCGCGATCTCACGGAGAACGTCGAGCAGCTCCAAATCTGGCGCTCGATGCACATCATCCGCGACAAGGCGGTGGCGGTGCTCGACCGCATGGCCCGGCGCGCGAAGGCCTGGCGCGATCTCGTCATCGCCGCGCGCACGCACAACGTGGCGGCGCAGGCGAGCACGGTGGGCAAGCGCGTGGCGATGTTCGGCGAGGAGATTGTGCACTGGACCTGGGCTTGGGTGAGCATGATGGAGCGCTACCGCGTGCGCGGTCTCAAGGGCGCCGTCGGCACGCAGCTCGACCAGCTTTCGCTCTTCGGCAAAAACGCCAAGACGGTTCTGACGCTCGAGGAGCGCATCTGCGCCCACCTCGGCATTGCGAGCAAGTGGACGAATGTCGGCCAGGTGTACCCGCGCTCGCTCGACTTTGAGATCATCTCGGGCCTCGTGGGTCTCTCCAGCGGCCCGAGCAGCTTCTGCAAGACCTGGCGCCTGATGGTCGGCCACGAGCTGGCGACGGAGGGCTTTGCGAAGGGGCAGACGGGCTCCAGCGCGATGCCGCACAAGATGAATCCGCGCTCCTGCGAGCGCATCAACGGCTTCCACGCCATCCTCAAGGGCCATCTGGCCATGATCGGCGGCATCATCGGCGATCAGTGGAATGAGGGCGACGTGTCGTGCTCGGTGGTGCGCCGCTGCGTGCTGCCGGACTCCTTCCTCGCGGCCGACGGCCTGATGGAGACCTTCCTGACGGTGCTCGATCAGATGGATGTCTACGAGCCGGTGATTCGCACGGAGCTCAACCGCTATCTGCCCTTCCTGATGACGACGACGATTCTGATGGCGGCGGTGAAGCGCGGCGTCGGCCGCGAAGAGGCGCACGAAGTCATCAAGGAGCACGCGGTGGCGGTGTCCGACGATCTGCGCCACGGCCGCATCTCGACCAACGACCTGCTCGACCGCCTCGGCGCCGATCCGCGCCTCGGGCTCACGCGCGCCGAGATTCAGGAGATCTACGACGCCAATGCCGGCGACACGGGCATGGCCGGCCAGCAGGTGGACGCCTTTGTCGCCATGGTGCAGGAGCTCGCGAGCGCCTACCCCAACGGCGTGGGCTACACGCCCGGCGCCATTCTGTAATCCCTGACCCCCTCTTGCATGAGCACCCCCGAAGAGCACCTTCTGTTCGAGAATGAGGCCTACCGCCTCAGCTCCGGCCGCCTGACGCAGCCGGGGCTTGAGGCCGTTGTCGAGCGCCCGGATCTGCTGGTCATCACGCGCAACGGCGAGCGGCGGGAGGTCGCGATTCCGCCTCAGATGCCTGGCGAGCCGTCGTATCGCAGCTCGCTGCCCGTGCTCATGGCCATGTACGCCCTCGCGGCGCACGAGCTGCGACAGGACACCACGCCCGACGGGCTCATGCTCGCCGGGGCCAACTGGTCCACCGTCTGGACGCGTGACATCGCCTACGCGGCGGCTCTCGGCGCAGCGCTGCTGGAGCCCGAAGCCTGCCGCCGCAGTCTGGAGTCGCGCGTGCGCAACGGCGTCATCATGCAGGACACGGGCACGGGCGGCGGCTGGCCGGTCTCGACGGATCGCGTCATCTGGGCGCTGGGGGCCTGGTCGCTCGACACGCGTCTGGGCGACCAGGAGTGGCTGGCCTGGGCGGCCGAGGTGCTCATGCGCACGCTGGAGCAGGATGAGCTCTTCATGAGTGATGAGACGCCGCTGCACCGCGGCGAGACGAGCTTTCTGGACTGGCGCGAGCAGAGCTACCCGGACTGGATGACGCCGGCGAACATCAGCGAGACCTACGCCTTCGGCACCAACGTGGTGCACTACATCGCGCGCTCGATTCTCGCGCGGATGCTCGGCGAGCTGGGGCGCAAAAAGGAGGCGGCCGCCTACCGCAGTGAGGCCGCCCGCCTGCGCGCGGCGATCAACGAGGCTTTCTGGAGCCGGGCGAGCCGCAGCTACGGCATGTTCCGCACGGCGGACGGCTTTTTGGACGAGCACACGGATGCTCTGGCGACGGCGCTGGCCGTCATGTCGGGCATGGCCGGCGAGCACGCCACGCAGGCGCTGGCGCAGCTGCCGCGCTCGCCTTGGGGCACGCCGGTCTTCAGCCCCTACAAGTCCGGCGGCCGGGGCGCCTACCACAATCGGGCCGTCTGGCCCTTTGTGGAGGCCTACGTGCTGCTGGCGCACGCCGAGATGTCGAACACCGAGGGCTGCGCCTTCTCGCTGGCGAGCTTGCTGCGCGCGGCGATGGCCTTCGGCACGAACAAGGAGAATCTGCACGCGCAGACGGGGGAAGCAGGCGACACCCTGCTCAACTCCGACCGCCAGCTCTGGAGCGTCACGGGGATGCTGGGCGCCTTCTACTACGGCCTCTTCGGCCTGCGGCGCGAAGGCAACAGCATCACCTTCGCCCCCTGTGTGCCGCGCCAGTTCCGCGGCAGCCACTGGCTGACGAACCTGCGTATCCGCGACATGGTGCTCGACATCCACCTCAACGGCTTCGGCAATTCCGTCTGCCAGGTGAGCATCAACGGCAAGATGGGCACGCCGATTCTGCCGCTCGACGCCTCGGGGCACTACCTGCTGGAGTTCGAGCTGCTGCCCTCGGAGGATGAGCAGGACGACGCCCTGCCCCACCCCGCTGCGAAGGACGATCTGCCCGAGCCGCAGTGGGATGAGCCGACGAGCTCGCTGCTGCGCTGGAAGCCCGTCCCCGGCGCTTCGCGCTACTCCATCTTCCGCAACGGCACGGCCTTCGCCTGCACGGGCGAGAACACCTGCAGCTACCCCATCAGGCTCGCCTCGCATTACGACGTCTACCGCGTGCGCGCCGAGAATGCCGAGCAGAGCTCGGCGCTCAGCAAGCCCTTCTGCTGCGTGGCCCCCGGCGCGCGGCAAATCATCCTGCCCTACCGCATCGGCGAAGAGGCCGAGTACCGCATTGAGAAAGATCAGGCTTGGCTCGACACGCGCCCCTGCACCTCGCGGCTCGACTATGAGGACGTGACCCTCGCCTCGGGCACCTACATGCTGCGCGTCTATTACTGCAACGCCACCGAGTCCATGCGGGACGGCGACACCTGCGCCATCCGCCAGCTCTACATCGACGGGCGCCCGGATGCGCTCATCGCCCTGCCGCACAACACGGAGTGCGGCAACTGGGAGGACTACGGCTACTCAGCCGCCGTCACCCTGAGCGTCAAGAGCGGGCGCCACCGCTTCTCGCTGCGCTACAACGAGCGCTGCCTCAACGCCAACGGTGACGTCAACCAGTGCATGGTGCGCCAGATCGAGCTCACCCGCCTGCACTGAAAATCTGCACTGAACACCGACGCGCCGGCGCGGCCACTCGTCAAAGTGGGCGCGCCGACCCCGCACCCCGGTCGGACACCTCGGCAAGGACAGTTCAACACCGGCACACCCGTCGAACACCTCGGCAAAGGCGAATCAACTCCTGAACATCCGCGGGACAACGCGGCACAAACGGCTCAACACCCGCACGGCTCAATACCCGCACGCCCGCCCGGCAAAGGGCAGCCCGAGGCACGAGTGCTCCCGAGACGCGGGCAGCCCCGCGACGCAGCCACTCACACCATCGGGCGCACGGGAATGCCGTGCGCGGCAAAATAGGCCTTGGCCTGCGCGACGGTGTACTCGCCAAAGTGGAAGATGGACGCGGCGAGCACGGCATCGGCCTTGCCCTCGCGCAGCACCTGCACCATGTGGTCGAGATTGCCCGCGCCGCCGCTGGCGATCACGGGGATGCGCACCGCCTCGCTCACGCGGCGCGTCAGCTCGATATCGTAACCGTTTTTCGAGCCGTCGGCATCCATGCTCGTCAGCAGAATCTCCCCGGCGCCGAGGCGCTCCGCCTCGCGGGCCCACTCAATGGCGTCGAGCTCCGTCATGCGGCGACCGCCGTGCGTCGAGACGCGCCACTGCCCCTCGGCGAAGCGCTTGGCGTCAATCGCCACGACGACGCACTGGCTGCCGAAGGCATTGGCTCCCTCACTGATCAGCTCGGGGCGATGAATCGCCGCCGTGTTGACCGACACCTTGTCCGCCCCGGCATGCAGCATGCGGCGCATGTCCTCCACCGTGCGGATGCCGCCGCCGACCGTCAGCGGCATGAAGCACTGAGCCGCCGTGCGGCGCACGACGTCGACCATCGTGTCGCGCCCGTCGCTGCTGGCCGTGATGTCGAGAAAGACCAGCTCGTCCGCCTGCTGACGGTCGTAGGCCACGGCGCACTCCACGGGATCACCCGCGTCGCGCAGGTTCACAAAATGCGTACCCTTGACCACGCGGCCATTCGTCACATCCAGGCAGGGGATAATTCGTTTCGCAAGCACGCCCCTCATCATACAGCTCTGCGCGTCAAAGTCAATCTCCGATGCCGGCAAGCCCGCCCGGCGGGGCCCGGGAGCCTCAAAAAAAGACATCAGCGTCCTTTCCCGGTGAACAAAAAATTGCATGCGGCGCACTTTTCCGCCGAAAAGAGGGTGACAAGGGCCTGCGGCAGACGTATTATTAACATCGGAAGCATCGTCTCCGCGCCTCTCGGTACCCCCGGGCAGCTCGGTCCGTCGCAGCGAGCACCGCTGTGAACACCGCTGCAAGCGCTGCGGCAAGCCCGCAACGGCCAACGCCGGGAGCGCGCCGCACCCGCTTCACCCTTCCCGAAACCAAACACCCAGCCAACGCCATGAACAAACAACTCCCGCGAAAAATCTGCATGCTGGCCCTTCTCTGGGGCGCCGGCGGCGGAGGCAGCGCTTGGGCGGACAGCTTGAACAACGACTACCGCGAAGTCACCATCAAGTTCAGCGAGCCCGTCGTCAGCCTCACCACCGTGCAGAACAGCGTCAACGCGATCCATCGAAACAGCCGTGATGAGAAATTGACCCCCGCCGACCGAGGGCTCGATCTCTTCACCCTCACCGGTGACCCGCAGCGCCTGCCGCAGGCCTACTGGCAAGATCAGGATCGCCTCGTGCTCATCTACCCCGAGGGCAGCGACAGCCGCACCGCCTACCAGCTGCAATTCAAGCCTGGGGTCACCTACCTCAGCAAGCGTCCCCTCCAGCAGAGCAGCTACAGCTTCACCCGCCCCTCCGAAGGGCGACTCTCCGCCACCGCCCTCGAGGGCACGCGAGACTCCGTGCTCGTCACCGTCAATCTGGGTGACCCGCGCTGGGGTCGGCGCAACGCTGGCGGCAACTGGAGCCGCGAATGCATGGAGTTCGGCAGCAAGAGCAAGGTCAGCTACAGCTTTGTCGAGCGCAAGCAAGACGCCCGGGGGCGCGTCACCTACGGCAAAGAAATCCCCGCCACCGTGCGCACCGCAACGCTTGCCGACGGACTGAGCACGGCTGCCGTCTCCCTGCTCAACAAGCGCAAGTTCAGCGACTGGGGCAGCCTCACGCCCGCCAGCGAGCTGCCCGGGCAGGTCGTCGTCAGCCCCGAGAGCCCGCTCGACCCCTCCTGCTCCTGGGAGGTGCGCTCGCACGCCCCCGCGGGCTCGGGCTTCAGCCCCATGCAGCGGCTCAACAGCTTCATCACCCCCGTGCCTGAGCTGCTCACCGACATCGGCCAGGACTTCCGCAACGGCAAGCGCCGCCTCGTCATCCGCTACGGCGCCACCATCCCCGCCTCAGCCGTTCCGCAACTCTTCCGCAGCATCGGGCTGAGCCTCGGCGGGCAGAAAGCCACGCTGAGCCCCGACGGCCTCAGCTGGGAACTCAAGGGCCCGGACGGCCGCGCCTACAGCTTCCGCCTCGCCGGCCCCCTCCTCAGCGAAGACGGCTCCGGCGCCGAGCCGCGGCCCATCGTGTCGCAGTCCATGGATGCCATGGATGACGGCTCGGAGGATTCGGCCAAGGAGAAGCGCATCAGCTACACAGAGCCCGACTGCGCCCGAGGCTTCATCGTGGAAGTCACCGGTGCCGACACCCCCGTTGATCTGGACGTCACCCTGCCGCCCGGCGCCAAGGCCAAGCGCGGCCTCGAGCAGAAGCAACTTCACAAACACCGCATCACCCTCACCCCCGCCTGGCCCGCGCTCAATCGCAGCGACGAGGCCCTCGTCGTGCCGCTCAAGGGCGAGCGCAAGCTCCTCTTCAAGGCCACGAACTGCGAGGCGCTGAAGGTCACCGCCTACCGCTGGGACGGCGAGAACGCCGCCATCTGTTACCCGATGATCCGGCAGAACCTGCGCAACACGGACACCGACCTGCAGCGCGCCTTCCTGCGCGAGCTGCTCGCCAAGCGCACGGCCGCGGGCCTCAAGACGGATAGCTTCATCGCCCCCGGCCCTCAGGATGAGGGATCTGACGCCGGCCGCCGCAGCGCCCTGGCCAACGCTCAGGCCTACCCCGAGCAGAGCATCGCCACCGGCTGTGACGCCTCCGCCTGCAACAGCCGAGACGTCGTGCTCAGCCTCGATGCTCTCACCGGCGGCGAGTCCAAGCCCGGCCTCTACCTCATCCAAGTGCGCCAGCAGGCCTCCGAGCCCGTCCGCCGCACGCTGGAGTCCATCGGGATGCCCGCCGACAGCCTCGACGTCGAGCAGGACTTCCTGCTGCAGCTCACGGATCTCGTGCCGACCACGGACCGGGGCGCCTACCTGCTCACCCGCCGCAGCGACGGCAGCCTCATTGAAAGCGGCAAGATCCGCTTCTTCGGCGATGAGAACAGCGCCCAGCGCAACCGATACAGATCCCGCGGCCGCGCCGACGGCAGCAGCCTGCTCACCGAGCAGGGGGACCCCGTCACCCTCGCGAAGGGCTGCGCCATCACCCCCCGCAGCGGCCTCTACGTCCTCGCTGAAGCCGGCGAGGACTACGTCATCTTCCCCGGCAACGGCGGCCGATCCGCCACCTCGCCGAGCATCGACAACGAGACCTTCACCGATCGCCCCATCTACCGCCCCGGCGACACCGTCTACCTGCGCAGCATCCTGCGCAAGACCGCCAATGACAACAACGCCGAGCTCCCCGGCGTCCGCAGCGCCAAGCTGAGCGTCAGACGCCCGAACGGCGAAGTCATGCTCACCCGCGACATCGCCATCAATGAATACGGCGCCTTCGACACCTCCTTTGAGCTGCCCACGGGCGACGAAGACGTGACCGGCAACTATCTGGTGCAGATTCAGTCGCCCGACCGCGCCTTCAGCTACAACCAATACGTCTTCTGCCAGGTCTTCCGCCGCGACAGCATGAAGGGCGACCTCACGCTTGACGTCGGCGTCATCACCCCGACGGAAGCCCGCATCAGCGTGAGCGCGGCCGACCTCAACGGCGCAAGCCTCGAGGGGGCCCGCGTGTCGCTTCGCTACTGCATCCCCGAAGCCGCCAAAACCCTCCTCGACAGCGCTCAGGATCCCATCGAAGGCCTCAAAGAGCCCTTCAAACTCACGGGCTTGGACAGCGTCAAGGAAGTCGAAACCCGGCTCAGCCTCGATGAGCGAGGCTGCGCCGAACTGAAACTTCCCCTGCCCGCGCTCGGCAACAATGCCGCCGGCGCCTATGTCAGCGTCGACGCCAGCCTGACCAACGACCGCGAAGAGAGCTTCATCCTCGATCCCAAGCACAAGAACATCTACCCGGGATCCTTCCGCATGACGTACGGCAACGGCACGCTCACCCTCACGGACAACGAGAGCAACAAACCCTGGGCGCACGAGCAGAGCGTGCACACGCAAATCATCTCGCACGAGCGCAAGGCGGAGCAACTGCCCAACGGCTTTGAGCTCAGCGAAGCCGTCGATCGCTGCATCAAGGAGTACGACGTCACCGTGCCCGCCAACGCCGAGAAGGGCGTCACCATCGACATCAGCGACGAGATGAAGAACCGCAGCGCAGAGCGCTCCCTGACCCTGCTCTTCTCCACGCGCGATGAGAAGGGGCGCAGCATCGCCATGAAGGCCGACCACTACTTCTTCATGAGACCTCGCGGCCGGGAGGAGATCCCGCACGTCGAGAGCACGCGAGACGGCTCCGGCCTGAGCTTCAGCGCCACCTTCCGCAGCGCCGGTGACGCCCTGGCCCTCATCGGCGTCGGCGACGAGCTGCGCGCGCAGGTCGTGACCGTCACCGCCGGCACGCAGACCATCAAGCTGCCCCTGAAGGCCACGGACGGCGGCAATGTGGCCGTCACCCTCCTGCGCATGGCCAAGGCCGAGAACGGCACCTATGAAGAGGTGGAGGGCGTCTCGACCCGGGTGGATATCCCCTGCGACGCCAAGCGCCTGCGCCTCGCGCTCGACCTGCCGCAGCAGCCCAGCCTGCCCGGCAGCCGCATCACGCTCAGCGGGCGCGTCACCACGCCGGAGGGCAAGCCCGCCGACGCGGAAGTCACCTTCTACGCCGTCGATGCCGGCATGCTCTCGGTGGGGGGCTACAGCCTCCCCGACCCGCTCGGCACCTTCTGCGACGCCACGGGCACCCTCTTCCGCCCCGCCGTGCGCCTGACGCAAGACCCGCGTCGGCCGATTCTCGGGAGCCGGGACGGGGAGGCCTGCTCCGTCATCGAGTCGGCCATGCCGGGTCTCTGGCTGGGTGACCTCGTCGAAGGCCCCGGCAACACCCCCTCGCTGCCCGGCAGGTACACCCTCTGCGTCACCGAAAACACCGCGAACGGCATCATGATGACGGGGTACGGGAACGCCGCAGCCAAGCGCAGCTCGCGCATGGCCATGGCGGCCAACGACATGATAGCCCCGCAGGCCATGGCGGCAGAGGCGCCTTGCGCTGGCTATGGGGAAGGCGAATGCTTCTCCGGGGAGGGCCGTGCGTACGGCAAAGCCCCCGAACGCGCTCTTGCCCTCGCCCAGGTCGACAGCGAATTTGAAGAAGGCGACGCCGGATACGTCGCAGCAGGCGCGACACCGCGCCTGCGCAGCAACTTCATCCCCGTCGCCTTCTGGCAGGGAGCCCTGCACACCGATGCCGACGGCCGCTTCAGCACCGAAGTCACCCTGCCCGACACCCTCACCACCTACCGCGTCTTCGCCGTCGCCATTGACCGCAGCGGCGCGCTCTTCGGCAGTGAAGAGGGCAGCTTCGTCGTCAACCAGCCCGTCATGCTCACCCCGGGCACCCCGCTCTTCATGAGCCTCGGCGACACCCTGCGCCTGCCCGTCACCATCACCAACAACACCGACAAGGAAGACAGTTGGGAAGTGACGCTGAAGGGCAGCGCCGCCCCGCAGACCATCCGCCTCGGCGCCGGCAAAACGGGCACCCTCTCCTTTGACGTCACCGCCGAGAAAGAGGGCGAAAACGTGCTGACTTGGACGGCGCGCGCCGCCTCGAGCAGCGACGCCGTCGAAGGCCGCTTCCCGGTGCGCTTCCCGGCTCCCGTGCTCAAGGAGAGCCACCGTCTGGTGCTCCAGCCCGGTCAGGATCCGCTCGCCGTCGCGAAACTCCTCGCGCCCGAGCTGGCCTCCTCCACGCGCGGCAGCATGACGATTGAGGTCTCGGCCAACCCGCTGCTGCACCTCGCCGGCTGCGCCGAATACGTGCTCGGCTACCCCTACGGCTGCACCGAGCAGACCGCCAGCGGTCTGATGCCCTACCTGCTCTACAAGCGCCTCGCCCCCTTCTCGCCCAAGATGGCCGAGACCCCGGAGGAGGACGTGGTGCGCGTCGTCGAGAGCGGCATCAAGCGCCTCTTCGAGCGCCAGCTCAAGGACGGCGGCCTCGGCTACTGGAGCGACAGCGATGAATCCAGCCCCTGGGCCAGCGCCCACGCCGGGCTCATCTTCACCATCGCCGCCGAGAACGGCTATGAGCTGCCCGCGGAGCCGATGAAGAAGCTGCGCGACTACCTGCGCCGTGAGCTGGAAAAGGACAAGGCCCGCCTGCCGGAAATGCGCCGCTTCAACGCGCTGAACCGCTACTCCATCGGCCGCTGCCTCGGCGATGACAAGCTCATCGAAAGCGCCATCAACGAAGCCGCCGGCTACAAGCCCGACAAGCCCATCGTCGGCTGGCGCAACCGCGCCCTGCCCGACCTGAGCTTCATCGCCGAGCTGCGCCGCGACCCCGCCAATCGCCACAGCGCCTTCCTGCGCTGGATGCGCTCACGCGGTCACGACTACCGCCACAACACCACCTGGCAGAGCAGCTGGACGCTCATCGCCCTTGCCGAATACCTGCGCTTGGAGCCGGCGGAGAACGCCACCTCGCGCCTGAAACTCGGCAACGGCCAAGAGCTCACCCTCGGCAACGGCGCCACGGGCATCACCCCCGAGAGCACGGGCAAGAGCCTGAGTGACATCAGCACCACCCTCAGCTCCCTCGAGGGCCCCGTCTACGTCACCGTCAAAGTCAAGGCCCTGCCCGAGACGCGCGACTACCCCGGTCTCACGGAGAAGGGTCTGCAAATCACCCGCCTCTACGAGAAAAAGGGCGCTGACGGCGTCTGGAGGCCCGCGACCGAATTCGCCGTCGGCGACGTCGTGCGCGTCACGCTGACCTGCGCCAAGGTGGCCGATGAGCTCGAATACTTCGTGCTGGAGGACTACCTGCCCGCGTGCATGGAGGCCATCAACCCGAACATCCCGAGCCAGGCCGCCGGGCTTGAGCCCATGCCTTGGAGCCTGTGGTTTGACCACCGCGAGTTCCTGCCGGAGCGCGTGCGCGGTTTCTGCACCCGCTGGGCGGGTCGCGACCTGCTCAACATGCGCTACTACGCCCGTGTGAAGCGCGCCGGGCGCAGCATGGCCCCGCCGGCGGAGGCCCAGCTGATGTACGAGCCGCAGACCTACGGTCTCTCCGAGAACAAGGAAATCATCAGCAAGTGATCCCGGCGCTCGAGGCCGCCCACCCCGGCGGACCTCGAAAGAGCCTCGAAATCAGCCCGGCGGAGCCCCGCGCTTCGCCGGGCTTCTTTGACAGGGCGCCTCAGCCTCACGCATTCACTCCCCAGCTCAGCTCGCACCCCCTCCGCGCGACTCCCGCCAACACCCCTGCCGAGCGAGCGGGAAGCCCGAACGCAACGCAGCCGCACCTCCGATCAACGGAGGCACGGCTGCGTCAGTCTATTCGTGGCTGAAAGAAACTCCCCTCGGTGGGGAGGGAACAAAAAAGCCGCCTCGCGGCGGAATGAAGCAGCCGAAGCTGCCCTGCGGGATGCTTCACCCTCGGGGAAGCATCAACGGAGAACCATCGCTCAGTCCTGAACGACGGCGACAGCCTGCTCAGGAGTCGGCGGCAGTGTGTTGGCCGTAGCGGTCATCACCGCCATACCGAGAGCAACCACAATCATTTTCATCATAGTAAGAGTCCTTTCTGTGCTAGAATAATGCCCATTCAGGCGCGGGCATTGTACGCCTATCACACAGCATGTCAAGCCGAATTTTTGAAAAACCGACTTTTTTTCATCCGTCCCCGCGGCCTGCCGCACGGAAACCCGCCGGACGCAGGGAAAGCCGATGCCCGGCACCCCAAAAAGCATACCGCTCGCTTTTCCCCGATAATTTTTCAGGCAACAGGCATTTTTTTGCCATTTTGGACTTGCAATTCGATGCGGAATGAGTATACTGACCTCGTTGCGAGCCCCCAATCGGGGGGCCCGCACACTAAACAACAAACCTAAGAAAGATAATTATGAAGACTATCGCTGTTCTCATGGTGGCCGCCGCCGCTCTTGTTTCCTGCCAGCAGCAGCAGCAGCAGCAGGGTGGTGACGCTGTCGTCCCCCCCGCTCCTCAGCCCGTTCAGACGATCTCTGACAAGAAGTAAGTTCTCTGAGGGTTTACCCTCACACGATACTTCACGAAACGCGCTCGCTCTGCGAGCGCGTTTTTTTTGCACTTGCGGGACGCCGCGCCGGCATCGCAAAGACCGCAGAGACCGCGGGGAGCGCTGAACCAGGAGAGCCAGGGGATCCGGCGATTGGACGGCAATGGAGCACGGAGATTTCCCGCCCTGTGGCGTTTTCTTCACAGCAAAGCTTGACTTGACTCAAACTATCAGGTAAACTAGAGCCGGCTCAAGCATCTCTCTCGGAGAGAGAAACTGTTAGCCAGTCACACAACAACACGTTACTATGATTCGCAACACGCTACTGGCAGCCCTCATGGCTCTGGCGGCTCCGGCCATCTCTCTGGCCGACGCAACCGCGCCGACACTGGACACCACCACCAAGGACGCCACCGTCAGCAGCACGGAGGCTCAGGCAGACAGCCCGGATGCCTGCCCGCTGAGCGGCTCGCTCAGCGTCGGATATAACACGAACTACATCGGGCGCGGCATTGTCATCTCGCACTCCGTCGCCGAGGGTGACAGCAGCGAGTTCGCCGCCCTGCAGCTCAACTACAAGCTCAACGAGAAGTGGTCCGTCGACAGCACGCTCGCCTACACCATGGTGAGCTCCGGCCACACCCTCTACGGCAACCCTGAATTCGCGCCCATCTACGGCTACTTCGGCATGCGCGGCCCCATCAATGAGGCGAACATCGAAAACGAGTTTGCCGTCGTCACCGCCCTCACCTACCGCGAGAAGGAGTGGCGCGTCTCCGTCGGCCACGACTTCATCCACGGCGGTCTGCTCGGTGTGATGGCCAAGCACTACCGCGATCAGGGCGCCTCTTGCGTCAACGAATTCTTCATCAAGCCGATGTGGACCCCGAGCGGCGCCCCGTGGTTTGAGGCCGAGTGCACCGTACGCTTCAGCTGCCAGGGCATCACGGGCTGGTGGTTTGAGCCGAAGATGCGCTTCAAGGCACCCCTCCTCGGCACGGCTGAAAACCCGCGACTCGCGGGCATTGTGGAGCTTGGTCTCTCGGCCACGGCTGACTACTTTGAGAGCCGCTACTTCGCCTGCTCGAACGGCGGCCAGGCCTACTGGGTGAAGTTCATGGTGCCGTATTTCGTCAACGAGAACTTCATCGTCACGCCCAGCCTCAGCCTCAACTGGCTCGGCCGCGCTGCCATCAAGGCCAACAAGGTCTCCGAGTACGCCCGCTTCAGCGGCGATCCGAACAACCGGCCCTTCCGCAACTTCGGCGTCGTTGCCGGCATCAGCTGCACCTATCGCTTCTGATCCGCATCGCATCTGAACTCTGCTGCTGCGGGGGAGCCGTGCATGCACGGCTCCCCCGCGTTGCCTCCGCCCCCCC
>DGYMR06203__coassemble_885_pt1 | contig 25876 bp, 18 predicted proteins | sample DGYMR06203__metabat2_low_PE_047 | metagenome-assembled genome bin DGYMR06203 | reverse complement strand
CTCTTCTTCTCTCTGCTCCGTTGCAACGTCATTCCACACAATTAGCAGAAGAGCCCAAGTTTTCGCCTCTCCTGAAGCAAATCCAAATCGTGCTTGGAGAGTCCGGCTTTCAAAATACCGCGTTCCCAGTATTCATTTACTTTAACATCCAACTCCTTTTCGCGACAGCAGAATTGATCGTAGTTGACAAGACACCCACCTTCCGGCAGACGTTTATACAGCTCTTTGAATAAACACTGCTTCTGATCGTCTTCCAAGTGATGGATTGACAAAGCGGAAATAATGGCGTCATAGTTACCGGCAGGCAGACATTTCTCATAATCATGCTCAGCATAGCTGACATTATGCAATCCTCCAAAACGCCTTCGCGCTACAGAAAGCATTTCAGGTGCGATATCCACCAGATGATAGGAGGCCTCGGGATAATGCCTGTACCAAAAGGAGGTTAGTAACCCCGTGCCGGCACCTAGATCCAGAATACTTGCAGGAGGAGTGATGCAAGCGGCGATGCAAGCCGTCGAATCTTGATAAAAGGCATCATAGAGAGGTATGAACTTTTTCCTGTTTTCATCATACTCTCTGGCCACAAGATCAAACTGCCTGCGAATTTCCTGCCCGTTCATGTTGACTGATTCTCTACGGAGATTCGAAGCCGCAGCAGAGGCTCAGTCTTGAAGGGCCGTGCGCATGCCGAGGGCGGTGAGCAGGGCGGTGAAGCGGGCGTAGTCCTGCTCGCGATCTCCGGAGGTGAGCAGATATTGATATTCGCCGCTTCGGGCGTCTTCCATGGCGGCGTTGTGGAGGCGCAGGCGGATGACGTCTTCGGCGTCGGTGCCGCGGCCGTGCAGGCGTGCTTCGAGCTCGGGGGCGGGGACGTGGATGTAGACGTCGGCGTAGGCGCGGCGGATGACGGGGTCGGTGCAGCCGCGGATGGAGGCGGCTCCCTGCACGTCGATGTCCATGACGACGTTGTGGCCTTGCAGCAGGAGTTCGACGATGTCGGCTTTGAGGGTGCCGTAGCTGTTGCCGTGGACGGTGGCGTGCTCGAGGAAGTCGCCGGCGGCGACGCGGGCGTCGAAGTCGTCGCGGCTCAGGAAGTGGTAGTCGATGTCGTTGCGCTCGCCGGGGCGCGGGGCGCGGGTGGTGCAGGAGATGGAGTAGCGGGTGAGGCCGGCGGCTTCTGCGCGACGGCAGAGGGTTGTTTTGCCGGAGCCGGAGGGGCCGGAGACGATGAGCAGGGTGCCGATCATGGTGGCGGGTGTGCGGTGTTTTCGGTGGGTGGGGGAAGCTTTGTCAGGGCGGGAGGGCCGAGGCGGTTCGGCGCGAGCGGGGTGTCGCAGCGAGCAGCGCGGGCGGAGGGGCCATGCAGGGGCGCTTACGGGGGTGCAGGCGGAGGCCGCCGGGCGACGGGGGTGTTTCTCTCGGTGTTCTTTATTCGACGTTTTGAACTTGTTCGCGGATTTTTTCGAGCTCGGTTTTGGCAGAAACTACCGTCTGGGCGAGTTCGGCGTCGTTGGCTTTGGAGCCGGTGGTGTTGAGTTCGCGGAAGATTTCCTGACAGAGGAAGTCGAGGGTGCGGCCGACGGGTTCGCTCTTGGCGCAGATTTCGCAGAACTGGTCGAGGTGGGAGCTCAGGCGTGTCATTTCTTCGCTCACGTCGCAGCGGTCGGCGTAGAGGGCGATTTCGCGGATGAGGCGCTCGTCGTCGAGGGGGAGGGGCAGGCCGCTTTCCTCGAGGCGCTTCATGAGGGTGTCGCGGTGGCGCAGGGCGACGCCGGAGGCGCGGGCGGCGAGCTGTTCGCGGTAGCGGCGGAGGGTTTCGACGCGGGCGAGGAGATCGCGGCGCAGGTTTTCGCCTTCGCGGGCCCGCAGGCTGAGGAAGTCTGCCAGGGCTTGGCGGATGGCGGGTTCGGCGGCGCTCCAGGCGTCTTCGGGACTGATGTCGGCTTCCGTTTCTTCGGCGATGATGCCGAGGCGCAGGAGGGCGTCGAGGGTGGCTTCAAGGGGATGGCCGAGTTCGTCGCTGACTTCGCGGAGTCTTTGTTTGAGCGATTCGAGTTTGGCGCGATGCACGGAGAGGGCTCCGCTGCCGTTGCCGTTGCTTTGCAGGCTGATGTTGACGTTGACACGTCCGCGTGAGACGGCGGCGGCAACGAGGTCTCGCACGCGGGTTTCGAGCTCGGCCCAGCTGCGGGGCAGTGAGACGGCGATTTCCGTCTGTTTGCGGTTGACCCCGCTGATTTCTACGCGCAGGGTGGAGGAAGCGAGGGGAGCCGTTGCGGCTCCGAATCCGGTCATGCTGTTCATATGGGTGATTTTCCGATGATGTCGAGCAGGCGCGAGTCGAGCGCGAGCGCTTCGTTGGTGTTGAGGTTGAGGTCGCCGCGCAGGGCGTCGACGGCGCGCATGCGGCGCAGCAGGTCCGCAACCGGCAGGCTCTCGGCCAAGGCCGGGATTTCGGAGGCGAGGGGGGTGACGTCCGGCGCGTGCGAGGCTATCAGCACGGCTTGCCCGAGGCAGAGGGCGAGCAGTTCGAGCATTTGGCTGCGCTCGCCGAGGTATTCGGTTTCGATGAGGGCGGCGGTGGCGTCTTTTTGCCGGGCTTCCCAGTCGCGCACGTCGGTGCCTTCGGCGATGCTGCGGGCTTCGGCTTTGAGGGCGGCGGTGAGGCGCTTGCTGATGAGCTCGCGCCGCTCGGCGAGCAGGGCCTGGAGGTCGGCGCGCAGGGCGAGGGCGGCGACGTCTGAGCCGATGAGTGAGAGTGCCGCGCGGATGGCGGGCAGGAAGAGTTGCTGGGCTTCGCTGAGCCGGATGCCGCTGCCGGTTTCGCGCAGGTCGATGCGCACGCAGCGCGAGAGGATGGTGCGCAGCAGGTGGTTGGGCAGCGCGGTGATGAGGATGATGAGGGTTTGCGGCGGGGGCTCTTCGAGGGTTTTGAGGAAGGCGTTGGCGGCTTCTTCGCCCATGCGGTCTGCTTCGACGATGATGATGAGTTTGGTTTCGCCTTCCTGAGCGCGCAGGGCGAGGAAGGGCTCGACGGAGCGCACTTCTTCGATGAGGATGCGCCGGCTTTTCGAGCCGGGGCGCAGGACTCGGCACATGGGGTGCAGGAGGGTTTCGAGGCTCTCGGCCTGCGCGCCGTTGAGCGTGGCCGCGAGGTCGAGCGCGAGTTCATGGGTTCCGGCCTCGGGGGAGCCGGTGAAGAGCAGTGCGTGCGGCAGGCGGTCGGTGTCGATGGCGTGGTGCAGCAGGTGCCGGGCTTGTTCGCGGGTGAAGGCCATGGGCTCTCAGGGTGATGCGGGGATGGCTCGCGTGGGTTGTGTGCGGTGTGGTGGGAGGGGTGGCGGGAGGCCGTGGTGAGGGGTCTGCGGCCGGGGGCGGGGATCGGGAGCCCCGAATCTGCGCCGCCCCGGCTCGGCGGGCGGCTCAGTCTTCGGGGTAGGAGCCGAGGACTTTGCAGACGGGGCAGATGGCTTTCAGTTCCTCGAGACAGCTGCGCAGGGGCTCGGCCAGTCGATGGCCTTCGACATCGACGTAAAAGAGGTATTCCCAAGGGGTGTCTCGCGTCGGGCGCGAGTCGATGCAGAGCAAATTGATGCGGTGGTCGCTGAAATGCTGGAGCACTTCGACGAGGGTGCCCGGGGCGTGGAGCACTTTGAAGCAGATGGTGCTGCGATCATGCGCGGTCGGTTGGGTCTGCTGCATGCCGATGACGGCAAAGCGTGTGGTGTTGTTAGCCTTATCCTGCACGTTGGCCTCCATGACGCGCAGGCCGTGCAGGCGGCCGGAGAGTTCGCTGCCGAGCGCGGCGGCGCCCTGCTCGGCTTCTTCGGCGGCGCGCAGGGCGGCGGCGGAGGTGGAGCTCATGGCGATTTGCTCGACGCCGGGGAAATTTTCACGCAGCCAGAGGCGGCACTGCCCGAGTACTTGGGGGTGGGAGTAGATTTTGCTGATTTTTTCTCTCTCGCCATTACAGAGCAGGCAGTTGCGGATTTCCTGACGAATCTGGGCACAGATGCGAAGGGGGCTCTCGCTGAAGAGATCCATGGCCTGTGAAACGGAGCCGTCCGAGCTGTTTTCAATCGGCACGACGCCGTACTGAGCCTGTTGCTTCTCTACGGCGCGGAAGACGTCGCGGAAGCTCGGGCAGGCGATGAGTTCGATGCTGTCACCGAAGCGAGCGCGGGCGGCCTGATGGCTCCATGTCCCTTCGGGGCCGAGGTAGGCAACGCTGAAGCCGCCCTCGAGTTTGAAGGCGCAGCTGACGATCTGGCGGTAGATGCTCTCCAGACTCGCCTCGGGCAGGACGTTGCCGTTGAGTCTGCGGAGTTTTTCAAAGAGGGCGCTTTCGCGCTCGGGGACGAAGAGGGGGGCTCCGGTCTGTTTCTTGAGCTGCCCGACCTGCTGTACGCAGGCGGCGCGGCGGTGCAGCAGGTCTACGATACCGGCGTCGATGCGGTCGATTTCATCGCGGAGTTGATCCAGATTCATCATGCGCCGGCAGTTTATCACAAACAGGCAAGGTTTTCAACCTCCTTTTAGCGGCGGCTCCGCGCCGCGCCTTCTGCTGCTGCTCCGCCTCGCCCTGCCCTTGCGGCGTTGCCCGCGGCCGAGTTTTCAGGCGTGCTCCCCTGCTCTGCTCGCACGCCGTGTCGATTTGCCCTGCCGCTCGACGGCTCAGTTGCCCCGAGCTCGCGGCCACCCGCGCTTTCGCACCCCCTGCCCCGCCCGCAGGCCGGTTCCGGCTTTCCGACGGGTTCTCAGCTCGGCGGAGACACAGCGCGACGGCTCCGGGCAGCACGGCGGCTCCGCCGGGGTCCATGCCCGGTTCTGCGGCTGAGGCTGACGTTGAGGGTCGGCCGGTGTTGCGGGTCGACGGTGTCGCGCCTATTCCCGTGACTGGGCCCTTAGATCTTTGAGGGCCGTGGCACATTTCTCGCATGACATCGGGCGTCTCTTCATGTATAATGCCCCCGCACCATGGCTTTCACACACCTTCACGTTCACACGGAGTACTCGCTGCTCGACGGCATGATTCACACCAAGGATCTGATCCGCAAGTGTGCCGAGATGGGGATGACGTCGGTGGCCGTGACGGATCACGGCAACGTGTTCGCGGCGATTGAGTTCATGGTGAATGTGAAGAAGCACAACAAGGGGGTGCAGGAGTGGAACCGCGAGCACCCGGATGAGCCCAAGCCGCTCTTCAAGCCGATTCTGGGCTGCGAGGTGTATCTGGCGCCGACGCCGCTGGATGTCAAGAAGCAGATTCCTGGGCGCCACAAGTACACGCACCTGATTCTGCTCTGCGAGTCGAATATCGGCTGGGCCAATCTCATCAAGATTGTGTCGCGCAGCCATCTGGAGGGTTTTTACTACAAACCGCGCGTGGATCTGGCGACGCTGCGCGAGTTCAGCAAGGGGCTTATCTGCCTGACGGGCTGCATCTCGGGCCCTCTTCAGGAGTGGATTCTTCAGGATCAGCCGGAGAAGGCGGAGGAGGTGCTGCTGGAGCTGCTCGATATTTACGGACGCGACAATCTCTTCGTGGAGCTTCAGGATCACGAGCTGGAGGAGGAGCGCCGCTGCACGCCGGAGCTGGTGCGCATTGCGCGCAAGCACGATGTGCCGCTGGTGGTGACGAATGATGCACACTTCCTCAACGAGGAGGATCACGATGCGCACGATATTCTCATCTGCGTCGGCACGGGCAACAAGCGCATGGATGCCCGCCGCATGCATTACCCCAAGTCGGTCTACCTGAAGAGCGAGGAGGAGATGCGCCGCCTCTTCCCCGAGTATCCCGATGCCTACGAGAACACCAATCTGATTGCGGAGCGCTGCAACACGTCCATCAAGCTGGATTCGACGTCGACGGAGCGCTACCCGGAGTTCGCCACGCCGGACGGCTCGCCGCGCGAGGAGTATCTGCGCAAGATCTGTTTCAAGGGGCTGGAGGAGCGCTACGGCAAGGAGCGCGCCGAGCACGATGAGGAGCTGCGCAAGCGTCTGGACTACGAACTTGACACGATCAACCACCTGCGCTTCCCGAGCTACTTCCTCATCACGGCGGACTTCATCAACTGGGCCAAGGATCACGACATTCCGGTGGGTCCGGGCCGCGGTTCGGCTGCCGGTTCGCTGGTGGCCTATTGCATGAAGATTACGAACATTGACCCCTACAAGTTCGGCCTGATCTTCGAGCGCTTCCTGAACCCGGAGCGTGTGAGCCCGCCGGATATTGATATCGACTTCTGCCAGAGCCGACGCCCCGAGGTGATTGACTATGTGCGCCACAAGTACGGCGAGCGCGCGGTCACGCACATCATCACCTACGGCACGATGGGCGCCAAGTCCGTGATCAAGGACGTGGCCCGCGTGCTCAATCTCGAGTTTGCGGAGAGTGACAAGCTGGCCAAGCTCATTGAGAGCGGCCCGGGCGTGACGCTGAAAAAGAGCTATGAGTCCAGCGAGGATCTTCGCCAGATTCTCGCGCAGAATGAGACGTACCGCGAGGTCTGGGACTACGCGCTGAAGCTGGAGGGCACCATCCGCAACGTGGGCATGCACGCGGCCGGCGTCGTGATCGGCGACAGGCCGCTGGATGAGTATGTGGCGCTGACGCGCGATGATCTCAGCAATCCGCAGGGCGAAGTGGTCGCGCAGTGCGACATGGGCGCCATCTACAATGCGGGTCTGCTCAAGATGGACTTCCTCGGGCTCAAGACGCTCACGGTGATGAAGGATGCTGAGCGCTACGTGCGCTGGCGCGTGCCGAACTTCCGCTACGATGAGGTGGACATTCAGGATGCCGAGACGCTCGCGCTGCTCAACCGCGGTGACACGATGGGCGTCTTCCAGCTCGAATCGGGGGGCATGGTGGAGACTTGCCGCCGGTACGGCATTGACAACATTGAGGACATCATTGCTCTGCTCGCTCTGTATCGCCCGGGGGCCATGCAGTTCATGGACGACATGATTGCCGTGAAGAAGGGGCTCAAGCAGGCGGAGTACGAACACCCGCTGCTGGAGACGGTCTCGGGCCCGACCTACGGCGTGATGATTTATCAGGAGCAGGTGCAGGCGGCGGCCAAGCTGCTGGCCGGCTACACTCTCGGCGGCGCCGACCTGCTGCGCCGCGCCATGGGCCACAAGGACATGAAGGAGATGCAGGAGCAGCGCAACCGCTTCGTGAAGGGCTGCTGGGAGGTGAACCAGATTGATGAGAAGACGGCCAACGCGATTTTCGACAAGATTCAGAAGTTCGCGGGCTACGGCTTCAACAAGTCGCACTCGGCCTGCTACGGCCACATCTCGTACTGGACGGCGTATCTGAAGGCGCACTACCCGGTGGAATTCCTCTGCGGCCTGATGTCCAATGAGTCCACCAATGAAAAGATCGGGGTGTTCATTCAGGAGGCCAACCGCATGGGCATCGAGGTGCTCGGCCCCTGCGTGAATCACTCTGCCGTGAAGTTTCAGCCGGAGACGATGCCCAACGGGCATCTGGCGGTGCGCTTCGGCCTTGCCTCGGTGAAGAGTATGAGCTCGGAAACGGTGCGCGTCATCGTCGAGGAGCGCGAGAAAAACGGGCCGTACAAGAGTCTGGAGGATTTCTGTTACCGCATCCCGCCGCAGGCCGTGCGCCGCAATCAGCTGGAGGTTCTGGTGCAGTGCGGCGCTTTTGACTGGATGCACGTGTGCCGAGCCCAGCTCTTTGACTCCATCGAGCAGTGCATCAACGGAGCCTCGAGCGTGCACAAAGATAACGAGTCCGGCCAGATGAGTCTCTTTGACATGACGGAAACCGTCTCGGCGGCTGAGGAGAAGGTCTCGCTGCAGGAGTGGCCGAAGGAGAAGCGCCTCGATGAGGAAAAGTTCCTGACGGGGGCCTACTTCACCGGCAACCCGCTGGACAGTATGCGCGGCATCATTGACCAGCCCCGCTACGTGCAGATCGGCACCCTGCCCGATCTCGAGGCGGAGGAGATCCGCAACCAGCGCGACATGGCCGGTATGATTCGTGCCGTGGCGATCAAGGCGACGAAGTCGACGGGGCAGAAGTTTGCGGTGATTACGGTGGAGGATTTCACGGGGGTGACAGAGGCGCTCGTCTGGGGCGACTCTTACACGAAGGCCGCCGCCGTGGAGGGTCTGCTGCAAGCGGGCAGCTTTGTGCGCTTCCGCGCACGCATCTCGGTGGATGAAAAGAGCGGCGGCAAGAAGGTGTCAGCCAACGGGCTGGAGCTCATCGGCGGCTCTCACGGACGTCGGCGCGGTGCCAAGGGGCCGAACTTTTACGAGATTACGCTCAACACGGCTCGCCATGACGAGGGAGATCTGAAGCTCATTCGAGAAATCCTGCTGCGCTACCCGGGCCGCACCCCCGTGCACCTGAGCTTCCGCAATTCGCTGGGCAACCGCGCCAGCATCGAACTGGGCGAGCGCTACCGCGTCACCCCCTCCCCCAAGCTCGACGAAGAACTCTCACTCTACAGCTGAGCCCCGCCTCTCATCACCCCCATGCCGACTCCTCCCCCAGCCTCCGAGCCCCCCACCGCGCCGACCGAGACGACGCCAAGCGCGGCGTCCGGCGCCCCCGCAGTGACACGCACCCCCGCCCCGGGCACCCCTCAGCCCGGATCATCGCAGCGGGCAGGCGTTCAGGCAGAAACTCAGGCAGAAACTCAGGCAGAAGCTCAGGCAGAAACACAGACAGAAGGGCAAGCCTTTCCGCTGTGGCGCATGGCCCTGCTGGGGGTCATGGCGGGGCTGTTGGCGGCAGGAGCGCTGATGCTCATCCTCACCGAGCGGCCGGCCGACCTGTCCGGTGAGACGAGAGCAACCATCACCATGCCGGAGGGCGCCATCAAGACGGACGCCTTTTCCCTCCGCCTGCTGCAACAGGCCGCCGCAGAGGAAACCGAGGGCAACGTCACCGTCACCCCGGCCGCCGTTACCGAGCTCATTCTGGCCATGCAAGCGCTCGACGGGCACGATGCGGAGGAGAGTGCCGAGCGACTGCACCTGAGCCCCACACCGCTCGCGGTGGCGACGCTTCCGGCCCTCAATCTGCAACTCTTTGCCGACGCCGACCAAGGCTTTGACCCGGTCGAGACTCTCGTCATGAGCCTGCCGCTGAAGTCTGACACCCAGCGCTGCCTGAGCCTGATCAACCGCGTCAGTGCCGCAGACGCCGCGACCGATTCTCTCGTGCTGACGGACTCCCAGCTCAGCCCTGACGCGCAAATGCTGGCCGTGGCGGACATGCAATGGGCTCCGACTTGGCTGCACCCTATTTCCGAGCTCGAAACACTCCCCTTCCGCAGCGAAGGTGGCCGCCCGAAGGTTCCGATGATGAAATCTGCGGCGAGCTACCGCATGGCCGAGGCGGAGGACGGCTCGTGGCGGGCGGTGGCGCTCTTCATGCGCCGCGAAACTGAGCATGACTCCACCTGCTTTGTAGCCGTTGAGCCCAGAGGCACGCTGATGAACTTCGTCAGGGGGATGACGCCGGAGAAGCTCAGCACCATCCGCGAGGCACTGCTCAAGGCCCCCGAGCAGACCGTCAACCTTCAACTGCCGGAGCTGCACCTGAGTTCCGGCGGTGCGCGAGACATGCTGCCTCTGCTGCACCGCATGGGCATCACCCCGATGCCGCTCTCGCGCAGCGGGGAGAACAAGGATCAGGCCATGCGCGGGGCTCTGTACGTGCGCTTCCGGCTCGACATTCAAAGGAGCGCCGCAACGGACACCGCGCCGAGCGAGCAAGCGGGCGCCCCGCAGTTTGCGCTTGATTCTCCCTTCCTGTGGTGGATCGGTGACGCGACCTCAGACGCGCCCTTCCTCTTCATGGGCACGGTCGCGGCTCCCTGAGGGTGGGGGAAAGAGTATCCCTTCCTTTTATGCCGCTCTTTGGTCTCAGCGCAGCATGTCGAGGGCGCGCCGGGTGCAGGCGAGGGCGCGATCGACGTCTTCCTCGGTGTTGTTCAGGCCGAGGGAATAGCGCGTGGTGCCGGTGATGCCCAGTGACTGCATGAGCGGCTGGCAGCAGTGGTGGCCGGTGCGCACGGCGACGCCCATTTGGTCGAGCAGGGTGCCGAGGTCATAGTGGTGCACGCCGGGGACGGTGATGGAGATGAGGGCTCCCCTGCCCTCGGCGGTTCCGAGGATGTTGATGCCGCCGAGGGCCTGAAGGCCTTCGTAGAGCCGCTGCGTGAGCTTCTGCTCGTGCTGCTCGATGGCGGGCAGGCCGATGCGCTGCACGTAGCGCAGGGCTTCGGCGAGCACGATGTTGCCGGCGATGTTGGGTGTGCCGGCCTCGTATTTGAAGGGGAGCTCGTTGTAGGTGGTTTTGGCGAAGGTGACTTCGCTGATCATTTCGCCGCCGCCCTGCCAGGGGGGAAGCTGGGTGAGCAGCTCTTCGCGGCCCCAGAGCACGCCGGTGCCCGTCGGTCCGTAGACCTTGTGCCCGGAGAAGGCATAGAAGTCGCAGCCGATGGTTTGGACGTCCACTGCCATGTGGGCCGTGCTCTGGGCGCCGTCGATGAGGACGAGGCAATCGGCCCGGTTGCGCTTTGCGGCGGCGGTGATGCGCTCGACGGGGTTGATGCTGCCGAGGGCGTTGGAGACCCACGGGACGGCGACGAGGCGCGTGCGCGGGCTCAGCAGCCGCTGGTAGGCTTCTTCATCGAAGTGCAGATCGGGGGTGAGGGGGATGGGCTTGAGCACGGCGCCACTGCGCTCGCAGAGCATTTGCCAAGGGACGATGTTGGAGTGGTGGGCGTCGGTGCTGACGAGGATTTCGTCGCCGGGGCTGAGGTATCCGGCAAAGCCGAGCACGTGGGCGACGAGGTTGATGCCGGCGGTGCAGCCGGAGGTGAAGATGATCTCCTTCGGCGAGGCGGCGTGCAAAAAGTCGGCGGCGCAGGCGCGGGCCTCTTCGTGGGCTTCGGTGGCGAGCCGGCTCAGGTAGTGGGCGCCGCGGTGGATGTTGGCGTTTTGCTCTTCGTAGAAGCGCCGCTCGGCGTCGAGGACGCAGAGGGGTTTTTGGGTGGTGGCGGCGCTATCGAGGTAGACGAGGGGGTTTTTGCCGATCGTCGTGTTGAGGATGGGGAAATCGGAACGATGGTTCATCAGTTGCTCTCTTTAAGGTGCTCGACCATGCGGTAGGCTTGCTCGGGGACGTACTCCTTCCACTGTTCGTCGTCGGCGCGGATCATGCGGATGATGTCGCGCGGGGTCTGGAAGAGGAGTTTCTGGTTGAAGTAGGGTACGTCGACGATGTCTCCGTTGGCGCAGAGGTGGCGGTAGAGGTAGTGGTATTTATCGGGGGCCCTGTAGGTGGTGGCGGTGACGAATTCGCCGGTTTTGCGGTTGATCCAGGGGGTGACGTAGAACTTGGTGCGGTTGACGAAGATGTGGCCCATGGTGGCGAGGATGCCGCCGGGGGTGTCGGCCCACTTCTCTTTGAAGAGTTCGTTGAGCAGGCCGATGGAGAGGGCGATGGCAACGGGCTCTTTGGTGTATTGGTTGAGCAGGGTGGAGATGCGGTGGAAGTGGGTGATGTTGGTCACCATGACGGTTTTGCCGAGGGAGGCAAGGGCGTCGGCGCGGTCAATGAAGTCGAGCAGGTCGACGTCTCGCCCGCGCAGGAGGTTGGAGAGCGAGATTTCGCAGATGTCGATTTCGCGATTGCGCTGATCTTCGGGCAGGCATTCGTAGAATTTGGCGCGCACGCTGTCCATCATCTCCATGTGGATTTTGCAGAGGGGCAGGAAGCTGCCGCGCATCAACACGATGGGGCGCTTGTAGAGCAGGTCGGCGGGCTGGGCGACGGTGCCGTCCGGGCAAAAGAGGGTGGCTTCAGAGAGGCCGCTCTGCACGAGTTGCAGGGCGAGGATGCGGTTGTCAAACATGCTGAAGCCGTGCCCGGAGAAGCGCATGAAGTCGACTTCGTAGAAGCTGCGATCGAGGTTCGCTCCGATGTTGAGGACGAATTCGTCCATGCGCTCTCGTTTGTAGAAGAGGGAGTAGAGGATGTTGACGCCGAGGATGCCGAGCACTCGCATCTGGATGTCATGGTCCGGCACCAGCAGGCGGACGTGCAGGACGAAGTCGCTGGGCGGGGCCTCGGGCTTGAGCTGGAAGCGCACGCCGATCCAGGCGGCCCAAGGGCCGTTGTCGCGGTAGCCTTTGCACTTGACGGTGTTGCAGAAGGCGAAGAAGCAGGTGTCTTTGCCGCGCTTTTCGCCGAGGTGGCTGATGAGCTGCTCGTATTCGCTCTCCATCATCTGCTTGAGTCGCTCTTCGGAGACGTAGCGCTTGACGGGGCCGTAGAGGGTGTCGCTCACGGTCATGTCGTAGGCGGAGATGGTCTTGGCGACGGTGCCGGCGGCGCCGGAGGAGCGAAAGAACCAGTTGGCGGTCTCTTGCCCGGCTCCGATCTCGGCGAAGGAGCCGTAGCACTGTTTGTCCATGTTGATGCGAAAGGCCTTCTCCTGGGTGGCCGCGAGGGACTGGGTGACGGATGACATACTCAAGGTTGAAAGGGGGATGAAGAGGCGGGCGAGTGATGCGTGGCGGGGGCCGGCTTCTCGCTGTGTGTCTGTGTGTGTTGTGAGGAAGGGCTGAAGGCGGTGCGCTGCCGAGGTGCTGCCGGGGTGCTGCCGATGCGAGGCTGTGCGTGATGGTGCTGCGGCGGGGCGTGGTGTCAGAGCTCGAGCGGTAGCACGGGGAGGGTGCGCATGGTGCGGGGGGGCGGCAGTTTGATGCTGGTGTCGACTGCGGGTTCGGAGGAGCCGGAGGGTTTGTCTTCGCCGAAGCGAATCTGCTCGGGCATGCCGCTGGAGGCGAGGTCTTTTTCGGTGCGGTAGCGGGGGTTGAGCTCGAGGTTGCAGCCGTAGGGATCGTCGCCGATGAGGGCGGAGCCTTTCGGCAGGATGGGGACGACGGGCAGCACGCGCGAGTTGTTGACGTCGCTGGCGTCAAGGAAGTCGATGAGGGTGGGGGTGCCGTCGCCGTGCACCGTGCAGCTGCCCAGCGAGACATCACCTTTGGGGAAGTACTCGCGGTAGACGGAGCGCGTCAGCACGGGATTGCCGTCGCGCATTTTGGTCTCGAAGCAGAAGTTGGTGGCCATCTGGCCGGAGGAGGTGCAGATTTCGACTTCCTCGGTGTCGTCGGGCATGGGGATGTCTTCATCTTTGTAGCGGCCGTCGGCGGCTTTGAAGACAGCGCCGAGGATGGGGCCGCAGGTGTCCGAGGAGAAGGCTTCGGGGTAGATGGCATGGTGGTCGTTGAGGAAGCCGATCCACACGCCGCAGGTGAGCGAGGAGGTGTAGCCGAAGAGGGCGTTGTCGGCGAAGTCATAGTTGGTGCCTGTCTTGACGGCGCCTTTGAAGGAGTCGGGCAGGAAGGGTTGCACGCGTTGCGAGGCGCCTTTGAGCAGGGCGTCGCGCATGATGGAGTGCAGGCGGAAGGCGGTGCAGGGCTGGGTGCTGCGCGTCATCACGGGTTTGATGGAGCGCGGGTTTTCCCAGAGGATGTTGCCGCTGCTGTCCGTGATCTTGGTGATGACGTAGGGGGCGACGGGGCGTGTGCCGGTGTTGGGGAAGGTGGTGTAGGCGAGCACCATTTCGCGCAGCGATGCGGGCTCGGTGCCGAGGAAGACGCGCGGGTAGTACTGCGGGCGTGCCTCGGTGCTGGAGGGGTTGCGCGGCGGCGGCGTGATGCCGCAGTTGATCAGGGTGTTGACGAAGGGCTTGGCGCAGAGCTTGGGATCTGAGGTCAGGGCGATGCCGAGGCGGGCCGAGGCGGCGATCTTGGACCACTGGAGAGCCTGGCGCAGGGTGACGGAGTCGAGGTAGCGCCCTTTGCTGACTTCCATGCCCCATTCACCGAGCACGCCCTCGGTGCCGCCGATGCCGGCAAGGCGGTTGTCCATGGCGTCGTCGACGAGGCGCGAGCAGGGGGAGTAGCCGTTTTCGATGGCGCTCATGTAGAGGAAGGGCAGCATGGCCGTTCCGACGGGGCGCCGGCCGGATTCGATGATATCGAAGTTGTCGCGGGCAAAGCTGCGGCCGCCGACATAGACGAGCACGCCGCCCGTGGCGTTATCGACGGCGTAGACGGCGCCGTCGACGTAGCGGTGCTGCTGGCAGCGGGGATCATCGCGCTCTTCGAAGCGCACGTGATCAAAGTCGCTGCGGTTTTCGATGGCTTGCAGCTGCGAGGCCAGTGATGTCTCGGCAGCTTCTTGCATGGCCTTGTCGATGGTGGTGTAGATGCGGATGCCGGCGGTTTTGACGATTTCTGCTCCGCGCTGCGGATCTTGGAAGATGGAGATGGCCTGCTGCTGAACGAGGGCGTGCAGGAAGGAGGTGTTGCGCCGCAGGGGCTTGGGGTTCAACTCCAACGGCTGTTTTTTGACTCTCTCTGCGTCCTCGGCCGTGAGGTAGCCGGAGCGCTGCATGCGATCCAGCACGTCGTTGCGCCAGCGGAAGTTGAGGTCGGGGTTGTGCACCGGGTTGTAGTTCTCCGGGTTCTTGATGAGGGCCGCTATGCTGGCGGACTCACGCACGGTCAGATCGGCCGGCTCTTTGCCGAAGTAGCCCAGCGCCGCCGCTCGGATGCCGTAGTAACCGCGACCGAAGTAGACGCGGTTGAGGTAAAACTCCATGATCTGGCGCTTGTCGTAGGTCTTCTCGATGCGCATGGCGAGAAAGATCTCGATGATCTTGCGCTCGTATTTGTCGCCGCCCATGGCCTGCACGCGACGCTCGAGGTCATAGGCGTTGCGGGCGAGCTGCTGGGTGATGGTTGAGGCGCCCTGATTGGCCTCGCCTCGAGCCGCGATGGTCTCCTTGGCGGCGCGCAGAATGCCCACGGGGTCAAAGCCGCTGTGCGTCCAGAAGCTCTTGTCTTCCTGCGCCACGACGGCATTGATGAGGTGGGGAGAGATCTTGTCAAAGGGCACGTAGCTGCGGTTTTCGTCGAAGATGCGCCCGATTTCCTCGCCGTTGCGGTCGTAGATGATGCAGGGATGCTCGAGGTTGTTGATTTCGTTCAGGTCAAAGCTCTCGGCGTACTTCTGATACTTGCCCGTCACCATCTGAAAGACGAAGTACCCCCCCCCGCCGAGCACAAGCGCGGTGATGATGCCGAAAAGCATCACCATGAGCAGGCAGCATTTGAAGCGGGAGCCCGTGCCGGACGGCTTGCGATCGGCACGCTGCCGCCTGCGATTTTCCGCCGCGCTGCGGCGCTTCTGATAATCCTCGAGGTCGTCCATCCTGCTGGCGTCAGGTTACCAGAATTCACACTCGAAAGCAAGCGGCAAATCTGTCTTGCAGCGCTTCTGTGAGTCAGCAGTCGTCGCCCTCATCAGCGGGCGCGCTCTCACAGCCCCTCGGCACGCGGAAGAAGGCGATCAGGGCGAGCAGGCTGACGCCCAGACCGGCGAGGGTGGAGGTCTCCACCGAGAGGCCGATGGCGCACTCGGGCGCGCTGAGCAGGTAGGCGGTGCAGACGGTCGTCATGAAGACGGCGGGCAGCAGGGCCATCCAGTACCAGCGGGCGCGCCGGCGCAGCAGGACGGCGATCGTCCAGAGCGTGAAGCAGGAGAGCATCTGATTGGACCAGCCGAAGTAGCGCCAGATGACGGTGAAGTCGATTTCGGAGATGAAGATGACGGCGGCGAAGAGGGGGATGGCGAGGGCGAAGCGCTTGAGGCGCGGCCCCTGGTCGAGGTGCACGACGTCGGCGAGCATGAGGCGGCAGCAGCGCATGGCGGTGTCTCCGCTGGTGATGGGCAGCACGACGACGCCGATGACGGCCAGCACGGCACCGAACGAGCCGAGGTAATCGGTGCAGGCCTGATTGACGGCCGAGGCGGGGTCGGCGAGGCAGAGCTGCATGAAGCTGGCGGCTACGGCGCCGGAGCCGCTCTCGATGGCGTGCGCCGCAACTTTGCCGCCCTGTTCAACGAGGGTGTAGTCGGTGAGCACGTCGCGCAGCGTCAGGCCGACGGTGGCCCAGACGAGGGCGACGAGGCCCTCGACGATCATGGCGCCGTAGAAGACGCGGCGCATGTTACGGCGCTCCTTCAGGCAGCGCACCATCAGCGGGCTCTGCGTGGCGTGGAAGCCTGAGATGGCACCGCAGGCGATGGTGACGAAGATCATGGGCCAGATGGAGAGGCCGGCCTGGGGGTGCATGTTGGTGAAGAAGTCCGTCTGCGGCAGCACTTCGTGCTCGCCGAAGGGCAAAGTCACGAGAAGGCCGACGGCCATGAAGAGGAAGAGCGCGCCGAAGATGGGGTACACGCGCCCGATAATGGCGTCAATGGGCAGCACGGTGGCGAGAAAGTAATAAAGCAGGATGATGCCGCACCAGAAGGTGACGGAGAGATCAGGCATGAGGCCGTGGAGCATACCGGCCGGGCCCTTGGTGAACACGACGCCGACGAGCAGCAGCAGCACGATGCAAACGAGGCGCATGGCCCAGTGGGCGACGGGGCCGAGGTAACGCCCGATGAGTTCCGGCAGGTTGGCTCCGCGGTGCTCCAGCGACATGAGAGCGGAGAGGAAGTCGTGCATGGCTCCGGCAAAGATGCACCCGAAGACGATCCAGAGCAGCGCCGCCGGGCCGAAGAGGGCGCCGGCCAGAGCTCCGAACACCGGGCCGAGGCCGGCGATGTTGAGCAGCTGGATAAGGAAGACCTTCCAGGCCGGCAGCGGCATGTAGTCCACGCCGTCGGGATGCGCCACGCAGGGCATCACCTTCGGCCCGGAGGAACCGTAGACTTTTTCGGCGAAGCGCCCGTAAAAGAGGTACCCGGCCCAGAGCAGGACCGCACAGAGAACAAAAACAAACAGACCGGACATAGGAACGCGCGGGATGTTACACCCGAAACCTCCAAAGTACAAGTTTTTTTTGATTTCTGAGAAGCGGATCCCCCCTCTGAGACGCCGGCAGGTCGAACGCACGGCTCGCTCGGAAGCGAATCGACGCATAAATGGGCACGAGAAATGATGAAACTCTTTCGGCAAACAGACGAGCATAAATTAAGATAATCGCCGGTTTCTCTTAAATCGGATAGATGTCTCATGGGTCAATGCAGTGGGCGTGCGGAAGCGATGCAACGCAGGGAAAGGGGTGAGTTTCATCCCAACATACATCGCTGTAAATCAAAAAATTGAGAGATATCCCGATATTCTCCTTCCCTCGAATAGAGCGTTGTTTACTCGAAGGCATGAGCCCGAAGCTTCAAACGAGTCGGTTCGCGACTTCGCCTGTCATCCTTTCGTCTCGAAGATGACGAAGTGCTCCATACGCAAAACAATATCTACCTATTTTTACAGACTATCACCTTCATTATTTTGCCTTGCAATCATTAGTGAATTTTAACATCGCCCCTTTTTCAATCAATTGTGCTTCGCAAGCAAAACACGTTTGACTGTCAGACAACCCAACAAGGGCGCAGCTTGAAAACGGGCTCAGCCTCGATGCGAAATCGAGGGATCAATTGGCTTCATGATCCCGTCATCTGATGCGCTGTTTACAAGTCGTAACTCCTATTGATCAAAATATACCAAATTTATGAATCTAACTATTGATCATTCATCGTCCGGAGCTCATCAAGTTTCAGACGGGATGTGCGCGGGACATGGCACGGAAGCCGTCTCTTCATGGTGAAAGACTGAAGGAAGAGATTCGCCTAAATATCAATCATGAAAAATCTGTAAGTTTCTTGACAAAAGGGCACTTGATAAGGTAACATTGTGCTCGTAATATGATGAGAATATCGACAAAGGGCAGATATGCGCTTCGCATCATGCTCGATCTGGCTCAGCACGATCAGACAAAGCCGATCTCGCTACGGGGGATCGCTGATCGTCAGAGTATCACCAGCAAGTATATGGAGGGCATTATGGCGCTGCTCCTGCGCCACGATTTGCTGGTGAGTACGCGCGGCAAGATGGGCGGCTATCGGCTGTCGCGTGCGCCTGAGGACTATACCGTGTATGAAATTCTCTGCGCGGCGGAAGGAGAGCTCGCTCCCGTGCACTGCCTCAGTTTGCCGGAAAATCCCTGCCCCATGCAAACGCATTGCACAACGCTCCCAGTCTGGGAGGGGCTCGAGGGAGTCGTCAGAAACTACCTTCAGAGCGTCACGCTTGCCGACGTCCTCAGAAACGGTGTGTCCACGGAACCCTGCTCCCCTCTGTGAGCGCCTTCAACCCCGCGGCTTGCCGCGCCCTCACCGCGACCCGTTTCCGGCTGCGGTCTTTTTTTGGTTTTCGCAGCTCCTGAAGGGCCATCGAAGAACGCCCAAGGGCTCAGGGAATGTAGTCCGTCGCCCCATGACTCTTTCCGATGCATCGGTTCAGGGGCTGTCACCTCATCCCGATTCTCCTCAGGCGCCATCCCTTCGGCTTAGGCACGGCTGCTCTTCAGCCCCCAGCCAGACGCCGAGCCCTCTGCTCAACGACGGAGAGCCCCCTTTCGGAGAGGCTGCCTCCTTTCGGAGAGGCTCCTTTGTGCATCAACGCACCCACTCACCGGCACCCTCAGGCATTTTGCCCTGAGTAATGGGGTAGTACAGCGTTGATTCCGTATTGCCGAGAAGGGGCACGCCGAAGGCGGCCTTCCACTTCTTGCTCATGCTGTTGCCGGTGTAGCAGCCGTAGCTGCGGCAGTCGGCATTCGGGGCAAAGATCTCCTTGCGAATGCTGCCGGCGAGATCGTCCTCGTGAATCCACTGTCGAGAAGCCGCCATGATGGTGTTGCTGTAATCGAGCATGAAGGCAAAGCGGTTGGAGTGGCCGAAGTAGGTGAAGCTCGTCACCTTATCGCGCCCGCGGGGGGCTGCGTTGATGGCCTTGACGGCTTCGGCCGCGGTATCCGCCCACACCAAACGAACGCCTCGCTTGGATGCCTCGCGACGAATCTTGCTAATGTAATCCTCGCCGTCCTCACGGCCTCGGCTCTTGTAAGCCGGGCGATACACAATCCACACGATGCGCGCGCGCGGGTTGGCGCCGCGGATATCGTCGATGCGGTTGGTCGCCGAGCGGATGAAATTGGCCCACCACTTGTCGTGCTGGGAGGCAGGCCCGCGCAGATGCTCCCATGATTTGAGAGCCACTCCTCCCGAGAGGATAACGTCAACCGCCTCTGCAAGCGAGCCGAAACAAACGGCCACGCCGCACAAACACGCAAGGAGCCTGATTTTCATCGCGGCACATCATATCGCAGACCTCCCGCCGCTGTCAAGCACGGATCCTCAACATCGCGCCACATCCTGAACTGTGGAGCAACTCTCGCCGGTCCTCGCAGTTCGCGCGCCGCGGCTCTCGCAGTGGGCGGGTCTCTGCACGGCCCCATTTAAAGAGCCCTACCGAAAGTTCAGGCATGCGAAAGGGGGAACATCATAGGTTCGCCATGAGCGACACATGTGACATTTATGGGTTGACAGAAAACAGAAAATGAGCTACCTTCCGTCCCCATGAAAGCCTCCATCTATGCTTTGTTCTCCCTCGCTCTGATGGCACAGATGCTGACCATGACGAGCTGCACGACTTATTCTCAGGTGCTCCGCCACCAACAGTCGGAGCTGGCTCAACTGAACCAATCACTGATGGCTGTGCAGGACAGAGCGACGGCCCAAGCCGCTATCCCTGCCGTGCAGCGCTACGGCGCCGTGCTGAGTCAGGACTTGGATCGCATTTTCGACAACGGCCGCCCAACGCTCCTTGAGCTGCTCGAACTTCGCAACACCTACCAAAACAGCAGTATCAGCGCCGAGGCCAAAACGTCGCTGCGGGAAATTTTCCGCATTGTTCGGGCCAATTTCTACGGCTGCCCCGAGCTGCGTCAAGCAATGATTGTTTCCGTCCTCAATCAGGTGCAGGGGCATCGGCGCATCGCCAATACCGTTCCGGTATCTCCGGGGAGCGCGGATTCCGGGAGTCGCGTGCTCAACTCGGTGATCGACTTGGTGCTGCCCTGACGACGAGCGAAACCGCGCGCCGCCCCCGTTCCGCGTGCCGCCCCAAGGCTCTCGCGGCATGACGCACATGAGGGTTGCCAGTGTCTTTAGGCTGTGGTAGAATGCCGCCCGTTATGGCTCAAACTTCACTTTCACCGGAGCTGGCCGAGCTGGCCGGCGCTCTCGCTGCTGCCTTTGCCCAGTGCCCGAAGGTCATCTCAGCCAAGGCTCGCATCGGTCTCTTTTATCAGAACCCCGAGGCGACGAATCTCTTCCGCAAGGTCCAAGAGTACGGCGAGCAGCTGCGCAACAAGCATATGGAGGGTATGCCGCCGTCGGAGGCGGAGATTGCCAAGTTCGACGAGCTGCGCCAAGCCGTGGTGGACAACGAGCACTGCAAGGGTTTCCTCGAGGCTCGTCAGCTGCTCGATGATATGCTCGGCACGGTGAACCAGTACCTCTGCCTCGCGATCGACAAGGGCAGCGCTCCCTCCGATGCCGAGGTGGCTGAAGCGATGAATCAGCAGATGAGCGCCTGCTGCGGCGGCGGTGGCTGCCACGGCCACTGCGACGACTGCGACAGCGACTGCGAGAAGCGCGAGACCTCCGGCAACGAGGATCACGAATGCTGCGGCAAGCACGGCGAGGGCGACCACGAGTGCTGCGGCAAGCACAAGCATGGCGAAGGCGACCACGAGTGCTGCGGCAAGCACGGCGAAGGTGACCACGAATGCTGCGGCAAGCACAAGCACGGCGAGGGCGAGGGCTGCTGCTCGCACCGGGATGACGCATCTCGCAGCTGATTCTTCCGCACCATGTTCGCTTTCTTCAGACCCGGGAGCCCGCGCCCCCGGTGGGTGCTGCCCGCGCTGATTGCTCTGGTGAGCGGACTGCTGTGCCTTTACGGCCTCCTGCGCTGGGAGACGGACCTGTGTCTCCCGGCGGCAGAGGAGGCTCCTCTCTGGTTGGGTGTCGGCGGAGTTGCGGCGGTGCTGACGCTCCTTGCGGCGATTGCGGCGCGGGTGAAGAAGGCTCCCTTTCTGCTCAGCGCGCGGTCGCTCGGCCGCCTGTTTCTTCTGGCGCTCTTCTTCAACCTCTGCGCCAATCCGATGTTCTGCGTGCCGCCGCTGGAGCCGCAGGTGGCTCTGGTGATGGGGGCGGGCAGTCTCTGTGTGCTCTGGGCGCTGCTGGGTCGCGCCTCGCTGATTTTCTGGGTGCCCTTCATCTTTATTGAACTCGCCCAGATTGCCGCCTTCTTCCAGTACGGTACGCGCTTCAATTCGCTGGTGCTGGCGGAGTCGATGGAGGCCTCTGAGGAAGAGGTGATGGCCTATCTGAGTCTCTGGAACGTGGTGCTGGCGGTGCTGGCGCTGCTCTTCTCGGGCTTCATGGGCTGGGTGCTCTGCCGGGTGCTGCGCCCGCAGAGGCGCCTCACGCTGCTGGGCACGGGCAGTCTCTTCTGCCTGTTGGCCACGCTCATGGAGCTGACGGTGCCGGCGACGCGCCGCCTGCCCGAGCAACACCTCTGGCCCGTCTCAGAGCTTGTTTATCTGCACCACTCCTATGCCGAGGCGGTGGAGCACAACATCGCCGTCGTCAACCTTGCCGAGGGGCTGAGCTCCCCTGCCCTCGAGCCCTCCTCCTGCGAGGTGGTGACCCCGAACTCGGGTATTGTCTTCATCATCCACATCGGCGAGAGCATGCGGGCCGATGCGATGAGCATCAACGGGTATGAGCGCGATACGACGCCTTGGCTGCGCTGCCAGCCTCGGGTGATCAACTTCCCGGACTGCATCTCGTCGGCGGCCGACACCTGCCAGGCTGAGATTGTGCTGCTGACGAATGCGCGCCGCAATCTCTATGACCGCGAACCGGGGATGCAGCCGACAACGGGCTCGGTGCTGGATCTGCTCTACAAGCACGGCTTTGAGGTCTACTCCTTCTTCGGTCGCCGCAGCGGGCAGCAGCTGAAGTATGATCGCGTTGTGCGCGTGCTGACGCGCATCTCCAAGGAGCGCTTCAACGCTCCGGGGTCTCCCTGGACGGCGGTTCCCCAGATTGAGGCGGTTATCCGCGAGCACCCGCACGACAATCTCGCCTTTTTCATCAACAACGAGGGCAGTCACACGCCCTTCTCCTACTACGACAAGGACAATCCGCCCTTCACGCCGGCGGACACCAACTTCCAGAATCCCGAGGCCCACGCGCAGGAGGTGCGCAACGCCTACGACAACACCATCCACTACACGGATGAGTACTGGCGCCGCGTCTGCGAGCTGCTCAAGGGGCGGCCCTTCGTTTACATCTACGTGAGCGATCACGGCGAGTATCTGGGGCAGGACGGCATCTGGGGCCGCGGCGGGCTGGGCGACAGCGCGGTGAGCTATCACAAGACGACGGGCTGCCGCGTGGGCATGTTCGTGCTCACCTCGCCGGAGTTCGAGGCGCTGCACCCGCACTTTGCCGAGGCGCTGCGGCAGCTGCGCGCCCACAGCCGCATGACGGTGGCCCACGAGCACCTCTTCCACACGGTTCTCGGCCTGCTGGGCATTGAGACGCCGTTCTACGCGCCCGAGCTCGATCTCTGCAATCCGGCGGCCCAGCCCTACGACGGCGAGCAGCCGGATGACCCGGCCCCGGGCTCGGAGCGGGCGGAGCGAGAGGCTCAGGCTGCGGCGAAGTGAGCGCAGTGAGGTGGACTCCGTGAGCTGAGCGAGTTCTGAGAGGCCGGGGAACGGCTGCGGAGCGGAGCGCCTGCGGTTCCCCGCGTTCTCCCCGTTTGATGCCCCCTGCCCCTCACCCCATTCCCGACCCACTGGTCCGCTGCCCGCCTCCCTGCTCTCCATGACCACGCCTCCACTCACGCCTGAGCCTTCGCGGTGGTGGGGCTTCGACGACTCAAAAGTCACAGTAACGCCTCAGGGCTGAAGGCTCAGCCGCCTCAGAGCCTCGAGCACGAGGCGCTCGGAGAGCGGGCGAAAGACCATCTGCGGCACGCGGGCGCGGCGATGCTTGGTCGCGACGTTGTAGCGGATGCGGCTCACGAGGCGCTCCGTCCAGCAGTTCGCATGCACGGCGATCTTCACCGGCGCGAGCGTGCAGCTGAGCATGAGGATGAGGCGAGAGACCATCTCCTCCAGAAGAGTGTGGTCGGCCGGATCCAGCTCCTCCCAGTCCGCCGGCATTGGCAACAGCGAAAGGCTGCCGCAGGGGCGCAGCTTGCCGCCGGAGCGCAGGCAGGCCTGGGGCCGGCCGACGGGCGTCAGGCAGAGCGTGACGGATTCATCGGTTTCATCCGCCAGAGCCATGGCGGCGCTGATGCTGCGCACGGGGCAGGTGTAGCGGCGCTGCAAGTGCGCCTCGAGGGCGGCCGAGGCATCAGCCAGCTGGGGAGCTAGGGCCAGGCTGATGCTCCCCAGAGGGCGACGGCGGACGGCGGCGTCGAGCCACGCATCGAGGCTCTGCTCGTGCAGCAGTGCAAAGCGGCCCTCCTCGCTGCGCTGCGGTACGCCTCGGCGGTTGAGCCACTCCAGCCGTCCTCGGACGGCCGGGCCCTCGGGCCTTGCGACAAACAGCGCCCCCCACTCGAAATCCTCTCGGTAGCGGTAGCGCTCGGCCGGGCGTCCCCGCCCGTGTCTCACAGCCCCCCCGGCACTCTCCGGCTCACCCAGCACCTCGAGCTCGCCGCGTGCGCAGAGGCGCCGCACCAGATGCCCCACCGTCACCGTGCTGAGCCCCGTTGCCGCGGCGAGCTCGGGGCGCGTCACCTCGCCGCGCTGCCGCAGGACAGCGTGCACCAGACGCAAACTTCTCTCTCCCGCTCCGCTCGCCATGGCTCACATTTTATAAACCGGGTTCAGAAAATATAGCCGTCCGCGCGCAAAAAAGCAAGAGCGAAATCAAGAGCCACAGTGTCAGCCGTTAGGGGCGCCGGCCCGGCGGGGCAGACGAGTCGCGCACGCGACGTTCGGCGGGTTGAGCTGGACGCGCCGCTCTTTTTCTGCTAGTCTGAGGGGCAACAGAACCCCCTCCACCACCATGAAATACATTTTCGTCACCGGCGGCGTGGTGTCCTCGCTGGGCAAGGGCCTGGCTGCGGCATCCATCGGCACACTGCTTGAGCACTGCGGGCTTGAAGTGACCATGCAGAAGTTCGACCCCTATCTGAACATCGACCCGGGCACCATGAGCCCCTACCAGCACGGCGAGGTGTACGTGCTCAACGACGGTGCCGAGACGGACCTCGACCTCGGCCACTACGAGCGCTTCGTGCACTGCCAGCTCTCGCGGCTCAACAACCTGACGAGCGGCAAGGTGTTTGAGCACGTGCTGGAGAAGGAGCGCCGCGGCGATTACCTCGGCAAGACGGTGCAGTACATCCCGCACGTCACCGACGAGATCAAGCAGCGTCTCTACGACCTCACCGAGGCCAACAAGGAATGCGACGTCATCATCACGGAGATCGGCGGCACCGTGGGCGACATCGAGGGCTACCTCTTCCTGGAGGCTCTGCGCCAGTTCGCGCTCGAGGTCGGTCGTCACAACTGCTGCTTCATCCACGTGACCCTGCTGCCCTACATCAAGGCGGCCGGCGAGACGAAGACGAAGCCGACGCAGCAGAGCGTGGCCAAGCTGCGCGAGATCGGTATTCAGCCCGACATCATCGTCTGCCGCACGGAGATGGACAACCTCACCGAGGGCGAGAAAAAGAAGATCGGCATGTTCTGCAACGTGTCGCCGCGCAACGTCGTGGCCTTCTGCGACGTGAAACACTCGATCTACGAATGCCCGATTGACCTCGGCCGCGACCGCGTCGACCGCATCGTCACCGAGGTGCTCGGCATCACCGTGCCGAAGCCCAAGATGGACGACTGGCAGAAGTTCGTCGGCCGCGTCATTCACCCCTCGCACAGCGTGCGCATCGCCGTCGTCGGCAAATACATCTCGCTGCAAGATGCCTACAAGTCCATCTACGAGAGCTTCACCCACGCCGGCGCTGCCAACGACTGCCGCGTGGACATCCTGCGCGTGGATGCCGAGGCGCTCGAGAAGGGCGACTGTGCCGAGATGCTCGGCGAGGTCGACGGCATTCTGGTGCCCGGCGGCTTCGGCGACCGCGGCATCGAGGGCAAGATCCGCGCGGTGAACTACGCCCGCGAGAAGGGCATCCCCTTCCTCGGCATCTGCCTCGGCATGCAGGTGGCCGTCATCGAGTTCGCCCGCAACGTCCTCGGCCTCGCGGACGCCAACTCCACGGAGTTTAACCGCGAAACGAAGAATCCCGTCATCTGCCTGCAGGAGGAGCAGAAGCACATCGAGAACATGGGCGCGACCATGCGCCTCGGCGCCTACCCCGCCCACATCGTCCCCGGCACCCTCTGCTGGAAGCTCTACGGCGGCGTGGAGACCATTTCCGAGCGCCACCGCCACCGCTACGAGTTCAATGCGGACTACCGCGAAGCCTGCGAGAAGGCCGGCATGGTCATCTCTGCGACGAACGATGAGCACGGCCTCGTCGAAGTCGTCGAGCTGCCCTCGCATCCCTTCTTCATCGCCTGCCAGTATCACCCCGAGTTCCAGAGCCGCCCGAACAGCCCGCACCCGCTCTTCCAGGGTCTCGTGGCCGCGGCCCTCGAGCGCAAGCAGGGCTGAGCCCTGACACCCGAACCCCCTCACCGCCGCCGGCGGCGCCCAGCGTCGCCGGCGGCTTCCGCACACCAAGGCCCCGGCCGAGCGGCCGCCGCACCCAGCTCCGCGCCAGTCGCCGCGCTCCAAGTCGACCTCCGCGCTACTCTCCGCGCCTCGCGCCTCCCCCGGCGTCCCATCGCTGACGGCCACACCGCCCCCAGTCGCATCACTCTTCCCGCCTCTCCCCCACCCCCT
>DGYMR06203__coassemble_810_pt1 | contig 29306 bp, 19 predicted proteins | sample DGYMR06203__metabat2_low_PE_047 | metagenome-assembled genome bin DGYMR06203 | reverse complement strand
TCTTCTTCTCTCTGCTCCGTTGCAACGTCATTCCACACAATTAGCAGAAGAGCCACCACCGGCGGATCTGTTGCTCGCCACGCCCTTCCCGGCTTATTGCGCGCGCCGGGCAACCTCAATTCCGAAGCGCGCACGCGACGCAGGAGGGAGCGCGCGGTCACGGGTCGGAGCCCTCCGCACGGAAAGGCCTGAGGGCACGCAGCGGCGGCCGGCGGCAGCGCATCGCTCCGAGAGCCGAAGGCGCACCGAATTTTTCGTCATCCGGCCCTGAATCTGCTTGACAAAAAGGTGAAGAGAACTTAACTTCAACGAAGCATCATGGCCATTCTGCGTACAGACACAATGAGGAACGACCCGAGCTACAGGCAGATGGAGCTCAATCCTCAAGTGGCCGATGGCGAGATGCATTCTCCAGAGAACGTGCGGCGCCAAGCGGAGCAAGCGCGCCAACAGGCGGAATTTTACGAAGCGCAGCGCATGCAGTGGGAGGCCCAGCGCCGCGAGCTCGAGCAGAGCAACGAGCAAAAGGTGCACTTCAATGAGGGTCTCAATCAACTGGGGATGAAGCTGCACAATGCCGTGCGCCGCATTGATCGCGAGCTGGAGTCTCTGGAGAAGGAGCGCCGCGATCTGGAAGAGATCAGCAACTGCTTCAAGCGCCATCTGCAGATTCTCTCGTCGATGCAGCCGCAGAGCTGGAGCACGGAGGGGCTCAAGGAGCGCCTGCGCGAGGCCATCGTCAAGCTCGACCGCGCGGAGAATGACTTCGAAGAGGCCTATGCGATGCGCTCGCACTTTCACCACACCGACGTGCTGCGGCACCGCCCGGGCGAGGACGACGACCGATCTCTGAGCTGGAAGGCGCTGCGCGATATGTTCGCGAAGGGTCTCGCCTTCCACCTGCCGCTCTTCGTGCTGCTGCTCATCACTTGGCTCATCATCGCTCTCTGTCTCCCGTAATCCTTCACCGGTGCGCGATCGGCCTTCCCGCCGCGTGCCGTTGAGGTCCTCCTCCGGCACGGCCCCGCGCAAGCCCGCCGCCCCGCCGCGGCGCTGAGCCCCGCAAGGCCTCATCATCCGCACCGTCCGCTCCGTCCGCTCCGTTCCCCCGCAAACCTCACCGACCTCCTCACCGTTCAGCCTCTCCCCTCTTCTCGTCTCTCCTCCTTTCCGCCTCCTCTTCTCTCTCGAGCAAGCGCCGCTGCGAGCTGCTCACCACTCCATCACCAGCACATGAACAACAAACACACGTCCGGCAGCTACCGGCAGTTCCGCGAAGACTTCACCCGTCGGCTTGATCAGTTCAATACCCCGGCCCCCGCACCCCGCCCCGCCGGGCGACCGGCCGCCCGGTCGAGGCGCGACGAGAACACCCTCGCGCCCTCGGAGGACGTCGTGGAGCGCCGCCGCCTGCACAGCCGCATCGGCGCCAGAAGCGCCGGCCCCGTTCCCCGCGGCGCCTTCTCGGAAAACCTCTTCATGCTCATCGCCCTCGCGGCCGTTCTCTACGGCCTCTACCGCCTGGGCGTCCACATCCTCATGCAATCTTGACCCCCTGACACTATGCCTGAAGCGAACATTGATGTCGCCTATATTGCCGGCCTCGCCAAAATTGAACTCACGGACGAGGAGACCGCGCGGTTCACGGACGATCTCACCCAGGTGCTCCGCTACGTGGATCAGCTGGCGCAGTGGGATATCGACGGCGTCGAGCCCATGTTTCACCCGCTGCCGACCTTCGATGCCCTGCGCACCGATGCCGCCGGCGAGAGTCTGAGCCGCGAGGCCGCGCTGGCGAATGCCCCCGAGCAGGAGGACGGCCAGTTCCGCGTGCCCAAGGTCGTCGAATCCGCCCACTGATGCGCCCGGCGCTCGCGCGCGTCGCCACCCGACGGCGCGCAGGCGGCAGGCGCGATTTTCTCGACACCCCGCACCAGCCCGCGGCCTTTCCCTCTTCCGCCTATTCCCTCCTTCATCCCCCCTTTCCCTTTTTCCCCTCACACCCGATGTCACAGCTTCTCGGATCCATCAGCCACTGGCGCCAGCTGCTCACCACGGGAGCCATCAGCCCCACCGAGCTCGTTGAAGAAATTGCCCGGCGCATCGACGCGCGCAACGGAGAACTCAACGCCTACATCTCCTACGACAAGGAGCGCGCCCTCGCCGAAGCCGCCAAGGCCGACCTCAGCAAACCCCTCGGCGGCATCCCCATCGCCATCAAAGACAACATCTGCGTCTGCGGCGAGCCCGCGCGCTGCGCCTCGCGCATCCTCGGCAACTTCATCTCGCCCTACGACGCCACCGCCGTCACGCGCCTGCGCGACGCCGGCGCCATCCCCTTCGGCCGCACCAACATGGATGAGTTCGCCATGGGCTCCGCCGGCAAAAACTCCGCCTACGGCGCCACGCACAACCCCGTGAGCACCGACCGCGTGCCGGGCGGCTCCTCGAGCGGCTCCGCCGCCGCCGTCGCCGGAGGCCTCGCCATCGCCGCCCTCGGTTCGGACACCGGCGGCTCCATCCGCCAGCCCGCCTCGCACTGCGGCATCGTCGGCGTCAAGCCCACCTACGGGCGCATCTCGCGCTACGGCCTCGTCGCCTTCGCCTCATCGCTCGACCAGATCGGCCCGCTCGCTCAGAACGTCGACGATGCGGCCCTGCTGCTCGAGGCTCTCTGCGGGCACGATCCGCACGACTCCACCAGCAACCGCTGCGACCCGCCCGACCTGTGCAGCACCCTTGACGCCGGCGTCGAAGGCCTGCGCATCGGCATCCCCGCCGAGTACCGCAGCGAGGGCAACGACCCCGCCGTGCGCGCCGGCGTCGAGCAGAGCCTCAACACCCTGAGCAAGCTCGGCGCCGAGATCGTCGAAATCTCCCTGCCGCACACCGAGGCCGCCATCGCCACCTACTACATCATCGCCTGCGCTGAGGCCTCCTCGAACCTCTCGCGCTTCGACGGCATCCGCTACGGCTACCGCAGCCCCGATGCCGCCGGCCTCGACGATCTCTACAGCAAGACGCGCGCCGCCGGCTTCGGCCCCGAGGTCAAGCGCCGCGTCATCCTCGGCACCTACGTGCTCTCCAGCGGCTACTACGACGCTTACTACAACCGCGCCGCCAAGGTGCGCCGCCTCGTCGCCCGCGACTTCGAGCAGGCCTTCGAGCGCGTCGACCTCATCCTCGGGCCCACCGCCCCAACGCCCGCGCCCAAGCTCGACGACGGCGGCCAGACGCCGCTGCAAATCTATCTGGCCGACGTCTACACCGTGCCGGCCAACCTCGCGGGTCTGCCGGCCATCTCCCTGCCCTGCCCGCAGCCCGGCGCCCTGCCGACGGGCATCCAGCTGCTGGCGCCGCACCACGGCGAAGCTCTCATGCTGCGCGCCGCCAAGGCGCTGGAGCAGGCCCTCGCCGCCGAGGACTGATCCCCCGAAAACCGCCGCCCGCCCGAAGCGCCGCACCGCGGAGCCTCAGGCGGGCGCGGGCGGCGGGTGCGAAACCCCGGGAAGAGCCTCGCGAGGCCTCACACGACACGCTGTCCCGCTCTCTCCGCGGCAGGCGCGTGTGGCCGGGGGAGTTCCGCAGCAAGCGCCGCCTCATCGCCTCGTCCCCATCGCCTCGCTCTCACTGCCTTCCCTCATCCCCTCGCGCACCGACAGCGCCGCCCCTCCCGGCTTTTTGCTCCCCCGCCTCCCCGCTCCGCCGCCTCCGACCACCCTCACCGGACTCTCCGCTGCCCGATCTCCCGGCGGCCGGATCTCCCCCACGCCCAAACGTCCCCACCCTGACCACCCGCCATGTCCTCCGGCCCCAACACCCCCGCCCCGGGCGCCCCGCGCCACAGCCTTCCCGTCATGCTCAGTATCGCCGGCTCCGACTGCTCGGCCGGCGCCGGACTGCAAGCCGACCTCAAAGCCGGGCTCGCGCTGGGCTGCTACCCCCTCACCGCCGTCACCTGTGTTGTCAGCGAGGTACCCGGCAAAGTCGAAGGACTCTGCCCGCTGGAGCCGGACTTCGTCGCCGGGCAGGTGCGCCTCTGCCTCCGGGAGTACCCCGTGCGCGCCATCAAGACCGGCATGCTCTACTCGCCGGCCATCGTCGCCGCCGTTGCGGCGGAGCTGCGGCAGCAGAGCGCCCCGCTCGTCATCGACCCCGTCATGATCGCCACCGCCGGCGAGCCGCTCATGCTGAGGGAAGCCATCAGCAGCTACGAGCAAGAGCTCATCCCGCAGGCCACCCTCCTCACCCCGAACCTCGACGAGCTCAGCCGCCTGCTCGGCACCCCCGAGCCGCAGAGTCCCGATGAGCTCGCCGACGCCGCCCTCGCCCTCGCCCGGCGCTACCGCTGCGCCATCCTCGCCAAGGGCGGCCACCTGCCCGGACGGCAGTGCTGCGACATCCTCGCGGAGCCCGACGGCAGCCTGCACCACTGGGAGCACCCGCGCTGCGAAGCCGTCACCACCCACGGCACCGGCTGCACCCTCTCCGCCGCCGTTGCCGCCGGGCTGGCCGCCGGAGCGCCCCTCCGCGACGCCGTCGAGCGCGCCCTGCTCTACACCGGCCGCGCCATCGCGCAGAGCTGGCAGCTCGGGCAGCACGACGCCCTCAACCACCGGCCCGAGCTCTGAAGTCGCCGCGCGCCCGCCCCGCGTTTCCCGGATCCACGCCCCTTCCGCGCACCCGCGGCAACGACCTCCCGCCGCGGCTTCGCCCGCATACAAGCCCGCGCCTCCAACCCTTCCCTGCGCCTGCCCTGCCCCGCACGGGCTGCACGGGAAGAGCGAGAAGCCCCGCATGCTGGGGAGCATCCCGCGCTCGCGGCGCGGTGCACGTCGCAACTTCTCCCTCGTCACGGCCCGAGCCAAGGCTGTCAGCCGCGTCAAATACTGTTGCGCCCCCCGCCAAAGCGTGATAGCATAGCGCCATGCAACCGAGCTTTGAAGAAGCCGTCGACGCCATCGTCCGCAAGCACCCGGAATACGCGCCCGACGCCTACGACTTCATGCGCAGCGCCATCGACTACGCCGCCGAGCAACTCAACAAGAGCGACCAATCCCCGCACCTCACCGCCGAAGAGCTCTACCTCGGCGCCTGCGCCCACGCTCTCGAGGAGTACGGCCCGCTGGCGCGCTACCTTCTCGACAGCTGGAACCTGCGCACCAGCCACGACTTCGGCTGCATCGTCTACAACCTCATCGAGGCCGGCGTCTTCGGCAAACAGGCCGAGGATCGCCAGGAGGAGTTCGACAAGCTCATTCCCCTCGACGCTCTGCTCGAATCCCCCTTCCTTTCCCCCGGCGTCGAAACCATCGACGAAGACGACCTGTTCGACGAGGAGCCGAGCCCCCGCAAGAGCAGCTCCGGCCGCCGCCGGGGCAGCGGCACGAAGCGCGCGAGCGGCAAAAAAGGCCGCGGCAAGAGCTCCCGCCGCGGCAGCGCCCCCGATGACGACGGCGACGACGCCTGAGACAGCACCCGGATAACGTCCCCCTCCTCCACCCCCCTCTCCCCACCGCATGAGCACAATCACCCCCCTTCAGGGCCGCGACCTCCGCTGGCCCGCCGAGTGGGAGCCGCAGACCGCCGTCTGGCTCTCCTGGCCGCACCGCCGCGACCTCTGGCAAGGCGGACTCGATGAGCTGCTGGATCGCTACACTGAGCTCGCCGTCGCCATCGCCGACGAAGCCGACGTCTGCATCAACGCCGCCGCCGAGCTGCACCCCGACATCGACCGCCGCCTGCGCGCGCGCGGCATCAGCCGGCACCGCCTCTTCGACCACCCCACCAACGACGTCTGGTGCCGAGACCACGGCCCCATCTTCACCCAGCGCCGCGACGGCGGCCTGCAAATCGCCGACTGGACCTTCAACGCCTGGGGCGGCAAATTCTCCCCTTGGGACGCCGACAACCGAATCCCCGAGCGCATCGCCGAATCCCTGCACCTGCCGCGCCTGAGCAGCGACATCATTCTGGAGGGCGGCGCCATCGAGGGCAACGGCGAGGGCCTGCTCATCACCACGGAGGCTGTCCTCCTCAACGAGAACCGCAATCCCGGCCTCAGCCGGCAGGACATCGAAGCTGAGCTGCTGCGCCTGCTCGGCGTCACAAGCGTTTTCTGGCTGGGCGCCGGCATCGAGGGTGATGACACCGACGGCCACATCGACGACATGGTGCGCTTCGTCGCGCCCGACGCCGCCGTCTCCATTGTCGAGCCCGACCCGCACTCCCCGCACTACCGCAACCTCGCGGAAAACAACGAGCGCCTGCAGGATCTGCGCACCCCGTCCGGGCACCGCGTCGAGATCATCCCCCTGCCCATGCCGAAGCCCCTCATCGCTCAGGACTGGCGGCTCGAGCAGCTGCCCGCCAGCTACGCAAACTTCCTCATCTGCAACGGCAGCGTCATCGTCCCCGTCTTCGAGCAGGAGAAGGAAGACGACCGCGCCCTCGGCATCCTGCGCGAATGTTTCCCCGGGCGGCGCGTCATCGGCATCGACGCGCGGCGCCTCGTCATCGAAGGCGGCGCCATCCACTGCATCACCCAGCAGCAGCCCGCCCCGGGAGCTCCCTTCTGAGCCTCCCCGCTCTGAGCCCGGCCTTGCTGAAAGCCCATCCCCCTCGGGCACGCCCCGCTGAGCCCTCCTCGCTGAGCCCGGCCTCCGGGCTCAACTCCCCGCAGCGCTCCGCCCGAGGCGGTTCCCGATTGCCCCGCCTTAGCGGATCCCGATGGACCTGCCCCGCAGAGCTCGCCTCCGCTTCGCCTGATTGACGAAACGCCAAAGAGCCGGGGAACGTGCCCCCGGCTCCCGGTAAAACTCGCGCCGCGCGAGGCGCGGTCGGCGGACTCACGCGGTCGGCGGACTCAGTACGAGCTCGCGCTGAAGTGCTGGTTTTGCAGCGGCAGAGGCTCCCCGTTGCGGAGATCCGACACCTTGAAGCTCGCCGTCCAGCGGTAGCGATACCCGTTCGGGTAGAGGAAGATCGCGCTCACATCGCGCTCATTTTTCCCGAGCCCCGACAGCTCTCCCATCGGCACCGTGCAGGTCCAAGTGACACCCTCATCCTTCCCGCTGCCCTCAGCCGAAGCGGCGGCGCGCTGCGCGGTAAAGGCGACGGCATCGTAGTCCTGATTCACGGCACTCGGGGGATCCTGCACGTAGACATTGACCGCCTTGACTGCGGCGCCGGCCGCCGGCAGGTGAAACTCCAGCTTCAGCGCCGCGCCCTCGAAGGAGCTCTTCACCTCCACACCCGTCAGCGGCTGAGCCGGCGGGGTATAATACTCCGTCGGTTGATTCGCACCGGGGAACACCTCGCACACATCGAGAATCGCGCAGGACGCCTTCGTCATGTAGGTCGGCTTGTAGCCGAAGGTGTAGTTGCCTCTGCCCATCAGCGGCGTGCCGAGGCGCTTCAGCTCGCTGGTGGGCCCGTTGTTGTGCGGCATGTTGAGCCCGTGGCCGAGCTCGTGAGCGAAGCCGCCGAACCACTTCGTGAGCAGGTGGCCGTAGCGCGTGTCGAGGCCGAGGTGGCGCAGATCAAAGTCCTTGTAATCAAGCGCGAAGCAGTGGCGACCATAGCCGAAGAAGGGAACGCCGCCCGGGTTGTCATCATTGTACTTCTCATCCTGTTGCGTGGGCATGATGACGAAGTTGTGCCGGCTGCGGCGGCGCTCGGGATGCTCGCGGAAGTAGGCGTCAATCTCCTTGAGGCAGCGCAGTGCCGCCTCGCCCGAGTAGGGATATTCGGCCGCCTTCTGCTTGCCGCGAATCAGCGTGATATCCACCTCGCCGTTCTCCTTCAGCGGGAGAGCGACGGAGCGATTGCCGAAGCCGTTGCGCGCCATCTCCTTGCCGTAAAATTGCTGGAGATAGAGCAACAGCTCACTGAGGCGGCGCTCATAATCCGCCACCGGCTCCGCATCACTGCCGATGAAGTAAATCACATTGAGTTTGTGCTTCACCTCACCCACATCCTCAGGACGGTTGAGCTCCACGCGATCCGCCAGCAGCTCGCGGGCGCGGTCGGAAAACGAGTCGGGCAGCGGAGCGGCAGCCGCCGAGCCGAGCGCGGCCAGCCCGGCCCCCAGTACGGTAAGAGAAAAGCGTCTCACAGGGTGCACTCTAGCAGCCGGGGCGCCGCGCGTCAAGTTCAAAGCCCCGAAAACAGCCGTGCCGCCCGCGAGGCTGCGCCCGGCCTGCGCCGCTGCACGCGGCACAGGCGAGCACGGCAGCGCTCAGCGCTCGCATTCCGTCAGCTTCTGCTCGCTGAGCTCCGCTGCCTGCCCGACCTTGAGGGCCGACATGTTGAACTGCGCCGACCAGCGATAAAAATAGCCGTTCGGGAAGAGCAGCAGAGCGCTGATCTCGCGCCGATCCTCCTTCAGATTCGCCAGCTCCGCCATCGGAATCGTGCAGCAGACCACCCCGCCCGCCGGCAGGCCCTCCCTCTTGCGCTGCGCCGCGAAGGCGACTGAATCGTAGTCCTGATTCACCGCAAAGGGACTGTCCTGCACGTACACATTCGCCGCCGATACCTCCGCGCAGGCCTCGGGCAAGCGCAGCTCCAGTTGCAGCGCCGAGCCGTCGTACACCAGGCGCGGCTCCGGGAGCGCCGGCGCCCCCTCCGGCTTCGCGTAGAGCGTCGCGGGGCGGTGGAGGCGGGGCACGATCTCGCAGGTGTCCATGATCGTGCAGGAGGCCTTCGTCATGTAGGTCGGCTCAGAGCCGAAGGTGTAGTTGCCGCTGCCCATCAGCGGCGTGCCCAGCGCCCTCAGCTCGCTGACGGGGCCGTTGTTGTGCGGCAGATTCATCGCGTGCCCCAGCTCGTGCGCCAGCCCGCCGAACATCTTGGTCAGCAGGCGGCCCTCCGGCGTATCCTGCCCGAGGTAGCGCAGATCAAAGCCCCTGTAGTCCAGCACGAAACAGTTGCAGCCCATCCCGAAGAAGGGAACGCCGCCGGGGTTCGCATCGTTGAACTGCTCATCGTAGCGCGTCGGCATGATGATGAAGGTATGGCGGCTGAACTTGCGCTCGGGGTGCTCGCAGAAATACGCCTCCACCTCCTTCAGGCAGTCCATCGCCACCTCCCCCGAGCAGACGTATTCCGCCGCCGGGCGACTCCCGCGAATCAGCGTGATATCCACCTCGCCGTTCTCCTTCATCGGCAGCGCCATCGAGCGGTTGCCGAAGCCGTTGCGCGCCATCTCCCGGCCGTAAAACTGCCGGAGGTAGAGCAGCAGTTCGCTGATGCGGCGCTGGTAGTCCTCCAGAGGCTCGGCATCGCTGCCGACGAAGTAAATCACGTTGAGCTTCCGGCTCTCCTCCCCGACCTCATCGGGGCGGTTGATCTCCGCGCCGCCGGACAGCAGCTCGCGCGCGCGCTCGGAGAACGAGTCGGGCAGCGGAGCAGCGGCGGCCTGGCCGAACAGGGCCAGCGCCGCTCCCGTCACGAGAAGGGTGGAGCATCTCATACTCCGCGCTCTAGCAGCCCTCCCCCGCCGGCGTCAAGACGGAAATACACCGCACCACCACCTCCGCAGCCGGATTTGCCTCTGCCCACGCGTCAGCCCCGACGCCTCGACCTCCGCAGCCTGCGCAGCAACCGAGGCGCCGACATCGCCCCGCGCGCGGGGGCATCGGGGAGGCTTCGCTGCGGAAATCGCGTCCTCCCCGCCAAAAGATACTTGACAGTGAGAAGTTTTATTGATAGGAAAGGATGAGGCGTGCGGCGAAGGGCGCCGCCGAGCTTTCGCGAACCATCTTTTCACCCCTCTATCCCATGAAAACCTTACTGTTTCTGATGATCGGCGCGCTGCTGCTCCATTCCGTTGACGCTCGAGAACCGGCCGAGGCTACGGCGGCGGAAGAGCAAGCGGCGACACCGCCGGTAGCTCAGGCCAGCCCCCAGCCGGCACCGGCCCCTCAAGCCACTCCAACCGCCCAAGCCGCGGAAGCTCCCCCCGAGGCATTGGTCACTCCCGAGGAGATGGAGCAGCTCAACGAATTCATCATGCACTACGCGGAGCGCCCTGATCCGGATCAAGTCGGCGCCTACCTCGCTCGCTGGGACAGGTATTTCCCGGTGGTTCAGCGGGGCATGATTCCCGCCACGGTTACCTTTTTCGGCGAAGTATTCAAGGCGAACCCGGACCGCGTGGAGGGTTGGATGAAGCTCGTCTCCGAGCTGCCGAAGGGCTGGCAGCGCGTCTTTGAGATGAGCCTCGCCTTCTCCCGCGGCGAGATGGAGGATATCACGAAAGCCGAGTTTGCCACACCTGAACTGCTGGATGCCTGCTGGGGAGCTTTCTCGGCGAGCGGAGACAAAAAGTACGCAGAGTTCGTGCTGCGCACCGCCTGCGCGGACGAAGAGCCGAATGAGCTCAACCTGACGGTGCGCGCGGCAGCGTGGTCCTGCTCATCCTTCATCAAGACGCACTCGTCGATGCGCGAGATTGCCCGCGCCTGGTTTGCGGCGGCGACGGAGCAGCAGCGGCTCAACTTTGCGGGGCGCACCTCCGCCGAGATTCAGCAGGAGATCTTCGGCAAGGTGCTCGTCGATCCCGATGCCCCGAGCGATGATGCGCCGAGCGACGATGCACCCAACGATGAGGCCCCGGTGACTGATGAGGAGCCGAGCCCCGATGCCGCTCCGGCCGAGGCTCAGGGCTGAGCCCCCGCGAGCCGCGCACGCCCCTGTCCGCACCACTTCACACGCCCACGCCGCTCGCGGCGCGGGCGTTTTTCGTACCCCGCCGCACCGTCCCGAGACAGCAGAGCACTCGGCAAGTCGGTCGCTTCCCCGTTTTCCGCATCCACCTTTCCGCCCTCCCCCGGTACGCAAAGCGGCCCGCCCCCCATTCGAGGGGCGGGCCGCTTGCGGTGGGGTTCGCGCCGGGGTCTCCGGCGCCCCGGTCTCGCGGCAGTCGCGCGGGGACGCGGAGCGCTGAGGCCGGGGCGGCGCGGCGGCGGTTTTTGGCGTCAAGCCTCGTCCTCCAGCGCCGCCTGCGCGGCGGCGAGGCGCGCGGTGGGCACGCGGTAGGGCGAGCAGGAGACGTAGTTGAGGCCGAGGCGGTGGCAGAAGCGCACCGAAGCGGGGTCACCGCCGTGCTCGCCGCAGATGCCGAGCTTGATGTCGGGGCGCGTCTTGCGCCCGCGCTCGACGGCCAGCTCCATGAGGCCGCCGACGCCCTGCTGATCGAGGCTGGCGAAGACGTTGCCGCGCACGATTTCGAGGTTGCGGTAGAGGCCGAGGAAACTGCCGGAATCATCGCGGCTCATGCCGAGCCCCGTCTGCGTGAGGTCGTTGGTGCCGAAGCTGAAGAATTCGGCGATTTCCGCGATCTGATCGGCGGTGACGCAGGCGCGGGGCACTTCGATCATGGTGCCGACCTTGTAGCTGACGCTGCGCCCGCGCTCGTTGAAGACTTGGGCGGCGACGCGGTCGATGACGGCCTTTTGCAGCTCGAGCTCCTTGCGGAAGGCGACGAGGGGCACCATGATCTCGGGCTTGGTCTCGATGCCGCACTCCTCCTCGACTTCGATGGCGGCCTCGAGGATGGCGCGCGCCTGCATTTCGGTGATTTCGGGGTAGGAGATGCCGAGGCGGCAGCCGCGGTGCCCGAGCATGGGGTTGAACTCGTGCAGCTCCAGCACGCGCCGCATGATCATCTCGACGGGGATGTGGAATTTCTGCGCGAGGTCGAGCTGCTGCTCCTTGGTCTGCGGCAGGAACTCGTGCAGGGGCGGGTCGAGCAGGCGGATGGTGGCCGGGCGCCCCTCGAGCACCTTGAACATGCCCTTGAAGTCGCTCTTCTGGAAGGGCAGCAGCTGTGCGACGGCCTCGCGGCGGTCCTCGATGCTCTCGGAGAGGATGAGGCGGCGCATGTAGTCGATGCGGTTGCCGTTGAAGAACATGTGCTCGGTGCGGCAGAGGCCGATGCCCGTCGCGCCGAAGGCGATGGCCGCCGCGGCCTGATCCGGCGAGTCGGCATTCGTGCGCACCTGCAGGCGCTCCAGCCGACCACACCACTCCATGACCTTTGCGAAGTCGCGGTACGACTGGCTCTCCTCGGGCTTCATCGTGCGGTGCAGCAGCACTTGGATGATCTCCGAGGGCACGGTCGGCAGCTTGCCTTCGTAGACGAAGCCCGCGGTGCCGTCCAGCGAGAGGTAGTCGCCCTCGCGGTAAGTCTTGCCGCCCAGCGTAATGCTGCGGCCGATGTAGTCGATCTCCATCTCCGCGACACCGCAGACGCAGACCTTGCCCATCTGGCGCGCGACGAGGGCCGCGTGGCTCGAGAGGCCGCCGCGCGCCGTCAGGATGCCCTCGGCGGCCATCATGCCGCGCAGATCTTCGGGCGAGGTCTCCAGGCGCACGAGCAGCACCTTCTCGCCCTCCTTGTGGGCCTTGACGCAGCGCGAGGCGTTGAGGTAGATGCGGCCCGAGGCGGCGCCGGGTCCGGCGTTGAGGCCCATGGCGATGCAGCGCGCGGAGCGCTTGGCGTGCTCGTCGAAGATGGGCGCGAGCACCTGGTCCACCTGATCGGCCGGGATGCGGCGCACGGCCGTCTTCCAGTCGATGAGGCCCTCGCGCTCCAGATCGCAGGCGATGCGGAAGGCGGCGAGGCCGGTGCGCTTGCCGTTGCGCGTTTGCAGCATGTAGACCTTGCCGTCCTGAATGGTGAACTCGAAGTCCTGCATGTCGCGGAAGTGCTGCTCGAGCGTCTCGCGGATGCGGCAGAGCTCCTCAAAGGCCTCGGGCATCACCTCGGCGAGCTTCGCCACGGGCTCGGGCGTGCGCACGCCGGCTACCACGTCCTCGCCCTGAGCATTGATGAGGAACTCGCCGTAGAACTCGTTGCTGCCCAGCGCCGGGTTGCGCGTGAAGGCCACGCCGGAGCCCGAGCGCTCCGAGGTGTTGCCGAAGACCATGCACTGCACGTTCACGGCCGTGCCCCACTCGCCGGGGATGCCGTACTTCTGGCGGTAGGTGATGGCGCGCTCGTTCTGCCAGGAGCCGAAGACGGCGCCGATGGCGCCCCAGAGCTGCTCGCGCGGCTCGGTGGGGAAGGGGCGGCCCGTGCGCGTGAGCACCAGCGTGCGGAAGCGCTGCACGAGCTCGCGGTTGTCCTCGGCCGTCAGCTCCGAGTCCGACACATTGGCGCCGTAGCGCTCCGTCTTGAGGCGGTGAATCTCCTGCTCGAAGGGCTCCAGATCCTCGCCGGGCGCCTTCTGTACCCCCATGACGACGTCGCCGTACATCTGCACGAAGCGGCGGTAGCAGTCCCAGGCGAAGCGCGGGTTGTTCGTCGCCTTGGCGAGGGCCTCCACCGTCTCATCGTTGAGGCCGAGGTTGAGAATCGTGTCCATCATGCCGGGCATCGACTCGCGCGCGCCGGAGCGCACCGAGACGAGAAGCGGCATCGCCGCCGTATCGCCGAAGCGGCAGCCGACGAGCGACTCCATGCGCGCCAGCCCCTCCTCCACCATCGCCTCCAGCTCCGCCGGGTAGCGCCGCTCGTTGTCGTAGTAATAGGTGCAGACCTCCGTCGTGATCGTGAATCCCGGGGGCACCGGCAGGCCGATGCGCGCCATCTCCGCCAGGTTGGCGCCCTTGCCGCCCAGCTTCTCCTTCATGCTTCCGTTGCCGTCGGCCGTGCCGCCGCCAAAGTGATAGACGAACTTTTCCATGGTTGTGTTCTTGAATAAAGCAGGTGAACATTTTAACACTTCAAAAGTGGTATGTCAAGCACTGTTTTGGAACAAAATATGCCTTGTCGGCCTCTGTGTCAGCAGGCATAAAAAAACGCTTCCCGCCCCCCTTTTGGGGTTGCCATGACAAGAGGCGGGGTGTATCATAAGCGCGTGAAAAGCCCGCTTGCGGGCGAGGATTGTCCCCTCACATACACGAAGTTCAAACCACTCACATATGAGCACTACATACAGCACAATCGACGCCAACGAGGCTGTAGCCTCCGTGGCTTACCGTTGTTCCGAAGTGGCCGCCATCTACCCCATCACCCCGTCCTCTCCGATGGGTGAATCGGCAGAGACATGGATGGCCGTGGATCGCAAGAACCTCTGGGGGACCGTCCCCAGCATCGTAGAGATGGAGAGTGAGGCCGGTGCTGCCGGCGCCGTGCACGGCGCTCTGCAGACGGGCTCTCTGGCCACCACCTTCACGGCATCGCAGGGCCTGCTGCTGATGATTCCGAACATGTTCAAGATCGCCGGCGAGCTCACACCCTGCGTCTTCCACATCGCCGCCCGCGCCTTGGCCGCGCAGGGTCTCTCCATCTTCGGCGACCACAGCGACGTGATGGCCTGCCGCTCGACGGGTTTCGCGATGCTCTGCGGCGCCAACACGCAGGAGGCTCCCGACATGGCTGCCATTGCTCATGCCGCCACGCTTGAGAGCCGCGTACCCTTCGTCAATTTCTTCGACGGCTTCCGCACCTCGCACGAGGTGGGCAAGATTGCCGATATCACCGATGATCAGCTGCGCGCGATGATTGATCAGAAGCTCGTCGACGAGTTCCACGCCCGCGCTCTGACTCCCGATGCTCCCGTCGTGCGCGGTACGGCCCAGAACCCCGACGTGTACTTCCAGGGTCGCGAGACGGTCAACAAGTATTACATGGCCGTGCCCGCCATCGTCAAGAAGACGATGAAGAAGTTCGGTGAGCTGACGGGTCGCTGCTATGACCTCGTGGAGTACATCGGCTGCCCGAACGCCAAGCGCGTCATCATCATCATGGGCTCCGGCGCCGAGGCCTGCCTCGAGACGGTCAACGCCCTCAAGGAGGACATCGGCGTGCTCAAGATTCGCCTCTATCGCCCCTTCCCGGCCGAGGACGTCGTCGCCGCTCTGCCCAAGACGGTGGAGAAGATCGCCGTGCTCGATCGCACGAAGGAGCCCGGCAGCCAGGGCGAGCCTCTGCTGCAGGACGTCGTGCAGGCCCTCGCCGACGCGAGCGTCAAGGGCACGCTCGGCTTCCCGATGCCGAAGATCGTCGGCGGCCGCTACGGCCTCGGCTCCAAGGAGTTCACGCCGGCCATGGTCAAGGGCGTGTACGACGAGCTCAAGAAGGACGAGCCGATGACGGGCTTCGCCGTGGGCATCGATGACGACGTCACGGGCCGCTCCATCAGCTATGATCCGAGCTTCTCAACGGAGGCGGACACGGTGACGCGCTGCATGTTCTACGGTCTCGGTTCCGACGGCACGGTGGGCGCCAACAAGGACGCCATCAAGATCATCGGCAAGCACACGGACCTCTACGTGCAGGGCTACTTCGTGTATGACTCGAAGAAGTCGGGCTCCTCGACGGTGTCTCACCTGCGCTTCGGTACGACGCCGATTCACAGCACCTACCTCATCACGAGCGCGAACTTCATCGCTCTGCACCAGCCGAGCCTGCTCAACACCTTCGACTTCCTCAAGGACGCGGCTCCGAACTGCACCTTCCTCATCAACTCCGCGGTGCCGGCCGACAAGCTCTGGGACAGCCTGCCCGCCCGCATGCAGCAGCAGATTCTCGACAAAAACATCAAGGTCTACTGCATCGACGCCTTCAAGGTGGCGAAGGCCACGGGCATGGGCGGCCGCATCAACATGATCATGCAGACCTGCTTCTTCAAGCTCTCGGGCGTGATCCCGGCTGAGGAGGCCATCGGCTACATCAAGGAGGCCATCAAGAAGACCTACGGCAAGAAGGGCGAAGAGGTCGTGGCGAAGAACATCGCCGCCGTCGACGCCACGCTGGAGAACCTGCACGAGGCTCCCGTGGGCACGAGCATCACGGGCCACGAGATTCCGCCCGCACTGGCCGGCGACCCGCCCTGCTTCGTCAAGAACGTGCTCGGCAAGATCGTGCGCGGCGAGGGCAACGAGGTGAAGGTCTCTGAGATGCCCTGCGACGGCACCTTCCCGAGCGGCACGACGCAGTACGAGAAGCGCGACCTCGCGCTGGAGATTCCCGTCTGGACGGCCGAGACCTGCATTCAGTGCGGCAAGTGCACGATGGTGTGCCCGCACGCCGTCATTCGCGCCAAGATGGCCGATCCGGCCGATCTCGAGGGCGCTCCGGCCAGCTTCAAGGCTATTGACGCCAAGAAGATGCACAAGGACTGGCAAGGCAAGAAGTTCATCATTCAGACGTCGGCCGCGGACTGCACGGGCTGCACGCTCTGCTCGGATGTCTGCCCGACGAAGTCGCTGACGATGACGCCGGCCTCGGTGGCCCTCAAGCCGGAGTCCGAGAACTGGGAGTTCTTCGAGAAGCTGCCGGATCTGGATCGCACGAAGGTGGGCCGCGACAAGGTGAAGGACGCCCAGTTCCTGCGCCCGCTCTTCGAGTTCTCGGGTGCCTGCGCCGGCTGCGGCGAGACGCCCTACATCAAGCTGCTCACGCAGCTCTTCGGCAACCGCCTGGTGGTCGCCAACGCCACGGGCTGCTCGTCCATCTACGGCGGCAACCTGCCGACGACGCCCTGGACGCACGATGCGGACGGCCTCGGCCCGGCATGGTGCAACAGCCTCTTCGAGGACAACGCCGAGTTCGGCCTCGGCTTCCGCGTCTCGCTCGACAAGAAGCACGAGTATGCCGTTGAGCTGCTCAATGCGGCTGCTCCGCAGATCGGCGAGGAGCTTGTTCAGGCCATCCTCAACAACCCGCAGCGCAGCGAGGCGGACGTCTATCAGGCTCGCCAGACGGTGGCTGCCATCAAGGCTGCCTGCGGCGACAAGCCCGAGCTGGCTGCCCTCAAGGCGCAGGCGAATTACTTGGTACGCAAGTCCGTCTGGATTCTCGGCGGTGACGGCTGGGCCTATGACATCGGCTACGGCGGTCTCGACCACATCTTGGCTTCCGGCCGCAAGGTGAAGGTTCTGGTGCTCGACACCGAGGTGTACTCGAACACGGGCGGCCAGTGCTCGAAGTCCACGCCGCGCGCTGCCGTGGCCAAGTTCGCCACCCGCGGTAAGGATCAGGTCAAGAAGGATCTCGGTTACATGGCGATGACCTACGGCAACATCTACGTGGGTTCCGTGGCCATGGGCGCCAACGACGAGCACACGCTCAAGACGCTCATTGAAGCTGAGGAATACGACGGCCCGGCTCTCGTGATTGCCTACAGCCACTGCATCAACCACGGCATCAATATGGCTCAGGGTCTCGACCGCCAGAAGGACGCTGTGGATTGCGGCCGCTGGCTGCTCTACAACTACAACCCGGATCGCATCAAGGAGGGCAAGAATCCGCTGACCATCAAGAGCAAGGCTCCGAAGAAGGACGTGCGCGAGGCTCTTCTCTCCGAGAACCGCTTCCGCCTGCTGTCCAAGAACAACAAGGCCAACTTCGATCGCCTCATCGCTCTGGAGGCCGAGGATATCCGCCACCGCTGGCGCCTCTATCAGGCTCTGGCAGCCATCGACTACTCCGAGCCCTCGGCTGAGTAAGTCGGTTGCCTGACCCGCACAACGTCACGGGGGGAACGGCCTCGGCCGCTCCCCCCGTTTGTTGTGAGCGCGGCAGGCGGGGCAGTCCCTCCGCAGCGAACGTTCGTCCCGAACCGCCGCTCCGAGCGCATTTCGAATGGCCGAGCAGACGGCGGCGCGGGGGCGTTCCGTCGAGCCACGAGGACGCATCACGATCTGCACTCACGTGCCTCCACGCGCATCTCGCGCTCCTGCGAGCTCCTCGCGGTCCCTCACGGCTCCCCACAGCCCCTTTTTCCCGCCACCTCTCGGGCCGCCGGGGCTTCAATCCGAGCCTCTCGGCTTCACTGAGCGATGGGAGCGAGACACGAGCCCCGCGAACGCCGCAGAGCGACACGGGTGTCAGCGTCTGCAGAGGGTGCTGCTCTGAGGACGGCGGACTGCGGCAGGTCAGCTCCCGTTCAGCTCCGCCCTCTGCCCGCTCGAGAGCTCTCCTCCGCCGGCGCAGGCGCGCGGCTTGGCGCCTCGGCAAGCGCTACCCTGAGGGCGCTCCCGCCCCTCCCCTGCCCCGCTTTTCATCACACCTTTCCCCATTCCCCTCTTTTTCGGCGCGAAGCAAGCGCCTCATCACCATGAATCAGCCCCCCCTCATCACCCTGCCCGAACACGCCCGGCGCGTCGTCTCGCAGCTCGAAGACCACGGCTTTGAGGCCTACGTCGTCGGCGGCTGCGTGCGCGACAGTCTGCTGGGCGACGAGCCGAAGGACTGGGACGTGTGCACCAACGCCACGCCGGAGCAGGTGCTGCGCGTCTTTCGGCGCCGGCCCGTCATCAAGACGGGGCTCAAGCACGGCACCGTCACGGTGCTGGAGCAGCGCCGCCCGGTGGAGGTGACGACCTACCGCATCGACGGGGACTATGTCGACAACCGCCACCCGGAGTCGGTGAGCTTCGTGGGCAACATCACGGAGGATCTCGCGCGGCGCGACTTCACAATCAACGCGATGGCCTACAGCCCCAAGCGCGGGCTGGTGGACGCCTTCGGCGGGCAGGAGGACTTGGCGCGCGGCCTCATCCGCTGCGTGGGCGAGCCCGATGCGCGCTTTCAGGAGGACGGCCTGCGGATTCTGCGAGCGCTGCGCTTCGCGGGTCGCTATGACTTCGCCATCGAGGCCGAGACGGCCTACGCGATTCGCCGCAACCGCCTGCTGCTCGAAAACATCAGCGCCGAGCGCCTCTTCAGCGAACTCAAGGGCATTCTCTGCGGCCGGGGGGCATCGGCGATGCTGCGGGGCTTTCCCGAAGTCTTTGCGGTCTTCATGCCCGAGATCGCTCCCTGCATCGGCTTTGAGCAGCACAACCCCTATCACCTCTATGACGTGTGGACGCACACGGCGCTGGCGGTGCAGGCCATCGCGTCCGAGCCGGTGCTGCGCCTCGCGATGCTGATGCACGATCTCGGCAAGCCGGCCTGCTTTACGCAGGATGCGCGGGGCGTCGGCCACTTCCACGGCCACCCGCAGAAGAGCGCGGAGGCCGCGGCGGCGATTCTCGCTCGCCTGAAGTCGGACAACGCGACGCGCAGCGCCGTTGTGACGCTCGTGGAGCACCACGATGATGCGCTGCCGACGACGCGCGCAGGCATGTGCCGCCTCATCGGCAAGCTCGGCGAGCAGCGCGTGCGCCAGCTCTTTGAGGTGAAGAAGGCCGACAATGCGGCCCAGTCGCCCTACGCACAGGAGCGAAACCGCGAGCCGCTGCTGGAGGCGCGCTGCCTCTTTGAGGAGGTTCTGGAGCAGCACGGCGCCTTCCGCATCGGCGATCTGGCTCTCAACGGCCGCGATCTGATCAGCATAGGCCTGCGCCCGGGCCCGGCCATCGGCCGCATTCTCGCCGCACTGCTCGCCGAGGTGCAGGACGGTGCGCTCGCGAACACGCAGGAGGCGCTCGCCGCCCGAGCCCGCGCCCTCATCGCGGAGGAGGAGAATTCATGACTCTCTCTCTGTTTTCCATCGTCGTATATAACTTCAAACTCAACAACCGCCTCTTGTGATGAACACTTCAAAAAACATCATCCTCTGTCACCTCTTGATCTGCGGCATCTATCTCGCTCTGGCAGCCGTCTACTCAGGATTCCTGCCGCTTAATAGCGAAGACTGGATGCACTTCTCCGATTTCACCCTCAATGAATCTTGGGCTCAGGCGCTCGCAAGCTACATGACTTGGAATGCCCGCATCGGTGAGATCGTAGCCTATTTTGTCGGAGCCCATGCGTTGACCGTTTTCCATGTTGTCAATCCCTTGGTGCTTCTGATCGCAGTGTCAGCAGGCTTCAAGCTGGCAACAGGGAAATGGCTGAGCCGCCGTGGAGGAGATCTCGCGGTGCTTACTGTACTAATTTTTGGCATCTCTGCTCTACACTCAGGAGTCTCGTGGTTTATCGGCAATCTCAACTGGCTGTATCCCAGCTCGCTTGCTCTACTCTTTTTCGCACTTTACGACGGGCTCTGGCAGGGGCGGACGTCCTTAAGTCTCCCGCGGTTTGCGGTTCTGCTTCCCTTAGCCTTCGTGATCGGCATGAGCAATGAAAATACCTCAGTCACCTCACTGCTCTTCCTGCTTCTCGGGGGGTATCTCTCCGTTCGCAACTACCGAACACGCCTTAGCTGGCATTATCTGATTCTCCTGCTCGTCATGCTCGCGGGTGCGGCCTTGTTCTTCCTCGCGCCCGCGGCTCAGCACCGCGCCGAGATCAGCGGGTGGGAGCTTAACTGGGAGACTCTGATTGAGGAGTCACTGCTCTCTCCCAACAACTGGATCTACACCTTGCTCTGTTACTGGCGCATTCTCGCAGTTGCAATTCTTTTATTCTGCCTGTGTTGGATGGGACACACACGCCCATGGAGACAGCGCGCAACGCTCCTCCTCTCCGCTATCCTGATTTCTCAAGGTATCTTAATTGCAGCCCCCTGCTGGGGAGCTCCGAGAGCTTACTGCTTGCCCGAAATGCTTTGCGTCACCCTTCTGGCAGCGCTGCTGCATCAGGCGCTGAAACTGGGTATCTCTCGCTGTCTCGGTGCCCTGTTTGTGCTGGGGCAGGCCTTGGTCTTCGGGACTCAACTGGTCAGCATGGTTCTCTTCGTCTGTGCGCAGCGCGGTGTAACGGAACAACTCTCGCTACTGGCCGATGCGTCGCGTGCCAGAGGTGAGCAAAACGCAGTCATCGAGAGCAGCTCGCTTGATCTCGGGCCGATCGGTCACCAGCCAAACTGGCTTCCTCGCAATGTGATGCAAACCGAAATCTCTCCGATCCTACCTCTCAGGCAAGTCAAACGGGACGATTTCTCACAGAGCCGCACCGATGTCCAAGGAGACTTTCTCTATGGCGCCCCGGGTGAGTTTCGCAACGCCGGTCGGCGAATCTTGAACATCCCGATGGCTGAGGAGCTCGGCCTCGACTCCATCATTGTCATAGCTCCCGACGACGAGCCATAATAACGGCATCGTTTCACCCCTCATTCTCCTGCGCCAAAATCCCCCGGGCCGGATATCGGCTCGGGGGATTTTGGCGCAGTTTTGTTGCTTCTGAGGCTGCGGCATGCTGCGCGGCTGAGACGGCTGCGCGGAATTGCCGGAGTTCCCTCCTCCGCTGAGGATTCTCGAACGAGGGCGATCAGCGGAGGCTTTTCCGGGGGAAAAGCGCTTCAGCGGAAGCGCAGGTCCTTGATCTTTGCGGCGAGGGTGTCGAGCACCTGCTTGTGGGCGGCGTCGACTTCGGCGGCCGTGAGGGTCTTCTTGGCGTCGCGGTAGAGGAAGGTGTAGGTCATGGCCTTGCGGTCTGCCGGGAGTTTCTCGCCCGTCGGGTCGCAGAAGACGTCTTTGAGGCGGCAGTCGACGAGCAGTTTCTGCTTGGCGCTCTCGACAGCTTTGATGATGTCGGCGTGGCGCAGCGCGGCAGGCACGTCGAGCGAGGAGTCGCGCCCGGAGCCGGGGAACTGCGGGAGTTCGGCGGCTTTGAAGGGGGCGGTGGCGACTTGCTGCAGTTTGCGCAGGTCGAGCTCGGCGTAGCAGGTCTCTTCCGGCAGCCCCAGCTCGCGGCAGCGGGCCAGCGAGAGGCGGGCGAAGTAACCGCAGGCCTGGCCGTTGATCTGGATGTCGGCGCCGAGGGCGGCGGCTTCGCGCGGCTGGCGGCTCGGCACGAGGTTCAGCGTGGCCTTGGGCACGAGCAGGTCGAGCACGGCGCGCAGGTCGCTGCAGTTGATGTCGGCGGGCTTGGTGTTGGCCCAGGAGGCCGGGCCGAGTTTGCCGGCCATGAGGATGCCGAGCACTTCGGTCTCGATGTCGCGGCCCTTGCCGCCGCCGGTGTTGCGGAAGACGCGGCCGCATTCAAAGAAGCGCAGGGACTCCACGCCCTGGTTGATGTTGCGCGCGGCGACGGCGATGAGGCCGGGAGCGAGCGAGGGACGCAGGGTGGAGTGGTCTTCGGAGATGGGCAGCGAGACGCGGATGATGTCGCCCTCTGCCAGGGGTTTGATGGGCAGGGCGTTTTTGACGCAGGCGATGGTGGGGTCGATGCTCTGCTCGGCGATGAGTTTGAAGGTTTGCACTTCCCAGAAACCGGCGCCGGCGAGTTTGCGCGAGAGGGCCATGCGGTAGTCGTGCGCGCGGTCGTGGGCGGTTTCTTCGACGTAGATGGAGCTGTTGGTGGCGGGGATGTTGCCGATGCCGTAGACGCGCACGATCTCTTCGAGCAGGTCGCAGCTGCGCTTGAGGTCGAGGCGCCAGGGCGGGCAATCCCAGTTGCCGCGGCCGTCGGTGTCTCGCAGGCCGAGGTTGCGCAGGATGCGCGCGGCTTCGAGGTGCGGGACGGAGCCGCGCGTCATGCGGTCGAGCTCCTTCCAGTCGAGGTAGACTTGGTCGAGGGCGTAATACACCTTGGCCTCGCTGCCCTGCTCGAGCACGGTGGCGGTCTGCGCGGCTTCCTCGAGCACGAGGCAGGGGGCCTGCCCGCCGATGAGGATGGGCTCGGCGTCGCCGCCTGCGCATTCGAGGATGAGCTGGATGGCGCGCGAGGCGGCGCGCAGGACGTTCCACGGGGAGGTGCCGCGCTCGAAGCGGTAGGAGGAGTCGGAGCTCAGGCCGAGGCGGCGGCTGGTGAAGCGGATGGCGCTGCGCAGGAACCAGGCGGATTCGAGGACGATGTCGGTGGTCTGCTCGGTGACGCCGGAGTCGAGCCCGCCCATAATGCCGCCGATGGAGAGGGCCTTGCCGCTGTCGTCGGAGATGACGACGTCGTCGCTCGTGAGGCTGTACTGCTCGTTCATCAGGCTGGTGAAGGACTCGCCTTCGGCAGCGCGGCGGATGTTGAGCGCGCCGGTGAGTTTGGCGGCGTCAAAGGCGTGCAGGGGGTGCCCGAGCTCAAAGAGGCAGTAGTTGGTGATGTCGACGACGTTGTTGATGGGGCGCAGGCCGATGGCCATGAGGCGCTCGGCGAGCCATTCGGGCGAGGGGCCGATCTTGACGTTGCGGATGCGCGCGGCGGTGTAGAAGGGGCAGATCTCGGGGGCGGAGAGGCGGATGGCGTCTCCGGCGGGCCGGGTGTTGCAGCAGGCGACGATGTGGGCGGGGTCGTCCTTGAGGGTGCGGCCGGTGATGCCGGCGAGCTCGCGCGCCATGCCCCAGTGGCTGAGCAGGTCGGGGCGGTTCGGCGTGATTTCCAGCTCGAAGATGGTGTCGGATTTGACGAAGTCGCGCACGGGGGTGCCGATGACGGCGTCTTCGGGCAGGATCCAGAGGCCGTGCTCTTTGTCGGGCAGGCCGAGTTCGGAGGCGGAGCAGAGCATGCCGCGGCTGGCGACGCCGAGCATTTTGCCCTCCTTGATCTGCCAGCCGCCGGGCAGGACGGCGCCGGGCAGGGCGCAGGGGACTTTGTCGCCGACTTTGTAGTTGGAGGCGCCGCAGACGATTTGGCGCAGGCTGCCTTCACCGGCGTCGACCATGCAGACGTTGAGGTGGTCGCTGCCTTCGACGGGGGTTTTCTGCTGCACTTGGGCGACGACGACGAGGTCCGTCGTGACGCCGCGCTCGTGGATGCCCTCCACCTCGATGCCGGCGAAGGTGAGCATGTCGGCCATCTCGCGGGTGTCGAGGCCGTCGAGGTCGATGTAGCAGGAGAGCCAGTTGAGAGATACGTTCATGTTGCTTGAAATCGGGGAAAGGGGTTTATTGGAACTGGGCGAGGAAGCGCAGGTCGTTCTCGATGAGCAGGCGGATGTCGCGGATGCCCCAGCGGATCATGGCGAGGCGCTCGAGGCCGATGCCGAAGGCGAAGCCGGTGCAGCCGGCGTAGTCGCTGCGCCCGGTGGCGCGGTCGATGTTTTCAAAGACGGCGGGGTTGACCATGCCGCAGCCGGCAATTTCAATCCAGCGCGGGGCCTGGCCGGCGGCCTGAAGCATGACGTCGATTTCAAAGCTCGGCTCGGTGAAGGGGAAGAAGTGCGGGCGGAAGCGCACGGCGGTTTCGCTGCCGAAGAGGGCTTTGAGGAAGTATTCGAGCGTGCCCTTGAGGTCGCCGACGCTGACTTCGCGGTCGACGTAGAGGCCTTCGATCTGGTTGAAGGCGGAGAGGTGCGTGGCGTCGATGGCGTCGCGGCGGAAGGCGGAGCCGGGGCAGATGATGCGCACGGGCGGGGCCTGTTTCTCCATGGCGCGGGCCTGCACGGTGCTCGTCTGGGTGCGCAGCAGCTTGCCGGAGTCGAAGTAGAAGGTGTCTTTCTCGTTGCGGGCGGGGTGGTCTTCGGGGGTGTTGAGGGCGTCAAAGCAGTGCCACTCGTCCTCGATTTCAGGCCCGTCGGAGAGGGTGAAGCCCATGCGGCGCAGGATGCGCACGGCTTCGTCGCGCACGATGCTGATGGGGTGCAGGCCGCCGGGGGGCAGGGCGGCGCCGGGCATGGTCAGGTCGATGCCGGCGACGGCCTCGGCGTCGAGCTCGGCCTGAAGGGCTAGGCGGCGGGCTTCGAGGGCCTCGGTGATGGCGCTGCGCGCTTCGTTGAGCAGGGCGCCCACGGCGGGTTTCTCCTCCTTGGGCACGTCGCGCATGCCCTGCTGCAACCGGGTGAGGGAGCCTTTTTTGCCGAGGATGCTCACGCGGGCTTCCTCAATGCCTTTCATGTCGGCGATTCCGGCGATGCGAGCCAGGGCTTCTGCTTGTACGCTTGCGATCTCTTCTTTCATAACGGACGTGCTGTGACTATACGCCGACGCTCTGAAATGTCAAGGCGTTTCTCGCGCTGATTGCGTGCTGTGTGTGGGTTGCCGCGGCGGTGGACGGCGCTTTGTTTTGGCGGCGCTGCCCGGCGCCGGGATGTGGCCGCCCCCGCTGCGGGCAGACGGTCGCCGCCTCGCGGAGGGGGCGCTGCTCGCCACCCTGACTGAGGCTCCCCGGCTGAGGCTCGGTGGCGGTACGGGGCGGCGCTTCGGGTTCCGGAGCGGTGATTCGAGCAGAGCTCGCGGCGGCCCGCGGGGCGGCAACAAAAAGCCCACGGCTGCGCGATGTGCCGTGGGTTTGGGGGAGGCGGCGAGGGGCGCCGCCGTCAAGGTTGGTGTGAGGCCGGTTGCCTCGCCGAGGCCGAGCGGGGTTCCCGCTCTCAGCGCGGAGACGACGGGCCGGGGATCAGTCGTAGCGCCCGCTGCGGATGAGGCGGATCTGGGCGTTGACTTGGCGACTCCACCCGGCCTTGGTGCAGTAGCGGCGACCGATCTGCTCGACGGTGACGCGGCCGCTGTCGCGGTATTTGCCCAAGATGCGGCCGAGGTCGTGCACGCAGTCTTCCTTGCTCTCGTAGCGGCGCTGGCCTTTGCGGCCCATGATGCCGGCGAGGTTGTTCTTGGTGCGAGCGGCACGCGAGGTGGCGTGGCCGGACTCAAGGCGGATGATGGCTTCCATGAGCACGGGATCCACGCCGTTGGCTTCGGCTGCTTTCTTGATGACGGGGCGGAGCTCCGTGACGGCGTCTGCCGCCATGGCTGCCGGCGCAATCATCAGCAGAGCTGCTGTCAGAATCGTCAGGGTCAGTTTCATGGCGGGCGCATTGTATCGTCGAAGGTTTCGTTTGTCAACCGTATTTTGACAATGAGCTCATTTCTGAGCAGGTTACAAAAATAACGTTTAAGAAAAATTAGAGGTATTTCGGCTCGATAGCAGCGCGTTTTTGATTCTGCAATGCATTGAATATGTTTGCACTGCGTTTTTGTTTACAGCTTGTCTAAGCGTTTGCGCCGCCTTTGTTTACCTGTTAGTTCGTCAATTCATTTTTTTGCGTTTTTTTGTCATACAGGAGGCATGTGCCCGAGTGTGCTGACGGGTACCGAGAGGGTGAAACGGGCTGCGACGGTAGAGGTGTGTCGCCGCTTTGGGGCCTCGGCTCGCGGCGGGGCCTGCGGGTGGGCGGATGCGTTCCGCCGGGACGAGGGAGGGGCTTTTTCAGGAGGAGACCCGGCTCTTCCGATGTGTCGGCCCGCGGTGCTTCAGGGCGAGCGACGGCTCGGCATCAGTGGCTCTTCTGGGGCTTTCGCCGGGGTGTTGCGCCTGCCCAGGTCTCGGTGTGCCCTGTGCAGTGAGGGGCGCCGGGTGTATGGCCGATGGGGAGATGGCCGAGGGTCGGGGCTCAGCCGCGGCGCTCGCGGCGCAGGCGCAACTGGCCGCAGGCGGCGTTGATGTCATGCCCCTTTTCGTAGCGCATGGTGACGGGGATGTGTTCGTTGAGCAGGATGCGGCAGAAGGCGCGGCAGGCGTCTTCGCCGGGGCGCTGCCAGGGGAGTCCGTCGACGGTGTTGTAGGGGATGAGGTTGACTTTAGCGTTGAGGTCGCGGGCGATGGCGGCGAGTTTGCGCGCTTCGGGCAGCATGGCGTTGACGTCCTTGATGAGGATGTACTCCAGGGTGATCATGTGCTTGCTGGTGCGCGTCCACTCGCGCAGGGCGGGCAGGAGTTCGCTCAGGGGCCATTTGCGGTTGACGGGCATGACGCGGTTGCGGATGTCGTCGCTGGCGCCGTGGAGGGAGACGGCGAGGCGCAGGGGTTTGCCGAAGGCGGCAAGGCGCCGCAGGCCGGGGACGTTGCCGGAGGTGGAGATGGTGATGTGCCGTGCGCCGATGTTGAGGGCTTGCTGGTCGAGGATGATGCTCAGGGCGCGCAGGAGGTTGTCGATGTTGTCGAGGGGCTCGCCCATGCCCATGAAGACGAGGTTGTCGATGCGCTCGCCGGCGATTTGCTCGGCGAGCAGGATTTGGGCGAGGATTTCGGAGGCGCTCAGGTGGCGGGTGAAGCCGAGCAGGCCGCTGGCGCAGAAGCGGCAGCGGAAGGCGCAGCCGACTTGCGAGGAGACGCAGAGGGTGAGGCGGCTGCTGTGGGCGCCGCCCTGCCCGGTGGCGGCGGGGATGATGACGGATTCAATGAGGTGGCCGTCGCGCAGGCGCGAGAGGAATTTGCGGGTGCTGCCGCTGCTGCTCTGCGAGATTTCGACGAGCTCAAGGGGGCGCAGGATGTAGCGCTCGGCGAGTTTGGCCCGCAGGTCGGGGGGCAGGTTACTCATGGCCGCGAAGTCGGCGGCGCGGTGCTTCCAGATCCATTCGGCGAGCTGGGTGGCGCGGAAGGGTTTCTGCCCGAGCTCGGCGAGGCATTCGGCCAGCTCGCTGCGGCTGTACTCGAGCAGGCAGGGGCGCGTGTCGGGGTCGGGGCGCTCGGCAGCCGAGCCGCAGGTCGCCGAGTTGTCGGAGGCGGGGGCCTGCACTGCAGGCGACACGGGGCCGGCGGGGCTCACGGGGCTCACGGGGCTCACGGCCGCGCTGCCGGCGTGATTGTTATCGAGGCACTCGGCGCCGGGGCCCGCGGCGGGAGCGGGGGTCTCGGGGGCTTCGCGAGTCTCGGGGGTCGCGGGGCTGATGCGGCGGCTGTCGCGGGTGTTCATGGGCGGGGCCGATCGGGAGAGCGGGCGCGGATCGCCGGTTAGAGGATGGTGTTGACGTATTCGTCGACGTTAAAGGGGCGCAGGTCGTCGCGGCCTTCACCGACGCCGAGGCAGAGGGGGGAGAGCTGGAGCTCGTCCTGTATGGCGACGGCGACGCCGCCTTTGCCTGATCCGTCCATCTTGGTGATGATGACGGCGTCCAGCGGGGTGGCTTTATGGAATTCGCGCGCTTGGACGAGGGCGTTGGAGCCGGTGGTGGCGTCGACGACGAGGTAGGTGGCGTGCGGGGCGGCGGGGTCCTGCTTGGCGAGGGAGCGGCGCATTTTGGCGAGCTCTTCCATGAGGTTGTGTCGCGTGTGCAGGCGCCCGGCGGTGTCGCAGATGAGGTAGTCGACGTGTTCGGCGAGGGCTTTGGCGTGGGCTTCGTAGCAGACGGAGGCGGGGTCCTGGTTCGGGCGGCCTTTGTAGAGGGGAAGACCGAGGCGGGTGGCCCAGCTTTCCAGCTGCTCGACGGCGGCGGCGCGGAAGGTGTCGGCGGCGGCGAGCAGGACGCGATAGCCCTGCCGCTGGAGGGCGTAGGCGAGCTTGGCGCTGGTGGTGGTTTTGCCGGTGCCGTTGACGCCGACCATGAGCAAGACGCAGGGGCGGCCGTCGACGGGTTTCGGGAGCTGCGGGAGTTGTTCGGGGAAGGCGGCGCGGAGCTGGGAGCGGATGAAGGCGGCGATTTCGCGGGCGTCGTGCTCGTCGCGCTCACGCAGTTCTTCAATGAGGGGCAGGACGCGCTTGGCGCCGATGTCGGCGGAGATGAGGTCGGCCTCCAGCTCGTCCCAGTCGATGCGGGGCTCGCCGATGAACTTGTCGATCAGTCGTGTGAAGAAGTTGGCCATGGGCGTGGGGCCGGTGCGGTGCCGGCGGGGAAAGGGGTGGAGTCGGTTGGGGCCCAGCGAGGGCGGGAGCTCCGTGGGGGCGGCAACCCGGTCGGGGTGAGGTGACGGGGGGGGTATCAGTGCCGCGCGAGGGCCGAGATGATGCCGTGGATGAAGGGGGCGCTCTTGCTGCCGCTGTACTCGTGGGCGAGGGAGGTAGCTTCGGAGACGACGATGGGGACGTTGAGGCCGCGCACGGTCATTTCGTAGAGGGCGATGTAGAGGATGCAGCGGTCGATGACGTCGAGGCGCTCCGTGGTGTAGTGCAGGAGGACGGGGGCGATTTTTTCGTCGAAGCGCTCGCGGTGTTTGAGGACGCTGCGTGCGTAGTCTTCGGCCTGCTTGGGCAGTTCGCGGAGCTGCTCGGCGGCGGTGGCGAAGGCGGCGTACTGGGCGTCGCCGGCGAGGGTGGCGGGGTCGCGCAGGCGGCAGCAGGTTTCGAGCAGGGGGAGCTGGCGGCGAAGGGCGGTGCCGACGGGGTCGAGGACGCGGCGGTAGTCGGGGCGGTCGCTGAGCTGGGTTTGCAGGCTGTCGGCCATCTGGCTGAGGGTGGCGGCGAGCGTAAGGCAGTCGCCGCAGCAGAGGGCAAGCTGTTCGGTGCCGTCGCGGCGCTTGTCGCCAAGGCTGAAGCGGAGGGCTTTCAGGGCGGCGTCAAAGGCGAGGGCGCGGCTGAGGTAGCCTTCAAGTTCTTCGCGCAGGGGGGCGGCGGTGAGGTCGCCGCGCAGGGTGCCGATGGCGTCGGTGATGCGCTGCTCAAGCAGGCGCATGAGGTCGCCGTTCTGCCGGGTGGCGTGGAGGATGGATTTGGCAAGGGCTTTGCGATAGCGGTCACGCTCGGTCTCCAGGGCGAGCTCCCAGTGGGTGGCGTAGTCGAAGGTGTCAGGGCTCTCGCCGTGCTCTGTGAGGGCGTAGATGAGGCCGAGGGCGGTTTTGCGTACGGTGACCGGTGATATCATGTCGATGCGGGAGG
>DGYMR06203__coassemble_757_pt1 | contig 32330 bp, 28 predicted proteins | sample DGYMR06203__metabat2_low_PE_047 | metagenome-assembled genome bin DGYMR06203 | reverse complement strand
GGGTCTCGAGCTGTTTTGTTGAACCACAGGAGACCTTCGGCAGACAAAAAAACTGACTCTCCAGTCTTGCCTCCCATTGTAGCACCTGCTACAATGACTTTATGCTAAACTCGTTATACGGAGGTCAAGGTTGGAGAGTCAGCAGCGCTATTGTTGCTGAAAAGAGCATCAAGGTCAAGCTGGTAATTGACCAAAGATACAAATTTTCATGTCCCCACTGCTCTGCAAGGTTAATAAAGCACTCGCTTAGAGAGACTTACGCACAAGCTTTACCCGTCGAAGGCAGGCAGGTCACTTTACATGCTGAGGTATACTGCGGCTCTTGTCCATGCTGCGGTCGGTTCTCATCGCTCCGACCGCCCAGCTTCCACCCTACGATGCACTTCACGCGCTCCTTTATGCAGACGGTCTCGGCCGAGTTCGTCTATGCGCCGGCTGAGAGCTTGGGCTACAAGTACGGGATCGATGCTTCAACCGTCAGACGCATTGACAGGGAGGTGCTCAGGCAATCACAACCGGAGCCGACGAAAGACGGTCTTGAATCCATAGTCGTTGATGAGAAATATCTTGGACCAACTTGCGGCTTTGTAACCTTGGTCGTCAATGCCCGCAGTGGGGAACCGCTTTACATGGCGCCCGGTAAAGATAGGACGGCGCTAGACGGGTTCTTCAAATCTCTCTCAGCCGAGCAGCGGCAATCCATCCATTGCATCGGCATCGATCGCGGAAACGCCTACCGCGCCTCAGCCCTGGCGAACATCCCTGATATCCGGATATGTTACGACCCTTATCACCTCATAGCCAACATGAACGCCGTCGTCGACAAAATGAGGAGGGCAGCCATCAAGGGAGCCTCTTACGCAGACTTGCAGCTCTTGAAGAACTCGCGTTATCTGTTGCTCAAGAGCCCTGAGAACTTGGATGCAAGCGGCGAAGGTAAACTCCGGGAACTCATGGCGCGCAATCGCAAGCTCTACACCGCTTACACACTCAAAGAAGAGCTACGCGCGGTCTTTCGGCAGCGTCATGAGCGTGTCGCCACGTGGTCGATGATCCGTTGGGTGAGAATGGCTATCGCTTCGAAAATCAGCCGAATCGTGCGATTTGCAAGGGGTGTGGCCAAGGCTCTTCCCGACATCCTCAACACGATCAGATGCAGGATGAACTCCGCAAAAATCGAGTCGATGAACGCATCCGTTCAGCGAATCGTCAGCAAGGCATGTGGTTTGCAGGATGTCCCCTACCTCTTTGCAAAGCTCCGGCAGCGTTTTTTGCTCAACCGACGAATCTATCGCCGAAGGCTGATGCAAGGTCTCAGAGTGAGGGTGAATAACGATATCGTGACGCCACTGGGGTGAATAACGGTTTCAACAAAACAGCTCGAGACCCAAGGGTGGCGGCATGGCTCAATAGACTCTTGCCAAAGCCTGTTACCGGGTGTAAAATGGATCGCGTACTATGAGCGAACTTCGTGACCACTTGTTTGATGAAATCCTGCAGGCGCGACAGCGCGTCTACGCCGTCGGAGCCCCCACACCGCTCCAGCGCGTGAATCTGCCCGGCGTCGATGCCGTCATCTACGCCAAGCGGGAGGACCTCGGCCCCATCAAAGCCTACAAGTGGCGCGGCGCCTACAACTGCATGGCCAAACTCAGCCCCGAGCAGCGCGCCAAGGGTGTCGTGGCCGCCAGTGCCGGCAACCACGCGCAGGGCGTCGCCCTCGCCGCCTCGCGCCTCGGCTGCCGGGCCCACATCTTCATGCCGCGCTCCACCCCGGCCGTCAAGCAGGAATCCGTGCGCCAGCACGGCGGCGAACATGTGGAAATCGTGCTTGTGGGCGACTCCTACGATGCCGCCTCCGCCGCAGCTCACGAGTTTGCCGACACCAACCATCTGCCCTTCGTCCACCCCTACGATGACATCGACACCATGGGCGGGCAGGGGACTCTGGCCGACGAAATCATCATGAGCGGCATCGGAGCCTTTGATCGCGTCTACCTGCAAATCGGCGGCGGCGGCCTCGCCAGCGGCTGTGCCTGCTGGCTGAGCAAGTTCTGGCCCGACTGCCGCTTCATCGGCGTCGAGGGCGTCAACCAAGCCTCCATGAAAAAGGCCGTAGAGGCCGGGGAGCGCGTCACACTGCCCTACGTCGACGTCTTCTGCGACGGCACCGCCGTTCGCGTGGCGGGCGAGCTCACCTTCCGCCTCTGCCGCGAGCTGCTCAGCGACTACGTCACCGTCACCAACGAAGAAGTCTGCCAGGCCATCCGCTCCCTCTGGAATTCGCTGCGCATCGCCCCCGAGCCCTCGGGCGCCATGGGCCTCGCCGCCCTCGTGCAGGACTGGGAGAAAGGCCGCATCAAGCCCGGTGAAAAATGCCTCGTCATCATCTCCGGCGCCAACATGGACTTCTCGCAGCTCGGCGTCGTCGCCAGCCGCGCCGGCGTCCGCGACACGCACCGCAAGATGCGCTACCTGCGCATCCCGATGGAGACCAAGCGCGGTCAGATCCTCAAGTACCTGCAAAGCATCCCGGAGGGCGTCCTGCTCACCGACGTGCAGTACGGACGCATCCGCGGCGACATCCAGCACCCCGTCTTCGGCGTGCTCGGCACGGACGAGCAGTTCGCGGAAATCGATCGCCGCCTGGCCGAAAAACACCTCAAGGCCACGGACGTGAGCCATGATGACGACGTGCGCTTCCGTATGATCTCCTACGATCGCGTCCTGCTCTCGCACCCCACCTTCTTCGTTATCGAATTCCCGGAGCGTCCGGGCGCCTTCACCGAGTTCATGGCAACCGTCGGCAAATACGCCAACCTCTGCTACTTCAACTACCAGTACTCCGGAGAATCCGTCGGCCGCGCCATGGTCGGGCTTGAGTTTGACTCCGTGGCGGATCGCGACGCCTGCCGCGCGGACGTCGCGAAGCTCATCGGCACAACAATCCAGACCATTCAGGATCTGCCCGACACCGTCCGTCGCCGCGTGCTCGACTCCATGTCTCCGCTCGAGCACCCCCAAGGGCAAAACCAAGAGCACGCCACCGATTCCGCCCGCTGATGCCGACCCCGCCGATCATCCTCGCCTCGCAATCCCCGCGCCGCCGCGAGCTTCTCGCGCGCGAGGGGCTGAGCTTTGAGGTCATCACCCGCGAGACGGACGAAATCAACGACGCGGCCCTGCCTCCCGCAGAAATCTGCGCGCTCAACGCCTCAGCCAAAGCCGAAGCCGTCGCCGCGCAGCATCCCGAGGCCATCGTCATCGGCGCCGACACCCTCGTCTTTCTCGACGGGCAGGCCCTCGGCAAGCCTGCTGACGAGGCCGAGGCCGCTGCCATGCTGCGGCGCCTCAGCGGCCGCACCCACAGCGTCTGCACCGCCGTGGCCGTCATTATGCCCGGCGGCGAACGCCGCGATTTCTGCGACACCAGTCGCGTCACCTTCCGCACTCTTGATGACGCCGCCATCCGCCGTTACCTCAGCCTCGTACACGTACTGGATAAGGCCGGGGCCTACGCCATCCAAGAGCACGGAGACCTCATCATTGAGCGTCTCGACGGAGACCTTGACAACGTCATCGGCCTGCCCGTTGCCCACCTCCTTCGTGTCCTGCACGCATAATCCGTCACCATCACCACCAAACCAGACACACCAAAAACACCGCCAGTCTCTCTCCCGTAATATGATGCCTGTGAAACGCCTCTTCGCCCTCATCGCCCTTCCCCTGTTGCTTCCCTCTATCTGCCAGGCCGTCATCCCTGCGCCGCAGAGTATTCGACACAACATCTCAAACAGCCTTCCGCCTGAGCAAGACGGCGGCTACATCCTGCGACTCACCCGTGATGCCGAGGGGAAAGCTTGCTGGCAGATCAGCGCCCGCAACGAAGCCGGATATTTTTATGCCGAACAAACAAAGCGCCAGTTGGAAGCCGAATACGGCGAGAACCTTCCGCAGACACTGGAAATCGTCGACTACCCCAAATTGAGCTGGAGAGGCCTGCACGTTGACGTTTCGCGCCATTTCTTCACCGTCAGCGAACTCAAAGCCTTCATGGATCGCATGGCGGCGCTCAAGCTCAATCGCTTGCATCTGCACCTCACGGACGGCCCGGGCTGGCGATTGCAAATCAACAGTTACCCGAATCTCACGCGCATCGGCGCATGGAGACGCGAAAACCGAAATCCGGCATGGTATTGGCCGGACACGCGCATCGGCAGTGATTTTGAGGAAGTATACGGCGGATACTTCACCCAGCAGGACATGAGAGAACTCATCGACTACGGGCGTGAGCGCTTCATCACCATCGTGCCGGAAATTGACATACCCGGGCACTCCTACGCTGCCATCTTCTCCTATCCCGAGCTGGCAGCACCCGGCTTTGAGAAATACGGGAACGGACTGAAGGGTTGTGATTCTCTTGACGTCGACAAGCCCTTTACGGAGCAGTTCTACAAAACCGTCTTTGATGAAATTGACGCCCTGTTCCCCGAGGGCACCCCGGTACACATCGGAGGCGACGAAGTACCCACCCACCTGATTCCCGTTGAAAAACAGAGACGTTGGAGTCAGAAATTCGTAGATTATCTGGCAGAAAAAGGTCGAAAGGCCATCACATGGGATGAAGCTGCCATCAACGGCGTTACGGGACAAACCGTCATGCTTTGGCGTTCCGATATGCTCGACGACGTGATGAAACTCGGCCTACCCGTCATCCTCACCCCCAATACTCACTGTTATTTCGATTTTCGTCAGAGTGATTCTGAGCAGGAACCTCTCTCCATGGGCAAAAAAGTCATCTCAGTCCGAGATGTCTTCAACATGGAGCTGCCCGACAACAGACTCATCGTCGGACTCCAAGCCAATCTCTGGTCAGAATACATACGCGGCTACGAGCATCTGCTCTATATGGCCTTCCCGCGTGCCGCCGCATTGGCGGAACGAGCATGGGGAAGCCCCGAGCGCCCGTTTGACAACTTCCGCCGGAACTTAGACCGTCACCCGGACTTCGTTTCACCGCCTTACACCCGAGAAGACCAGCGACGCACCTTCAGCACGCAGAAAACCCTCACCCCCGAGGACATGCTCCGGCACGAAGAAGATCAGCGGAAGGCTGCCCAATCCGCGGAGTCGCAAACCCGCTCGTGAGATACGGCGTCCCGTCCTCCGAGGCGGCCCTCTCGGCACAGCACCCGGCATCTCGGCTCTTGACCCGAGGGAGGAAGGCGGCGGGCGTGAAAGCCGGAGAAAAGAAACGCCCCTGACTCAATGAGGCAGGGGCAAAGAGCAGGTGAGCCGTAACCGCGCGTCAGCCCTCAGCGCTTGCCGAAGCGGCGCTCTCGGCTCGCGTACTGAGCCAGCGCAGCATCAAAATGCTCGCGCGAGAAATCGGGCCAGAGCACATCCAGCACCACCATCTCCGCATAGCTGATCTGCCAGAGCAGGAAATTGGAGACGCGCATCTCGCCGGAGGTGCGGATCAGCAAATCCGGGTCGGGCATCCCGGCCGTGTAGAGGCAGGAGCCCAGCAGCTCAGGCGTGATCTCCTCGGGCTTCAGCTCGCCGCGCTGCACGCGGACAGCCAGCGTGCGCGCCGCCGCCGCAATCTCTTGCCTCGAGCCGTATGAGAGTGCCAGCACCACATTGAGCTTCGTATTGTGAGCCGTCTGCTCCTCGCAGCGCTCCAGCGTCTTGCGGCAGTAATCCGGCAACATGTGCAGCTCGCCGATCGCCCGCAGCCGCACGCCCTTCGCCTCCATCTCCGGCGTGCGCTCCTTGAGATACTTGTTGAGCATGCGCATGAGGTAGGTCACCTCAATCTTGGAGCGCCCCCAGTTCTCCGTCGAGAACGCATAGAGCGTCAGCCACTTGACGCCCCTTTCAAGGCAGAAGTCGACTACGCGCTGCACCGCCAACCCGCCCTGTTCATGCCCCTTGGAGCGCGCCACGCCGCGCTGCTGAGCCCAGCGGCCGTTGCCGTCCATAATGATGGCAACGTGTTCGGGAATCTTCGTATCGTCCGCAGCCATCATTCAGAGCTCGTACTCACCGTATTCGCGCAGAATCTCCTCCACGCGCGCCACATCCTCCGGAGAATCCACCCCGCTCGTCGTGCGTCGCCCGCGGTAATCCACCTCGACCATCCGGACGCGCAGCCCGTTGTAGAGGAAGCGCATCTGCTCAAGGCCCTCCACGCAACCCTTCTCATAGTCCGACTCCGGCAGCTCAAAATAGGTCTTGAGCGCCTCGCGCGTGTAGGCGTAGAGCCCCACATGGCGGCGCACCGGGCTCTTGGGCAGCAGCTCGCGGGCCTTCTCCGGCTTGCGAATGGCCGGAATCGTGCTCTTGGAGAACGCCATGGCGTAGCCGGCCTTGTCCACCAGCACCGTCGTGCCGCTGTAGGGCGTCGTCTTCTTGGCCTCCACCAAGCGGTCGTACTCCGCCCAGTCCAAGTGAATGCAGGGCGTAAACACATCGCCCTCGCTGCTGCGCCAGGCGTCGATCAGGTCTTGAATCACCCAAGGCGGGCAGAGCGGATTATCCCCCTGAAGGTTGATAATGAAATCAGGAGCCTTCTCGCAGCTGCACACCGCCTCCCAGCAGCGCTCCGTGCCGCTGCGGCAGCTCTCCGACGTCATCACCGCGGGGATCTCAGCCCCTCGGCAGAACGTCAGAATGCGCTCATCATCCGTCGCCACCACGTAGCGGCAATCTTCATTGCGACGGCAGATAGAGGCGGCGATCTCCGCCACGCGCCGAATCATCTCCTTGCCGGCAATCTTTACGAGAGGTTTGCCGGGGAGACGGGTTGAAGCGTAGCGGGCGGGAATAACGAGGAGAATCGAGTGTGCCATTGTATCAGTGTGAGCGCCTGCATTTTATATGGTTCCGTCCCCTTTTGCAAGCAAAAAGCCTGTGCTCGACATTCGGGGAGGCAAGGGCGCGCTTCAGGCGTGATCCCGGCGTGTTCCTCCTCGCCCGCACGGAACCCCGCACCTTGCGGAGAAAGCGTTTTTTTCTCAAAAAAGCACGCTGAGATGAGACTTTTGACTTGACAAAGTGTGAAAAATATGTAAGATGAGCCCCGCGTTTTTGCCAGAGAACTTGACAAAAAGCGTAAGGGGTGGAGTCTACCCTCGATCCTCACTTAAAGATATGTCGACGCCGAAAAAGAAGCAGGAGAATGAGGCCGGTACGGCCGGCACGAATCAGGAAATCAAGGCGAGCGCCCAGCCCGCCGGCAGCCAGAAAAAGGGAGGCAGCAGCTCATCCCGGCCTGCCTCCTCGGCTTCGTCCAAAAAGAGCACGGCCATGGCAGCGGGCAAGAGCGACGCCGCCAAGGGAAGCGCTGCGGACAAGTCGCCCCAGCCTGCGACCAAGGCCGCTGCCCACAAGTCCGCACCCAAGGAGACGGCCCACGCGTCCGAAAAGGCTCAGCGGCCCTCCTCCGGCTCGAAATCCTCCTCCAAATCGGCAGCCTCCGGCAGCAAGTCGAGCGCCAAGGGCGGCTTCAACCCCAAGGTGACTGCGCGCGAGCTTCAGGAATTTTTCCCGGATGACATCATCCTCAAGACGGCGTTCAAAAATCTGCTCATGCTGGCGAAGAAAAACGGCGGCTATGTGACGGATGATGATATTTTCTCGGCTCTGCCGCAGGACGGCTACGAGGAGCTCGATCAGGAGCGCCTCTTTGAGCGCCTGCATGCCTTGGGTGTCGAGGTGCGCGATGATACGCCCACCGTGCTGACGCCGATCTCTTCATCGGCCATTCGCAAGGAAGGCCGCACCGGCAGCATCGTCGATTCTCCTGACGTGCAGGCCAAGGTGCGCGAGCTGATTCTGCTGGCCAGCGAACAGGGATATCTGACCTACGAGGACATCAACGACGTGTTGCCCAACGACATGATTGACCCCGAGGACTACGAGGCCATCATGGAGCGCTTCCGCAACATGCAAATCGACGTCATCGACGCCTCGGATGTCGACAACTACAGCGAGCGCCAGCGCCTCGTTGATTCGGGCGATGAGACCGAGGCGGAAAAGGCTGAGGCCGAGCACGATATCCTCGATGACCCCGTGCGCATGTACCTCAAGCAGATGGGGCAGAAGGACCTCCTCTCGCGCCAGGACGAAGTCAAGAAGTCCCGCCGCATTGATCAGGCGGAAGAGGAGCTTCAGCAGTGTCTCAACAAGTTCGGCGTTGTCGCCGAGTACTACATGGAGACGGCGGACAAGGTGCAGCACAACCAAGAGCGCTTCGACCGCGTGGTGATGGACAGCGACCCCCGCGACAAATACATGAAGAAGGTGCAGGGGCTCATCAGCAAGGTGTATGAAAAGTACATGGAGGCCCGCTCATCCTACGCCCGCATGCGCGTCGCCATGCGTCGCAAGAAGTCCGTCGCCGCCTATCAGAAGGATTTTGAAGAGTGCCTCGAAGAGCTCGGAACGCTCTACAAGCAGTTCTCCTTCAAGGGTAAGGTCTATGAGAACTTCGTGCAGCGCATCCGCGAGATTCGCCAGCGCGTCATGAAGCTTCAGCGCCAGAAAGAGGCCAACCCCGACAACAAGGAGGTCGATGACGCCCTTCAGGAGTACGAGATGAGCCTCTGGATGACGATTCCCGAGTTCCTCGACAACTACAAGTCGATGAAGAAGAGCATGAAGGAGGCTCAGGTCGCGAAGCAGGAAATGATTGAAGCCAACCTGCGCCTCGTCATCTCCATCGCCAAAAAATACACCAACCGCGGCCTCGCTTTCCTCGACCTGATTCAGGAGGGCAACATGGGGCTGATGAAGGCGGTGGAGAAGTTCGAGTACCGCCGCGGCTACAAGTTCTCCACCTACGCCACGTGGTGGATTCGTCAGGCCATCACCCGCTCCATTGCCGATCAGGCGCGCACGATTCGCATCCCGGTGCACATGATTGAGACGATCAACAAGCTCATGCGCGTGCAGAAGAAGCTCGTGCAGGACTTCGGCCGCGAGCCGACGCCTGAAGAGATTTCCGCCGAGTCCGGCATGGCTGTCGAACGCGTCCGCAGCGTCCTCAAGATGGCGCAGCAGCCCATCTCGATGCAGCAGCCTGTAGGCGATTCGGATGACACCTCCTTCGGTGACTTCCTCGAGGACAAGAGCGCCGAAAACCCGATGGAAGGGGCGGCCTTCTCGTCCCTGCGCAACAAGCTCACGGGCGTGCTCAAGACGCTCAACGAGCGCGAGCGCGCCGTCATCGAGCAGCGCTTCGGCCTTGCCGACGGCAATCCCCGCACGCTCGAAGAAGTCGGCCGCCAGTTCAACGTCACGCGCGAGCGCATCCGCCAGATCGAGGCCAAGGCCCTGCGCAAGCTGCGTCACCCCACGCGCATCGGCAAGATCAAGGGCTTCCTGCCCGATTCGCCGAACTCCTGACGTCCGCGAGGCTCGTTCTGAGCCCGCAGGGGCGCCGCAGCTTCGGCGAGAACTCTCCTCCCCGACGGAAACAGGTGTCCGCGACGGACGCCTTCCTCGGTGGGGAGAGCTCTTTTTTTCAGAAAAGTAAACTTTGAGAGTGACTTCACGTGCCTCCTTTGGTAGTATGAAGTCACTTACCATGATGAGACCGTTTTCCCGAGCGTTTCTCCTGTCCTCTCTCGCTGTCGGCACTCTTTCGGCAGCTCCTTTTGCCTTTGCTCAGAGCGACACCGGCGATGATGCAGCCATTGCGCAGCAGCAGAAGGCCCGGCGGCAGGCAGCCGTGAAGGATGCCATGTTGCTGCTGCAGCAGGCGAGGCAGGCCTACTCCGAGAAAAAATACTCCGATGCCGTCGATCTGTATCGCAACGCGCTGACCGTCATACCCAAAGCTCCGGCTTCGGAGAAACAGGTCACCTTCATCAAGGAGAGCCTGTCCGATGCTCTCATCGCCAAGGCGATGGACTATCGCAAGGTGGGGCGCACGGACGAGGCCCGCGAATTCCTGCTGGAAGCCATCGAGCTCGCCCCGAACAACAAGCGCGCCAAGCAGGAACTCGTCTACACGAATGACCCCGTGCGCACGAACCCGGCCCTCACGCCGGAGCACGTCGGCAATGTGCACGAAGTGCAGCGCCTGCTGACGTTGGCCGAGGGGCAGTACGGCCTCGGCCTGTATGACCAGGCGATCGCCACGTATCAGAACGTCCTGCGCATCGACAAATACAACCAAGCGGCTCGGCGCGGCATCGAACGTTGTCACAACCGCCGCGCGTCCTATAGCGCATCCGCGCGCGACGCTTTCCGCGCCAAGGCGCTCGCTGATGTCGATGCTCTTTACGACACGACGCCTCCGTCAGATCTCTACTTTGAGCCGATGGACGAGGCCTCGCGCCGCCTGAGTGAGCTGGCCGAGCAGCAGCGCGATGCCGGTCCGGCCGACGCCGGCGAATTCGAGCAGCGTCTCTCGGGCATCATCCTTCCGCAGGTCATCCTCGAAGACGCCACCATCAATGATGTCGTCGACCTGCTTCGCGCCGAGATTCAGCGCGATGAGGCCCAGAATCAGGACGCCTCGCGGCGCCACATCAACGTCATCCCGTACTTCGGAACAGTTGACTCTCGGGGCTACAAGGATATTCAGTCCAAGACCGTCACGCTCAACCTGAGCCAGATCTCCATCACCGGTCTGCTCGACATCCTCGTCAACCAGCTGGGCATCTCGTACTATTTCGACGATAAGGGCCTTGTGCTCACCTACTCCGGCAAGGACTTCGGACCGATGATTGACCGCACTTTCATCGTGCCTCCTCACTTCTTCGATAGTGAATCGACGACCGAAGAGGAGGATGAAGACGGGGGATTCTCCTCCGTGAGCGTCGGTCGCGTCAATGCCAAGGCTTCGCTGGAGGGGATGGGAATCTCCTTCCCCGAGGGCTCCCACGTGCGCTACATCCCCTCGGAGCGCATCATGCACGTGCGCAACACCGCGCACAACATGGAGCAGATTGCGGAGCTGCTCAACGTGCCGCTCAGCGAGCACCGCGTGGTCGTGCTCAGCGTCATCATGGTGCAGGTCTCCGAAGAGCAGCTCGATGACCTCGGCTTTGAATGGATGTTCAACGCGCGCTTCGGTGATGCCGTCTACGGAGCCGGTGGCGCAGCTCAGCAGGCTGTCACCGGCGGCTTCGATGCCCAAGTCGGGATCGGAGACTCCGGCGCCCCTCACGTGACGGACGGACTTCGCTCCGGATCGAGTGTCTTGTCGGCCGGCAACCTAGACCGCCTCATCAGCACCGGGTCCGTCAATGAATATACCCCGCGCGAAACGAGCAAGTCTCCCGGCATCTTCGGCCTGCGCGGCATCTGGAACACCGCGGACGTCACCGTGTTGATGCGGGGCTTGGCTCAGAAGAAGGGCGTCGACATGCTCCAGCGCCCGCAGATCGTTTTCCAGCCGGATCGCGATGAACAAATCACCTTCGGCTGCGTCCGCGAGGTCTTCTTCCCCTCTGGGTACGAGCCGCCGGAAATTGAGACCGTCAATATCAATTTCGGCAACAATAATAACAATAATAATAATAATAATAATGGTCAGGCTCTGGCTGCCACACCCGCGCACCCGACGGATTTCACGCGCTTCGGTATGACGGATGATGAGATGAACGGCTTCGGCACGATCATTCAGGTGCACAACGCCGAGATTAATGCCGACGCCAGCGCCGTGACCCTCTCGCTGACCTCAACGCTCAACGAGTTTGAGGGCTTCGTCAACTGGGGCCAGCCCATCGACGTGGCTCTCTGGGAGAACAATGAGGTGAAAATGGTGCGCCTCACGGACAACGAAATTCTCCAGCCGATGATTAAGCGCTACCGAATGAACACGAAGGTCACCGTCGCTTCCGGCTCGGTGCTGGTGCTCGGCGGGCTCAAAGAGGCGCGCACGGTGGAGTACGAGGACAAGGTTCCCGTGCTCGGTGACTTGCCGCTCGTCGGTCGCCTCTTCCGCTCGCAGGGTAAATCCCGCTCGCGCAAGGCTGTGCTCTATTTTGCAAAGGTGGACATCGTTGATCCGACGGGGCGCGACTTCCAGACGGGCAAGAAGCCCGATGAGAAACTCAACTTTTCTCTTGACGACGAATCATGAGCGATCAGAACGACAAGTACGCAGAGTCGGAGGGTGAAGACCCGCAGTCCCAAGTGCGCAGCATCATCCGGAAGCTCAATGAAGATGCTCCCGGCAAGGAGAAGTCGCGCGAAGTGATCGTGCGCGAAGACGGCACCAAGGTCATTCGCGTGACGAAGAAGAAGCGAGTCATGCTCAGCAAGCGCGACAAGCGGCGACGCAGCCTGAAGGCCGCCGTCGTGGTCGTGCTGGTGATCGTCCTGCTGGCGCTCTGCGGCGGTGGCTATTTTGCGTACCGCATGAGCACCATGTCCGGCGAAGCCTATCTGACCGATCGCACGGCTGCTCTCAAAGAGGCTTGGGGGGCTGAGAACTTGATCTGTGAGGGAGCTACCATCAAGGGGACGGAGATGCACATCGAGCGCCTCGTCGCCGAGTTCCCGGCCGACTCGCTGCTCAAGCGTATCGAGCTGCGCAAGATCAAGGGGCAGCTCGCGGCCAAGAGCTTCTTTGTCGGCAAGCCCTGCTGCAATGACATCACCATCGGCAGCGCCTCCGTCACGGTCAACGGCGATATCCCGACCCTTCAAATGCCCCTTCACCAAGGCGAAGAGCTCTGGGAGGTCAAAAACGTTTCCTGCGGCGATCTCAATCTGGCAGTGACCTCCGCCGGGGGTAAGGAGCTGTTGGCTCTCTCCGGCGTGCAAGGTTACCTGTATTACCCCCGCAAGAGCCGCAGCATTAACTCGGTGACGCTTCGCCGCGGCACGCTGCGCATGCGCGGGTGGAGCAACCTTCAGCTGGTGGAGGGCACCTGCCTGATCAGTGCCGACGGCATCGAAACCTTCGACCTGCTCACCCGCCCGGAGGGAACGAGCGATAAAGAGGATTGCACGCTGGCCTTTGACGGCAGCATCACCGCCGGTAGCAGCCTTGAAGGACCCTTCAACGTGAGGGCGCGCCGCATTCCGCTGGCGGAGTTCACGGAGTCGCGCTTCTCCTCCGTGCTGACGGCCATGGTCGTGCGCCCGGCCGACGGCGGCCCGAGCGGCCTGAGGGTTCAGCTGCCGCTGCGCAGCGAGCGCCCCATCTTCTCCGGCGTGTTCCCCGTCGCGGATATCACCATCACGCGCATGCCGGCCCTCAGCGTCATCCGTGAGCACGTTCAGACCGATCGTCGCGGCGATTACCTCCCGATCAAAATCAGCAGCGGTCGCCTGAGCGTCGAGCGCAAGGATGGCGGCTACGCTCTCTACATTCGCGACGGCGAGATGACGGAGGCGGATAAAATCAACATCCGAGCCGATGTCTTTGTCGATGGCGCGAATGCACTCTCCGGCACCTTCGACTACGGCATCCCCGAAGGTCTCACCAACCGGGAATACACCGACGGGCGCCCCGATCCCGTCTACCAGCAGGTGGGCTCGTGGTGCTGGCTCAACACCAAACTTTCTGGCTGGGCAAATGATCCGGACGATAACGCTAGTGAGCTCAACATCGCCAAGGCTGCCGAGCGTGCCGACCGCACGCGCATCGCCCGCGATGAGGAGGATCGCATCGATGCGTGGATCCGCAGCTCGCTGGACAGCGGTGACTCGCAGACCCCTGCTCAGGGCTCGATCGGCGACAGCGCACCCACCACGCCCTCCAATGCGCCCTCGCAGGTCCCTTCTTCGTCGAGCGGAACTCGTTCGGGCGGCAGCTCGGCCCCCGCTCCCGGCAGTGCGCAGCCGGGGGGAAGCGGGGCGGGTGAAGGCTCGTCGGGAAGCTCCCAGCCTTGGAATGACCCCGTCTGGGGAGGTGGTGACATGACGTCTTCGCCTGCGTCCGGCGGCTCCGGCAACCTCTTCGGTATCTGAGCGGCATGGCGAGCGAACTGCGTTCCAAGTGGTGGTCGCGCCCGCTGGGGCATCTGCTCTGGCTGGCCATCTGGGGCATCTGCTGCACCCTGCGCAAGCGCATGGTCAACGACGGCGACCCGGACATGGGTAAAAAGCAGGTCATCATCGCCCTCTGGCACAACCGCACCTTCGTTCCCTGTCACTTTTACAAATACGTCGTCCGCGGCAGCATCACGATGAGCATGCTGACGAGCGCGAGCAAGGACGGCGCCATGCTCGCCACGGTGGCGGAGGATTACGGTATGCGAGCCGTGCGCGGCTCCAGCAATCGACGCGGCGTCGCCGGCTTCATGGATCTGCTCTCCGAGCTCAAGGCCGGCTACTGCATGTGCATCACGCCCGATGGGCCCAAGGGTCCGCGCTACAAGTGCCACCCGGGCGTCATCAGGGCGGCTGCCATGAGCGGGCTGCCGATCATCCCCGTTCGCATCGAGATTCCGCACTGCTGGCGCATCAACAGCGCATGGGACGGCTTCATCATCCCGAAGCCCTTTTCCCGCGTCGAGCTTCACTGGGGGAAGCCGATCCGCGTGCCGCGTGAGCTCGATGATGCCGAGCAGAAGCGCTACTGCGCTCTCCTCGAAGAGGCGCTCACCGGCGGGGCTCCCGACTTCCCGAGCTTTGCCGAGCTGCGTGAGCAGCAGAACGTGCGCCCGTTTCACTCCAACGACTCAGAAGAAACACGATCATGACTACACTCATCAACGGAAAGGAAGTCTCGCAGCGCATCCGCGCGGGGCTCAAGACTGAAGTAGCAGAGCTCACCGCTCAGGGCCGCACCCCCGGCCTCGCCGTTGTCCTCGTCGGCGAAGATCCGGCCTCTCAGGTCTACGTGGGCTCCAAGGTGAAGGCCTGCGCTGAACTGGGCATCTACTCCCAGAAATGGACGCTGCCCACCGAGACGACGCAGGAGGAGCTCGTCGCCCTGATTCGCCGCCTCAACGAGGATGACCGCATCCACGGCATCCTCGTGCAGAGCCCACCCCCGAAACACATCGATGAGGAGGCTGTCGTGCTGACCATCGATCCGCGCAAGGACGTCGACGGCTTCCATCCCGTCAATGTGGCCAAGCTGGTGCTTGAGGAAGACGAGGGCTTCGTCCCCTGCACACCGTTGGGCTGCATGGAGCTGCTCAAGGCCTACGGTATCGAGACGGCCGGCAAGCACGCCGTCGTCATCGGTCGCAGCATGATTGTCGGCAAGCCCATGGCCAACCTGCTCGTCAGCAAGAAGGCAAACGCTACGGTGACGATTGCTCACTCGCGCACCTCCAACCTCGCCGAGATCTGCCGCTCCGCTGACATCATCGTCGCAGCCGTGGGTCGCCCGAAGATGGTGACGGCTGATTTCATCAAGCCCGGTGCCGTCGTTCTCGACGTGGGCATCAACCGCGTTCCCGATGCCTCGACGCCGAAGGGCTACCGCATTGTGGGCGATGTTGACTTTGAAAACGTGCGTGATCTCTGCTCGGCGATCACGCCCGTTCCCGGCGGCGTCGGCCCCATGACGATTGCCATGCTGATGGCCAACACCGTCAAGGCTTGCCGCCAGCTCACGCGCTGAGGCCGCGGCTCTCATTGATTCCCCGGCGGCCGCGCGATGGTGCCCGCCGACGGGGAATCAAGCGCCACCCGCGCAGATGTCTGCTGCCCACGCCTACTCCAGAGCAGCGCAACGCTCGCGCGCAATATCTTGTGCGCTACACAGCAGAGTGGAGCCCTCGGCTTGCGGGGTGAGACAGCTTCACGTCGCTTGGGGGGCCGATGATTCCCGAAGGTGCTCGGATGCATGTGTGAGGTGCAGCTTTGTTCCTTGTTGCTCGACCACATGGCCGATCCGATACGCTTCATCTGTTTGCCGAAGTTGCGCATGGAGCGGTGCAGGGCAGAGTTTAGCCTTGAATTGCCGCCGTTTTCTGCCATAATCTCTGCGCCACATGTTGAATCAGGAAGTCATCACCGAGGCTGAAGTTGCAGCCATTCAGATTCCGGCGGGCAATGCCGTGATCCTGCCGGAGGGTTCCCGCATTTACATCACGCAGATGCTCGGTAACACGATCACCGCGGCGTCGGATCTCGGGCTCGTGCGCATTACGCGTGAAGAGGCCGCGCGGGCCGGCATCATCCCGCCCACCGAAGGGAAGGAGAGCTCCGATGAGAATTTAACGCTCGAGGAACGCGTCTGGAAGGTGCTGGGCAACATTTACGACCCTGAGATTCCCGTTGATATCGTCAACCTCGGCCTCGTCTACGGTGTCGAGGTTATTCCCCAGCAGGAGGGCGGCAGTCACGTGAACGTGCAGATGACCCTCACGGCTCCCGGCTGCGGCATGGGGCCTCACCTGATGGCCGAGGCCGAGATGAACATTGCTGCTCTGGAGGGCGTGAAGTCCGTGGATGTTGAATTCGTCTGGGATCCCCCGTGGAATCAGGACATGATGAGCGAGGAGGCCCGCATGGAGCTCGGCCTCATCTGAGAGCGCACCACGCTGCCCCGCATCAGCCCGTGTGTGGTGCTTTCCAGAGCCCTTTCCCCCTTTCTCATACCGCCCCCAACTGACAACCACGAGCGCTACCCCGGATTGCAAGCACGATGAGCAAAGTTAACATAGAGCTGACAGAAGAGGAGATGCGGAACTTGGCCGAGATGAGCGCCGCGGTGCTCGCCCTGCTCGGTCAGGTGATGCAGGATATGCCCTCAGCCAAGACGAACGCATGGCAGCGTCTTTGCGTCGACTTGCTCAAGGCCGCTCGCGGGGTGCCTTCCATTGCTCCGGACATGGAGATGAACCCGGACTGCGGCTACTGGTATTTTCGCCGCAACTACGTCGATGAGGCCTATTTCTCGGATCTCCTCGATGAATACCGCGATTCTGTGTTCTGGGAGGAGCTCGTGCTGCGCGCGGCCCAGCAGAGCCTCGAAGAGACCATGGGTCGTTCAGCGGTCGAGGCCATGAGCGAGGAGGAGCGGCGACAGCGCAGCTCCTCCATGGAGAAGGCGCTCTGGAATGAAGTCACGCGTCACGGCATCGAGCGCATGATCTTTTTGCTGCCGAGCAACGAAGCGTGACGCCTCGCTCGCCGAAAAGCGGCGCGCGTTAATCGAGTCCGGCGCGCAAACCGGCGCGCCAGCCACCGTGCCCTTTCTGCGGTGTGGTTCTGTGTCTTGCTGATGTCGGCTTGCAGAGCAGAACCTTGCGCCGGATGTCCGAGTGCTCTCGCTAGGCACGCTCAGCGCCCGAGCAGATCCTCAGCCGAGATGTCGTCCGTGCAGTGTTCCCTGCGGTCACAGTTTTCGCGCCCGCAGGGGTGGCAGGGCTTGTGGCGGAAAATCGGGCGCAGGGAGGCGTCGGGCCGATACACGCGGGACCCCAGTCGGCTGGCCATGATCACGCGCCCCTTCACCCCCATGAGCGCCGCTACCTGGGCGATGGCGCCGTCGACGGCATAGAGGTGATCAGCGGGGGAGAGCGCCTTCGTCAACTCGCTGAAGGGGCAGATGCGGCAGCTGATACCCAGCCGTGAGGCCATGGCTCGGGCTTCCGTTTCGTCACGCTCCAGAGCCAGAAGCGTAACGGACGCATCGAGGCGCTCAACGAGCTCCTCCCAGCGCGCCTCCGGCCAGCGATCGGCCTCTCCGAGGCCCGAGAAGGGCGCAATGTAGCAGCGAGGGCCGCGCGCTTCTGCCGCCGTGGCGATGGGAGCAAGAGCCCGTGCGCGATTCACCTTCAAATCGTGCTGCTTCTCCAGCAGGCGCAGGTAATCCTCTTCCATACAGGGCAGAGGACCCCAGGGCAGACGTGGAAAGCGCGTGCGGAACTTCGCGGAGAGGGGATTGTCACGGAATCCGCTGATGTAGAGGGGGAAGTGGCGTTTCAGACTCTTGAAGATCGAGACGCTCCCGCTGAACATGAAGAGATAATCGTAGGGGCCGTCACGATAGAGATCGTCCGCTTCAAGCTGAGCACCGGCGGACTCCGCGCCATCGCCGGTGACGATGCGATCCACGCAGTCGCGCTGCTGTTCCCAGAAGCCTTTCTGCTCTTCCGTGCTGATGAGAATCACCTGCGCATCGCCGCGCGAGTGCTTGAGCTCCCGCAGCATCGGCAGCACCGCCAGCGCCTCCTCAGCTTGCTCGGGAAGACAGACAATGATGCGGAAGGGCAGGCGGTAGTTCTCCTGAGCGAGGCGGAGAGCCTCCTCCGACTGGGCCGGAGCAAAACACCGCGTGGCCTTCCAACGATGGTGCATCCAGAAACCGTCCAGAATATTCTCTCTTTGGCAGAGCTCCAAGGCCCGGTTGATTTCAAGCGTGATGGCGGCCTCATCATCGCAGCCTTCGGGCAACTTGATTTCGCGATCCAGCACGGCCTGCCACTTACCGAGGGCGATGTTGCGGGAAAAGACGGAGATCAGCTTGCCCTTGCCTCGGCAGCGCCTGTAGAGCAGGGCGGGCAGGGGAGTCACTCCCGTGACCTTGCCGAAGTAGGGCAGAAAGAGGCCCTCTTGAGTGAATTGGTCGCTGAGCACCCCGAGCAAGCCTCCATTGCGCGCCAGCTTGAGCACGGCGCGCAGGCCGTCCTCCTTGCTGAACATCTCGCAGCCATAGCCCGTGCGCGCGTCGTACACCATCTTCTCGAGCAGAGGATTGCTCAGGCGGCGGTACATCGAGCCGAAGTGCTCCACCCGCTTGAAGCGGGGGCGGATGCGTGCGAGAATCTCCCAGTTACCGGCATGGGGAATGCAGGAGATAACGGTGTGCCCGTTCATCCCGGACTGCTCAAAAAACTCAGCTCCCTCTATGCTGATGGACTCCGCAAACTCGCGCTCATTCATCAGCCCCGTCTTGACGGAACAGGCCAAATTCATCGTGGTGCGCACGATGTTGGCCCGAACCATGCGGCTCAGCTCCGCCCCCCGCAGCATCGGGTCGCAGACGATGCGTAGGTTTCGCGCCACGATGCGTCTGCGCGATGGCGCCGCGAGCCAGACGACGTAGCCGATGCCACGGCCGAAGCGGGCAATGGAGCGAACGTGTACGCGCTTCATGACCGCGCAGAGCGCGCGGCAGAGCCACGCGCTGAGGCGGTCCGAGAAGCGGAGTTTAGAGGGAGCGGGAGAGGCGGCGCTCATGCCATCAGTTGAAGGTGTAGGTGCGACTGATGTAGAAAGCCTTGCGCGTGTACGGGTCCCAGACCTTCGAGCCCGGCTCAACTCCGGTGTAGTCCAGCGGGTAGTTCGGGTAATACGGCGAGATCACAATGTTGCTGTAGCCCGTCGAGATGCCGTAGGGCAGGCCGTCCGCCGCGCGCCCGGTCGACTCCTGACGCAGGGCGTTGGAGGGCGGCAAATCGCTGGTGTCAATCTTGCGCCACTGGGCGCCGGGGGCAGGCTTACCGTTGACATCGCGGATGACGCTGGGCGGCTGTTGACCCGGATACTCGTCGCGCACGAAGGTATCGACGACGGCTTGGATGAAGCAGGAGCTGAGCAGCAGGGGACTCAGCACGAGAATCGCAGCGTGGAGCAGGCTCTTTTTCATGGTGTATTGTTGTCGGGGGTTAAGGGAACAAGCGTTACTCTGCCCGGGGTGAACACCGGCAGATAATTATTCTCCTGAATCATACCGATAATATCGGGATAACAGGCTAAGAGAGAATCGAGGGCATAGCGGAGCATCTGCACGCAGCGCTCGGGTACATCGGCCGCCCCGATTTGCCCGCCGCGCGGTACCTTGTTCGTCAGAGGCACCTTGCCGTTGAAATGCGTCTTGAGCACCGGGAGCCCGTGTTCCGTCTCGCGGGTAAAATGCAGATCGAGGCTTGAGGTCTGATGCAGATTGGCGCTCAGCGAGCGGTCGACAATGATTTCGGCGTAACCGTCGTGAAAGACGAACGCCACACCCTCGGCATGAGCCAGCAGAGAGAAAATGCCGGTCTGGCGCACACGGCAGGTCTGCGAGAGATAGCGATTGACCTCCTCCTCGGTGAAGGACACCTCCGTGCCCTCGGCTCGGCGGAGCTTTTCGCGCAGATCGGCCGTCGGCGTCTGATCGCGATAGCCGGGAATGGTGCTCATGTCCCGCGGAATCCAGAGCTGGAGCAGGATGTAGTACAGCAGCGCCGTGAAGCCCAGAAAGAGCAGTAGTGCGACGGTGGACAGCACGTTGAAGCGAAACCAGAGCCCGGAGAGCAACCCGCGGCGCGGGCGTATGCGCGCCACGGCCTCCTCGTCCTCGTCATCGGGATGAGGGAACATGGACTCCCGCAGCACCTCTTCGTCTCCATCGCTCACCCGGCGACGGGAAAACAGGCGCTGCCGGAGGGAGCGGAAAAACCCCGGCTGATTGCGTTTTCTGTTTTCCGAGTGAGGCATAGGTGCTGTGCTGCGCTGACCATTATAGAGCATTTCTGACTCGATGGAAGGAAAAAGTGCGCCCTCCTCTGGGCTCCGTCGCGCAATTGGCCTCATCAAGGACGAGCGGGCAATCATTCCTCCCCTTCTCCAAAAGGCATCCGAGATGACGAAGTTCACTCGCCGCCCCCCCCTGCCTGTTGTCTTTTCCGCCAGCCGTTTCGAGTTCTCCACAGAGAGATGCGGGAGTCCGGCATGCCGTGCGTACACCACTGCTCGCTTGGGCGTAGCCGCACAACCCCGAAGCGGATTGTTTTTTGCTCGACTTAACGAAAAAAACGTGTAGGATTTCATCCGGAGAAACGCGTTCGGCCTCGTTGCACTTGAACGCAGGCGGCTTACTTCAACTCTCAGCTATCATTTAACCCTCAACCATTGTAACACCCCCTAACGCTCCCCATGAACTCAGCTCACACCCTCTCGACTTTCTCGTTCGGACTCCTGACAACCGCCGCTATGCTCGCACCCTGCGTTATCGCCGGGGGAGGCTCTGAGCCGGTACTTGCGTCGACGGCTGCTTTGCGAGCGGCCTCTCCGTCCTCGTCCTCTTCCGTCCGGCATGCTGAGGATGAGGAGCCGGAAATGCAGACGGTTGAGCACCTCTACCCCGTCATGTGGCACGATGGCGCCGGAGGGGCCGGGCCACGGGCCTGGGTGTGGTGCGGAGATGCGCTGCGCTGCGTGAGTATCGCGTTCGCGGATCCTCGCGATGAGATGAACTATCGCGAGCTCAGTTTCAGAGTGAAGTGGCAGGCCCAGGACCCCGACTTTGCTGATCAATACTTCGCACCACCTGCCGTCTGCTTCAGCGGGCATTTCGAGCCGGGAACCGATGCATGGAATCGCCCGCGGCTTCGCGTGAGCAACTGGTTTGTCATGCCTCCCTTTTACCGGCTGAATGCTGAAGTGGAGGGGGTGCTCGACTACGCCGTGACGGAGAAGCGCCGGCAGCTGGACGCATCGGATTTCGACGGCTCGCCGTCCGAGCGCGCGCTGCACGGCGTCCCACTGCAGAAATACGTCAAGAGCAGCGGGAGTCCCGATGCCTTCAGCTATCCTGTAATGGACATCGACTCTCAGGCTCACACGGTGACGCTTTTAACGCACCGCAGCAGGGAAGAGGCCGGAGGCGAAGAGCTCAGCCCCGTTTGCTTCACGGCGAAGCTTAGCTTTGCCGATGAGGAGCAGCAACGCCACTTTTTCTCGGAGGCGAACGTCGAGCGCGTGAAGCGGGCGAGAGCTGAGGGCAACGGGATCGCCCTGATGCTCACGGGGATCCTCGAGCCGGGCGGGGAAACCATGCGAGGCCTCAGCTTTGCCGCGGGCGATGCCCTGGCGGCAGTGCCCGCGGCTCCGCAGCCTGCGCTTTCCGAGCGTCTGCTGGAGGCGGCACGAACGGGCGATGCCGAGGCCGCGCGGCGCCTGCTGGCGGCCGGTGCTGATGTGCAGGCACGGGATCGCCTGCTGCGCGAGACGCCGCTGCACCGCGCGGCTGCCGGCGGGCATGCGGGCCTCGTGCACCTGCTGCTGGATGCCGGAGCCGACGCCTCTGCCAAGGACGCTCTGGGCGCCACGCCGATGCACTGGGTGGCGGCGCGCGGCTGCGTGTGCGTGATTGAACCCGACGGCGCCGAAGCACGAGCCGCAGCCGAGCAGGGGGCAAGCCCGAGCAACCCCTCCGCCGTGGCGCAGTCCGTCGAGGTTGTGCGCCTGCTGGCAGCAGCGGGGGCGGACGTGAACGCTGCGGATCGCTCGGGAAGGACGCCGCTGTACGGTGCGGCTTCTGTGGGTTACGCCGACGTGCTGCGCGCGCTCATCGCGCAAGGGGCCGATGTCAACGCCAGAACGAAGACACGGCCCACGTCACTGTCGTCCGGCCCCTCGACCGCGCTGAAATCCGCCGAGCTCTTCGGCCGTGCGGACTGCGAGCAGATTCTCCGCGCCGCCGGTGCCACAGACTCGAATGCAAAGACGAGCTCCTCGAAGAAACCCTGAGCGGCGCCGGGTCAGAGAGCTCTCCTTGTGAGCATGAGCCTCCGCGTGAGCACGTGACCCGCCAACGCGAGCCTCTCCGGGCGTGCCTCCGCGCAAATGCCCCTCCGGCCCGTCACTTCGTTTACGGACGTTCCGCTTGCAGCGCCGTGGGATCTTGCACAAGGCCCATAAAGTACGGAGCGGCCGAGCTGTGCAAATCCGTGATCACCCAGAGGAAGGGGCGGTCAAAGCGGAGCTCGCGTTTCGGCTCCTCCGGCATGCTTTCCACGATCAACCCTGCGCTGGCTGCAGCGGCCTCCGTGCCCTCTTCGTCGACGCGGATATAGCAGCGCTGCACGATGTCCGCCAGTTCCAGGGGCTCATCGCTGAAGCCTGTCCAATTGGCCCGGCTCGCGAAGATGTCCGACAGGCCGGCTCTCTCCAGCGCCGGGCGCAGGCTGAAGGCCGGCGTGCGAAGCTCGAAGTCCGGGAGGCTCACCCGGGTGAATTCAGGTCGGGCGGCAGCCAGCGCGTCGCGGATGCTCTCCCACTTCTGCGGCGTCAGTCGCGCCGCAAAGTCGCGGGCAGAGCCTCGGGGCAGGATGGCCACCATGCAAGTCGGCTCCCCATCGCGCTGCGCGGCGTAGGGCAGGGCCACGGCCTGCCAGTCGCTGCCCTCGGCCACGGACAGGGCGGCATCCGCTTGCATCATGGAGGCCGTCACCTTGCTGCCGTCTGCTCGGGTAAAGGGGTGAGGCTGCGTCTGCCCCTCAGGGAAGGGATGCAGCCAGCGCTCCTTCAGGTAGAGAGCGTTGGCTGCCACCATGCGCGTGGAGCTCGGCAAAGAGCCCTCCGAGATCAGGCCGGGAATGGTGCCCTTGGTGTGCTCGTTGCACCAGTCGTTGATATCGGCTGCGGCTTCAGCGGGAGCCGAGGCAAAAGGCACGCGCAGCACCTGCGGAAAGTCGCGCTTCAACTTGACGTCTTCAGCGACGAAGAGGGCATTGGCTGAGAGCGGTTTGATGGCGTGCCGCACGTGCAGCGAGCCCATGGGGTGCTCGCGGAGCAGCGCCAGCGTCTCGCCGGCAGCTCCCTGCTCCAGCAGGTGCAGCACCTCGGCCAGCGAACTCGGCGAGAAGGCCATGTTGCCCGTCTGCTGATCCGCCAGTTCGCTGAAGAGGGAGACGGACAGGGAATCGTTGCGGACAATGACTGGGAGCTCCGGCTCGGTGCACGCGGCATAGACGTTGGCTGAAAGCAGGGCGAGGAGGATGAGGCTGAAGCGAATGTTCATGGTGGGTGGTTGAGTTGAATCGGGGATGAAGGGGGGGCGGAAAAGCTGTATCAGGTTGGAAACGGAGTGGAAAGCGGAACGAGAGACGTGAGGCGCGGAATCTCATCTCTTTCGCTTGCCGAGGCGCCTCAGCGCTTGCGTCACGGCCATGCCGGCACGTCCGAGAAAACCCGCCTCCTTGAGCATGAGCCACTCGGTGTCGCGACGGAAGGGGGCACGGCAGCGCGGTTCATCGATGTGCTCGATGATGTGGCGCAGGAAGTCGCGCACGCGCTCGCGCCAGTTGAGCTTGTAGCCGTCAAGCAGGGGCTTTTCAGCCAGAATGGCGCGGTAGGCCTCATCGTTTTCATCCAAGTAGCGGATGTAGTCAATGAGGGAAGCTGTGTCGGCAAAGTCGTCGACGTTGATGACGGACTTCGGGTTGATGCATTCGGGGAGACTGCCCTTATAGATGGGGACGGAGCCAGCCATCAGAGGCTCGATGAGCTTCTCGGTGCAGTAACCTTCACCGTAAGTGTTTTCCCAGGCGATGGTGAACTTGTAGGAGCGGATGAAGGCCATTTTGCTCGCGGATCGCGAGTCGGTGTAGCGACCATCCAACTCCGGGGCTTCCATGTTGTGAAGGACGCGTCCCGGGCAGTCCACCTGTTTGTAATTCATGAGCTCGCGGCAGAAGTTGAGGCGCTCTTGGGTGCCGATGTAGCGAGACTTGTTGTTCGAGTAGATGAAGTTGCAGAAGCGGGTCTTGGGCTCGGCGAGAAAGGAAGATCGTTCGTTGATCCCCTCCAGATTGAAACCATACTCCCAAGGGGCGACGCGCAGGTAGCGATCCCCGAAAGTCATGGGCTGACACGCAATGGCGTAGTCGCACTCATTAAAGTTCGGGTGCACATTTTCAAGGCAGATGAAAAGGCGCCTCGCTGTTTCGGGGAGGCGGCGGAAGTTGCGGGAAAAGCAGGAGTAGATAATGAGCTGCGGGTTACGCTCGTCGATCACGGGCTTGCAAACCTGATCGAGGTCCGGCAAAAAGCTGTGAGGATCGCGCGCGTCGGAAGGAACATCTGCAGTGCAGAGGCGAATGGTGGGGAGATCTTGGCTCATCGGAGGATTCCGAGCGCGTGGCTTCGGGAATGTGGATAGGTTGAAGAAAGAGAAAGTGATGGCGTGATACGCCATGATGTTACCTTCTTCGAGTTCCGAAGGCAAGCATCATTTTCTGTTACGTCACCTTGCCGAATGCACTTCAGGCTATCGGAGGAACGCGAGAGGGCGCACTCGACCCGAGCGTTCCCGCGATATGGGTGTGGACTTGGGTGTGGACTTGGGTGCGACATGGCGTGCAAGGTTGGGCCTGCGTGCATATGGCTCTTGATGGCGTGTCGGATGAGGCCCGACCAGATCTAAGCCCGGACGAACGGTTGGAGAAAAAACGTCAGGCAGTCGCCTTGCGTGCTTGCGTTTCGTAGCGGAATGTGCTTTAATGTGCCAAGAGGCAGCTGCCGTGCGGGCGCCCGACGGCTGTCCGAACCCAGAATCACTCTTATGGATACCAACGAAAAAACGATCGAGAATGAGGTCCCTGCTGTTGAGCCCGTTACCGGAGCCGACTCGAGCAATCGCCTTGCGGCTGCCCGTCGCTTCGCCATGGAGCAGTATCAGCGCATTCGCCGCGCGGCAGGCTCAAGGCTGGACGACGTGTGCGAATACACGAAGAACGCCCGTCGCCAGATTAACGATGGCTGGTCGGTGACCTGCTCGAAGGCTCGCGATCTGCATGAGGCCGGTGAGCACTACGTGCGCAAAAACCCGACGTCCTCCGTGCTTGGGGCTCTGGGTGTCGGCCTGATCCTCGGGCTCCTGCTCGGCCGCGGCAGCCGCTGAGTGGTTTCAGATAGCACATCCAACGCGCGTTGCACACATGGGAATCCTGTCTAAACTATGCACGGGGGGGGCGTTGGCGCTGTGGCGCCAGCGCCGTGATGCCCTGGGCCATGATGTTGGCGAAGTTGTTGACCAGCTCCGCATTCATGCGGGGGCTCTGTTTGGTCTCTTATCGCTTGAGCTTAGCGAGTACCTCTGTGTGCAGCGACGTCGCATCGTGCTTTTTGCGCTGGCCATTTGCTGCGCCGTTCCCGCTTATGCCCTCTGCTGGGTGTTGCTCTGCTGCTGGCTGGCCTCGCTCTGGGGATATCTGCCGGCGCTGTTGCTGCCTCTGGCCTTCCACCTCCTTCTTTCTCTGGTCTTTCTCACCATGGCTCTGCGGCTGAAATCCGCACCTTTGGCACCGGAAACCCGCCGCGAACTTCAAAATGACTGGAAATGTCTGAAACTTCTCATCAAGGAAAAGACGAACTGCTGATGCGCCTTGCCTCGTCGCGCTTGGCGGCCCTTGAGGCTGCGAGCTCCGCACAGACACAGTTACGCAACGTGGCCGACTCCATCAAGTCCCCGCTGAAGACGGCCGCTGCGGCGACCGCCTGTGCCGGCGGTCTTCTGGCTGTCGCGAAAGGATACAGTGAGGTGAAGAAGTTTCCCTTGGCGCTACTCTCACCCGGTTCGTCTTTGGGCAAGATTCTGCTCACTCAGCTCGCGCTGATGATGTTGCCGAAGATGTCCGAATATATGTTGAGCCGGAAGTCTCAGGGCGTTTTTTCCGCAATCACGCATCCACGCCGCACGATCGGTAACCGATTTTACCGCTGGTTGGGTCTCGAGCGCTGAGCAACGCAGACTCTCCGCCTAGCTGTTTGTTTATTGAAAATGAAAAAAGTCTTTGTCTCCGGAGCCTTCAACCTTTTGCACGCCGGACACATCTGTTTCTTTGAGGATGCCCGGGCACTGGGCGACTACCTCATCGTCTCCTTTCCCCCCGCCGATTTGCTCTGGAAGCTCTTCGGCAGAAAGTCCGCCTTGGCTGATGCTGACAAAATGGCTGTGCTGAGTGCTCTCAACATGGTCGACGAAGTCGTGCTCTCCACGGACGATAACGAGGCTCTCAGCTTCGAATCGGCCTTTCGAGCCTCGGGGGCTCAGGTGCTCGCCGTTACGACGGACGATCTCTACACCGACGCCAAGCGGGCCCTCTGCGGTGACTGCGGCGCCGAATTCGTCGTGCTGGAAAAGCGCTTGCCGGCGGGGAAGCCCACCACCAGCAGCGAGGTGCTCGATCGCATCAAGGCGCCCACGCACGCGCCGCTCCGAGTGGATTTCGCCGGTGGCTGGCTCGACGTGCCCGCCTACGCCATACCCGGGGAGTACATCGTCAACTGCGCCATTTCGCCCACTGTCTCCCTCAAGGAGTGGCTCTACCGCCAAGGGGCCGGTCTGGGCGGCAGCGGTGGTTGGAGCGTGCTCAACGGATGGGATCCCGTGCGATCGGAGCTCGGGCTCGGCGTTGGCTGGCAGGACCCGGCCGTGATTGCGGAGACGGGGGCCTGTGTCTGGAAGTCGGGAGATTATCCGGTGCTGGAGTTCAAGAACACCGGTGATTTCCTCCGCGGCCGCATGGCTGTCTACGATACGCGCGTGCATCACAACACGCCGGGACTCGCTTCGCTGAATCGCAACTTCATGCGCATTGCCCGCGCCGGTCGCGTCGCCCGCATGGGGGTTATGCAGCAGGACATCACCACACTGGCCGTTGCCGTGCAGATGAGCTATCATCTGCAGCTGGACGAAGGAATGGCTCCCCTGCCCGAGATCGGCGACAGCCTCGCGATGAAATACTGCGGCGGCGGCCATGGTGGCTATGCCCTCTATCTCTTTGAGACGCCGGAGGCTCGCGAAGCCGCCCTCGAGAGCTGTCATGACCTCTACCCCATCGAGCCGTACTGTCGGACCTTCGGAAAAGACGAGCCCGTGCCGTGGGAACCCAAATATCTCAACAGGCTCCGCGAGCGGGGCGTGATCAAGTAATTCCTTTATGCCAAAAGTATTTGTTTCTGGCTGTTTCGACGTGCTGCACAGCGGGCACATCGCCTTTCTGGAAGAGGCCGCTTCCTACGGAGACGTCTACGTCTCGATCGGCTCGGACGCCACCGTGATGGCGCTCAAGAATCGCCCCACGCTCTACAGTGAGCAGGAGCGCAAATATATTCTCGAAGCCATTCGCTACGTCACCAAGGTTTACATCGGCCCTGATACCGGAAAGATCCTCGATTTCGCCCCGCTGCTTGACGAAGTGAAGCCGGACATCTTTTTCGTCAATGCCGACGGGACCAGCGACGAGAAAAGAGCCTTTGTCGAGTCCAAAGGCATTCGCTACGTCGTCAGCACGCGCACTCCGCACGGCTCCCTGCCGGTCCGATCCACCACATCGATCAGGAAGCAGATCAACAAGTAATTCATGGACAACAGCTACCAATATCAGGCCGGGGACTTCTCTCAGCGCCCATGGGGATCATGGCGCGTCCTCGAAGTCTTTCCCCACTCCGTGCTCAAGCGCATCGAAGTTTTGCCGGGGAAGCGCCTCTCTCTGCAGCGCCATCGGCACCGTGCCGAGCACTGGGTCGTCGCCGACGGGGAAGTCTCCGTGCTCGTCGGACAGCAAAATCTGCGCCTGAGCATCGGTCAGAGTGTCGACATCCCGGTCGGAACGATTCACCGCATTGCCAATGAGGGCGCCGCGACGGCTGTCGTGATGGAGTTGCAGCACGGTTCCTTGCTCAGCGAAGATGATATTGAGCGCGTGGACGATGACTACGGTCGTCTCAACGGTAGCCACAAATAACCCCTATCCGCCGCAATACTCCCTTCATCCTCCCTTTTCCTCCTGCGACGATGCCCCGCATTGATGACCAGACCGACGAGAGAAGCCTTCCGGCTACCTGCTGGGGGGAACTTGACGCCGTACTCGTCATCAATCTCGATGCTCGAACGGATCGCTGGGACGCCATCCAAATGCAACTCGGGCCAATGTTTCCCCCGGAGAAGCTGCACCGCATAGCGGCCGTGCGGGGGACGGAGCTCTCGGGCTACGGGGCTCCCCCGTGGTTCGGGGAGAGCACGGGAGCTCGCGCCAGCTCCTGGGCGGGTGTTGCCGGCTGCGCGCTGTCGCACCGCCGTGCCATGGAGGCCGTTTTGCGGAACAGATGGAAGCGCGCCCTCATCTGCGAGGACGATATCGAGCTGAGCTCAGCAGACATCCTCCCCGATCTTCCGGAGATGCTCTGCAGCACGCCCAATGACGCCTATCTTTACCTCGGCTATCATGGGGAGTCCCCCCGCGGTCGAATGCTGAAACGCACGACGCATGGCGAGCTCTGGGAAGTTGAAGGGGTGTTGGCCTGTCACTCCTACATCGTGAGTGACGACGTCTGCCGCCGATTGCTGCCTCATCTGCCCGATGAGAGCAATGTCTGGTCATGGATTGCTCGCTACCGGGCCATCGACAACTTCTGTCGTGACTGGATGCACCGCCTCGCCGGCGTCGCCTCCTGCGTAGTTTGGCCCGTCCTCTTTCGCCAGCAAGACATGGGTTCCGACATCGACACTTCGCACCGCTCCGTTCCGGAGGATCGACGCACCGGGCATCCCTCTCCATTGCAAGGACTCAGCGGCATTTTTTATCGACTGATGAGCCCTTGCCGCCGCCTCAAGCTCCGCCTCAATGCGTGGAGGACTCACCGTCGAGCCCGCTTGCACGGCCTACCCGGATACCGCTGCAAAAAAAGTGGCAAAAAGTGACTCTTTTTGGCACGAAATGCTGATTAAGCTTGAATTCTCGCGGAAAAGATAGGATAGTAGGGGCTCACCAAGCAACTTATGTCTGAAAGTAAAGAACGAAAGACTCTGGAAGAACGCAATCAGGCCAGTGACTTGGAGCGCCTCAGGCACTCCTGCGCCCACGTGTGCGCCACGGCCATCTGCAGACTCTGGCCGGAGGCTCAGCTGGCGGCAGGGCCCGCCGTGGAAAACGGGTTCTACTACGATATCGAGCTCGACCATAACATCTCATCCGATGAGTTTGCTCTCATTGAAGAAGAGATGAAGAAGGTCGTCAAGGAAAACCAGCCCTTCGTTCGAACGACCGTCACCCGCGCAGAAGCCATGGACATGGCGCAGCGCGGTGAACTCGGCTCCGTCGGCCCGCGCAGCGTCCCCTCGAAATACAAGGTCGACCTGCTCAACCGCATCCCGGAGGATGAAGAGATCTCCATCTACCGCAACGGCGACTTCACAGACCTCTGCGCCGGCCCCCACGTCGCGCGTACCGGCAACTGCAAGGCTTTCAAGATCATGAGCGTCGCCTCGGCCTACTATCAGGGCGACGCCAGCGGCCCGCGTCTTCAGCGCGTCTACGGCACCTGCTTCCCGAACCGCACGCAGCTTGACGAGCACCTCGCTCGCCTCGAGGAAGCGCGCAAGCGCGACCACCGCAAGCTCGGTCGAGAGATGGGCCTCTTCACCATCGACGAGATGGTTGGGCAGGGCCTCATCCTCTGGAAGCCCAAGGGCGCTATCATCCGCCGCGAGCTTCAGGACTTCATCACCGAAGAGCTCGACCGCATCGGCTATTCGCAGGTCTACACGCCCAACATCGGCAAGCTCGATCTCTACATGACCAGCGGCCACTGGGATCACTACAAGGAGAGCCAGTTCCCGCCGATTCCCGATCCGGACGACTTCCGCAAGCTGCGCGACGAGAATGCCAGTTGCGCGGATCTTTTCAACGCGCTGGACTCCAAGACCATCAGCGGCTTCATGCTCAAGCCCATGAACTGCCCGCACCACATCCGCATCTACGCCAGCGACCCGCACTCCTACCGCGATCTGCCCGTGCGTCTGGCCGAGTTCGGCACCGTCTACCGCTGGGAGCAGAGCGGCGAGCTGGGCGGCATGACGCGTGTGCGCGGCTTCACGCAGGATGATGCTCACATCTTCTGCCGCCCCGATCAGATCAAGCAAGAGGTGCAGCAGTGCATCGGCATCGTCAAGCACATCCTCGGCACGCTCCAGATGAACGACTACCGCGTGCGCCTCTCGCTGCGCGACAAGGAGTTCAAGGATCCGAAGTACGTCGGCAGCCTCGAGAACTGGCAGCTCTCCGAGCAGGCTCTCCGCGAGGTGCTCCAGGAGAACGGTTTTGAGTTCACCGAGGCCGAGAATGAGGCTGCCTTCTACGGCCCCAAGATTGACTTCATCGTGCGCGACGTCATCGGCCGCGACTGGCAGCTGGGCACCGTGCAGGTGGACTACAACCTGCCCGAGCGCTTCGAGCTCACCTACACCGGCGCCGACAACAAGCCGCATCGTCCCGTCATGATTCACCGCGCGCCCTTCGGCTCCATGGAGCGCTTCACCGGCTTGCTCATCGAGCACTTCGCCGGCAAGTTCCCGACTTGGCTTGCCCCCGAGCAGGTGCGCGTGCTGCCCATTTCGGATAAGGTGGCGGACTTCGCCCGCGAGGTCTATGACAAGTTGGCCAATCGCGGCGTGCGTGTCAAGCTCGATGCCGATCCCGACAAGATCGGGGCCAAGATCCGCAACGCCCGTCTCGACCGCGTTCCCTACATGCTCGTCGTCGGCCACCGCGAGGCAGAGCAAGGCCTTGTCTCCGTGCGCCACCGCGACCTCGACGTCATCGGTACCATGAGCGTCGACGACTTTGTCAGCAACATCGTGCAGGAAATTGAAAAACGACTCATTGCTCCGGCCATGGCTCCGCAGCAGCCCGAGTCAGCCTCGCAAAACTGACGTGCACTCCTCTCACCCCGGCAGCGCGCGACAGCGCAGCCGCCGGGGAGCAAGACAGACCCAACAACACAACACACGTGCCTACCCCGCAGAAAAACAACAATAACCACGGTCGGAACCGCCGCGATCACAACGGCAAGACCCCGTCCATCCGCGTCAACGACCGCATCCGCGCACCCCGCGTGCGCGTCGTCACCGCCAATGGAGACCAGCTGGGCGTGATGCCCACGCGTGACGCTCTCTCCAAAGCCAAGGAAATCGGCTTGGATCTTGTCGAGATTGCGCCCAACGCCGATCCGCCCGTCTGCCGCCTTATTGACTACGGCAAGTTCAAGTACCAGCAGGCAAAGCTCCAGAAGAGCAATAAAGCCAAGGCCACGCGCATGAAGGAGATCAAGCTGCGCGTCGGCACGGATGTCAACGACTACAACGTCAAGATGGGGCGCACGGAGCAGTTCCTCGACCACGGGCACAAGGTGCGCTTCCAGCTGCGCTTCCGCAACCGTGAAAACGCCCATAAAGAGCTCGGGCTCGAAGTCATGGCCAAAGTCGTCGAAGACATGAAGACCATGGGCAAGGTTGACCAGCCTGCCAAGCTGGCAGGCAACACCGTCACCATGGTGCTCACGCCGCTTCCGGCCGCTCAGCGCGTCAAGAAATTCAAGAAATACGAGGACGAGAACTTCGATACCGAGTCCGAGGAGTTTGACGCTCAGGATGACATCCTCGAAGGCGACGAAGAGTAAAGAGGGGGCGGAGAAAATCTGCTCCGGCTGCTTTCAGGGAGAGCTCTCCTGCGCGTATGCCGTCTCGGCTGTCTACGCCGGTGCTGATGCACCGGCGTTTTTTTTGCTTCACCGCAGGGTAGTGTGCGTCACATTGCATCATCCAACAAGTTTCGCGGGAGATCGGTTTTTCGTAAGCTCTCAACGAACTCACCTCGCAGGTGACCGCGTGGCACTCGTTGTCTGAG
>DGYMR06203__coassemble_743_pt1 | contig 33450 bp, 28 predicted proteins | sample DGYMR06203__metabat2_low_PE_047 | metagenome-assembled genome bin DGYMR06203 | reverse complement strand
TAAGTCTGCATGAAAAGTTATTTCCTCTTTGTCGCATTTGGTCTTGCAATTCAGCTGCCGGAGCAGAGTTTCCGCCTTGTTTTCATCGAGAAACTTTGATAACATGGCACGACGTCCATAACGCTCCCAACCTCGATCCCCCCATGAACAACACCCCCCTTTCCCCGAATACCGCCTCCGCCGAGCCCGAACCCGACCGAAAGCTCGCCGCCGAAAGCGCGGCCGAGAATGCACAAGCCCGTGCCGTCGCCGCCTCCTGGGCCCAACACCCCTTCTTCGACGACGAGAGCATCGTCCTCGGCCTCGACATCGGCATGCAGGGCATCGGCATCGCCGTGCGCCGCGGCCGTCAACTCCTTTACGCCAAGACCCTCATGGTCGAGCTGCCGGAATCCGCGCCCCTCCGGCAGCGACGCCAATACCGCGCCGCGCGCCACGCCCGCAAAAACCGCAAAACCAGAATGCGGCGCCTGCGCGAACTCTTCCTCCGGCACGGCCTGCCCTGGGTCTCCGATGAAATCTACGGCCGCAGCGATCCCTACAAACTGCGCGCGCGCGCCTTCACCCCCGGCAAAACCCTCGCCTCCAAAGAAGCCCTCAGCCTCTGCATCCGCTCCGTCGTCGCTCACCGCGGCTTCGACTACTACGCCCTGTGCAGCGAAAGCGGCGGCTACCCCTGGGGCGAAAGCAGCGACATGAAAGACGCCGCCCGGTGGCTCAGAACCCAGTACGTCACCGAAGAAACGCGCGACCAGCTCATCGGCATGGCCGGCGCCTTCAGTTGCTTCGACGAAAAAGAGATCACCGACAATCACCTCCTCGAATGGGAGCGCCTCGTCCGCGAACGCTGCGATGACCCGAACAAGCCGGACCTCGCCACCCTCCTGCGGCAGTATGCCAGCAGCCGCCCCGACGACCGGCGCGCCCGCGGCTGGAACTTCCCGCGCTCCCTCATGGAGGACCACCTGCGCACCATCATCAACAAACACCGCCACCTCATCGACGACTGCGACGGCTTCCTCGCCGCCCTCTTCCGCCCCTGCGACACCAAAGCCGACAAAAAGCGAGCCATCTTCCACTACAACCGCAAAACCCCCGCCGAAGCCCGCGCCCGCTTCGAGCGCAAAATCGCCCTCTGCCCCTACCTCTCCGACCCCGAAACCGCAATCTCCCTGGGGCATGCGGACGCCGAGGGCCGCCCGCTGCCGCCGGAGAAATGCGGCACCCGAGGCGAAGCGGCCATCTGCCGCTGGAGCATGCTCGACTTCCTCTCCACGCGCCGCTTTGAGCTCAAGCCCCCCAAAGCGCGCGGAAAAGACCTTGCCGAGCCACCCCTCCTCCGGCAGACCCTCCCCGAAGCCGCCGTCCGCGCCCTCGACGAAGCCCTGCAAGAACCCGTCAAGCCCCGGTGGGCCGACCTCAAGAGCCGCCTGACCAAGGCCCTCAAACCCTTCACCCTCGAGACCAACACCAAGAGCCCCACCAACGCGCTGCTCATCGAGCAACTCAAAGACATCTGCTGCCCGAGCGGCCCGAAAGCCGCTGCGCGCGCCGGCCTCTCCGCGCGCGCCGCCGAGCTGCTCATCGGCGTGATCACCGGCCGCAGCAACCCCGCCGGCGAGGCGAGCGACACCCCGCCTGCCCCGAGCTACGACCCCCGACAGCTCGAAGAGCGCAAGCTCGCGTGGGGACTCTACGAAAAGCGCGCGCGCATCGACGCCTCCCGCACGGGCATCTACCCCCAGGTGCACACCCTCCTCGGCACCCTGCGCGTGCACCGCAAGAGCGCAGAAGACTCCGCCTTCAGCACCCGCGGCCTGCTCCAGCGCCTCTTCGAAGGCGAACTCCGCGAAAGCCTCGGCGGCAAAACCCGGCCGGACTATTGCATCATCGAGTGCATCAAAAACCCGGCCTGCAACACCAAGCAGGCGCGCGAGATCCAGGAGCAGAACGACGCGAGGCGCAAACGCAAAGACCAGCTCTGCCGCGCCTACGGCTGCGCGAACCCCACGCACGCCGAAATGCTGCGCCTCCACCTCTTTGAAGAGCAGGGCGGCAAGCGCAAAGGAGAAGCCCCGGCCATCTGCCCCTTCACCGGCGAAAGCCTCGGCACAGACCCCCTCTCCCCCCATCTCGAGCTCGCCCACATCTTCCCGGACGCGCGCGGCGGACTCTACATCCGCGAAAACCTCGTGCTCACCACCGCCCGCACCAACCGCGACATGAATAACCGAACCCCCATCGAGGCCGCCGAAGCCAGCCTGCCGGGCTGGAGCCGCTGGGAGACCATCGAGCAGCGCATCCGGCACTTCCGGTGGAACGCGAAAAAGCTGGAGCTCTTTACCTTCCGCCCGACCCCCGAGCAGCCCATCCCCGACTTCAACAACATGACGCGCACCGCGCAGCTCGCCCGCGAACTGCGCCGCTACATCGCCGTCTGGATGGGCATCAACCGAGACGTCGACGCCGTCCGCGAACGCATCGGCAACCCCTGCGGCAGCTACACCGCCGACGCCCGGCGCGGCATGCTGCCCGCCGACTACCGCAAAGACCGCAGCAACAACCTCCACCACCGCATCGACGCCGCCGTGCTCACCTGCATCCCTCCCGCCGCCGGCCTCAACAACCTGCGCTGCGGCGGCATCTTCCGCAACACCCGCATCAACGGCAAGCGCTGCACCACCACCATCCCCGGGCTGCCCCTGCCCGACCTCGGCGCCCTGATCGCCGATGACAGCACCTGCCCCCTCGTCTCACGGCGCCGCACCGGCAGCACGAGGCAATCCCTCGGCGACTCCACCTTCTGGGGCGTCAACAGCCAAGGAGACCTCACCCAGCGCACCCCGCTGGTCTACGGCAAAGACACCAGCGTCGAAAGCATCACCCAAGATCTCGTGAGAACAGGCATCAGAGCCGAAGAGATGCCCGACCGAGACCACATCGAGCAGTGGATCCTCCGCATGAGCCAAGCTCAGCAGGCGGAACGCGAAGGAAGAGCCGCCGCCGGCCCCGCTCCGACGCTGCGGCTCAAAAACGGGCGACCCATCCGCAGCATCCGCAAAGGCTCGAAGAAAGGAGAAATCGCCAAATCACCCCTGGGCTGGAGCGGCATCATCGAGCCGCGAAGCGAGAGCCCTGCCGGAGACGGTGCTCCCACCGCCGAAGCGACATCAGGCCGAGGGCGCGACCGCAACCGAGCCGCCATCACCGCCCCGAATCGCTTCATCGCCCTGCGCAGCCTCAGCTCCTCGAACGACCGCTTGGAGCTCTGGCTCGGGCATGACGGCAAAAAGTGGAAGTATGTCACGCGCGTCATCCCGACCAAGCAGGCCCTCGCCGGCCTGAAACGCATGGGCCTTCCCTGGCGCGGCCGAGAGCGGGCCCCGCTCTACCTCATCCGCCTGCTCGATGCCGCCCGGTGCCGCGACCTTAAGCAGCTCATCTGCGGCACCCTGCCGCCGCACGCCGTCAAAGTCGCCACCGTCCGCAAGGGAGATTTTTTCCGCGCCACCTTCAAACTCAAACCCAAGAAGAGAGAAGAGCAGCACTCACACACCGCGTGCCTCGATACCCCGACGACCCTCACCGGCTGGGGAAAAGTGACGGCCCTCATGACTAACGGACAAATTGGAATCAGCCCGGCGACCCATCAGGGCTACGAAAAAACCAGCGTGCGAGGCCCCTCTCGCCTCGCCAAGATGCTCGGCTTGCAGGAAGACGCCGCCGCCGAAGCCGAGAGCCGCGGCCTTCTCCCCCGACCATGATCCATCACCTCATCCTCAGCGGGCAGGGTAGCCCGGAGCTGAACCTGAGCGAAGGCATCCTGCAGAGCGGCGAGCGACGCATCGCCCTGCAGGTGCTCGGCTCCGTCCAGTGTTTCAGCCGCGGGGCGCGATGGACCCAGCACAGCCTGTGCCGTCTCGCTCAGCAGTGCCCCGTCATTCTGGCCTGCTGGAGCAAGCAGACCCGCAAATGGAACACCACCTCGTTGCTGCCGCGCTGCCGCTACGTCAACCCGGCCTGCACCTACCGACTCTGCAACATGCCCGAGCGGCGCAGCAAACTCTACATCGCCGCCTTGCTCTACGCCAAGGTGCAAAATCAGCACACCCTGCTGCGCGCCCTCTCGCCGGAGATCGCCCCCCTTCCCAAGCTGGCCGCCAACTCCTGCGCCCGCATCCTGCAGTTGGAGGCTCTCTGGGCGCGCAACTTCTGGCCCCGATACTTCCAAGGCGCCTCCCAGGATCTCTTCGCCCGTGAGAAGCGCCGCGCCCGAGCCCCGATCAACGTGGCGCTCAACTACGGCTACGCCTTTCTCTACCACGCGTTGGAATGGCAGAGCATCGCCTGCGGACTCGAGCCGGGCATCGGCTTCGTGCATCACCTGCGGCGCAACAGACCCAGCCTCGTCTGCGACCTCATCGAGCCCTTCCGCTGCTGCGTCGAGATCACCCTCATGCGCTACCTCGATGAGATGCACGAGACCAAACTCATGGCCGGCCGCTTTGCCGAAATGCTCGAGAGCCCGTGGAGCTACGCCGGCAAGCGCTTTCGCCTGCGCAGCATCATCCGCCTCGCCACGGAATCCTTTGCGCGCGCCGTGATCCACGACCTGCCCGCCACCTTTCGCCCCTTCGTGCTCCATGCTCGTGATGCTTGCCTATGACGTGCCCGAGTCCCGCCACCAGAACCTCCTGCGCAAGGAGTTCGAGGCCCTCGGCGGCGTGCGCGTGCAACTCAGCCTCTACCTCTTTGAGGGCGAGCCTCACGAGGTCGAGCGCGTCATCCGCTACATGAGGCGCGTGGCCGCGCTCATCCCGGCCGGGGATATTCGCCTCATCCCCATGGAGCGCGCCGTCTGGGAGCAGCAGGTCGTCGTGCTCGGCCCCGAAGCCTCGCCGGAACCCCGAGCCTTCCCTCCCTGGATTCTCTTCTGGTAGCCTGCTCCGAGTCCCTCAAAGGGGAAATTTGCGGAAAAGACAGCCCTCAATCGCCTCTTGATCAGGAGGTTGAGGGCTGTCGTATACCATAATGCCCCGTTGGGGGCAAGTTCAAAACACGTCGTCCTCCACAACGGCGCCAGCCTCACTATACCATAATGCCCCGTTGGGGGCAAGTTCAAAACGCAAGAAAGAATCCCCTAGAAAAGCGCCCCCTTATACCATAATGCCCCGTTGGGGGCAAGTTCAAAACGCGAGATAAGCGAGGGTGCGAGCCATGGCGAATATACCATAATGCCCCGTTGGGGGCAAGTTCAAAACGCCTGAGCCAAGAGGAGTATCTTGAGCGCTTGTATACCATAATGCCCCGTTGGGGGCAAGTTCAAAACAGGTGAGATGGATGAAACTTGTCACGTCCGACTATACCATAATGCCCCGTTGGGGGCAAGTTCAAAACTCCGGGGTTTCGACCGAGCTCGGCGCGATTAGTATACCATAATGCCCCGTTGGGGGCAAGCCCTGAGCGGCCGGTATTCCTCAAAAAGCCGGCAGGGGGGAACAGCCCTTCTCCTCGGATGGGCTGCGCGAAGCGGGGCAGGGGACGGGAGAGCTCGCGGCCGTAGCGCTTGCCGCGGAGGCGGAAGTGCCGCGGGTGATGACGCTGTTGTTGGGTTGCTGTCAGTCTGTTGGGATGGTTTCTCGGTGCTCGGGGCAGGGGGCGCGAGGGAGGGGGCTCCGTGTCCAGAGGCGGAGGAAAAATCCGCTCGGTGCAAATTTGGGGTTGCAAGGAGGAAAAAGCTGGGGTAGAATAGCCGCACTTAAAACCTCAGTCATAAATCTTATGTCCGACAACATCGAATCCCAGGTTAAAGACATCATCGTCGAGCAGCTCGGCGTTGAGCCCGAAAAGGTGACCCTCGAGGCCAAGTTCATCGAGGATCTCGGCGCTGACTCTCTCGACATCGTCGAGCTCATCATGGCGTTCGAGGAGAAGTTCTCCATCGAGGTGCCCGAGGAAGCTTCTGAAGGTCTCAAGACCGTTCAGGATGTGATCGACTTCATCAACAAGAGCAAGGCCTGATCGGCTGAGAGCTTTTCATGGGGCGGCTTCTCCCGATGGGCGGAGCCGCCCTTATTGTTATTTCGGCCCGCTGCGGCTTTTCCGTGTTCTGAATGGCTTTGGAGGATCAGCGCATCGCTTACGCGATGCAGGAGACGAGGCTCCTGTATGTGCCGGATCGCCGGATTGACAGTTTCGGTGATTCGCGCTTTCGCTTTGCCCTGGTGTCTGAGCTGATGGATTCGGTGGGCTGCTGCCGCGTGCGCACCGGCTGGGTGGAGGCGCATCGCCCCCGCATTTTGCGCCCGCCGGATTTGCGCGAGATTGAGATGGAGGGCTTCAGCCCTGAGGTGGCCGGCTTTTTCCGCTGGATGCAGGAGCGCGGGGCGCGCTTGCAGCCGCTGATCAACTACGGTTTTCAATTTGCCCGCTCGTCCGTGGAGGAGGAGTTGGTGCACGAGGATGTGCGCGAGGTGGAGGATCGCGTCGTGCAGGAGGCTCGCTCTTCCGGGGATCCCTTCCGCGCCGTGATTCACGGGGTGGATGATGATTGGGAGCTGTCGCTGCTGCGCTTCATGGTGGAAATGATTCAGAAGTCTCATGAGATCAATATTTTTGACTTTAAGCGCCGCGGTTTGCTGTAGCCTGCTGGCGGCGGCGGAGGACGGCCCCGCGAATTATTCTCTCTGGCCCCGCCGGCCGGCGGAGCTGGAGCAGGCGCGCCGCCTGATGTCGGAGGGCAAGAAGAGTGAGGCGGCGTATCTGCTGCGACCGTACTGGACGGCGCCGGGCATCGTGGGGCGCGAGGCGCGGCAGCTCACGAGTCTGATCAATGTGCCGCGCTATTTGTCGCGCCAGCATCCGCGCGCGTATCTCTACACGATCAAGCGCGGGGATTCGCTGCCGCGCATTGCCCGCAACACGAAGTGCCTGCAGGAGCTGCTCATGCTGCTCAACGGTCTGGTGGAGCCCTCGCGCCTGATGGCCGGGCAGAAGCTGGTGGCCGTGCCGGTGACGCAGCGGGTGGAGATTCATTTGGCGCACCGAGAGGTTTCGGTGTGGGACGGCGATATCCTCGTGGCGGATTACGTGATTGAGGAGGTGAACGGGGTGAAGATCGCCGGCCAGAATGAGGTGACGACGCTCAAGTCCTGCGATTCGTACGTGGACGGGGCGCGCGTGCGCAGTGTGGGCTCGGGGCTGGCGGCGACGGATCGCGCGCTGGTGCTGGCTTCTGGCTGCGTGCTGAGCGCGGGCGAGGGCGGCCGGGCGGTGCTGCGGATGAATCAGCGCGATCTCAATGAGATGGCTCTGCTGCTGGCGCCGGGGGCTGAGGTGTGCCTGGTGCGCGATGAGGAGGCTTATGCGCGCGAGCGCCAAGCGGCTCGCGAGTCGGCGGCCTCGGCTCAGGGGGCCGACGAGGCGGTGGAGGTTGAGGAGGAGCCGGCGAGCTGAGTCGCCGACGGGTGGGGCTTGTTGGCTCGGGCCCCTTTTTTGTGCCGGGCCCTGCCGAGAGGGGTGCTGCGAAGGGGTGTGTGCCTCGCCGGGAAGGGCTGTGGCGTGGCGAGGCGGGCCTGACGCTGTGATGGCGCAGTGATGGAGCGGTGATGCCGCCGTGACGGCGTGCGGCGAGTGTGAGGTGGGGGCGCTGTGCTTGCACGCTTGCTGCGGGGTGTGGGGAATCTGCGCGCGTGTTTTTGCGGAGCCCTGTGTTGGTGGAGCCCGCGGCGGGCGGACGAGGGCCGGGTGAGGGGGTATCCGCCGCGGCGGCTTCGGTGGGGGGCGGCATCGGTGGCGGGTGGTCGAACAGTTGGCTCTAACTCGTTGTCGCGGCGGTGCTTTTGTGTTAAAGCCTCAGGGGTATGGGGAAGCTTGTTCAACGCGAAATCGGGCCCATGGGGGTGGTGGCGGCGATGATGGTGGGCCTCGGCTCGATGATCGGCGGCAGTGTGTTTGCGACGATGGGCCCGGCGGTGAAGAGTGCGGGGGCGGCGGCTCCGCTGGCCTTTATCTGGGGTGTCGTGCCGGCTTGCTTCACGGCCTGTGCGTATCTGCGGTTGACGCTGCGCTACCCCGGGGAGGGGGGAACGGAGGCTTTTTTCAATCGGGCCTTCGGCGGGGGCTATCTGTCGGCGAGTCTCAATTTGCTGCTGGTGGTGTGCTATGCGAGTGTGGCGTCGCTGTATGCGGGGGTGTTCGGGGTGTATCTCGCCGGGCTGCTTCGCTGCCATGAGCTGTGGGCGGAGAAGCTGGCGTCTTGCCTCGGGGTGCTCTTCGTGGCGTGGATGAATCTGACGCCGCGCGGCTGGGCGCTGCGGCTGGGGGATCGGCTCAATGCCGGCAAGTTGGTGGTGATGGGGATTTTTGTGGTGGCGGCGCTGTGTTCGCCGCTGTGGCGCTGGGAGAATTTCGAGCCGCGCCACTGGGGCGGGCTCAGCCCGGTGCTGGTGACGGGGCTGACGATTTTCATGAGTTATCAGGGCTTCGAGCTGATCGCGGCAATTCGGCAGCCGATTCGCCGGCCGGAGCGCACGCTGCCCTGGGCCTTCGCTTTCAGTCTTTTCGTCGTGACGCTCTACTACAGCCTGATGGCGTTCTGCACGCTGGGGCATGTGGATTACGCGAGCGTGAATGCGGAGAGCGGCTATCTGGTGGCGGCGGTGGCGGAGCGCTTCATGGGGGTGGCGGGCGGTCTGCTGCTGAGTGTCGGGGCGCTGGTGGCGTCCTGCTCGGCGATGAATTCGGATGTGCGCTTTGTGTCGACGATTCCGGGGGATATGGCGCAGCATCGCGAGATGCCGCGCTATTTCTCGCCGCGGGCGTCGCGGGAGAGCCGCGCGGGGGTGCTGTTTCTCTGCGGTCTGATGGTGGTTTTTGTGCTGCTGGTGCGCACGGATGAGCTCAGCGCGCTGTCGAGTCTCGGCTTTCTCGTGATTTATGCGCTGGTCAATGCGGTGAGCCTGCGCCTCTGCCCGCGGCGGCGTCGCGATTGGCTGATCAGCGGGGCGGGGGCTCTGCTGTGTCTCTGCTCGGTCGGGGTGCTCGTGTGGCAGCTCGCGGCTCAGCCTCGCGCCACGGTGCTGATCGCGGTGACGGTGTGTATGCTGCTGCTGCCCTTTGTCTGGCAGGCGCTGTATCGCCTGGGGCGGCGCGGGGCGCAGCGCTGAGGGGGCAGGGCGCAGCGGCTGCGGCGTCGAGCTTCAGCGGCTGCGGAGGGGCTTGCCGGCTTCCGGCGTGGGCGCGCGTCGAGGGGGGATTTCAGGGACGGGGTGCTCGGGGCGCTCGCGGGGCGAGGCCGATGTAGGTGCGCAGGGGCTTGGCGTTGCGGATGGAGAGGCCGGAGCTGCGGTCGATGAGGGCGGAGGAGCTGCCGCCGTCGAGGTTGAGCGCGCTTTGCACGCGGAAGTTGCCGAGGGCGCCGTCGTGCAGCCAGAGGGCGAGCTCGCGCAGGGTGACGGGGCTGCAGACGGCGATGCACCAGCGCCCGCGGCCGTCGGTGGCGATGAAGCTGCGCCGCGCGCGCCGGCTGTTGTTGAGCCCGGCGACGGGCTTGCCGTTCTCGATGAGGAAGGGGCCGGCCTGGAGGGCTTCTTTCATGGAGGCAATGGGGGTGCGCAGGGCGCGGCTGCGCTCGAGGCGGATGGTTTTGCCGTCGTCGCTGAGCACGCCGGCGACGGTGAAGGCGCCCGTGGCCAGGCGGTAGCGCTGGCGCCCGCCGTGGACGATGAGGCCCAGCGGGGTGGCGCGGGCGTCGGCGCCGAAGTAGCCGCCGTTGATGCCGGCCCGGCAGCCGTGGCGCCGCAGGGCTTCGCTCAGGCTGCCGTATTGCTTCGGCGAGCCTTCGTCGATGACGATGAGCCGCGTGGTGGAGGTGTCGAAGAAGACGGCGTCGATGCGCGTTTCGCCGCGCAGCAGGGCCGCCAGCCCCGAGCCTTGCGCGGGGCGCGTGAAGCTTTCATGGGCCGGGCAGGGCAGGGACGCGAGCGCGAGGAGGCCCAGCAGCGCGAGGGCGTGCGCGGCAAGGCGCCGGCCGAGTGGAGTGCGGGGGAGTCGGCGGAGGGAGAGAGCAGGCATCGGCGGGGTCATAGAGTTGTATCATACGGCACGGCGCGGCGAGCGGCGAGCTTGCGTTTTGTCATGCGGGCCGGGCCTCGCGGTGCGGGGCGCCGGGAGGGTGTCTGTTTCCATGCGTTTTGGGTGCAGAAAAGGCTTTTCAAGAGGCGCCCGCTGTGTTACCATGCTCGTACCGCAGAATCCGCTACGGGGTGCTGCGCTGATAACTGCTAACGATACGAAACGCTATGACTGATCCCGAAAACACATCAACGAATGCCGCAGGTAAAATGATGACCGGAGCCGAGGCTCTTGTGCAGAGCCTTGTGCGCGAGGGTGTGGAGGTGGTATTCGCGTATCCGGGCGGTGCCAGCATGCCCATTCATCAGGCTCTGAGCCACGAGCCGTCCATCCGCACGATTCTGCCGCGCCACGAGCAGGGCGGCGCCTTCGCCGCTGAGGGCTACGGCCGCGTGACGGGCAAGGTCGGCGTCTGCATGTCGACCTCCGGCCCGGGTGCCACGAACATGATTACGCCGATTGCCGATGCCTTCCTCGATTCGATTCCCATGGTGGCGATCACGGCTCAGGTGGGCAGCTCGATGATCGGCAGCTCGGCTTTCCAGGAGACGGACGTGTTCGGTATGACGTCCCCGATTGTCAAGCACAGCTATCTGGTCACGAAGCTGGAGGATATCCCCCGCATCATCCGCGAGGCTTTCTACATTGCCCGCACGGGTCGCCCCGGTCCGGTGGTGATCGACGTGCCGAAGAATTTCCAGGAGGGCCGCTTTGTGCCCGATTTCGATGCCCCGATGGATCTGCCCGGCTATCAGGCTGAGGTGAAGACGGATGTGGAGGCGCTCGATGCGGTGCTGCCGGTAATTCTGTCGGCGAAGCGCCCGGCGATTTATGCGGGCGGCGGCGTGATTATGTCCGACGCGTCGGACGAGCTGCGCGAGTTTGCCGAGCGTACGCAGATTCCGGTGGCGACGACGCTGATGGGTATCGGCGCGATGCCGGAGAGCCACCCGCTGTCGGTGCGCTGGCTGGGCATGCACGGCCCGGTCTACGCCAACAACACGGTCAATGAGGCCGACGTGGTGATTGCCATCGGTGCTCGCTTTGATGACCGCGTGACGGGTGCCGTCAAGACCTTCTGTGAGCACGCGCGCATCATCCACATTGATCTGGATGCCGTGGAGCTCAACAAAAACAAGCGCGTGGAGTTCGCCATCCGCTCGGATGCGAAGCAGGCGCTGCGCTACCTCAATGAGCGCCTGGAGGCGAAGGGCTATCCGGTGCGCGCGTATGAGGAGAGTTATCGCCCGGAGTGGTTCGGGATGATCCGCCGCTGGAAGGAGCAGTACCCGCTCTGCTACGAGAAGCGCACGCACGAGATTGCGCCGCAGATGGTGATCGAGGAGCTCCACCACCAGCTGGAGGGCAAGGATGCGGTGATCTGCACGGGCGTGGGCCAGCATCAGATGTTCACGGCTCAGTTCTTCCCCTTCGACAAGCCGCGCCGCTTCTCGACCTCCGGCGGTCTGGGCTCGATGGGCTACGGTCTGCCGGCGGCGATGGGCGCCTGCGTTGCCTTCCCCGACAAGCCCGTGGTGAATGTGGACGGCGACGGTTCCTTCCTCATGAATGTGCAGGAGCTGGCGACGATTCACATCGAGCGCATGCCCGTGAAGTGCATCATTCTCGACAACCAACATCTGGGCATGGTGGTGCAGTGGGAGGACCTCAAGTACGACTCCAACCGCGCCAACACCTTCCTGGCGGATCCCCGCGATCAGTATGACCCGACGCACCATACGCCGGACATCCTCTACCCGAATTTCCCCGTGCTCTGCGCCGGCTTCGGCGTGAAGTGCGAGCGCGTGGTTGAGCCTTCGGAGCTTCCGGCGGCGATCGGTCGCATGCTGGCGGCGGAGGGCCCCTACGTGCTCGATGTCATGGTGCCCTACGATGTGCACGTGCTGCCGATGATTCCGGGCGGCATGGGCTACCGCGATGTGGTGCTCGAGCGCATTGCCGGCGACGGCAAGGGTCGCAAGGCCTCGGATCTGGGCAAGGAGATTCCCTCGGCTCTCTGATCGGGCAGCTTCGGGCTTGCCCGCTTGACTCGCCGCTGCAGTCATGAACACGGACGTCATCCAGAAGACCTTCGTCGGTCTCTTCCTGATGGTGCTGGCCTTCGTGGTCGGCACTCTCGTGGCGGGGGATGCGAAGGAGGCGTTCCTGTTCGTGAGTGCGGTGGCGGGTATTTTTATCGTCATCGCCCTCGGTCGGCGATGCTGGTGGCTGATTTTCCTCGCGCCGCCATTGTTGAGTCTGGTGCCGCTCGGTATTGTATCCAAGCTGCCCATGGGCTTTGCCGCGGCGACGGGTATCATGCTGTATTGGGTGCTTCTGAGCATCACGGGGTCGGCTCGCCTCGGCTGGCGATCCTTGGGCTGGCTGGATTTCATGGTGGTGCTGCTGGCCTGCCTCTTTGCCTACTCCTATTATTGCCATCCGGTTGTGATGGGCTTTTTGGGCGGCAAGGGCGGTGTTTCCGGCGGCAGTGAGTACATCTGGTGCATCTTCGGTATCCTCTACTATGTGACCTTGAGTTCCATTCCCTGTTCGCGGAAGGATTTGGATCCCGTTTTGCACTGGGCTGTCTGGATTTCGGCGATCAGCACGGTGCTTTCCTCTCTGTGGAATCTTCTCGGGGTCGGAGGAAGCGGCGAGGATCTGGGCGCGGAGATGACTGGCACGCGGTTCGGATTGTTCGTGGGGCTGGGGCAGGTGATCATCCTGCTGATCGTTTGCCGTTATAAGCTCTGGCGCATCTTGGTCTCTCCCCTGCTTATTGGTCTTGTGCTGCTGGGGCTGGCTATGGTCTTCCTCTCAGGCTTCCGAGAAAAGCTCGTGTGCACTGCCGTTTTGGTCATCTATGTGGCCATCATCCGACGAGAGTTTATTACAGTGACGCTGCTGGCCGGTCTGACCTACGCTCTTCTGATTTTCATGAGCTCGACAGAGCTCATGCTTTCTCTGCCCAAGGGCATCCAGCGCACGTTGAGCATCGTGCCCGGGGTGGAGGTCAGTGACGATGTCAAGCGGGGAGCTCAGCACTCCGCGGATTGGCGTGTGGAGATGTGGGGCTGGGCCTTGGATCCCCGGACGGGCTACATCAAGGATTACACTTGGGGGGATGGTTTCCGGGTGGATATGGAGGTGCAGTCTCGCCAGTTCCGCATGGTCTATCGCGATAAGATTCAGGGAGCTCAGGGCGATCTGAGGTTCTTCGCGAAGGCGGGGGTGTGGCACAACGGCTCGATCACCACGATCCACCGCGTCGGGTACGTGGGCTTGGTGCTCATCTCACTCTGGTTCATGGCCGGACTTGTCCTGATCGCGAGAATGTGTGTTGCGTATCAAGGGACGCCTCAACAATTTTATTATTTGTACTACACGGTTCCTCTCGCGGAGCTCGTAACGAAATTCTACGCATCCGCGGGAGGTGTGACGTTTGCCTTCCAAGCGATGACATATGTGGCTCTCGCCAAGCAACTCTATGTCTTCGCCTTGCAAGAGGGCCGCATTCAGCCGCTCTTCAGCCACGACGCCTATGTCCCGCGGATGTTGCGCTGGAATGAAGAAAAGAAAGAGTTCGACTCCGGCTCCACTGAGGCATCTTCAGAGGTGCGCTTCTGAGCTCGCTGTCGAGAGAACGTTCATGAGGTGCGTGGTGCCGGGTCAGGGGCAAGCCGGGGCTCGTGTGCACCAATTGGACGCGCGTCATGAATCTGCTCGAGCGGCGGGCTTATACGCCAGAAGGAGGACTGGTGCATAATGTAACGGAAGCCCCCGTCCCGCCGACGAAAAGGTCTGCTGATAACGCTCTTGGAAGTCTGCGAGTTGTTGTCTGCTGTGGATTCCTGCGCTGCTTCTGCCGTTGACACCGGTGCTGCGGAGGTGGTGCAGCAGTTCGCGAAGCGTTGCAAAGTGCAGGATCTGTGGGTGCGATTCACAGAGGCTGACCGTGAACCCGGCCCGCTCCGCCATGTCGCTGAGTTCGGATGGCGTCGGGTAGGGCAGGGGCTTGCCGGTCAGCAGTTGCAGTTCGCAGAAATGGCCGTACGCGAAGCTGGAAAGAGCCAGCAGAGCCCCCGGCATCAGGGCCTTGAACGCCTCCTCAAAGAAGTGAGGCAGGTCGTCAAACCACTGAATGGCCGAGGCGCTCGCGATCAAATCGAGCTTAGTTGGGAAGGAAATGCGTTCGGCGTCTCCCGGCAGAAGATGGGGCTCTCTCAGTTCGTTGGGAACGTGGCGCAGAGCCTCCGGAACGAGGTCATTAAACCACCATTCCGCCTCCGGGAAGCGTCGGGCGAGCAGCCGACTCAACAGGCCGGTTCCCATGCCGATTTCCAGAGCGCGTCGGATTGGCCTCTCCTCTGCATATTGCCCGATGAGAGCGTCGAGCCGTTCGGCTATGGTGCGCTGCACGACCGCATGTTCATCGTAGGTTCCGTAATGCCGGGCAAAGGCTCGTCCGACGCGATGTGCATCCGTGCTCATCAGTCACCGAGTTGTCGCAGCACGATATTCGGGTCGGCAAAGGGATAGTGATAACTCTCAAAGCCCGTACCCAGTCCTATGCTCTGCCAGTACGCCCACATTTTGGCCGGAGGGAAAATCTCATCCTTATCGCCGATCCAAGCCTCATCCCAGCGAAGATGGGCGGCGGAGTCTTCCTTGCTCCATTCAGCCAGCAGCCTGAGCTCTTCGATCTTATCCTCGATGCTGCGGTCGGGGAAGGGGCCTTCCGGGATGTAGCGCAGGCCCCCGTAGGTCTTTTCGTGAAAAGGATTCATGCCGACGCGCGCCAGCCCTTGCATGGTGCGCATGACCACGCGCAGGCGCATCCCGTAGTGATCATCGACAGGGAAGGGGGTCCCGTTGAGAGCGATGGCGCGGTGCAGCGGTAGATCGCGGCAACACTGCTCGGCGACCCACACCCCGAAGGACCACGCGAAGAGATAGATGCGGCGGTACGGAGCCAAGTCGCCAGCCGAGAGCGGGGCGATGCTGCGGTAGTCGTAACAGGCCAGCACGTCGCAGTGAGACGGCTTGATGTGCCAGACGGCATTGGGCGTGGAGGCCCAGCCGAGCATATAGAGCACGAGGTCGGGGTTGCCCTCCTTCTTCAACCAGGATTGTTGCATAAATCAGCAATGCTGCGCAGATGCTCATCTGTCAGCCCGGCGCGCAGCGAGAGGCGCAGGCGAGCGCTGCCGAGCGGCACGGTGGGGTGCCGGATGGCCGTGAGCCAGAGGCCGGCCTCGCGCCCGCGCTCGGCCATGGCCAGAGCTCGCTCATTGCTGCCGGCGTGCAGCGGTACAATCTGCGTCTCAAGCTTCAGGCCGGTGCGGCTGCTGAGCTCTCGCACCAGAGCTCTCAGATGGTCGCGTCGTGCGTCGAGTCCCGGGTAGCCTTCGGCCTTGAGCGACTCCGTGCGCATCTCGTGCACCACCATGGCGTCCCATTGCAGAGTGCAGGGCGGGAGTGCCGTTGAGAAAATCAGAGGCCTCATCCGATTGATGAGGTAGCGCTTCACCGTCGGGCTGCAGATGACGCAGGCTCCCGCTCCGGCCAGGGCCTTGCCGAAGGTGCAGACCAGCAAATCAACCTGCCCATCCAGCCCCAGCTCGGCGCAGTAGCCGGCGCCGTGAGGGCCGAAGACGCCGAAGGCATGAGCTTCATCCACACAGAGACGGAAGGCGTATTTCTCGCGCAGCTCGAGAATCTCGCGCAAGGGCGCGCGGTCTCCGTCCATGCTGTAGACGGATTCGACGACAACCCAGATCTCGCGGGCATCTCCGGCCCCTTGCAGCAGGTGTTCGAGATGGGCAACATCGTTGTGGCGAAAGCGGCGGAAGTTTGCCGATGATTGTTGCAGACCCGCCAAAATGCTGGCGTGCGCCAGACGATCTGCCAGAATGAGATCTCCGGCGCCCGTCAATGCCGGCCAGAGGCCGCTGTTGACCATGTAGCCGCAGCTGAGCACGAGAGCCTCGCGCCCCGGGTAGAGGGCAGCCAGCTCCGATTCGAGAACGTCATATTCGGGGCAGTTGCCCGTCATCAGCCGTGAAGAGGGGCTGCTGTGAGGGAAGGGGGAGCGCGTCGCCTCCCCGAAGCGCTTATCCCAGTAGTCGGCGAGACAAACGCCGGCGTAGGGCGAAGCCTCCAGCCCCAGATAGTCGTTGGAGGAGAGGTTCAGGTAGCGCCGTCCGTCGCGGACGAGATACAGTCCCTCCGAGCGCACGGTGCTCAGTTGCCGCAGGTTACCGGCAGCTTCCAACTGCTTCAGCTCGTCGAGCAGGCGGGCTTCTCCGGAATGCCTCATCGTGTCCATCAGGCCTCTTCGCTGTATTCTGCCCAAGAGCTGCTCGTTTCCCACACGCGCACGCGCTCCAGCTTGACGCAGGCACGTGCTTTGAAGGAGAAGGCGCCTTCTGCGGCCCGGCGCAGGGCCTGCTTCGCGTAGCAGAAGACGGTGTAGGCCATTGCCTCGCTCGTCGGGTCCTGATGTTCGAAGGGGATGATACGCTCGCCGTAGCTGCGACGGAAGAGCTCATAGTTGGCATCATCCGTGTTCATGCAGAGGGCGTGGTCAAAACGCTCCAGAAAGTTGCCGAGCATTTCTTTGATCAGCTTGAAATCCATGACCATGTCATTGGAGTCCAAACTGTCGGCAGCAAAGATGAGTTCGACGCTGCGGGTGTGTCCATGCGGGAACTGGCACTGCCCCGGATGCTTGGAGAGCAGGTGCCCGCTTTCAAGTTCAATGCGCTTGCAAATGCGAAACACGATGGGTAATTTCAGTTTGACGAGTAAAAAGGGGCTTTATGGGATTCGGGCTTCATCAACGGTTGTACACATGCCTCACTGCAGTAGCGAGCCCCCGGATCAGGAGAGTGTTTTCATGCCGGTGGCGTGACTCCTTTCTTGAGGATGATGTTGCCGTATTGCGCGGTCTCGCTGGTCATGACGACGGCGTGGGCTTGCGCCGCTCTGCGGTAAAAGTCGCCGCGCGCGAGTCGCTCGATGGGGCCGGTATACTGAAGGGCATCGCGATAGGACTGCTCCACTTCGGGATTGAGGGTATCGCCGCGAACGGGAGCCATCATGTAGACGGGCTGCGCGTAGCTGTCGAGCTCAAAGAGCGGCTGGATGGCGCGCAGCAGATCGGCTGCGCGGATGCCATCGGCTCGCAGCACGAGAGGCCCGATGCTGTGCCCTGGAAAGTGTGCATCGCCGAAGACGATTTCATCTCCGTGCCCCATTTCACAGAGCAGCTTTAGCAGACTCGGCGAGATCAACGGTGATATGCCCTTCAACATAACGATGGTATGATGCCACAAGTAGCAGCAGAGGTCAATCGCAAATTCAGAGACCGGGGCGTGTCTCCGATTGCAAAGTGCCGGAGGCCGGAGCCCCGAGGTTTGCGGACGAAGTCCTTGGGGATCCATCAGGGTTATAGCCATGCTCCGCCAACCAGAAGGTCAAGCTTTCTTCAGTCCAAAACTCGGGGTGAAGCAAGTGCAAGGCCAGCCTGTTCGTGTTCCGCCTCACGCCCTTCGGGCCGGAGTGGTAAGTCAGGTCGGAGAAACAACGCGCATCGCCCGTCACGTTAAATTCATCATCTCTCAGTACCTGATACCCGAGGCGCACCATGGCGAGCGCTTCGAGCGCAGCTTGCACCTGGTATGATTCGTGAGCGAAGATAGGGGCTCTCCATATCCACAGCTTGACGCCCTTATCCTGACAGAGCTGCTGAAAGGCGGAGCTGAAGCGAGCAAATGGCTCAGCGACCTGAGGCAACCGGAAGGCTTGATGCCCCGGAGTCGGGCTCGGCGTTGCCTGGGCTTGTGTGTATCTGATATCCATCAGGCCGGACGGCTGAATATAGGTCTGTTGATCGTAGCGGTAGATGCGGTCCGGCATCGTGATGCGCTTGGCCGCGTAGAGATTCAAATCACTTGAGTTGCACTTGAACAGCGTCAGCAACTCACCCCAAGGTAAGCCGATACCCGGAGTGGTGAAAGCCTGAATCCCCCGGCGATAGATGGCGGAGCGGGAGCCGATATCAGTCTGCCCGATGAAGGCGTCGGTTGTGATATGGGCAACGATGGTGTCACCCGGCCGCGCATAGCGGAGAGCTGAGAGCAGATTATTTTGAATGCCGAACCCCGCATTCATGGCGGCGTTGACGGAGCGGATGCCGTACGAATCGAGCAGGATTTGCGGATCGATGGACGATCGCGTCTCCGAGCCGCCGGCGAAAATGAAGAGGGGCTCACCGTGGGCCCGTTCTCTCATGCTCTGCTCCCACTGATCGCTGACTTCGGCAGCATGAAGGAAGAATCGCATGTCGGGATGCAGGTAGCGATTGAACAGCAAAGCTACGGTGCATCCCAGCAGAACAGCGCACAGAATGATGACAAGGAGCTTTTTCATGCCTCAGAAGGCAAAGTAGATGAAGGGACTGGCAATACCTGGGGTGTAGATCGTCAGCAGGAAGACCATCAGACCGACAATCCAGGGGTTGAGGAAGATGCGGTAGGGATCCTCATAGCGTTTCTGCGAGACCGCTTCGCCGAGGATGATGAGCAGGCTGAGCAGCAGGGGGGGAAGCGCTCCGGCAATCAGGTAGGCAAACTCCTTCTCGGAAGCTATGGTCGCCAGATGACGGATTCCGTAGGCCTCGGAGCTGAACATCAGTTGCAACCTTTCGGAGATGACGGAGAAATCCTGCTCGTAGAAAAACATCCAGATCACAACCGTGCAGAGGAAGGTGAGCAGCCAGCCGGCCCAGCCAGGGAGCTGGTGACCGCGCTTTCGAAAGATTCGGTGGATAATCATCGTGATGCCGATGACGGCCCCCCAGACGATGAAGTTCCAGTTGGCTCCGTGCCAGAGCCCTGAGATCAGAAACACGATGAGGATGTTGAGCGCCCACCGCTTGGTGCGGCTTCCCCCCAGCGGAAAGTAGATGTAGTCTCGAAACCAGAGAGTGAGAGACGTGTGCCACCGACGCCAGAATTCGGAGACGTTGGTGGATGTGTACGGGCTCAGGAAATTGAGCCTCAGCTTGATGCCCATGCACTTGCCCAGACCGTATGCCGTGAGACCATAGCCGGCGAAGTCAAAATAAATGCGGAAGGTGAAACTGAGATTGTTGAGCCAGAGCAGGTAGGCCGATTGCTGCTCGACGTCCCTTGCTCCGGGGAAGTTGGCGGCCAAGTTGTCGGCAACGCAGCCCTTGAAGAACAAACCGAGAATGACATAGCTGATGCCCTGCACCAGAGAGGTCTCATCCGGCCTGAGCTTCATCTCGCGGACTTGCGGCAGCAAGTCATCGCGTCGCTCGATCGGCCCGGCGACAATCTGCGGGAAGAAGCTGCAGAAGTTCATGTAATCAATGAAGCCGGGGACTGGGAGCCGGCGGATGAGGGTATCGATGCAGAAGCCGATGATCTGAAAGGTGTAGAAAGAGATGCCGATCGGGATGACGAGGTGGCGGAGTGTATCCCAGTCTCGGTCGGGCTCCAGATTGCTGCAGATGAAGTACCCGTACTTGTAGTAGAGCAGAGGCAGCAGGAGAAGGGGGATGAGCAGCCCCAGAATGAGCCGCCGTCCTCTCTGAAGGGGCTCGGCGGCGCGGCAGATGACGTAGGCGACAATGGCCACCAGACAGAAGATAAGCAAAGTGAGCGTACTCGCGATGCCCAGCAGCGTCAGACTGGTGAGGAGAATGAAGTATCGGTTGTTGCGCCTTCTGCTTGCCTCATCTCGACCAAAGAACTTGTTGACCAGCGCCAGAACCAGCAGAAAGGGAATGAGCGTGAGCCAAAAGTTGAGCGTCGAGAAGTCCATGAGGCCGAACAGGGAGGGAAAGCAAGCCGGGCAATTGTAGTGAATGCGCCCGCTTCAGTCAAGGTTAATGTGCGCGAGTTCCCAGCGCGCAGGACGGCTGTGAGTGGCCCGGGAATGCCGAGAGAATGGCGATGAGAGAGGGTGCACCACGGTCGCTGTCGTCGCAACTGCGCGCGTATGATGCCGGCGATTACCCTCCGCGCCGGTAGATTTCGGACGAACTCCGGAGGCGGCTGATGGTCTTGGGGGGAGCTTCGTCAAGGGACATCCGCCGAGTGAGAAGCTCCTTGCGACGAAAATCCCCCTCGCAGCCAAGACTGCGAGGGGGACGAAAAAGGGAAGAGCGCTCAGGCGCTGAGGAAGGCTCAGCGGGCGGACTTGACCGTGACGGCCTCCTTGCCCACGCGGTCGCGCAGGTAGTGCAGCTTGGCGCGGCGCACCTTGCCGCGGTTCACCACCTCGATCTTCGCGATGCGGGGGGTGTGAATGGGGAAGGAGCGCTCAACACCCTCGCCGTAGGCAATCTTGCGAACGGTGAAAGCCTCGTTGACGCCGGAGCCGCGGCGGGCAATGACGATGCCCTGGAAAATCTGCACACGTTCCTTGCCACCTTCGATCACGCGGCAGTGAACCTTGACGGTGTCGCCGACGTTGAAGGGCGTCACGTCGTCCTTCAGCTGTTCCTTTTCAATAGTGTCGAGAATGTTCATCTTGTCTCCTTCTTCTGATTGATGTAAATGAGTTGCTGAGCCTTTCGGCTCGGGTGGGTGCGACAGTTTACCCGATTTCAAGCCTCTTGGCAACCCAAATTTGCATGCTGACCGTGTTTTTTTGTTTAATTTGATGTCTCAGAGCCGTCGGCGGACGTACAGAGGCGGGACAGCAGGCGCTTTTCTGCCTCGGTGTAGGGTGCGGCCTTCCCCTCCTTGTCGCGCCGCGCGGAGATGCAGCGCAGCTCGGCGCAGGGGCCCTCCGGCCCCTCGACGAGGAAGTGCCAGTGAAGCGAGCTCTTGCCGATGCGGGTGAGGGAGGTCCGCACGATCACCTCATCGCCGAAGTGCAGGGGGCGGCGGTATTCGGCTGAGGCAGCTGCACGGGGGTATTGCATGCCCTCGCGCGGGCCGGGCAGCCCGAGGTGGCGCAGACATTCCGTCTCCGCCTCTTCCGCGAAGAGAAAGTAGCGGGCGAAGTGCACGATGCCTGCGGCGTCCGTGTGATGAAAGGCGACGCGGCAGCGGTAGAGGAAGGAGCTGTGCGCCTGGGCGGATGCAGCGGGAGCTGCTGCGGGGGCCGCAGCGGGAGTCGTTGCGGGGGCCAAGGCGCGCGTTGTTGCCGGAGCTTGAAGGGGAGTCTCGGAGGATGAAGAAGTCATGGCAGGCGGGGAGAAGGGAGTGGGAGGGGGCGCCTCTGCATCGTGGTTGCACGAAGGGCGGGGCGAGTGAACGAATCGACGGGGCGGCGGAGGTGGAGAAATGCGGGGCCCTGAGGCAGGGGCACTATTTGATGATGTAGCGCGTGCGAGCTCTCTTGCGCTCGGCATCGGCAGCCGCATCCCAGCCGGCGTCGCGCACCTCGGCGATGTTGATGGCCGTGCCGTCTTCGTTGAGCAGTAGGTAGAGCACGGCGATGCGGCGCCCGTCCGTGAGCGTCAGAAAGCGCGTGCGGTTGCTGGCCTGGGCGTCCATGGAGGCCAGCGCCAGCGGGCGCGAGTCGAGCACCTGGCTGCGGTAGGGCTCGGGCAGGGTGTCCAGATGGAGGCGCTGCCGCGCCTGCTCGGGGGAGAGTCCGTCGATGAGCCCGAGATCCTGCACCTGCTTCATGACGCGGTAGCCGGCGTGAACGGCGGCGGTGGTGGCAACGAGGCGTCCGTCGGGCAGGGATCGCGTGTCGCGCATCAGCTCGAGGTCGCGCTCAAAGGCGCTCGCCGCATCGGGCTGCGGGTAGCAGAAAAACCAGAGCAGGGCCGGGATGGCCAGCAGCCCGAGCACCGCGTAGCGCAGAGCCCGCCGCCGCGCCACCTCATGCACGAAGCAGCGGAAGCGCTCGACGAGCGCCATGTCCGGGTCGCCGAAGAGGAAGCGCGGGCGTACGATGACGGGGTTGGCGATGATCTCCTGCACCGTGCGCCCCTTTTCGGGCGCCAGCTCACTCATATCGGCCGTGTTCAGCTCGTTCTCCGGCTCCGGGGGCGGCGGGCTGAAGTAGTGCAGCAGCGCGCAGAGCGGCAGGCTGATGAGGGTGATGAGCAGCAGGAGAGCAAGCCCCTTGGGCAGCATGCCGGATTGATAGCTGAAGGTCGGCTCGATGAGCTCGGGGCGCAGGCTGCGCAGCACGGGCCAGCTCAGGAAGCCGACGAGGAGCACGGTAAATAGCGCCGACAGGAGGCGCTTGCTGAAGCCGCTGCCGGCGCTCGCGATGAGCAGCAGCAGAAGGGGGGGGATGTAGAGGTAGTCGCGCAGCAGGGCTGCGGGGGAAAACTCTCCGGCGGGCGCGGCATCGGGGGGCAGCGGCGGGAGAATCGCGTCCGGGTAGCTGAGGGTGATGAGCAGCAGCGCCGCGCAGGCGGTGGCGAGCAGGTAGCGCAGCAGCCGGATCAGGAGAGCGAGCATGGCCCTATTGTAAGGGGGTGACGCTGCGGCGTCAAGCGGACTGTGTGAGCGCCCGCAACATTTTGCTCGGCAAAGCGGCTCCCCGCTGAGGGCCGGGCGCCCTCGCCGAGGAGCTCTCGACTCGAGCGGCGGGCTTTCGGAGCTCTGTTCCCTTCTGCGCTATGGCGTTGCGTATACGTTCGCGCCCCCGATGCTGGCGAGACTTCGCGTCCCTCAGCCCTCGTTTGCAATCATCCCGTGTTGCCCGAAGCTGACGGACGGACTCGGAAGCGAGCGGCGCGGGGCATCCGCCCGCTTCCGGGCAGGGGCGGATGCCCGAGGAGGCTCCTGAGGAGCCTGAGACGATCCGGACTCCGGAGAATCCCCGAGCGCCGCGGTGGCTTCTGCGTATCTCAGAGGGGACGGGGGCGCTCAGAGGGTCGTAGGGTATCTCAGAGCACTTCAGAGCTGACGAGCTCGAGGTCGTCGCGGATGATGCCCTTGGTGCGGACGGCGTTGAGGATGTGCTCCTCGACGTCCGGGGGAGGGGTGAGGCCGCGGTGGGGCAGATCCTGCGAGAGCAGCTCGAGGGCGCAGGCGTTGTGCAGCGCCATGGTGGCGTCGATGAAGCGCATGCTCGTCGGGTCGCTGAGCATGAAGTTGAGCGGGTGTTTGTTGTTGAGCACGCGGCTGTCCGGGATGGAGGAGCCGTATTCGTCCTCAACACCCATGTTTGCCAGCAGCACGGGAGACTCGATGACGGCCGGCACGTTGAGCTTGTGGCGCAGGGCGCTGATCTTGCCCGTGGCCGTGACGACGCACCAAGAGTGCAGGATGGCGTCGTTGAAGGCCTCGCTGTCGCTCACGGAGACGAAGTTGACGTCGCCCGGCAGCTCGCCGGATTTGTCGACCTCATCGGCAATGGTGACTTTCATGCCCTTTTTGCGCGCGTAGTAGGTGATGCCGTGGCCGACCTTGCCGTAGCCGACGACGAGCAGGCGCCGCCCTGCCACGTCGCTGTGCCCGAGCTGGTTGAGCGCGCGGAAGAAGCTTTCGCCTGTGCCGAGCACCGCCTCGATGCGCTTGATGCGGCTGGCGTCCACGAGGTAGACGGGGCTGTGGACGCGCTCGTAGCGCGGCACGCCGGAGCGCGTCAGCTCGCAGAAGCCGAGCGTGGGGTGCAGTTGGGCGTTCTGCCCCGAACAGTCCAAGATAATATCAAAGTTGTCATCACCGCGCTTGGCGCAGGAGACGCCGAAGTCGCCCAAGCGCTTGAGCACGTCGCGATCATAGGGCAGGGTGTAGCGCCACGGAACGCAGACCTCGGCTCCGGCGGACAGCAGGGCCATGAACTTGCCCAAGGTGTTGCAGTAAAGCGGCGTGGCATCGAGGATGCGCAGGCCTTCCAGCGGGCGGGTTTCGGCCCACTCCTCGGCCTGCTGGAGCAGCGCCGGCCACTCCTCTGCCCGGTAGCGGGCCATGAGCGTGTCTTTGATTTTTTGTACAAACGAGTTCATCTGGCTCCCAGTATAGCGCGCGGAGGGCAAAAATCAAGAGAGAAGCTGCGCGTCCGCACGAGATTGCGCGGCAGTGCCGCGCAAAAAAAGGCCGCGCAGCCGAGGCGGCTGCGCGGCGCGGAGAGTCGGGAGCTTGCCCGAGCACCGTCAGGGCAGGCGATCCTGCGGGCCGGGGCCCCAGCTGGGGCGCACGGTGGGCTTCTTCGGGCCGTCGCCGGGCAGGTTCGCGGGAACGCGGTACTGCTGGCGGGCAGCTTCATATTTGGCCTTCAGGTCGGCAAAGACGTCCTTGTACTCGGGGTCGAAGGCGACGTTTCGCGTCTGGTGCGGGTCCTTCTCGTTGTCGAAGAGCATCCACTCGTTGCTCGGAATGCGCTTGCCGCTCTTGCGCTCCTCGGCCGTCGGGGTCCAGATGCGCGCGAAGGTGTAGCGCTTGGTGCGGATGCCGTCGTGGCGGGCGGCGTTGTGCTCGCCGGGCTGCTCGTAGAAGGCGTAGTAGAGCGTGCGGTCGCGGAACTGCGGGGCGTCGCCCGTCTTGAAGAGCGGGGTCAGCGAGATGCCGTCAAAGGTGCGGGTGTTTTCAGGCGTGTCGGCACCGGCGAGCTCGACGATGGTCGGGGCGTAGTCGATGTTCTGCACCATGGCCTCGGAGCGGGCCCCGGCCTTGATGTGCCCCTTCCAGCGCATGATGAGCGGCATGCGGAAGGACTCCTCGAAGATCCAGCGCTTGTCGTAGAGACCGTGCTCGCCCAGATAGAAGCTCTGGTCGCCGACGTAGATGACGAGGGTGTTCTCGGAGAGCCCCTCCTGATCGAGGTAGTCGAGCAGCAGGCCGACGGATTCATCGAGCGCCATGACGGTGCCCAGGTAGTCCTCCATGTACCAGCGCCAGCGCTGCTCGGTCATCTCCTTGATGGTCGGGTACTTGCCGGCGCGGAAGTTGCGGACGAACTCGCGCGTGCGGTCGGCGTAGAAGTTGTAGTAGACGTCGTTGATGCCCGGCTCGGCGGCGTTGCGCGGGTTGAAGCTCAGGTTCGTGATGGGAGCGAACTTCGGCTCGTGCTTCTTCCAGTCGAAGTTTGCGGGAATCTCATCCTTGAAGCGCCCGTTCTTCACCATGTTGCGAAGCTGCGGCTTGGGGACGATCTCCTTCATGACGTCAAAGGGAATGAGCTCCTGAACGAGGTGGTTGTCATTCCAGTTGCAGAGGTCGCGCGAGACGGTCTGTCGGCTGTTGAGCAGGAACTCGGGGCGGTTGGCCCAGTCCTCATGCAGGTCGGCCGGCGGCGTCAGCTTCGCGACGTACTGACGAATCTTGCTCATGTGGCGGGGAGCCATCAGCCAGTTGCGGTGCGGCGCCTTGTGGCCGAGCACGAGGCAGAAGGGGCGGCTCTTGTCGCGGTTGTGGATCCAAGAGATAGCCTTGGTTGTCAGCACGTCGGAGACGTAGCCGGGCTCGCGGTGGCTGACGGTTTTTCCCTGAGCGTTGGGTGCGAGGAAGGTGGGGTTCCAGTACTGCCCCTGGTGCAGGAAGATCTGCCAGTTGTCGAAGCCCGTGGGCTGGGATTGCAGGTGCCACTTGCCGATGATGCCGGTCTGGTAGCCGGCCTTCTGCAGCATCTTCGGGTAGGTGGGCTGGGCTCCGTCGAAGTCGGGCCCGCCGTCATTGAAGAGGAAGCCGTTGTTGTGGGAGTGCCGCCCGGTGAGCATACAGGCGCGCGAGGGGCCGCAGAGCGAATTGGCGCAGTAGGCGCGGTCAAAGACCATGCCTTCGCGGGCCATGCGGCGGAAGCCCGGCAGGGGGACCGGGGAGTCTTTGTCACAGGTTCCCAGAGCGGCCGCAGCGTGGTCGTCTGAGATGATGAACAATACGTTGGGACGCTGATCCGCGGCCTTGACCATGGGCACCACGGCCAAGATGGCGCCGGCCAGCACGGATATCATGTGGGCGAACTTCATAGCGGCACCATACTAGCAGACTGAGCTTCCCCTTGTCAAGGTTTCGTTCCGTCTGTTTCCGGCTTTGCGTCTGCGGCAGAGTCAGCGACGAGAGCCCTCCGCCTCTGCTCGATGAGCCTTTGACCGCAGTGAGCCCGGCGGCCGCGAGCCGTGACTTCGGGGCCTGCTGTCGTTGGGTGAGTGAGCGGAGGGGCGTTGAGGGTGCGGGAGAATCGTTTAGGGCGCGGAGAGGTGGCGTTGAGAAAGTTGATGGAGGTTGAGGGAGGTTGATGGAGGTGCCGGGTTGCCGGGCCGGTTGCGTCCTCCTTCCGAGCGGACTGCGGGGCGCCCTCCGGGGTGCTGTCGCGACGCAGGCTTGACGCTGCGCCCCGTCTGTGACATGCTGATAGAGGCATGGAACTCCGAGTCCTGAGATATTTTCTGGCCGTCGCGCGCGAGCGCTCCATGACGCGCGCCGCCGTCGCCCTGCACATCACGCAGCCCACGCTCTCGCGCCAGATCATGGAGCTGGAGGAGGAGCTGGGCACCCGGCTCTTCGAGCGCGACAAGAAGCCCATGAGGCTCACGGAGGCGGGGATGCGCTTCTGCCAGCGCGCGGAGGAAATCGTTTCGCTCTCCGAACGCACGGTCAAGGAGTTTGCCGCGCGGCAGTCGGATATCAGCGGCGAGATTGTGCTGGGCTGTGCCGAGTCCCGCGGCATCGGCGTCATCGCCGAAGTCATGAGGCGCATCCACCGCCACCACCCCCGCATCCGTCTCGTGATGCAGACGGCCAACGCCACCCTCATCACGGAGCAGCTCGAGCACGGCGTCATCGACTTCGGCTTCATTCTGGCCCCGGCGGACATTTCCCGCTTTGATCACCTGCGCTTGCCGCACACCGACACCTGGGGCGTCCTGTTGCGCCGCGACCATCCCCTGGCGAACAGCAGCGACGTGACACCTCAGCAGGTCGCGGCGCTCCCGCTCATCATCCCCTCGCGCCCGCCGGTGGCGTCCTTCCTCTCCGGTTGGCTGAGGCGCGACATCAATGACTGCGACATCATCGGGCGCTTCAACCTCTCTTACAACGCCTCCAAGTTTGTCGAGGCGGGGTTGGGCTGCTCGATTACACTCGGAGGATTGACGGATACATCCGCTTCGTCCCCGTTTTGCTTCATCCCCTTCCGTCCGGCCTTGCTCTCGCCTTGTTACCTCGTGTGGAAGAAAGCGCGACTCTTCAGTCGTGCGGCTCAAGTGTTTTATCTCTTTTTGCAGCGCTATGTGCAGCAGGCCTCTGAAGCCTCTGCCTCTGCTCCCGCCATACCGCCCGCAGGCTCAGCCGATGTCGGGAAGGAAACCGAGAACTCCGCGTCGATCGACCCACCGGAGAGCTGAGGGCTGAGAGAAAGTCAGAGTGGGAGGAGAGGAAGGCGAAGCCGTTTCCGGCTGTCCGTGCGCTCGGGGCTCGGAAGCCGATTCCTGTGTTCCGTGACCGACTTCCGCCGACGATCGGAGGCCCCGAGCGTCGGCGCGGGCTGTCGCGCGGCCTTCGCTGCTGAAGGGCTGCCGCCCGGATATCTCGGAGGGAGAAGGCGGATGCGGGGCGCCGGGCAGGAGGGCGGAGAACGCGCGTCCTCTCGGGAGGAGTTCTCGCCGAAATTGACCTTTCAGCAGAGAAGGGATGCTTTGGTAATCATGCTCGCAAGGCATGATGATATATGCCGAACAAGTATTTGATTCTTCGGTGTTTCGGCGTACAATACAAACATCGGCAGCCCCGTTCTCCGAGCTCGCTTCCGATGATTTACCCCTGACGATTCACCCCTTCACCCCCATCCCCTGACACCATGAATACAACCGCCTTCATGACCTGCGCTGCACTTCTGTTCTCCACTCCTCTTATGTCTCAACAAAGCATTAAACAAACCGCCGGTCGCGACCAGCTCGGGGACTTCGCTCCGAAGTTTGCCGAACTCAACGACGACGTGCTCTTCGGCGAAGTCTGGAGCCGCACGGACAAACTCAGCCTGCGCGACCGCAGCCTCGTCACCATCACCACGCTCATCAGCATGGGCATCACCGACAGCTCGCTGAGCTATCACCTCAGCGAAGCGAAAAAGAACGGCATCACCCGAAGCGAAATCTCGGAAATCCTCACCCACATCGCCTTCTACGCCGGCTGGCCCAAGGCCTGGGCCGCCTTCCGCCTCGCCAAAGACGTCTGGGCCGAGGACAGCGCGGGCGAGGATGCCCAATCCGCCTTTCAGCGGAGCATGATTTTCCCCATCGGCGAGCCCAACACCGCCTACGCGCGCTACTTCACCGGCAAGAGCTATCTGGCCCCCATCTCCCGAGATCAGGTCAACGTCTCCAACGTCACCTTTGAGCCCGGCTGCCGCAACAACTGGCATATCCACCACGCCACGAGCGGCGGCGGACAGATGCTCATCGGTGTTGCGGGCCGCGGCTGGTATCAGGAGGAGGGCAAGCCCGCCGTGGAGATTCTGCCCGGCACGGTCATCCACATCCCCGCCGGCGTCAAGCACTGGCACGGCGCTGCCGCGGACAGCTGGTTCGCCCATCTCGCCTTCGAAGTCAGCGGGGAGAACTGCTCCAACGAGTGGCTCGAGCCCGTCAGCGACGAGGAATACGCCAAGGTCGGGAAGGAGTGAGCCGAAGCCGGGAGGGCGAGCTCCATGCTGGAGCCTCGGGCAACGCAACGCACGAGCAAAGAGCGTCCGGCTGTGCTCCGCCACCTCAGCGGGAGCTCCGCGAGAACGCAGAAACGCCCCTCAGCCGCGCCCCCGCCGCGACACCCGCCGCGCTCCGCTCTCCCTCCCTCCGGCGCTCGCAACAAGCATCATTCAAGAACATCCTCAACATTATCCGACAGAACCTGCACCATGACACAAGCCATCAAGACCCTCACCAACGCCTTCATCGGCCTCGGCCTGAGCTGGGGAGCCGTTTCGTGCTGCCCCGCTGCCGCCGATGCCGGGCCAGGCGACCGTTCCGGAGCGTCTCCGCGCGCTCTCGTCGTTTACTTCACCTGCACCGGCAACACCAAACGCATGGCCGAGACCATCGCCGTGGCTGCGGGAGCCGCCACGTGGCGCATTGAGCCCACGGAGCCCTACACGCCCGCCGACCTCGACTACGAGGTGGCCGACTCGCGCGCCAACCGCGAGCAAAGTGATCCCGCCGCGCGTCCCGCCATCAAAGGACACTGCGACGCCGTCGCCGCTGCGGATATCATCTTCATCGGCTACCCGATCTGGTGGGGTGAGGCCCCGCGCGTCATCTCCACCTTCCTCACGCAGCATGACTTGAGCGGCAAGACCATCGTCCCCTTCTGCACCTCGGGCTCAAGCCCCTTGGGCGAGAGCGACACGCACCTGCACCACCTCGCCCCCCAAGCCCACTGGAAGCCCGGAAGGCGCTTCGGCGGGCACGAATCCCGCGACGCCATCCGGCAGTGGTTCAAGGCGCTGCACCTGCCGCTGCCTCTGACGATGGGCTCGGAGGGGCGCCGGGCGGAGTGCGGGGCGGTGCCCACCGTGCTCCTCAATCAGGGCAGCGCCATGCCCGTGCTCGGCCTCGGCACCTACAGCCTGCGCGGCGAGGCCGGTGTGGCCGCCATGCGCGAGGCGCTGGACGCCGGCTACCGCAAATTCGACACCGCTCACATCTACGAGAACGAGCGCGAGACCGGGCGCGCCATCCGCGAATCCGGCCTGCCCCGAGAGGAGATGTTCGTGGCGACGAAGATTTACCCGAATCAATACGGCGATCCGGCCGCAGCCATCGAGCAGAGCTTGCGCGAACTGGACCTCGGCTACATCGATCTGATGCTGCTGCACCATCCCGGCGAGGGAGACGTGCGAGCCTACCGGACGATCGAGTCCTACATCGCCGCCGGCACCATTCGAGCCGTCGGACTCTCGAACTACTACGAGGACACTCTCCGCGACTTCCTGCCCCGCGTCGACAGCACGCCGGCGCTCGTGCAGAATGAAATCCACCCCTATTATCAGGACACGCGCAACGTCGAAGCCATCCGCAGCCGCGGCATTGCCGTCGAAGCCTGGTACCCGCTCGGCGGGCGCGGCCACACCGCGGCGATGCTCAGCGATGCGAACATCAAGCGCATCGCGCAGGCTCACGGCAAGAGCCCGGCGCAAGTCATCCTGCGCTGGCACCTGCAGCGCGGCGTCGTCCCCGTGCCGGGCAGCGCCAGCCCGCAGCACCTCCGCGACAACCTCGACGTCTTCGACTTCGCCCTGACGGAGGCCGACATGCAGCAGATCGCCGCCCTCAACCGTGACGAAAAACACGACTGGTATTGAGTCCGCCGTCGGTACAGCAGTCCGCAATCTCTGCAATCTCTGCAATCTCTGCAATCTCTGCAATCCCGACTCGGCGTCTCACCCCGTCATCTCAACCCCCAGTTTGAACACACAACCCTTCCGAAATCACACCATGAACACCACGAACATCATGAACACCAATCTCAACTACGATCAGTTCATCCCCACCCGCATCCTCTTCGGCGCGGGGCAGCTCAACACCCTCGGCGAGCAGCCCATGCCGGGCAGCAAGGCTCTCATCGTCATCTCCAACGGCAAATCGACCCGGGCCAACGGCTACCTCAGACGCACGGAGGAGCAACTCGCCCGCGCCGGCGTCACCTGCACCGTCTTTGACGGCATCGAGCCCAACCCCACCGTTGAAAACGTCAACGCCGGCGCCGCCTCGGCGCGCGAGAGCGGCTGCGACTTCATCGTGGCCCTCGGCGGCGGCAGCGTCATGGACGCCTCCAAGGCCATCGCCCTTATGGCCACCAACGAAGGTGAACTCTGGGACTACGTCCCCATCGGCTCCGGCAAGGGCAAAGCCGCCAGCTGCCCCCCGCTGCCCATCATCGCCATCACCACCACCGCCGGCACCGGCTCGGAAACCGACTGCTCGGGCGTCATCACCAAGAGCGACACCTTTGAAAAAGCCTTCATCAGCGCGCCCTCCCTCTTCCCCAAGATCGCCATCGTCGATCCCGAGCTGATGGTCAGCGTGCCGTCGCACTTCACCGCCTTCCAGGGCTTCGACGCCCTCTTCCACAGCATCGAGGGCTACATCGCCAAGGGCGCCAACCTCATGAGCGACATGTGCGCGCTGACGGCCATCGAGAACCTCGCCACCTACCTGCCGCGCGCCGTGAAGGACGGGCAGGATCTCGAAGCCCGCACGCGCGTCGCCTTCGGCAACACCCTCTCCGGCATGGTCATGTGCCTGACGCTCATCACCAGCGAGCACGGCATGGAGCACGCCCTCTCGGCCTATCACCCGAACCTGCCGCACGGCGCCGGCCTCATCATGATCAGCCTCGCCTACTACCGCTACTTCATCACGCACCACGCCTGCGACGAGCGCTTCGTGCGCCTCGCCCGCGCGCTCGGCATGCACGAGGCTGACAAGCCCGAAGACTTCCTGACCGCCCTCGCGCGCCTGCAGGAGGCCTGCGGCGTGGCGCAGCTCAAGATGTCCGACTACGGCATCTGCTCCTGCGAGTTCAGCTCCTTCGTTCGCAATGCGCGGGACGTCATGGGCATCATGTTCACCAGCGACCGCCTGCCCATGAGTGACGAAGACATCTTCAACATCTACCGCGACTCCTGGAAGTAAGCCGCAACTCGGGTTGGCGGCTCCGGGCCGCCAACCCGCTGACCCTCGCAACTGACCACCCGGTAAGCAAGCGACCGCATCATGAGAACGCTGATTCCCCACCCCCTGCGCCTCGCCGCCCTGGCCCTCTGTGCCGTCGGCGGCTGCTCCCCCGCGCCCGCCGATGCGCAGAAAATCGAGCTCATCGTCGGCGAACAGCGCCTCACCGCCACCATGGAGGACAGCGCGGCAGCGCGCGCCTTCCTGAAGCTTCTGCCCGTGAGCACCACGCTGGAGGACTTCAACAACACCGCAGAGAAAATCTATTACCCCGCGCAACGTCTCACCGCCGAGGGCTGCCGCCCCGGCTGCGCCCCCGAGGCGGGAGATATCGCCATCTACCTCCCCTGGGGCACCGTGGCCATCTTCTGCAAACCCGTCTCCTACAGCCGTGACCTGCTGCGCATCGGCCGCTTGGATGGCGACGGCATCCGCGCCCTCCAAGTCCACGGCGACCTCGAAGCCCGCCTCAGGATCCTCCCGCGCGGTGCCGCCGAGAAAGCCGAAAAAGCCGAGATCTCCGAGCCCGGCGCGCCCTCCGAGCCCCCCGAGACCGCCGCCGCCTCCGACTCCCGCGCGGGCAACTGACCAACAAGCGCTCCGTGCGCGGCGACACTCCCTGGTCAAGCCCGCGAACCCTGAACCTGAACACACTGACAGCACAATGACCTCTCTGAAAAACACCGAATTCGGAGGTGAGCGCCCCCTCTTCGCCTCCCACCACCTGCACCTGCAGAATGTCACCATTCACGCCGGTGAATCCGCCCTCAAAGAGTGCAGCGACATCACCGCCGAGCATTGCCGCTTTGAAGGCAAATACCCCTTCTGGCACGTGCGCGGCTTCACCATCAGCGACTGCCTGTTTACTGAAGGCGCCCGCGCCGCCCTCTGGTATTCGCAGCAGCTGCGCATGAGCGACACCCTCGTCGAAGCCCCCAAATTGTTCCGCGAGATGGACGACCTGCACCTGGAGCGTGTGCGCCTGCCCAACGCCGCCGAAACCCTCTGGTTCTGCCGCGGCATCGAGCTGCGCGACGTCGACGTCAGCAACGGCGACTACATCTTCCTGCACAGCAGCAACATCCGCATCGACCGCTACCGCCAGCTGGGCAACTACTCCTTCCAGTACTGCCGCGACGTCGAGATCCGCAACGCCGAGATCCACTCCAAAGACGCCTTCTGGAACTCGGAAAACGTCACCGTCTACGACTCCCTGCTCGACGGCGAATACCTCGGCTGGCACTCCCGCAACCTGCGCCTCGTCAACTGTCGCATCGCCGGCACCCAGCCCCTCTGCTACGCCGAGAACCTCATCATGGAAAACTGCACCATGGCCGAGGACTGCGACCTCGCCTTCGAGTACAGCACCCTGCAGGCCGACATCCGCAGCCGCGTGACCAGCGTCAAAAACCCTGCCGATGGCAGCATCCGCGCCGAGAGTATCGGCGAGCTCATCCTCGATGAGCACTGCAAGAACCCCGGCGCCTGCCGCATCGAGACCGAGCACTGACCCGGACTCGCGGCACCCCCTATCCCCGGGGCGCCGGGCTCCCGCAGAACCCGGCGCTTCCCGGGAAAGCCCCCGTCTCGCGACCTCGTTTCCTCAGCCGCGTCTTTCCCCCTTTCCCTCCCGTCCTCCCCCACTCCGCCCCATCCCCCTCTGAACAGCATGAGCCCCCATCCCCAACCCGACAGCC
>DGYMR06203__coassemble_735_pt1 | contig 33922 bp, 26 predicted proteins | sample DGYMR06203__metabat2_low_PE_047 | metagenome-assembled genome bin DGYMR06203 | reverse complement strand
ATGTGCGTCGGATGTGCGTCGGATGTGCGTCGGATGTGCGTCGGATGTGTAAACGAGCGTTGTTATTTTTTCGCTACAACCGCCGGCGCTTTGGATCCGAAATACAGCGCAAGCCGTGCGGAAGGCGTCTCACCCTGAAGCTGAAGATGCTTCTCTGATCAACTCAGCCCCAGAGGATATTGAGCGAAGCGCGCAGGACGCCCTCGCCGCTGATATCGTGGTGCGTCGCATGGCCCGCTCGGCGATGGACGATCTCGAGCACCGTGCCCGCCATGGTTTCGTGGCGGAAGCTGATGCGCAGGCGCCGAGGCTCGCCCTCGGGGCGGAGATCGGAGGGCAGGGCGTCCATTGCCCAGATGAGGTAGGAGGCATTGTTGATGTGGCCGTTGAAGTCCACGTCGCGTTCGGTGGCGCAGAGGCTGCAGAGCGTCGGCTCGGCCGCGGCCGCAGCGGCGAGGGTTTCTCCATCGATTGGCGAGCAGAGCGGGGCCGGGGGCTCCGGTAGCTCGAGCCCGGCCTTGCGGAAGGGTGTCGGGCGCCGCCGCTCAACGTCGATGAGCACCCACATCAGATCGGCGCGGGCGAGCACCTCGCCATCCTCGCCCGCCATCTCCACAAAGCGGCGAGCCTGGAGGGGGGTGGCCTTCCCGGTGTTTGTGCGCAGGCTCACGTTCTCCTTCCAGCGGGGGCGGCGGAGGAACTCGAAATCGCCCTGCACCTCCACCCAGATGAGCCCCTGCTGCATGCCCCAGTCAAAACCGAGGCCGTTGCGGTCCGCGTGCATCTCGGCCACCTCCTGGCAGAGGTGCAGGAAGGCCGAAGGCCGGAGCTGGAGATCGCGTCCGCATTCATAGCTGGCGACGCGGTGGCTGAGGAGGAGATCGTTCATACCTGCTGTTCTAGCACGCTGGCGCCCTCCTGTCAAGGACGCTCGTAGCCGGCAAGACTCGCAGCAAGGGTCGAAAGCGCCCGCGCTGCTCGCATCGCACATGGCCGGCAGGAGCCCCCTCCGTGCTCCCGTCCCTTCTTCCTGCGCTCAGGGCCTTTCCCCTCGTTCACAGAAGCCATCCGCAGCGGCGAGAAAGCCTCGCAGCAGAGAAGGCCCCTCGGGGCTCAGGATGGATTCGGGGTGAAACTGGAGACCCCAGAGCGGGAGCTCTCGATGCTCGAGGGCCATGGGGACTCCCTCAGCGTCGCAGGCGAGCAGGTGAAGCTCCTCCGGCCAGTGCTTCGGACTGACGGCCCAAGAGTGGTAGAGGCCGACCTGCATAGTGAGCGTCTGCGAGCCGCTGAGTCGATTGCCGGCGATGCGGATGCGCTTGGCCTGCCCGTGCCGCGGAGCGGGCAGTTGCATCAGTCGCCCGCCGAAATGCAGGGCCATCATTTGAAAGCCGAGGCAGATGCCCAGACAGGGAATCCGGCGGCGGACGGCCTCCGCCAGCAGCTGCTCCGAGGCCGGGTGCTCATGCGGCAGCCCCGGGCCCGGGGAGATGACGAGCGCATCGGCATCACTCAAGTGCGCGCTTCGCGCTTGTCTTTCGGGCAGGATTGTGGTATGCAGAGAGCCTGCGGCGCGCAGTCTGTCGGCCAAGAGGTGGGTGAAGGAGTCTTCATTGTCCAGAAGGAGCAGGCGTGTGGCCATGCCGACATCATAGCCGAACTCACGCAGTATGTCTATTCCCGAATCCGCCGTGGAGCGCTTCAACGCTTGGGGGCGAGCCCGTCGCCCCTTCGTGTTCGCGCTCCCCTACGACACATCCTTGCCCTGTCTTGCTGAGCCTCTCGATGAGGAAGGCGGAGAGCTGTATTATTCCCTGCCCGGCGTGCAGCGTCTGCCGAAGCCCGAGCCCTGGCCCTCCGAGATCCTCTGGGAGCCGGAGTGGCCGTCGCTTGACGCCTACCGCCGCGCCTTCGACATCGTGCAGCACCACCTGAAGCGCGGAGACAGCTATTTGACCAACCTCTGCATGGCGACCCCGGTGCGCAGCAACCTGTCCCCTGATCAGATTTTCTGCCGGGCTCGGGCTCCCTATCGCCTGCTGCTGCCCGGCCGCTTCGCCTGTTTCTCGCCGGAGCTCTTCGTGCGGATGCGCGGGGAGCTGATCGAGACCTGCCCGATGAAGGGAACCTCGGAGGAGGAGGGGCGCGAGGCTCTGCTGGCAGACGAGAAGGAGCAGCGCGAGCACGCGACGGTGGTGGATTTACTGCGCAATGATTTGGCGCTGGTGGGCTCCGAGGTTAGCGTGGGGCGCTACCGCTATGCTGAGCGGCTCGTGACGCAGCGCGGTGCCCTCTGGGCGACGAGCTCGCTCATTCAGGCGCACCTGCCCCGGGACTGGCAGGATGAGCTCGGCACGCTGCTGGCGAGAATGCTGCCGGCCGGCAGCGTGACGGGAGCGCCCAAGCTGTGGACCTGCCGAGTCATCGAGAAGGCGGAGACCTGCTCTCGCGGCTACTACACGGGCATCTTCGGCGTGTTCGACGGCGAGGGACTGGAATCCGCCGTGAGCATCCGCTTCGTGGAGAGACTGAGCCCCGGGCGCCTGCTGTACCGCAGCGGCGGGGGCGTGACGACGCTGAGCGACCCCGTGGCAGAGTACGAGGAGCTGTGCCGCAAGGTCTATCTGCCGCTGGGCGCCGGGGAGCTGGCAGCTCTGCGAAAGGGGAAAGCGGAGAAAGGAGGGACGCGCGATGCTCTTTGAGACGATCCGCGTGCTCGATGGGGTTGCGGAGCGCGTGACGCTGCACCGCGAGCGGGCCGAGAGGAGCTGCGGGCGAGCCCTGCCGCAGCTGGAGTCGGCGGTGGCCATGGCCCTCGAGGCACTGCCTCGCCGCGGCGAGTTTCGCCTGCATCTTTCGTATGATGCCGACGGCGTGGCGTCGATGACGGCCGTGCCCTACCGCCTCCGCCGGCTGAGGCGCCTGCGCGCGGTGGAGGCTGAGGTGGACTACTCCCTCAAGTCGGAGGATCGCCGCGCGCTGGAGTCTCTGCGGCAGCGCTGCGACGACGCGGACGAGGTGCTGATTCTCCGCGGAGGGTGGGTGACGGATACGACCTTCAGCAACGTGCTGCTGGGGGAACCGGGGCACTGGATTTGCCCCACGCACTACCTGCTGCGCGGAACGCGGCGCGAATCCCTGCTGCGAGCTGGTTCTGTGGAGCTGCGCCCCCTGCGCGCGGAGGATCTGCATCGCTTTCGCTTCATCACGCTCATCAACGCCATGCTGCCGCCTGGTCGCCTCATGCTGCCGACATCCGCCCTGTTGCTGTGAGGGAGACCCCGGATGCTCGGCTCGACGCCTGACGGAGAATTCGATGTCGCTCCGCCGTCCGCTCCCGTCGCCCGCTTCCGTCGCCCGCTTCCGTCGCAAGAGGCTCGAATGCCGCCCCGCCTCCTCCCGCCGGGGAGCGAGCCGTGGCTGTTGATCGCCCCTCTCCTCGACGCAAAAGAGAGCCCCCGGCCGCACGGAGGGCGGCCGGGGGCTGAGGGGTGAATCGGTTGCTGACGGTTGGGGGTCAGCCGCGAGCCTTGCGGCGGGCGCGCACCGCCTGCGCCAAGGTATCGAGCATGGCGACGGTGCCTTCCCAGTCGACGCAGGCATCGGTGATGCTGACGCCATACTTGAGCGGCTTGATGCACTTCTGGTTGCCCGCATGAATGTTACTCTCGATCATGACGGCACCGATGGCGTCCTCTCCGGCGGCGAGTTGCGCAGCGACGTCCTCGGCGACGAGGTGCTGCTCCTCCCAGCGCTTGTGGCTGTTGCCGTGGGAGCAGTCAATCATCAGGCGGTTGTCTATGCCCGCCTTCGACTGCACTTCCCAAGCCTTGCGCACGTGTTCATTGCTGAAGTTCGGCCCCTGAGAAGAGCCGCGCAGAATGAGGTGGCAGCAGTCGTTGCCCGCGGTTGAGACAATGGCCGAGACGCCCTGCTTCGTGACGGAGAGGAAGCAGTGCGGATGCGTCGCGGAGATGATGCCGTCAACGGCGATCTGCACGGAGCCCGAGGTGCCGTTCTTGAAACCGATGGGCATCGAGAGCCCGCTCGCCAGCTCGCGGTGCACCTGGCTCTCCGTCGTCCGGGCGCCGATGGCTCCCCAGGCGATGAGGTCGCAGATGTACTGCGGCGTAATGGTATCGAGGAACTCGGTGGCTGCCGGCACGCCCATTTCGGCCAAGCGCAGCAGCAGGCCGCGCGCCATGCGAAGGCCGCTGTTGATGTTGTAGGACTCGTCCATGAACGGATCATTGATGAGCCCCTTCCAGCCGATGGTCGTGCGCGGCTTCTCAAAATAGACGCGCATGATGATCAGCAGATCTTCAGCGTAGTGCTCGCGCGCCGCGGCGATGCGGTCGGCGTAGTCGATGGCGGCGATGGTGTCATGGATGGAGCAGGGCCCCACCATGACAGCCAGGCGGTCGTCTTCTTTTTTGAGGATGCGGCGAATCTCCTCACGGGTTTCGTACACCATCTTGCTGGCGGCCGTGCTGGCAGGGAAGTCCTGCATGAGAATGGCCGGCGAGATCAGAGGACGAATGTCCGTGATGCGAACGTCATCTGTAATAAACGAGTGGTTCATGAAAATCAGCTTTCCTTCCAGGAGTAGATGTTGTCTTCGATCGCATCGCGCATCTCCAGAAGTCTCTCTGCGGCTTCCTCAGCTTCGCGCTGGCGCTCCTCGGCGCTCTTGCGACCCTTCTTCCCCTTGTCGTCCTTCTTGTCATCCTTGTTGCGAGCTCCCTTTTTGCCCTTGCCTTTGCCGGTATCCAGCTGATCGCTGTTCTCGCCGTTGCTGAGCTCAATCGGGGCGATGCCCTCCTGATCCTTGCCGAGGCTGTAGACGAGGAAGTGGGTGTTGCGAATCGGGCGACCCTTTTCGACGAAGGGATCGGTGTTTTTGGAGATGTCGGTCTCGTCCGTGTAGATGACGTAGTAGGGAGAGCCCCAGGGATCGTAGTAGCCGGGGTCATCGTTGTCGTCATAATAGACGCCGCTGGCGGGATCATCGACCGCGTTCACTTTGAGGTAAAGCGTGTTGCGGGTGTTGAACTTGTCGTCAACGTCACCCTCGTCGTTGAGCAGGATGCGCAGCATGCGGCCGTCCTGAGCCTCGGCCAGCTTGAAGTGCAGGCGCTCGGCATTGCGCGGGAAGGTGCTGAAGTCGAGCGGCGGAGCCTGCGTGTCGTTCATGAAGTCCTCCGCCGCGGTGGCGATCTGGGCACAGACTTCGCGAGCTGCGGCGTTATTACCCCGGTCTTTGGCGCCTAAGACGACGACGAGGGAGATGGTGGAGAGGGTTGCCAGAATGGCAATGACGACCAGCAGCTCAATGAGGGTGAAGCCGCGGCGGCTCAGGGAGGGGGGCAGGAAAGAGGCTTTCATACGGGGTCAGTCTAGCACAACAGACGGGGCATGGCAAGCAAAAGGCGCCCGGGCACGGTCTGTTTTCATCGCTTTTTGGCCAGCAGGCCGTATTTGGGAGAGAGGAGGTAGGCGAGCAGGAAGAGCAGACCGAGCACGAGGATGATGGTGGCACCGAGGTGCCAGCCCAGCGGGAAAGAGAGGAAGAAGGCGAGAACGGAGCCGCCGCCTCCGATGAGTCCGCCGCCCCAGAAGAGAAGCTCGGCGCGGTCCGTGAGCAGGTAGACCGTGGCGGCGGGGGCGACGAGCAGTCCGAGGGTGAGGAAGGCCCCGACCGCTTGCAGGGAGGAGACGAGCACGAGAATGAGCAGCGCGAAGATGCCGTAGCTGAAGAGCCGCGTCGGGATGCCCATGGTAGCTGCGGCGCGGGGGTCGAAGAGGCAGATGAGCAGGGGGCGCTTGAGCGCGGTGATGCTCAGCACGGCGAGGGCGCCGGTGACGTAGGCGATGAGCAGGTCCATATTGCTCATGCTCATGATGTTGCCGAAGAGCCAGTCGTCGACTTTCTGCTGGAGGCCGAGGCGCACGAGAATGATGTAGCCGATGGCAAAGGCTGTGGTGTGCAGGATGGAGAGCGCGGTGTCGTGATCGAGCCGCGAGGTGCGCGAGACGAAGAGGGACCCCAGCCCGACGAGCAGCCCGGCGATGACGGCGCCGATGAGGATGCTCAGCTCGACGAGGCCGAAGAGCAGGATAGCCAGAGCGATGCCGGGCAGAAGGGCGCAGCTGAGGGTGCCGATTTGCAGGGAGGAGCGCCGCATGAAGACGAGGGCGCTCACGAAGCCGTTGGTGAAGCCGGTGACGGCGCAGGCCCAGAGGCTGCGCTGGGCGATGGGTTCGCTGAGGAAGGTCCAGATATCGCTCATGAGGAGAAGGTGTGCGGGAGGTAGCCGAAGGTGTCGCGCAGGTGCTCCGGAGTGAGGCTCTCAGCCGTACTGCCGAAGGTGATCAGGCGACGACGCAGCAACAGGCAGTGGTCGAAGATGAGGGGAGCCGTGCTCAGATCGTGGTGCGAGGCGATGATGAGGCGCCCCTCGCTGGCCAGGGTGCAGAGCATGCTGCCGAGAGACTCGGAGCCCGGGAGATCGAGGCCGGTGAAGGGCTCGTCGAGCAGGAGGATGTGGGCCTCCTGCGCCAAGGCCCTGGCAAGGAACGCGCGCTGTTGCTGCCCTCCCGACAGTGCGCTGATCTGGCGGTTGCTCAGCTCCGAGAGGCCCAGCACGTCGAGGGCACGCTCAACGATGTCGATATCGTGCCGCTTCATCCGCCGCCACGGGCCGAGCCCGGGGTAGCGCCCCATTTCCACGAGGCTGCGCACGGTCAGCGGAAAGTTCCAGTTGACTTCGCTGCGCTGCGGCACGTAGGCGATCTCACGGCGGTTTTCGTCCAGCGGGCTGCCGTTCCAGAGAATGCGGCCGCCGCGCGGCTTCAGCAGCCCGGCCAAGGCGTTGAGCAGGGTCGACTTCCCGGCGCCGTTGGGGCCGATGAGGGCGAGGGTGTGCCCGCAGGGGATGCTGAAGCTGATGTCGCTCAGCGCGTCGACGCGGCCATAGCCGGCAGAGAGATGCTCGACGCAGAGACAGTGCCCGCCGTGGTGGTGGCAGCCGGCTCCCCAGCAAATGTGATCTTCCGTTGCCGTGTTGCTCATGGCCAGGTGAAGGTGAAGTGATCGAGCATGACGCGTCCCTGAGAAAGAGTCCAGCGCGTGCAGTCCGCCGCAGGCGCACCGGCGGGCTCAAGGGTGATGGTGACCGCCTGAGGGCCCGCGTCAGGCCAGAGGGCCTCCACTTCGAGATCGATGCTCGTCAGCGGGGCTGGCAGCTCCGTGCGGAACTCCCAGGGGAACGCATCGTCCTCCGTGTCGCCCTCTGCTCCGGCTGCATTGTCGCCTGTCCCGGCTTCCAAACGGCCGATCGTTTCTCCCCCGCGCCGCAGCTCCAGCGAAAGGGGGCGACCCGTGAATCGGACGGTGACATAGGTCGGCAGCGTCGTCTCTGCGGCGTCGTTTGTCTGCTCCTGCTGAGAGACGAGGGGCGGTGGAGCGCTGCTGAGCAGACGGAAGAGCGGCAAGCCGGCCGCCGCTACGATGAGCAGGGCCAAGCTGGTGGAGGCAAGGGGGGACATGAAGTGTGAAGAGGTAATGAGAGCCGGAGGCGGGTGCTTGGAGGCTCAGGCGGGCGGAATCGCTCAGGAGAGGCACCGGCGGAACAGATCAGCCATGAATCAGGCCATGAAAGCTTCGATGCGGAGCACGGGAGGGCACCATCGAAACCGCCGAGGGCGGGACTGTCTGCGGCGAGCTTCGGCGTTGCACGAGCCGCGGCCTTGCGTCCGGCGGCGGAAGTCTCTCCGCTGTGATGTCCGAGTGCTCCGAATGAAACCGGACCGACCCGAGACCGAGCAACACAGACTCGAGGAGCAGCGCGAGTCCCGACGATGCGTGGGCGGGTTAATCAGCCGAATCGGGGAGGCGAAACTCAGCGGCCTGCGGGGGCATTCGCCGGGCGGCCGGACTGTCGGCCCGCTGCCGCCTTGCGCTCCTGCTCCAGTTCGCGGCGAGCCTGCACCTCGGCTTTCTTCTGAAGCTCCATGAGCAGCTCGCCGATGTTTTCGTCCTTCGGAGCGCTGGCCGCTTTCTTCTTGCTGTCTCCGAGGCCGGCCGCGACGGCGCCGATGTTATAAGTCATCTGCTGCTTGTAGGTGGGCATGTCCGGGGCAATGCCGTCCATGACCAGCGAGAGGGTGGCGGCTCCCAGCTGCGAGGCGATGACCTGCATGTTGCGGGGTGAGCCGTTGTACTCGGTGAAGAGGCAGCGAACCTTGAGGCGGCGCAGCTCGGCCATCAGGCGGGCCAGCGTGGCGGGGTCTCCCTGACTCTCGGCAGCCACGCCCTGAATCGACATGGGCGTGAGGCGGAAGGCCTCGCAGAAATGGCACATGGCCGCGTGCTCCGTGACGAGCACGCGCTGCTCAGGCTTGAGCTTGCCGAGCAGAATGCGCCCCATGAGCAGCAGTGAGTCCATCTCCTCCGCATAGGCCTTCTGGCGCTTGGTGTAGTAGGCTTCGTTGGTCGGGTCGATGGCCACGAGCTCCTCCAGCAGGGTGCGGGAGGCACGCTTCATGTTGGCCGGGGAGTTCCACCAGTGCGGGTCGATGGAGTCCGTGCCGGGCACCTTGACGTCGGGGATGGAGGCGCCGAGCTCCACAAAGCGCGTTTTGGCCGAGATGTTCTGCCGCAGCGAGGGTAGATAGGGCTCCACCCCCTTGCCGAGGGCGAGCAGTAGCTTGGAGCCGAGGGCAAGCGAGAGCTCGTTGGCCGTCGGCTGAAAGTCGTGGAGGGAAGCGTTCGCCGGGAAGAGGTCGTGGACGCTGACTTTGTCTCCGCCGATTTCGCGAGCCATGTCGCTGAGAATCGGGTGCAGACTCGAGATTTTGATCGGGCCTGCCTGCACCAGCGCGACGCAGAGCAGGAGGACGATGCAGAGGAGGCGTTTCATGGCGAGCATTATACACCGAGGGTCAAGCCCGGTCAACGCTGCTGACGCAATGCGCTGTATAATTCCCAGCAAGAAGATAGGACATTGTGCCGGGCCTCGCGCTGCAAGAGGCGAGCACTCTGGACTTGCGCGGGAGCAAACGAAGCGGGGCGGTGCGCCATCACGCTAGCTCTAGCTCCAGAAGGGCCGCGCGCAGCCGCAGCGCCTGGTGCAGAGGGGCGACGTCGTGCACGCGGTGCAGATCGGCTCCGCGATCCGCGGCCAGCAAGCTCATCGCCACCGTGGGCACGGGGCTCGTCTTCACCGCGGCTTCATCCCCCAGTATGCGGCTCATCAGGCTTTTTCTCGAGAGAGCCATGAGGATCGGAAGGTCGCGCACGCGCAGCTCAGCGAGGCGGCGAATGAGGGTGAGGTTGTGTTCGACGGTTTTGCCGAAGCCGATGCCCGGATCCAGACAGAGGCGGCGCGGGTCGATGCCCGTCGATTCGGCCAGACGGATGCGCTCCTCAAAAAAGCGGCGCACCTCAGCAATCACGTCGCCGTATTGCGGAGCCTGCTGCATCGTGCGGGGCTCTCCCTGCATGTGCATGAGGATGATGCCGCAGGGGCGCTCGGCGCAGAGCTGTCGCATGGCCGGGGACGCCAAGCCGGTGATGTCGTTGATGATGTCGGCCCCTGCATCCAGCGCCTGACGGGCTGTCCCGGCATGGCGCGTGTCGATGGAGAGGAGGAGATCGGGGTGGGCGCGGCGAAGCGCCTCGATGACGGGGATGGTGCGAGCGATCTCGGTTTCCGCGCTGATCTCCTCAGCCCCCGGGCGCGCAGATTCGCCGCCGATGTCGATGATGTGCGCGCCCTCAGCGGCAAGTCGTTCGGCGTGCCGCACCGCCGCCTCGAGTCCGGCGTGCTCTCCTCCGTCGGAAAAAGAGTCGGGCGTCGTGTTGAGGATGCCGAGGATGGCCCCCTCAGACGGAAGGAGCCAAGGGCCTTTGCGCAGGTGCCAAGTTCTCATGCCTGTATGCGGGTCGGGTTGAAGAGAAAGAGGAGGTCGTTTGGTTTTCCGGCCGCTATTGCCCCCCTCGTGTCGGATTCTCCGCATGGCGATGGGCCGGGGACAGGCGTCCGAGGGGGCTACGAGCCGCCGAGGTAAGTCGGGCGTCGTTTCAGATGGGTTTGTCCGGCAACAGACGGGAGCTCGGGGCGAGGAGGGGCGGCAGGGGGGAGCTGCAAGGCTGAATCCGTGCTGGGGTGATGCGTGGGCCTCAGGACCTCTCGCCGCCCTCCGGCGGCAGCGGCACGTAAGGCGCCTTTTGAGTGGCGCTGGCTACGTGACCGGGTGCTATGGTCGAAACCGGTGCAGTCGGGGGGATCGGTGCAGGCTGGGGGCGTTCGTTGGTCGCAGGAGCGGAAACGGAGGCGGCTGCAAAGGAGGATGCGGGGGTGGGGGTATCTGCCGAAGGCGCTGAGAGAGCCGAAGCCGTCTGTGCCGCAGATGCCAAGCTCACGGGCTTCGTTTCCGTCTCACTTGCGGCAGCGGGGCGCGGTGCAGAAGCGTCCCCTGCGCCGATGCCAGAGGCACTTCCGCGAGGCAGCTGCGTTTCTGCGTGCGCCGTGGCGGTGTTGCTCACCGCCGGAGCAGGCGCCACCGAGGAGGCGCCTGCGGCTTCGTCTGCCGACTTGCTCTCGCTGACGGCCGCATCGTGCTGCTCCGCCTCTTCACGCGCCTCCTTCATGTCACTGAGGGCAGCGCGAATCTCTGCAAAGGTTTCGGTCGGCGGCAGGGGAACGGTCGGTGTCTGATCCGCGGCTCCGGAGTCCGATGAATCTTCCGCCGGCAGAGCTGCCAGAGCTGCGGCAATCGCACTGTCTCCGTCGTGCCGGGCAGACGCGTTTTCCCCCGCAGAGGGCGCCGCCTCAGCCGGGGCCGGAGCAGCCGGAGCCGCAACGGCAGGAGCCGGCACGATTTGAGACGCAGCCGTGGGAGGGATGCGCGTTGCCGCCGTGGCGGGAATGGGGGAAACGGTGGCGGAAGGAAGAGGCGGAGGCGGCGGCACGGGTGAGCGTCGGGATGACGTTGCGGGCGCGGACGCCATGGCGGCGCGCGCCGTGGGCGCGGCCTTGGCCGTCGGGGCCGGGGGCGCTGGTCGCGCCGGAGCGTTGAGCGAGGCCGCCGTGGGCGGCAGCGCCTGTGCACCGTGCGGATGGACGACGGGAACCGGAGGAGCCGGCGGGGGCACCGTGGGCAGCATGGACTGCTCTTCTGGCGTGCACACGGGGGCATGCTCGATGCTGTGCATTGGCGGAACACCCGGATGCAGCGGCGCGGTGGGATCGACATCCGGCACGAGATTGACGGCCGAGGGATTGAGCTCTGCCGCCGTGAGAGCTTCGGGCATCTCGCGCTCCGTCAGCTCCTGCGGAATGTCATCGCAGCGGTGTTCCCCCTTGCCGGGGCGGGGGGAATAGGTCTCATAAAAGGCCAGAACGACCGTGTAGATCAGGAAGAAAACGCCGAGCACCGCCGGAATGATCCAACTGCTGTCGCTGAGCAGGACGAGCATCTCCGGAAAGACCGGATCGTCGCTTTGCCCCCACAGCATCAGGAGATAGAGCAGCAGCTCGCTGAGCCCGTACCAGAGTGCATAGCTCACGAGGCTATAAAAGGTGATGCGCAGGCGCGAGTTGCTGAAGAGCCCGCCGAGCACGGCGGCGATCGGAACGAGATAGAGCAGGGCGGGATAGTCCTGCTCCGTGGAGCTCAGGAAGCTCAGCTGTGGCAGCTTGGACAGGGGGCCGGGCAGCGTGTAGGTCGGCCCGAGGAGGGCAAGGCAGATGAGAAAGACGAGCAGCGTCAGCCCCAGCGTATAGGTCATGTTCCAGATGGCCGTCACTCCGCGCAGCAGCCCCATGAGCAGAAGGATGCCGGCCGTGAGGGCGAACCAAGGCGTGCAGACGGTTGCGGTCAGATTCTCCACGAAGGTCTGCCTCAGCAGCAGGAGAAAGTCTTGCTGACAAGCGCCGCGGACGGCTGCTGCGAGCAGAAGGGTGAGCAGCAGCAGGGAGACGTATTTGGCCAGAAAGAAGGCAACCTTCATGACGCTCGAATTCTAGGGTATGCTCCCTCCCTTGTCAAGGGTAAAACGCCTTGCGGAGCGTTTTGCCGACAGCGCTTGCGCGGGGGCAGACCGTGGCTCGAGCAATGGTCCGAGCAAGGCTCTTTCGGAGGTCCGGGCGACGGTTTGTTCGGCGCCTCACTCGGCCATTTTTCCCCTGGGAGCATGGGCGCCGCATCGTTGCTCCTGCTCGCTTGCCCTCGCGCCGCGACGTTGAACGCGCTTGCCTTTCGACGTGAAATCAAGTAGAGTAGGGCTCGATGACGCGCCTGACGATACGCTTCAGCCTCTTCCGCGTGCCGGTGTCCGTGCATCCCTCGCTCTGGGTAATGCTGCTCCTGCTCGGTGGGTTGCTGAGCGTACGCACGGCTGAAGACTTGTTGCATCTGCTGAGCTTTGTCATCATCGCCTTTCTCACGCTGCTCCTCCACGAGTTCGGACACGCGCTGACGGGCAGAGCTCTCGGCGGTGGTTGCCCGAGCGTGACGCTGGCGTGGCTCGGTGGCTTCTGCCGCAACGACGAGGCGAACCTCAGCTCGCGGGAGGATCTTGTCATGACGGCTGCCGGTCCGCTCTTCTCGCTGTTGCCGGCCGGTGTCACTCTGCTCATCCTGCTGGTGTCGAACCTTTCGTTCGGCGGCAGCATCGATCCGGTGCTCTCCGCCGCAGCCGCGACGGTGCTTGGTCATCCTCTGGATTCCTCGCTCCTGCCCGAGGTCGCTCGAGGTGTCGCCTTCGCGGCCGAGCAAAGTCTTCAAATCCCCCTCTGGTGGGCCCTCATCAACCTGTTGCCCATTCACCCCCTCGACGGCGGCCAAATCCTGCTGCATTGCACGCGCAGCGAGCGCAGCACACGGTGTGTCAGCTTCGTGACCGCGACAACGGCCGCCATCGTCTTCCTCGTCTGCGGCTGCTGGTTTTTCGCCTTGCTGGCCGGGCTCATGGCTCTGCACCACGCCCGAGTGCGGAGGCGTCCCGCCCGCTGAAACACACTGGCGGCAGATCTCTGAAACAGACCCCGTATAGACGTCAAGGCGCGTGCGATCAAATTCATCCTGATTCATCCCGTAAGCTGCGTTCGCAGGCTCGCACGAGCCACGCCAATCCGATGGGGCCGACAGCTGGCTCGCACCCATAGGGAAGTCCCCTGAAAGAGAATTTTACAACTTCGCATAATATATGTAATGCAAAATCGAGAAGTTCAGAAACAGGACGTGTCAGACTTTCATCTTGCCATAGCGCAAAGCCGTGGTAAGATAGTCCCACGTATGAGTATGGTAACCGCAGAGCATTTGCACAAGGTGTTCGGACGCTTTGTGGCCGTGTGGGATGCAAGCTTCAGCATCGAGAAAGGCGAAATCGTGGGCTTTCTCGGGCCGAACGGCGCCGGCAAAACCACGACGATGAAAATGCTCACCGGTTTCATGCCGCCGAATGCCGGAACGGCGAGCATCGCCGGCTACGACATCCTCGACAACCCGCTGGAGGCGCGCCGCCACATCGGCTACATGCCCGAGAACGTGCCGCTCTACGACGACATGCGTGTCTACGAGTACCTCGATTACCGCGCGCGACTCAAAGGCATCATCGGTTCCTCCGTGCGCGAACAGATCGGCCTCGTCATCGAGCGCTGCGGGCTTGAGCCCAAGCGCCGCAACATGATCAACACGCTCTCCAAGGGCTACCGCCAGCGCGTCGGCCTCGCCGATGCCCTGCTCGGCAACCCCGACTTGCTCATTCTCGACGAGCCCACTAACGGCTTGGATCCGAACCAGATCCGCCAGATCCGCGAGCTCATCCGCTCACTGGCCGAGGAGCACACCGTCATCCTCTCCACCCACATTCTGAGCGAAGTTGAGATGATCTGCAATAAGGTCATCATCATCGATCAAGGCAAAATCAAAGCCTCGGATACCCCCGCCAACCTGACGGCGAACCTCCGCGCCGCCGGGCGCGTCTCCATCGAGTTCAAGGGCGATCTCGCACCCGTCGTCAAAGAGCTGGAGGCCTTCGCCCCCGTCAAGAAAGTCATCCACGAAGGTACCCTCCCCGGCGGGTGGGAGCGCCTCGTCGTTCGCGCCGAGCCAGGCACGGACACGCGAGAGAAAGCCGCAGCCATCATCATGAAGCTCGGCTACCCCGTGCGCCACATCTACCGCCACATCCCGAGTCTGGAAGACGTGTTCGTCGAAATGACGCGGCGCGACTGAGCCCCTGCCCGATTCTCGTCGCCATGTAACACATATTATCATACGAGCATCCCAGCTTAAAGCCTCCGCCAAGCTCCTCGCATCGCGGAACCGAACAGACATCAAGCCCCCTTCTCTTCACCGACGTTTCTCTCACCATGGAACCAGAAGCTCCCCCCGTCAAGCGCACCCGCAACTACTTTTACACCCTGCGCACCATCTACGCCAAAGAGCTGCGCAGCTTCCTCTGCACCCCCTTCGGCTGGGTCATTCTGGGATGCACCATGGGGCTTCAGGGATTCTGGCTGCAAACCGTTATTCAGATTATGAGCAACGCCTCCGGTGAGGGCGTCATGTACTACATGCTCAATAACGTCACCTTCTGGTTTTACTTCATCTTCATCTTCCCGCTCATCACCATGCGAAGCTTTGCGGAGGAGGAGCGCATGGGAACCCTCGAAGGCCTGCTGACCGCACCCGTCACCACCACGCAGATCGTGCTCGGCAAATTTCTGGCCGCCTACACCTTCTACCTCATCCTCTGGGTCCCCATGATGCTCTACCCCTGGGTGAGCCACCTCGGCAACATCTACACCAGCCTCAAATACGGCATTGACCCTGAAGGCGTCATCACCTACCGCCTCGCCGACTGGTTCGGCGGCTTCTCCATCCTGGCGCTCGTCGGTCTCTTCTTCATTGCACTGGGCATGGCCTGCTCCTCGACCACGCGCAGCCAGATCATCGCGGGCATTCTCTGCACCTGCCTGATGATCAGCTATTACTTCATCGGGCGCGTCACCGAGCTCTGGGGCGAATTCCCCGCGGCCCCGATCTTCCATTACCTCTCCTGCACCGAGCACGTCAGCGCCTTCTCGCGCGGCCTCGTCGACACGCGGCCCCTCGTCCTCTACGTCAGCCTCACCGTCCTCACCCTCGCCCTCACCAAGCGCATCGTCGATTACCGCCGCTGGCGCCGCTGAGGCCGCCTCCGGCACAACCTACTGCACCCGCCCCCTCCCGCAACGCTGCTCCGCCGCTCCCGGATCCACCTCTTTCTCCCGCAACTTCGCCTCTTTCTCCTGACCCACGCGCCCTGCCTGAGCGCGCAAGCTTCACAGGACTCCTTCCCCTGCAACCTCTTCTCCAGACTTTCCCCTCACTCATGAGCAACAGCGAATTCAAAGGAAACCCCGACGCCCGCCGAGCCAAGAGCAACCCGCTCGCCTGGGTCAACCTCTTTCTCCTCGCCCTTATCGTTTTGACCTGCAACTACATCGGCTGCAGCGAATATGCCCGCCATGACCTGACAGAAGACGAGCGCTACACCATCTCCGAACGCACCATCAACGTGCTCTCCAGTGACCGGATCCGCTCGCGCGAAACCCCCATCCGCATCATCTTCGCCTTCAAGCAGTCCACGCCGAACTACGCGCGCATGCGCTCCCTGCTCGAAGAGTACGAGCGCTACGGCAAAGGCAAAATCGAGGTGGAGTATTTCGACCCCATGCGCCAGCCCCACCGAGCGCGCGAAATCTCGCAGATCTACGGTGTGGAGTTCAACCAGAACCTTTGCGTGATTGATGCGCGCGCCGACCATAACGTCGCCCTCGACACCTTTGAGCAAGACAAGAGCGACCGCAAGCACGTGCGCGTCCGCTCCGGCGCCTCCTTCATCCGCTACGAAACCCTGCCCGATGAATCGCGCCGCGCCGTGGCGCTGATGATGGATGAAGTCGTCTGCTCGGCGTTGACCGAAGCCGTGGAAGGCGAGATGCGCAGCATGTACGTCGTCGAGGGCAAGGGCGGCGTCTCGCGCGATAATACCGAACTACTCGAGATGCTCGGCGAAATCAACAACTCGCTCAACATCCAGCTCAAATTCATCACCCTGGCCGACGTGGAGACCTTGCCCGACGACGCCGAGGGCCTCATCATCGTCTCGCCGCAGACGGACTTCACCGAAGACGAAATCCGCGTTCTGAACGACTACTGGGAGAACCGCGACGGCCGCAACGCCATCTTCATCGCCCTGAACACCCAGTACACCAAGCTGCCGCGCCTCTACCGCTTCATCCGCGAGCAGGGCATCCGTCCGAACGCCGATCAAATCCTGCTGCGCGATCGCAACCGCCCCTACTACGACATCTCGGCCGTCTTCCCCAAGAGCCTCAACTGCACCAAGAGTTTCTGGAACGGCACGACGCACGTCGAGGGGCAATCCATGTCCCTGACGCTCGAGCACGGGGATGAGAGCCGAGCCGCCCTGCGCCGCCTGAGCACCTACCCGCTGCTCATGACGACGTCCGAGTATTACGGTGAGACGCGCACGGACCGCTCGCCGAGCTACGACCCGCAGGAGGACCGACTCGGCCCGCTTTGCCTCGCCGCCGCCGTCACCAAGGGCAACCCGCGCGACCCGAACAACCTCAACACGCTCTGCGTGCTCGGCAACACCGACATGCTGCTCAAGGAGAACACGCGCACCGAGCAGCGCGACTACCTGCGCACCCTCTGGGCCTGGATGAGCAACCGCCCCGAGTACGCAGGCAAGAGTGCCAATCAGGATCTGCGCGTCAAGATCGACCTCAATCGTCACTCTCGCAACGCCATCGAATACATCACCCTCATCATCATGCCCCTGCTGGCTCTCGGCATCGCCCTGATCATCTGGAACACACGCCGCCACTGAGGCTCCGCCTCCCCCTCTCCTATCCTTCCTTCGTCCTTCATGAAAGCCCTCTCCACCATCGTCCTGGCCGCGCTGGCGGCCTTCCTGCTGGCCTGCGCCATCGTGCTCACGGTCGATGGGAATCTGGCGCGCATCCTCGGCTGGTATCGCTTTGAAGCCGGGCGTCCCCTCTTCACGGAGGCGAACACGAGCCGGATCGACAAGGTCAACTGGATGCGCATCAGCGATCTGCACGATCGCATCGAGTGCGAGCGCGACGAGGAGGGCATCTGGTGGATCATCACCCCCTTCCGCGACCGCATGTCGCAGGAGGCGGTCGCTGCCATTCTGGCCTTCACCTCTCACGCCAAACTCGTCGATACCCTCCCGCTCTCCACCAGCACGGACGAAAAGCGCTCGCGAGAGTTCGGTGTTGACTCCTCCCCCCATACCATCACCCTCAAGGTGCCCACCGACGAGCAGCACCACACCACCATTGCCCGCTACACCCTCGGCAGTACGGCCCCCTGGCTCGCCGACGCGGGTGACGGCAAAAACCTCATCCGCACCACCTACCTGCGCACGGACTACTACAGTGACGACGAGCGCATTCACGTCGTCTCCGGCAACATTCTGGACATATTCCGCAACGGACTCTACGCCCTGCGCGACCCCAAGCCCCTGCGCATCGATCCACGGCAGGTGCAAGCGCTGCGCATCTCCCGCCCCGACGCCCCCGAAGAGAAAACGCTGGAGGCTCGCCGCCTCAGCTCGGAGCTGCCATGGAACTTGGTGAAGCCCGTCATCACGCAAGCGAATCAGGATCAAGTCAACAACCTGCTGGCCGCCCTCTCGACCATGACCGCGCTGCGCGTCGATGACGCACGAGACATCACCCTGCCCGAGAAGGCCCAGTACTGCATTGAGCTTGAAGTCGCGAGCGCCGACGGCACGAAGACCGAGCAGCTGCTGCTCTATCCGCCCTTCAAGTCCGCGTCGGATGACCAGCAGCTCTGCTACGCACGCGTCGCCGATCGTCCCGTCGTCTTCACCCTCGAAGCCGAGCCTCGCGTTCGGAGACACGGGCCCTTCGCCAACATCATTGCCGCCGTCTGCAAAGCCCCTGTTCTGCCGGACAAGGACATGGCCCAGCTGCTCAGCGGCAGCGGTGTCGTGTACACCAGCGAGCTGCCGCTGAGCCTCGAGGCCCTGCGCTCCATGCGCTTCGCCGATGTCGATGAAAAGGACGTCAGCAGCCTCATGTTGCTGCCCTCCTACGGCAGTTCCCCCCTTCTCCTCCGCCACATCCCGGGCAATGCGGAGAGCGGCGTGCAGGACGTCTGGCTCTATTCGGCGGAAGGGAAACCCTTCGCCGAGGCGGAGCACGGCATGGCGCAGGCCCTCGTGACCGGGCTGAGCAACATCCCCGTTGACAGCGTTCTGGAGGACATCCCCCTTGGCGGAGACAAGCGCGCGGCCATGAAGCGCTACGGGCTTGACAACCCCGATTACACGCTCGTCGTTCTGCCCACGCCCTGCCTGCTGCGCGCCACCCTCTATGGCCTCGACCTGCCGCTCATCCGCGACAGAAGCCCGCGCACCTTCTACGTCAACCGCTGGAAGGACCCGCAGACCGGGCGCAGTTGCTGGGCCGGCATGGAGAAAAACGGCAACAGCATCTGCCGACTGAGCTCGAAGTTCACCCGTCTCTTCTCGCTTCAGAACACCCGCTGGAAGAGCCGGACCCTCTTCCACTTCCCGCTCTCCGCCCTGCGCCGCCTGACGCTCGGTTTCCAGAAAGAGCCGCTGGAGCTCGAGTACGACTACATCGGCGATGCGTGGACGGGCAAGCTCAACGGAGAGGATGTCACCCCGCGCATCAATCCCCACCGCGCCGTCTTCTACGTGCGCCAGCTTCAGAAGCTGCGCGTTGACCAGTGGCTGGAGCGCGGAGATCCCGATGCCGTCATCGCCCTTTCGCACCCGGCCTTCTATGTCAAGCTCGACTTGGAGATCACCGATTACAGCTCCGCCGAGGCCATCGTCATCGACCAGGCGGACGATGTCAGCGCCAGCGGGGATCCCATCGGCAAAGACCAGCTCAGCAACAAGGAGCTGGCGGAGAAGATGCTGACGGAGGGCGACGCCACCGATGACGCCATGCGCCAGCTTGCCCTGGCCGAATTGCCCGTCATTCGCCGCACCCTGACGCTGGAGATCGCCCCCTCTGCCGAAGCCTCGGATCGCCCCTTCTTCTACGGGCGCATCCGCGAAACCGGTGAGCTCTTCATCCTCAACTTCAACACCGCCCAATCACTCGCCGGCAGCATCCTCGACATGTGAACCGGCCTCCGTCTTCACCAACTCAAACAAACCGCAACACAACACGATAAAAACACTATGATCCGAGAACTCATGACCCTGGCCGCCTGCGCCGCCGTCCTCCCGCTCCAGCCGCTCCATGCGGCCGAACCGCCCAAACCCTGCGGTGCCGTACCCACCAAGCAGCAAGTCGACTGGCTGCGCATGGAGTGGTACGCCTTCGTCCACTTCGGCCTCAACACCTACACCAACCGCGAGTGGGGCTACGGCGATGAAAGCCCGAAGCTCTTCAACCCCGGCAACTTCGATGCCGGCAAGATCGTCGCCACCTTCAAGAAGGCCGGCATGACGGGCATGATCTACACCGCCAAGCACCACGACGGCTGGTGCGCTTGGCCGACGCGCAGCACCGAGCACAACATCACGAAGTCCCCGTGGAAAAACGGCAAGGGCGACGTCGTGCGCGAGTTTGCGAAGGCCTGCAAAAAACACGGCATCAAGTTCGGCACTTACCTCTCCCCTTGGGATCGCAACTGCGCCGAATACGGCCGCCCCGGCTATCTCGACGTCTACTATGCCCAGATCAAGGAGCTGCTGACGGACTACGGCCCCATCTTCGAGATCTGGTTTGACGGCGCCAACGGCGGCGACGGCTATTACGGCGGCAAGCGCGAAAAACGCAACATCGGCAACGCTGACAAGTATTACAACTTCAAGGAAGTCGTGCGCATCATCCGCAGCATCCAGCCCGACTGCATCATCTGGGGTGCCGGCGGCCACGGTGACGTGACCTGGGGCGGATCCGAGAAGGGCTTTGTGCGCCTGCCCAACTGGAACGTTCAGGGCATGGGCACCAAGAATGAAAAATGGATCTCGCTGGAAGGCGACACCCCCATCAACCACGCCGGATGGTTCTGGCATCCGGGCCAGGCCTCCAAAGTCAAATCACCCGAGCACCTGATGGGTGTTTACTTTGACAGCGTCGGCCGCGGTGCGAACCTCATCCTCAACGTCGCCGCCAACCGCGACGGCCAGCTCGACCCTGCCGACGTCGCCTCCCTCCTCAAGTTCGGCGAGAACCGCCGTCGCCTTCTGGCCAATGACTACGCGCTGGGCGCCAAGGTCAAAGCCAGCGAAGTGCGCGGCAAGGACAAGGACTTCGCCGGCGACAAGCTCACCGACGGCGACATTGAGAGCTACTGGTGCCCGAATGACGGCACGACGAAGGGCGAGCTTGAAATCACCCTCGACAAGCCCGTCACCTTCGACGTCGTGCGCGTCCGCGAGCAAATCCGCCTCGGCCAGCGCGTCAAGGACTACCGCATCGAAGCCTTCGTGGACGGGGACTGGAAGGTCATCGACCCCGATGCCGACACGCTCATGAAGAATCAGAAGGGCAAGCCGGACAAAGACAAGCTCAAGTCCGCGCAGAAGACCATCGGCAACCAGGCCCTGCGCCGCCTCGACGCCCCCGTCACGACCGATCGCGTCAAGCTCGTCATCCTCGATGCCCGTGCCTGCCCCTGCATCTCTGAGTTCTCCCTGCTGCGCATGCCGCGCGAGATCCCCGCGCCGGTCGTCACCCGCAAGGGCAATGACGTGAGCATCAGCGAGCGCGAAGGCTTTGAGATCGTCTATACCACGGACGGCAGCGAGCCCACCATTCGCTCGCCCAAGTTCAAGGGTGAGCTCGAGGCGCCCCGCACCTGCACCGTCAGTGCCGCTTACCTCGACAGCAAGACCGGCGAAATCGGCTCCACCGGTGCGGCCAGCTTCGGCGAGGCCAAGGTCAGCTGGAAGTCGAAGGACGGACAGAAGGCCATCGACGACGATCCGAACACCTTCTGGCAGGGCGACAAAGCCGGCGATAGCATGACGGTGGACCTCGGCCGCACCGTCTCCATCAACGCCTTCTCCTACCTCCCGCGCCAGGACGGCAAAGTGGAGGACATGACGGACCAGTACATCTTCTCCGTCAGCCAGGACGGCAAGAAGTGGCGCAAGGTGGCCGAAGGTGAGTTCTCGAACCTCCGCGCCAACCCGATCGAGCTCAAGGTTGACCTCGACAAGACCGTCAAGGCCCGCTTCTTCCGCTTCACCGGCAAACGCGCCATTGAAGGCAAGGGGGTCACCGCGGCAGAAATCAACGTCTTCTCGCCGGAGACCTCGAAGAAGGCAAGCCGCCGCAGAAACAGAAAATAACCCCTGATCCCCGCAAAACATGGCGACGTGGCTCTGGCAAAAAAACGTATCCCGAGATCAGGAGGAACTCTGGCAGGAGCGCCTCGGCGCCCTGCCCGGGCTCGTCATCTCAGAGGCTGCCGGCCGGGGCCGCGCCGCCGTCAGCGTCTACACCGAGGAGTCGAGCGAGGCTCTGGTGTTGCAGGCCTGCTATGGCGGCAGCGTGACGCCCGTGAATGACACGGACTGGGTTGCCGCCACGGCGCCGCAGAACCAGCCCCCTCTGCTCATCCGCGATCAACTCGTCATCACCACCAGCGAGCGGCCGGAGGATCTGGCTGCCCTCCGAGAGAAATACCCGAGGCGCCACATCCTCTGTTTCCCGGCCGAGATGGCCTTCGGCACCGGCAACCACGCCACGACGGCCAGCTGCCTGCGCATGCTCTGCGACTTTGCTCGGGAGCATCGCGGCAGGGCTTGGACTCTCACCGACATCGGCTGCGGCACTGGGGTGCTCGCGCTGGCCGGCCTGCGCCTCGGTGCGCAGAGCGCCATCAGCTTTGACTTCGACGCTCAGGCCGTCGCCATCGCCGAGCGCAACATCGCCCGCAACGGCGGCTGCGATCACCTGAAGCTCTTTCAGGCCGACGTCTTTGAATGGACCCCATCCGCTGAAGACCGAGCCGACCTCGTGCTCGCCAACCTCTTCTCCACCGTCCTCCAGAAAGCCTTCCCGCGCATCATCCGCGGCATGAAGGACGGCGGAACGCTCATCATCTCCGGCATCCTCAACAGCCAGGCCGAAGAAACCATCGCTGCGGCTTGCGCCGCCGGGCTGAGCCTGCAGCAAAGCGTCCGGCGCGGCAAATGGACCACCGCGCGGCTCACCCTTCCATGAACATTCTCGCCCTCGAAACCTCGCGGCCCGAAGCCTCCCTCTGCCTGCGCCTCGGAGCCGCTTGCCCCGTCACCTGCCGCTGGCAGGCGCTGCGCAACCACGATGCCTTCCTCTTCCCCGCCTTGCAGCAGGCGCTGGAAGCCCTCGGGGAACAGCCGCTGGATCTCATCCTCGTCGGCGCAGGCCCCGGGAGCTACGGCGGCGTGCGCGTTGCCCTCGCTGCCGCTGTCGGCCTTTCCCTCGTGCGTCAGGCCTCCGTCGTCGCCCTGCCCTCGTGGCTTCAGCTGACGGCCGACGGCACCTCCGTGTTCTCGGACGCCAAGCGCGGCGGCTGGACCCTCCAGCAGCCCGGCTGCGAGCTGCGCGTCATCAGCCTCGATGAGCTGCGCGAGCTCGCTCGGCAGTCCGCGCCCCTCGGCAGCGTCGAAAGCGCCGACACCGTCGCTGCGCTCGACCTGCCCGGCAGCGTTCGCTGCGCCATCAGCCCGACAGCAGAAGGACTCATCAACAGCTGGGAGACCCTCAGCCCCGAGCAGCAGGCGGCCTACGCCGCCCGCCCGGCGGAGCCCATCTACGTGCGCCCCCCTCACATTACCGAGGCCAAACACAAACCCTGGGAGCTGCGCGGCTGAGGAACTGAGGCGGGGCGATCATCGTCGGCTCTCAATTCTCACTGCTGCGGGCGACCTCCGGGCGGATGCTCTGAGGAAATCCGCCACGGCCGCGGAGAGCGGAAGGGCTTCACCGCCCCCGGAATCCCTCCGGCACGGCATTGCCTCGCCAGACTATCGTCCTTTTATCGTCACATTTTATCGTCATCGCATCGTCAGCCTCGAGCCAGCTCCACACCATCCTCATGACAGACAATTCTGCGGACACCCCCATCATCCACTGCTGCCAGCGCTGCGGCACCTGCTGCCGGTGGGAGGGAGACGTCAAGGTCAGCGAGGCTGAAATCAGCGCCATCGCGGCCTACCTCGGGCTTGACGAACAGGACTTCATCGAGCGCTACTGCAAGCTGAGGCATGACCGCCGAGGGCTCTCGCTCGCCGACGCCGAAGACGGCGCCTGCATCATGCTTGAAAACGGCCAATGCCGCATCCAAGCCGTCAAGCCGCAGCAGTGCCGCGACTTCCCCTACCGCTGGAACTTCCCCGGCTGGGAGCAGCTTTGCCCCGGGGCCGGCAAAACACATCCGCCTGAGCCATGACCTCATCCCCCTCCTCTGCACACGAGCCGCAAAACTCCGGCCGAAACACGGCAGGAGAATCCGTTGCCGGGCAGGTGCCCGCCCCGTCGCAGGTCGGCTCCCCATCCGTCTCTCCGGCAGCTCAGCCCCCACAGGCCTCACAGACCACCCCGAGTGCCGACACCCAGAGCGAGACCAAGGGCGTTGAGCAAGCAACGCCCCGAGATGTCGCCGAAACAGCCGAAGCTTCCCCTTCGGCCTCCGGAGCCGCCACCTCTTCAGCCGCCGCCGGCAGCATCTCAACAGGCGGCGGCCGGGAGGATGCCGCCACTGAGCGTCCGCACCAAGCGGGAGCTGCCGAAGGCGCCGACACCGTGGTGCCTGAGCCACCACGCGGCAACCGCCTCCAGCGCCTTGGCCACGCCATCGGGCGAACGTTGCTTTGGGCGCGTGGCCTCATCTTTGACGCCCTGCGGCGGGACTCGCATCGCCTCGCCCCGCGTGAAGAAGACCGCCGCACCTACGCCGGCACCATCACCGACCTCTTCGCCTCCATCATGAATCAAGTCCACGGCCTCGACATCGAGGACATGGACACCACGATGGACATCCTGCGCTATGACTTCCCCAACGTCGAGCACATCTGGCTTGCCGAGCGCTTCCGCAAAGCCTACGAATCGGGCTACTCGCTCGACGCCACCCTCAAGGTGGCCGGTGCCGGTCGCAGCGAGGCGGAGCGCGTTTCGCTCTCGCTGGAGATCTTCACCATGCTGCACCGCGTGGGCGGGGATCTCACCAACCCCGACCTCTTTGATCGCATCACCACCGGCCTCAACCTCCCCGGCCTCGCGGCACGCATCGAAGAGCTCGTCTATACGCCCGGAGCCGAGGCCCCGCAGCCGATGGAGAGTATCAGCTTCGCGGACAAAATGGGCTCGGCCAACATCACGCTCAGCCCGGCGGACGTCGGCGTGCGCTTCCGCGCCCTGAGCTGCTCACGCCTGCTCATCATCATCAACGACAGCAAAGTCCCCCTCAAGGTGCGCGAGCGCATCCTGCATCAGGGGGACGTGCTGCCGCTCTCCTCGGGCCAAGGCATCGAGCTCAAAACCAACCTGCTGACCTACAAATCCATCCGCTTCTACCTGCAGATGAAGTACACGGGCCTCAAGCAGGTCAACTACCTTCAGCTCACCGGAGAAAGCGCCACCTTCACGCGCCTGCGCCAACGCAGCAGCGTCGCGCGCGTCAGCTTCGGCCAGCACGTGGAAATCGAAGTCCTGCGCGCCGCCCCCTCCTTCCGACTCGACGGCGCCCTGCTGGCTCCGGGAACGCAGGTCTGCACCTCCTACTTCGTCCCCTTTTCCCTCGCGGACCAAGGCCCCTACACCTTCTCCGACCTCTACGAGTCCGACGATCCGGCGCGCAGCTTCCAGCTCGATCCGACCAACAGGCGCGTCCTCGTCACCAACCTCCCGTACATGAACCGGCCGGGCGTGCTCATGCTCACCCCGGGGCTGGCCCCCGGCATCGTGCTCGAAGTCAGCTACTCGCGCAACAGCAATGCCGGCACCCTGCGCGTGCTGGAGGGCGATGCCTCCTCCCTCACCGTCAATGGAGCCCCCGTGCGCGGCGACGCAGATCTCAAGGACGGCGACCTCATCCGCCTCAGCGCCGCCCAACACCTGCGATGCCGCTTCTCCGCAGGTCTGCTCGATGAAGAATCCTGCGCCATTGACGTGCTGCGCGTGCGCGGCCTGACGCGCGACTTCGTGCGCGCCGGGCGCGTCGTCGACAACATCGACTTTGTTCTGCACCGCGGCGAGATGGCCTGCATCCTCGGGCCCAGCGGCTCGGGCAAAAGCACCCTGCTGAACATCCTCGCCGGGCACCTCGAACCCTCCTTCGGCACCGTCCATTACAACAGCGAACTGCTCACCACGCGCTCCACCGATCTGCGTCGCCGCATCGCCTTCATCCCCCGCGAAGACATTCTGGACGAAGCCATGACCGTCGGCGAGCATGTCTATCAGGCCTCCGTCATTCGCCGCCCCGCTCTCAACCATGCCGACCGCATGCGCCGCGTGCTGGCCGTGCTCAACTTCGCCGGCCTCGGGCATCTCTACAAGCGCCGCGTCGGCCGAGCGGGCGAGCGCACCATCTCGGACGGTGAGCGCACGCGCCTCAACCTCTCGCTGGATCTCACCGGCACGGCCGAAGTCTTCCTCATCGACGAACCCATCAGCGGGCTTGCCTCCGGCGACGCCGAACGCGTCATCCAAACTCTTGAAGACATGGCCTCGGGGCGCATCCTCATCTGCACCCTGCACCGCCCCTCCCTCTCGCTGCTCAAGCGCTTCCGCAAAGTCATGGTGCTCGACTCACACGGTCACATGGCCTTCTGGGGCAGCCCCGATGAGATGATCCGCTACTTCCAGCAGGCCGTCCGAGACCTCAACCTGCACATCATGCCCGAGGCCCTCCGAGCGGGCGGAGCCGATTTCGTCTTTGAAGTCCTCGAAGCCCCCTTCCACAACCTGCTCAGCAAGCGCAGCCTCAACAGCAGCCTCTGGCAGGAGCGCTACGAGCGCTACGCCTACCGCCAGCGCATCGGGCGCATCGAGCCGGAGAGCGACGGCAGCCACGCAGCCATTCCCCCCATGCCTCGGCGCACCGCCATCGAGCTGCTGCGCCTCTTCCTCATCTGGGTCATGCGCACCTTCCTCTCGCGCGTCCGCAGCCGCATGGGCCTCTACGCCCTCCTGCTCGAGGGGCCCGTGCTCGCCCTGCTCATCGCCGGCACCCTGCGCGCCTCCAGTGAAGAAGTCTACACCTTCTACAAAGCCCTCCACATCGGCGAATACCTCTTCCTCTCGCTCGTACTGGCCATGTTCTTCGGCCTCACGGACGCCGCCTGCGAGATTTTGCGAGACCGCCCGATCCTGCGCCGCGAGAGCAACAGCAAAGTCTTCATCCCCGGATACCTTCTCGCCAAGACCCTCATCCTCACCGGCATCGCCGGTGTGCAGTGTGCCCTCTACCTGCTCGTCGGCAACGCCATCCTCGGCATCCACGACATGTTCTGGGAGCACTTCTTCGTCATGATCCTCACGGCCTTCGTCGGCATCGCGCTCTCGCTGATGGTCTCCGCCTTCGTCCGATCCGACCGCACGGCCCTCAACATCGTGCCCCTGCTCCTCGTCCCGCAAATCCTGCTCGCCGGTGCCCTCATCCACTTTGAGGAGATGAACGAGTTCAGCCCCACACTGCCCAGCGGCATGCTGCCCGCGAGCATCGAGCGCGCTCTCTCCTCACTGCGACACCGCGTCGCCTATCAGGACGAAGAAACGCATGACATTCAATCCAAGCCCGTCCCCCTCGTCGCCGAGTTCTGCCCGCTGCGCTACGCCTTTGAAATGATCTTCGTCGAGCAGACCACCAATAACCTCTGGGAACTCGAAAACCGCCGCATCAACGACAAGCGCAACGAGCTCAAAACCGGCGGCTCGGAAGAGGAGCTGCGCTTCATCCAGCGCGCCGTCATGGCGCTCAACGCCGCCGTCAGCACACCCGAAGAGGCCCGCACCCTGCTGCGACACGTTCGCAAGGCCGCCCTCCAGCACGACGAAGCCTTCTTTGACACCATCATCAAACGCATCGACAACCACGTCGAAACCCCGCAGGATCAGCCCGTCGAGTTCTTTTTCTCCAATCGCAAACTCAGCGCCATGAGCCAAGGCGTCAAGACCGCGCGCAAAGACGGGCGCATCAACGAGTCGCGCGGCTACTTCCTCTCCTCGCGACAGCCGCGCCCCTTCAGCGAGCAAAACCATGAGACAGACGACGGCACCATCTCCACCATCAGCCGCAACGCCGTCTACCTCTTCCTCATGGGGCTCTTCCCCATCCTGCTCGCCGGCTGGCGCCTGCGCAGCATCTGCCGAGGTGACTGACAGCGAGAGCCTTGCCTGTTAGGCTTGACAAAGATGAGGGGCCTCGCTACACTCGCAGCCATGGATGCTGACAAGAAAAAATCGCTCGCAGCCATCTCCTCCGTCGTCTGGAGTGCCTTGCTGACTTTGATGAAGTTCATCGTCGGCCTCATCACCGGCTCCCTCGGTATGCTCTCCGAAGCCCTGCACAGCGGCCTCGACCTGCTCGCCGCACTGGGAACCCTCTTTGCCGTCCGCATCGCGGCTCGCCCCGCGGATGATGATCACCCCTACGGGCACGGCAAGATCGAAAACCTCACCGCCCTCGGTGAAACCCTTCTCCTGCTCGCCACAGCCGCGTGGGTCATTACCGAGGCCATCGAGCGACTGCTCAACCCGGAAAGCCTGCACGTCGAAACCTCCGTCTGGGCCTTCGTCGTCATCATCGTCTCGCTGGTGGTGGACATCAACCGCTCGGCCATGCTGCGCCGCGTGGCGAAGGAGACCAAGAGCGCCGCGCTCGAGGCCGATGCCGCACACTTCGCCACCGACATCTGGAGCAGCTTTGCCGTCCTCCTCGGCATCACGGGTGCCGCCATCGCCGGCATGACCGTGCAGGACAGCTGGCTGCACTGGCTGCTCATGCGCGCCGACGTCTTTGCCTCACTCATCGTCGCCCTGCTGATTCTGCACGTCTGTAAAGAGCTGGGCATGCAGGCCATCAACAACCTCATGGACAAGGCCGACGGCGAAACCGCCGGCAAGATCCGCGAACTGATGAAAGAGCGCATGCCCGCCTACCCCCTCATCAGCCTCCGCGTGCGCGAAGTCGGCAACCGCGCCTATGCCGACATGTGCGTCGGGGCCCCCCGAGAGCTGCATGTCGACACGGCCCACGAGATTGCTGACGCCATCGAGGCCCTGCTCTCCGGCGCCATCCCCGGCGTCGAGACCATGGTGCACATCCAGCCCATGGAGATCGAAGACCTCACCCCCAACATGCTCGTGCGGCAGATCGCTCTCGCGCATCGCTTCGGCGTGCACGGCCTCGTCCTTCACGACACCCCTGAAGGTCTCATCGTCTTCACCGACCTGGAGCTGCCGGGCGACGCCGTCATGGGCGCCTGGGCCGTCCCCATTCAGGCCTTCCGCTCCGAAGTGCGCCGGCGCCTCAATGCCGCGCGCGTCGTCGTCCACGTCGAGCCCGACGTCCGCGAGCTCAAGCACTACAGCGAGCCCCTGCCCCCGGAAGCCGAGTGGAAAGACCGCGTTCGCAAGGCCATGATCGAGCTCAGCGCTCCCCTGCCCGACGCCATCGACACCTATTGCCGGGGTGATCAGCGCCTGTGCATCGTCTCCATCCCGGCGGAGAACGCCCTCAACGTCAGCGAGAGCTACCTGCGCCTCAAGCAGCTTGAAGACAAACTGAGCCGCCTGCTGCCCAACACCGCGCGCTTCATCGTCGCCTACAGCTGAGTCAGGCAAGTTCTATACGATGGCCCGGGAGTGGAGTTACCCTCCGACTACCTTGCTGACCTGTCCGATTCCGGTTCGGAACATCATCGGCCGGCCGGAGAGTCGCACTTCCCGCTCTGGCCTCAGAACCAGCGACACATCATGATGTCCCTCAGATATTCGGATTCTCTCGTCGCGGATCGTGCGAACGTCCTCTGACCTTTTCACCTGTCCCTTCTCCCTGCCATGAGCACCCCCAAGCGCTGCATCCTCATCACCGGCGGCGCCGGCTTCATCGGCTCGCATGTCGTGCGCCGATTCGTCACCCGCTACCCCGAGTACCGCATCATCAACCTCGATAAACTCACCTACGCGGGCAACCTCGCCAACCTCAAAGACATCGAGGACGCCCCCAACTACAGCTTCGTCAAGGCCGACATTGCAGACATCGACAGCCTGCGCGCCCTCTTTGCCCGCGAGCCCATCGACGGCGTCATCCACCTCGCGGCCGAGAGCCATGTCGACCGCTCCATCAAAGACCCCTTCACCTTCGCGCGCACCAACGTCATGGGCACCCTCTGCCTGCTGCAAGCTGCCCGGGAAGCCTGGGGCAGCAATTTCGAGGGCAAACTCTTCTACCACATCTCCACAGACGAAGTCTACGGAGCCCTGAGCCTCGGCGGAGGCTTCTTCACCGAGGATACCCGCTACAACCCGCACAGCCCTTATTCCGCCTCCAAGGCCTCCTCCGACCACTTCGTGCGTGCCTACCACGACACCTACGGCATGCCCACGCTGGTGACCAACTGCTCGAACAACTACGGCCCCTACCAATTCCCCGAAAAGCTCATCCCGCTCTTCATCAACAACATCAGCCACGGCAAGCCCCTCCCCGTCTACGGCCGCGGCGACAACATCCGCGACTGGCTCTACGTCGAAGACCACGCCCGCGCCATCGACCTCATCTTCCACACGGGCAAGCCCGGCGAAACCTACAACATCGGTGGCTTCAACGAGTGGCGCAACATCGACCTCGTGCGCCTGCTCATCTCCATCGTCGACCGCCTTCTCGGACGCGAGCCCGGCACCAGCGAGCACCTTGTCACCTACGTCACCGACCGAGCCGGCCACGACCTGCGCTACGCCATCGACTCCACCAAGCTCAAGACCGAACTCGGCTGGGAGCCCTCCCTTCAGTTTGAAGAGGGGCTGGAGAAGACTGTGCGCTGGTATCTCGACAACCAGGAGTGGATGGATCACGTCACCTCCGGCGCCTACGAGCGCTACTACGAAGAGATGTACGGCAAGCGCTGAAGCCCGGACGGCCTGCGGCCTTTCCGGGGCAGTGCCCCGTCAGCTTGGCTCGACCTCTCAGGACCTCCCCGCCCCCGAGCGAAGCCGACGACTTAAGTCGCGGCTTCAGCCCTCGAGAACCCCGGCACCCCAACACGGAGGGCCGGATTCTCTCGGTTGAGGGAGCGCTCCGGAAACGAGTGGCATGCCACCTTCCCCTCTCCCGGGAAAGACCTTATCGGAATCCCCTCATCGCCGGGCGACAATTTATCTCTGGGAGGCCATTTGGAATGCGACTTTAACCTTGAAACTACCCCGTTTTGTTCTATAATGAGCCGCGAACTATGATTGAGCAGTTACGCAAACGCCTGCTGGACCGGGAGCACCCGGTGCGCATTCACTTGATCGGAGTGGCCGGTGCCGGCATGAGCGGGCTGGCGAGAATGCTTCTTGAAATGGGGCACCATGTCAGCGGCTGTGACCGCGTGACCAGCGAAGAGACCGAGCGGCTGCAAAAAATGGGGCTTGCCTTCTCCTGCCCCCACAACCCCGACGCCGTCCGCGACGCCGAAATCGTCATCTACTCCAGCGCCATCCGCGAAGACAACGTCGCCCTCGCCGCCGCGCGGAAAAACGGCTGCCTGTGCCTGCGCCGCGCCGAATGCCTCGCCGCCATCCTCAACAGCAAAAAGGGCGTCGTCGTCGCCGGCACCCACGGCAAAACCACCACCTCTTCCCTCACGGCCCACCTGCTGCGCGAGGGGCGCCTGCGCCCCTGCCACTACGTCGGTGCCGAAATCCCCGTGCTCGGCGCCAACGCCCACTGGAACGAGGACAGCGAATATCTCGTGGCCGAGGGCGATGAGAGCGACGGCACCCTCGTCAACTACATCCCCGAGCACAGCATCATCCTCAACATCGAAGCCGAGCACCTCGACTTCTACCGCGACCTCGACCACATCAAGTCCGTCTTTGCCCGCCTCTGCCAGCAAACGCGCGGCAAGATCTTTTACTGCAAGAACGACCCGGGCGCCAACGACGTCTGCTCCAAATATCCCAACAGCGTCTCCTACGGCTGGCAGGACGCCGACTACACCGCCACGGAACTGACCGAAAAGCGCGGCCGCAGCCTCTTCACCATCTGTTACCGCGGCGAACCCCTCGGCCGCGTCGAGCTCGGCATCCCCGGCAAACACAACGTCCTCAACGCCCTCGCCGCAACCGCCGCCGCCCGAGAAATCGGCTGCGACTTCGCCAGCATCGCGCGCGGCCTGAGCACCTTCGCCGGCGCCCGCCGCCGCTTCGAAACCAAATACCTCTCCCGCGACTACCGCATCGTCGACGACTACGGGCACCACCCCACCGAAATCGCCGCCACCCTGCAAACAGCGCAGAGCCTGAAGCCCAAGCGCCTCATCGTCCTCTTCCAGCCGCACCGCTACACGCGCACGAAACTGCTGCGGAACGACTTTGGGCGCGTTCTGCAGAACCTCGACCGCCTCTACGTGGCCGACGTGTACCCGGCCAGCGAAATCCCCATCCCGGGCATCAGCGGGCAAACCATTGTCGATGCCGTCCACGAGCAGGGCCCCGTTCCGGCCACCTTCCTGCCCGACCTCAGCCTCGCCCACCACGTCGTCGGCAACGAACTGCGCCGAGGCGACCTCTTCCTGACGCTCGGCGCCGGCAACGTCCACCAGGCCGGCACCAAGATCGCGGCAGACCTGCGCGTCCTTGCCGAAATGCAGCAGGAATGCGGCGGGGACGTCCCCTGCCGCCTCTACGAGCCCATGAAGAAGCACACCACCATCGGCGTCGGCGGAGAAGCCCAGTACTGGATTGAGCCCGACAGCTTTGAGACGATGCAAAGCGTCGTCAACTTCTTCAAGGAGCGCAACATCCCCATTCACGTCGTCGGACGCGGCTCCAACCTCATCGTGCGAGAAGGCGGTCTGCGTGGCGCCGTCATCCACCCCACCGGCGGCACCTTCGACAAGATCGAATTGCAGGGGAACCTCATCGTCGCCGGAGCCGGCGTCAAGCTCAAGAAACTGGCCGCCTTTGCGGCGCGCCACGGCATCGCCGGCTTTGAGTGGATGGACGGCATCCCCGGCTGCGTCGGCGGCAGCCTGCGCATGAACGCCGGCTGCATGGGCGGCGACATGTGGAGCGTCTTCCGCTCTGCGCTGGCCCTCAACGACGAGGCCGAAATCATCGAGTTTGAGAAAGAGAGCATGCAGCCCGCGTGCTACCGCCTCATCCCCGACTTTGAGCACAACATGGTGCTGCAGGCCACCTTCGCCGGCACCCCCGGCAACCCCGCTGACATCGACGCACGCATCGAGGCCATGCGAGAGAGGCGCCGCGACTCCCAGCCGCAGGAGCCCAGCGCGGGCTGCACCTTCGTCAACCCTCCCGAAATCCCCGCCGGCAAGCTCATCGACGAGCTCGGGCTCAAGGGCTACAGCATCGGAGGAGCCCAAGTCTCCACCCGCCACGCCAACTTCATCATCAACACCGGCAACGCCAAGGCCACCGACGTCACCGAACTCATCGACCACATCATCCACGAAGCCAAGACGCGCCGCGGCATCACCCTGCGCACCGAAGTGCGCGTCGTCGGCGACCGCGAGGCCGAGTTCTGAGCAGCCCCCTTCTCTCATCATTCATCTCGTGCGATTATGAAAAAACTGACCCCCACAACGGCCATCGCCCTCCTCATGGGCGGCCCGGGCTCCGAGCGTGAAGTCTCCCTCACCTCCGGGCGAGCCGTCCTCGAGGCCCTCCGGCAGGAGGGATTCACCAACGTCACCCCCGTCATCGTCGACAGCGAGCGCCCGGCCATCCCCGAAGGCACCGAGCTCTGCTACAACATGATTCACGGAACCTATGGAGAAGACGGCGGGCTTCAGAGCTACCTCGAAGAGCTCGGCATCCCCTACACCGGTGCCGGCGTCGCCACCTCGCGCCGCTGCTTCGACAAGGTGCTGACCAAAAAGGCCTTTGCCGCCGCCGGCAACGTGCCCACGCCCGTGGATGAAATCATCCGCACCGGCCAGCGTCCGACGATGCCGCTGCCCTGCGTCATCAAGCCTCCCTGCGAAGGCTCCTCCGTCGGCGTGCGCATCGTGCGCCGCGAAGAAGAGCTCCAAGCTGCCCTCGAGGAAGCCGGGCGATATGGGAAAGAGATCCTCGTTGAAGAATACATCGAAGGCAAGGAACTCACCGTCGCCATCCTCGACGGCACCCCCCTGCCCGTCATCCATATCTGCCCGCGCGAAGGCTTCTACGACTACAAGAACAAATATCCAAGCCTCACCGGCGCCGTCGGCTCTGACTACATCTGCCCGGCGGACATCAGCCCCGAGGAAACGAAGCGCGTGCAGCAGGCCGCCCTCGCCGCCTACAAGGCCGCCGGCGTCGAGGTCTACGGGCGCGTCGACGTCCTTCTCACCGACGATGGTCGCCCCTACGTCCTGGAGATCAACACCATCCCGGGCATGACCTCGGCCTCCCTCTTCCCCAAGGCCGCCGCTGCCGTCGGCATCAGCTTCGGCGAACTCTGCAGCCGCATCGCCGAAATCTCCCTGCAGCAGCCGCGCGGGGGCAAGATCGGGAGCCGGTAAAGCCCGCCTGCACCCCGCAGCCGTGCGCCGTGCCGGATGAGGAAAGTTCCCTTCCGGCCGGCCTCGAGTCGGCCCGCTTCTCCCCAAAGCTCCACCCCCCCCCCGCCTGACCCCATCTCCTTCCGACCCGGCACT
>DGYMR06203__coassemble_722_pt1 | contig 34749 bp, 30 predicted proteins | sample DGYMR06203__metabat2_low_PE_047 | metagenome-assembled genome bin DGYMR06203 | reverse complement strand
TGCCGGATAGGAACGGCAAAATTTTTTACACTTCTATTACTTCTTTATCGCACATAAGCAAATGTTCTGGGCTTATAGCGATTTTTTCTGTCACTCGATGACAGTATTCCTGTACTCGAAACAATCCTCTTTCTTGCTGAAGTCATAAAAGTAGGAAACCGGAGTGTCGCGATCCCGGTACGAAAAGGTGAACCCCTTGTCCTGAATGGACAGAGTGGCATGCTCCCAATCCGGATCCATACCATGTCGCGTACAAAAATCATAGGTGCCGACTTTTTCCCAAATACCCTTGACATTCTTTTTGTAGACCCAAAAACGGCAGTGGTATGAACCCGATGGAGGAAAGGGGGCGAAGAAAATAATGACGCTGTGCGAGGGATTCCACACATAGTTGATCTCCGGGCGCGCGCCTTCATGCGCCTGAAGATCCGCGATCGTTTCGCGCAGAAAGGTGTATTCTTGCTGCAAACGATGATCCGTCTCGCCGGCAACAAAAAAAACTTCCTCCATAGCGTCTGCTTTCATCAGCGTTGCAAGGGCCGTGAGACAGGTGAGTAAGAGTGTTTTCATACGTGAATGGTTTGAGTTGACTGTTCCATTATCTCGAGTGACGAGCCCTTGTTCCGCACAAAGGCGCACAGCTCACATCAATAATACGCTCAAGATACGAAAAATCTTTCAACTTTTTGACAAAATATGAAAAAAAACAGTTGGGAAATCATCTCACCGGCGCCTGTTGCGGAGGGCATTTGCGGCGCGAGCTCACGCCCTGGGTTTTGACAACAGGTCGTATGCGCGGAGCGCCTGCAACGTCCCTATTGACTCGCAAATCATGACTTATCAGGATGACGGTGCACATTTTTGTCCGCTACGCGTATGGTGCGGATTTTTGTCCGCTTACGGCTGCCGCGGGGGGCTCCGACGGACCTTGCGAAGCTGGCGCTCTCCGGCTTCGGCTCCGCGTGCTGAAAACCGTTCTCGCTCGTTAATGATCAGGCCGTTCGCTTCTTTATTGCAGGCGTGCGCTCAGCCGAGCCGCCGCGGGGTTTTTGCTCCTGCCGTTCGGGCGGGCAGAGGCTGCGGAGCGAGTGTTCGCGCGGTGCGGCGGCCAGTGTCGGCGGGCGGATGGATACGGCGTGTGCAGGCGGCGGGATTTCCCGCCTGCTGCGGCGAGGTAGAGCCTGCCGAGCCGGGATTTCGACGGAGGCTCGAGGAGTCGCCCGAGGGCGGGCGTTGCCCTCGGGTATCGCACCGGCATCCGCCTTGTTGTTCAGATATCCGCTTCGTGCATGTCGCCCTTATCCTGATAGGCGATGTGCATGGCGAAGGCTTTTTTGAGGCAGTGCGGTGTGTGCCCGGTCGGCGTGAGGGCGAGGTAGCGGCGCAGCAGGGGGCGGTAGCTCGGGTGGGCGCAGTTCTCGATGATGAGTTCGGCGCGTTCGCGCGGGGAGCGCCCGCGCAGATCGGCGATGCCCTGCTCTGTCACCACGATGGCGACGTCGTGCTCGGTGTGGTCCGTGTGGCTGACCATGGGCACGATGGAGGAGATGGCGCCGCCCTTGGCCGTCGACGGGCACATGAAGATCGTGTAGGCCGCCGCGCGCGCAAAGTCGCCGGAGCCGCCGATGCCGTTCATGATGGTCGTGCCGAAGAAGTGCGAGGAGTTGACGTTGCCGAAGATGTCGATCTCAATGGCTGTGTTGGTGCAGATGAGGCCGATGTTGCGCGCCATCTCGGGGTTATTGGTGACCTCCTGCGGGCGCAGCAGCAGCTTGTCGCGGTAAAAGTCGAAGTGCTCGTAGATGTCTTCCAGCACCTGATCCGAGACCGAGAGAGAGCAGCCCGAGGCGAAAGAGCAGCGCCCCTGGCGGATGAGGTCGATGGCCGAGTCCTGAATGACCTCGGTGTACATCTTGAAGTTCGGGATGCTCGTGTTGCGCGCCAGAGCCGTCAGCACGGCGTTGGCCACGTTGCCCACCCCGCTCTGAATGGGCAGAAAGCTCGGCGGAATGCGACCGATGCGATACTCCTCGGCGAGGAAGTCGGCGATGCGCTCGCCGATGATGTCCGTCTCGCCCGTGGAGGGCTTGAAGGCCGGAATGCCGTCGCTGCGGTGGGTGTGCACGATGCCGACGATCTTGGCGGGGTCGACGCGCAGCGTCTTGGTGCCGACGCGCGAGTCGGCGGCGTAGACGGCGATCTCTCCGCGATCAGGCGGGTCGAGCGGCACGTAGATATCGTGAATCTCGCGGATCTCGGGCTTGTGGTAGGTGTTGAGCTCGAGAATGATGCGGTCGGCGAGCATGCAGAAGGTCGGCGAATTGCCGCCGCTGGCCGTCAGGGTGATCTCGCCGTCGTCCGTCACGTCGCAGACCTCGATGATGGCCGTGGAGATGCGCGGCAGGTGCCCGTAGCGCATATCCTGAGCCATCAGGGAAATGTGGCAGTCGATGTACTGCACCTCGCCGGCGTTGATCGCGCGGCGCATCTCCTTGCTGGCCTGATAGGGCATGAAGCGCTCGACGGCCCCGGCCTCCGCCAGCACGCCGTCGACGAGGGTGCTGGTGCTCGCACCGGTCATGACGGTGAGCTTGAAGGGCCGCCCGGCCGCGTGCTCGGCCTTGGCGCGCTGGGCAATCGCCGTGGGCATGACCTTCGGTGCTCCGGCGTTGGTGAAGCCGCTCATGCCGATGCAATCGCCGTCATGAATCAGCTCAGCCGCCTCTTCGGGAGTGAGACTCGTATAACGCATGGATAGGCGCAGAATAGCAGAATGCTCGAGCTGAGTCCAGCTTTTTCTTGCGCGCCACCCGCCGCCATCCTTCCGCTCCCGGCGACGGCTCTGCCGCTTGCGCTTCCGCCCGCACGGCTTTTCGCCTTTCCCTTCGCCGGGCGGAGCCCCTGCGTGCCCTGCGATGGCTGCATGCCGGAGCCGGAGCGCGGAACGTCCCGGTGCCCGCACGGTTCGGCGGCGAGGCGAGCCGGGTTGAGCGAAGTCCGGAGTCGGGGTGGAGCCGGGTCGCGGGGCGGATGGCGGAGCGGATGGCGAGGCGCTTGCGCGCGAGGCCCTTTTGAGAGCCTGCTGCATATTTGACTTGATTTTTTCGGCAGAATATGGCATACATCTGCAAGTTTACACCGAACCATGCCCAAAGACACCTCCATCAAGAAGATTCTCGTCATCGGCTCGGGCCCGATCGTCATCGGCCAGGGCTGTGAGTTCGATTATTCCGGCAGCCAGGCCTGCAAGGCTCTGCGCGAGGAGGGCTACGAGGTCGTGCTCGTCAATTCGAACCCCGCCACCATCATGACGGATCCCGAGACGGCCCCCCGTACCTACATCGAGCCGATCACGCCGGAATACGTGGAGAAGATCATTGCGCGCGAGAAGCCTGATGCCCTGCTGCCGACGCTCGGCGGCCAGACGGCGCTCAACTGCGCGATGGAGCTGCACCGCAAGGGCGTGCTCGCCCGCTGGGGCGTGCGCATGATCGGCGCGAATGCCGATGCGATTGACAAGGGCGAGGATCGCCAACGCTTCAAGGACGCGATGATCCGCATCGGGCTCGACGTGCCCGCCAGCGGCACCGCCCACAACATGACGGAGGCCTGGGAGGTTGCCCGCAACGTCATCGGCGCTTACCCGATGATCATCCGCCCGGCCTTCACGCTCGGCGGCACGGGCGGCGGCATCGCCTACAACAAGGCCGAGTTTGAGGAGATTGTCGCCCGCGGCCTCGATCTCTCGCCGGTCTCGGAGGTGCTCATTGAGGAGTCTCTGCTGGGCTGGAAGGAGTTCGAGATGGAGGTGATGCGCGACCGCAAGGACAACTGCGTGGTGGTCTGCTCGATTGAAAACCTCGACCCGATGGGTGTGCACACGGGCGACTCCATCACGGTGGCGCCGATTCAGACGCTCACGGACCGCGAGTACCAGATCATGCGCGATGCGTCCTTTGCCGTGATCCGCGAGATCGGCGTGGAGACCGGCGGCAGCAACATTCAGTTCGCCCTCGACCCGAAGACGGGCCGCATGATCGTCATTGAGATGAACCCGCGCGTGAGCCGCTCGTCGGCTCTGGCCTCGAAGGCGACGGGCTTCCCCATCGCTAAGCTGGCCGCCAAGCTGGCCGTGGGCTACACGCTCGACGAGCTCAAAAACGACATCACGCGCGAGACGCCGGCTTCCTTCGAGCCCTCGATTGACTACGTGGTCACGAAGGTGCCGCGCTTCACCTTCGAGAAGTTCAAGAAGGCGGATGAGCGCCTGACGACCTCGATGAAGTCCGTCGGCGAGGTGATGAGCATCGGCCGCACCTTCAAAGAGTCCCTCCAGAAGGCCCTGCGCTCGCTGGAGACGGGCCGCTGGGGCTTCGGCTTTGACGCCAAGGAGCCGCAGAACCCGACGCGCAACGAGATCTGCACGAAGCTGGCCGTGCCGAATGCCGAGCGCATCTTCTGGATTCAGACGGCCTTCACCCACGGCTTCACGCTCGAGGAGGTGCAGGACCTCACGCAGATTGACCCTTGGTTCCTCGATCAGCTTCAGCAGCTGGCCGAGGCCGGCATGAAGCTGGCCTCCCTCGACCTGCGCGAGGCGAAGAAGCTCGGCTTCTCGGATCGCCAGATTGCCCGGGCCCGCGGCTGCTCGGAGGACGACGTGCGCGAGGAGCGCAAGGCGAAGGGCATCATCCCGACCTACCGCCTCGTGGACACCTGCGCGGCGGAGTTCGAGGCTTACACGCCCTATTATTACTCGACCTACGGCGACGAGAACGAGGCGCGCCCGAACGACCGCAAAAAGATCGTGATTCTCGGCGGCGGTCCGAACCGCATCGGCCAGGGCATCGAGTTCGACTACTGCTGCGTGCACGCTTCGTTCGCGCTCAAGGAGCTCGGCTATGAGACCATCATGGTCAACTCGAACCCCGAGACGGTGTCGACGGACTACGACACCTCCGACAAGCTTTATTTCGAGCCGCTGACGCTCGAGGACGTGCTCAATATCTGCGATCAGGAGAAGCCCGACGGCGTGATCGTGCAGTTCGGCGGCCAGACGCCGCTGAACCTCGCCGCCGCCCTTCAGCGCCACGGCGTGCCCATCATCGGCACGAGCCCGCGCTCCATCGAGCTGGCGGAGGACCGCAAGTATTTCTCGGCCCTGCTCGATGAGATCGGCCTCAAGCAGGCCGAGGCCGGCACGGCGACGAATGAGGAGGAGGCTGTGCAGGTGGCTCACCGCATCGGCTTCCCGGTGCTGGTGCGCCCGTCCTTCGTGCTGGGCGGCCGCGCGATGATGATCGTCTACGACGAGCAGGAGCTGCGCACCTACATGCGCGAGGCGGTGGACGCCTCGCCCGAGCGCCCCGTGCTCGTGGACCGCTTCCTGCAGCACGCGATGGAGATTGACGTCGACGTGATTGCCGACGGCGAGACGAGCGTGGTGGGCGCCATCATGCAGCACGTCGAGCCCGCGGGCATTCACTCCGGCGACTCCGCCTGCATGATCCCGCCCAACCGCGTCTCCCCCGCGATGCACGCCGAGATGATGCGCGCGGCCAAGGAGCTGGCGGCCCGCCTCGAAGTCAAGGGCCTCATGAACTGCCAGTTCGCCATCAAGGACGAGCAGCTCTACGTCATCGAAGTCAACCCCCGCGCCTCGCGCACGGTACCCTTCGTCTCGAAGTCCATCGGCGTGCCGCTGGCCAAGCTCGCGGCCAAGGTGATGAGCGGCCTGACGCTCAAGGAGCTCGGCTTCACCAAGGAGGTGATTCCGCCCTATTACACCGTCAAGGAGGCCGTCTTCCCCTGGAACCGCTTCCCGGGCATCGACGTCGTTCTCGGCCCCGAGATGCACTCGACGGGCGAGGTCATGGGCATCGACCGCGACCCCGAGATCGCCTACATGAAGAGCCAGATCTCGGCCTTCAACCCGCTGCCCGACAAGGGCCTCGTCTTCATCTCCGTCAACGACCGCGACAAGGAGATGGTCACCGACATCGCGCGAGACATCGCCAGCGCGGGCTTCAGCATCTGCGCGACGAAGGGCACGATGCAGCACCTGCAGAGCCACGGCATCGCCTGCGAGCGCGCCTACAAGGTGCTCGAGGGTCACCGTCCGCACATTGTGGACCGCATCAAGAACGGCGACATCGTCTTCGTCATCAACACGCCGGGCTCGCACGACGCCCGCGAGGATGAGGTGGCCATCCGCGCCGCTGCCGTCAACAACAACATCTCCTACTGCACGGATCTCTCCAGCGCCCGCGCCTGCGCCGCCGCCATTCTTCATAACAAGAACAAGGTGACGACGGTCTGCACGCTGCAGGAGTTCCATGCCTCGGCTGAGGCCGCCGCGCGCGCCTGAGTGCCGCGCGTCCGGTCGGCAGGTAGGGCTGCCTCCCCGCCCGAGTGCGGCCTGAGTGCGCCGCCGTCTGAGCCGTGAGGGGCTTCAGAGCCCTGCCGCGGACTCGACGCCGCCCCGTCAGGGACTCAGCTCCGGCTTCGGCCCTGCGGTTTGGCTCCGGCCCTACGGCTCGGTCGAATACACCCCGCCGCTGCCATCCGGCAGCGGCGGGGTGCTGCTTTCAGCCCCACGCTGCGCCTCGCCCGTGCCTCGCGCCGGGATTGCCTCTGTCGGGCTAAGCCGCCCGCCCTGTTCCCTCCCCGATTCTGTCCGGCACGAGCGGCCGTTTGCCGTATTTGCTCTCGGTGCTCGCTTGCACGGTTGACGACCGAGATCGCCGAACTCGCGAGGTCTTCGGGGCGCGTGGCTGCGGTCTCGGACGCCGAGTGCGGGCCCGCTCCGGCCCGGTGCAGGGTAGGGGAGACTCGCTGCGCGATCATAAGGGGCGTCGAGCCGGAGTCGCCTCAGGGGCGCCTTGCGGACTGTCTGAAATCGCGCGGGCGAAGCGGATAAGCTTGACAGGGCCGCTCACATTCAGTACAACTCTCCCGTGGATGGGGAGCCGAGAACGGAGGCTCTCTGAGCGCAGGGCGATGCAGCCTTGCGTCAGGGCCTTCCCTCCGCGTCCTCCACTCCGGCCCATCGCCGAGAAGCCGGCCCTTGCCCGGCACCTCCCTCTGCCCGAATCCTCCGCCTGCTTCCCCACCACCCCCACCCACCTGTTTCCACAGACGATTCTCCCTGCGACACCCCTCCTTTCCCGAGAGCCTCTTCGGCCCATCCCACGCGGAAAACGCATCCCCTCAGTCTCCCACAACCCGCCCCGACGACACGACGAGTCATGACGCCCCGCCCCTCGCTGCCCGACATCAGCTACCGCACGAGCAACCGACTCGCTGCCGTCGACATCATGCGCATTCTGGCTGCCCTCTGCGTGATGTACGAGCACCTGTATTTCGGCGACGTGCCCGAGCTCATCGTGCAGGTGCGCGAGGTGCCGGTGGAGATTTTCGGCCACATGAGCGGCATCTTTTTCGTGCTGGCGGGCTTTTTCGCCTGCCGTCGCATCACCTGGGGCAAGGCCCTGCGCAACGCTTGGTGGTGCTTTGCTCCCTTCGCCCTCTGGAACCTCATCTTCATCGCGGTCGCCGCCGACCGAAACAACGGCTGCGTCATCGGCCACAGCGCGGCTGATCTCTTCGGCGTCACCAGCTTTCTGCTGCCCGGCGGCCTGCTCTGGGATTCCGCACCCTCGCACCCCGCCAACACGCCGCTGTGGTTCATGCGCGACCTCACCCTTCTCTTCCTGCTTTCGCCGCTGCTCTGCCGCCTCGCGCGCTACCTGCTGCCGCTGCTGCTGATGATGTCGCTCATGCCCGCCTTTACCGCCGCCTTCCGGCCGGACTTCAACCTCTTTTTCTCGCCCTACGCCGTGGCGCTCTTCTGCTTCGGCTGCGCGCTCGGCTCAACACGCGACGATGTGCGTCGCGCCATGCTTCGCTTCTGCTCGCTGCCCCTCGTGCTGCTCTATCTCGCCGTGACAGCCGCCGGGGTGTACTTCGGTATCGACATTTTGGGCAAGGAGGGGGCAGACGTCACCTCAAAACCCCTCATCGTCTCGCTCATCAGCTTCTGCGTCTTTTACCAGCTCGCCCGCTACCTCGAGCTGCACCTGCCCGCTCTCGCCCGCTTCGCTCTCGCCTACGCTCCCGTCACCTTCCTCACCTTCGCGACCCACTCGCTCATCTACATGTTCGCCATCCCCGATGACTGGGCGACTTCCGAGGGATTCCTGCTCTGCCTGCCCCTGCTGATTTTCGCGCTTCAGGCGCTGCTCTTCGCCCTGCTCAAGCCGCGCTTGGTGCGGAGTTCGGCGGGGCGCTTCGCGCTCCACCTGTTCGCTCACTACAAGGCGCGGCCTGACGATCTGGAGCCCGCCCCGCAGGCGGTTGCTGACAGCGCGGATGGCTCTGCGCAGCGAGACGGAGCGCGGCCCTGACGGGTGTCTCCCGATGGTTCGGAGACGCGTTGAGAAGCAGTCTTTTTCCCCTCAGTGTTTCCCCTCACTCGGGTTTGGCACAGGTTCGTCGCGCCGCGGTGAACGTCCGCGCCGCGGCGACAATTTTGACTTCGAGGAGCGTCTCGGGGAGAAATTCGATAGATTGTATTAAAAATTTGTTTGATGTTATACGTTTTGAATTGACAGATTGTCAACTTATGTTAATCTCTTTGCCGTTCGCGGTGATTTTGCCTTCGGAAAAGCTTCGCGAACGATGCACCCGAAATGTCATTGGAGATCATACACGGAGATATCACTAAGTTAGAAGTTGATGTCATAGTCAATGCTGCCAACCGTTCGCTGCTCGGCGGCGGCGGGGTCGACGGGTGCATCCATAGGGCGGCTGGTTCGGCCTTGTTGGCCGAGTGTCGCGGCCTCGGGGGCTGTGAAACGGGTGATGCCAAACTGACCCGCGGTTACCGCTTGCCCTGCCGCTACATTATTCATACGGTCGGGCCGATCTGGCGCGGCGGGCGGTGCGGCGAGCGCGACTTGTTGAGTTCTTGTTATTTTCGCTCGCTGGAGCTGGCTCAGGAGTTCGGGTGCCGCTCCGTTGCCTTTCCGCTGATTTCCTCCGGCATTTACGGCTACCCCCGCGGCGAGGCGCAGCAGGTGGCTGAGCAGGCGATCAACGATTTTCTCGCGGAGAGGGATCCGAAGGGGCTCATGCGCGTGCTGCTCGTGCTCTATCCCTGAGTTTGTCGCCCCTTGTCGCCGCTGATACGGATCAACTCGGGGTGGCAGGGGGCAGGCGCGGCGGTGGCCTGAGAGGCCCTGCGGGAGGGCAGAGGAGCTCCGCGATGGGGCGGGGAGCGCTCCGGGAGCGGACGACGTGATGTGCGCTGCCCCCTTCTCTGTCATTGAGCGCATTCGGACTTGCCAAAAAGCGGACCGGGGACTATGCTGGTGGCGATGAAGCGCCTCTTTGCCATGCTGCTCTTCTGCCTGATGGCCACCGCCGTGCAGGCCTGGCAGCAAGTGAATGAAACCGCGCCGGAGCCCGCCCGCGAGTTCCGCGCCGCGTGGGTATCGACCGTCTACAACCTCGACTGGCCCTCGCGCGCCGGGCTCTCCCCCGCCCAGCAGCGCGCCGAGCTGCTGAACATCATCGAGAAGGCCCGCCAGATGCGGCTCAACGCCATCATCCTGCAAGTGAGGCCCAATGGCGACGCCCTCTACAACTCGCGCTACGAGCCCTGGAGCGCCTGGCTCTCCGGCGCGGGCGTCAACCCGGGCTACGACCCGCTCGCCTTCGCCATCGACGAGGCGCACAAGCGCGGCCTGGAGGTGCACGCTTGGTTCAACCCCTTCCGCGCGACCATCAGCGGGCGCCCCGTGGGCCGCGGGCATATTGCGCTGAAGCGCCGCGACCTCCTCAAGAAGGCCGGCAGCACGATGATCCTCAACCCCTCGGCGCCGGATGCCCAGGAGCACGTGCTCAAGGTCATCCTCGACGTCGTGCGCCGCTATGATATCGACGGCGTGCACCTCGACGACTACTTTTACCCCTACCCGCCCAACAACAACATCGCTGACGGCAAGACGCCCGCCCGGCGCCGCGCCGCGATCAACCACTTCGTCTCAACGCTCTACCGCGATGTCAAGGACATCAAGCCCTACGTGCGCGTCGGCATCAGCCCCTTCGGCATCTGGCAGCCGGGCTACCCCCGGCAGGTCGAAGCTCAGGTGAACGCCTACGAGCATCTGGCCTGCGATGCCCGCCTCTGGCTGCAAAAGGGCTGGGTGGACTATCTGGCCCCCCAGCTTTACTGGCGCATCTCGGGCAAACAGAGCTTTACCGCCCTCATGCAGTGGTGGAGCAGCATCAACCCGAATCGCCCCGTGTGGCCCGGCATCGCCTCTGTGCGCATCAAGAGCAAGGAGGATCCCGGCCGCACGGCTGCTGAGATCGGCGCGCAGATCGCCGCCACGCGCCGCTACGCGCGGCAGAGCTCCGGCCAGCTCTTCTGGAGCTGGCGCTCCCTTGGCAGCAACCGCGGCGGCGTGCTCAGCGAACTGGCGCGCTATTACCCCGAGGCGGCCCTTCCGCCCGCGATGCCGTGGAGCGGCAATACGCGGCCCGGCCGACCTGCCGTGGCGGCGCAGAACGTCCGCGGCGGCTGCCGCATCACCTGGAGGCCGGCGGATCGCAGCGCGCGCAAGTGGGCGGTGCAGCTCGGCCGCGGCGGGCGCTGGTTCCTCTACTGCGTGCTGCCCTCGCGCGCCAATGCCATCGTGCTGCCGGCCTCTGTTTCTTCACGCATCGACCGCATCGCCATCAGGCCCATCTCGGCTTGCGGTAACAGCGGCGCGCCCGGTGTGCTCGCCCGCTGAGGATTCGGCCCTTTGCGGTTCCGTCCACCCTCAGGGGTGGACGCGGCGAGCACCCGGAACCTTTACTTTGTGCCGCCCCTTCGCCGCGGAGCGGGCGAGAGTGGGAGCGAGTTGCAGGGTGAGAGTGCGGCGGATACCCGGTGGCGTCAGACCGATGGCGGTGCGCCGCCGGTCTGACGGATGAGGGGAAGAGAAGGATTCTCAGCCCTTCATGCCGCTGATCTTCCCGTCGGCATCCACGCGAATCGCGCAGGCGGAGGGCTGCTTCGGCAGGGCCGGCATGCGCATGATGTCACCGCAGAGAGCGACGAGGAAACCCGCGCCGTTGGCGATCTCAAAATCGCGCACCGTGATCGTAAAGCCCCGCGGGCGACCCGTCAGACGGCTGTTGTCCGAGAGCGAGTTCTGCGTCTTCGCCATGCAGATGGGCAGATGCGTCAGCCCGTTGCGCCGCATGAGCTCCAGGCGGCGGTGCGCGCGCGGCGTCAGCACCACGTCATCGGCCCCGTAAATCTTGCGCGCGATGCAGCGCATGCGATCCTCGGGCGACAGATCCAGCTCGTAGAGGCAGCGGAAGGGCTCCGTCGGCGCCTCCTCAATGCCGGCCAGCACCTCGCGGGCCAGCTCTCGGGCCCCCTCGCCGCCTCCGGAGAATACGTCGGCCACCGCGAAGCGCACACCCTGCTCGCGGCAGAACGCGCGCACCACCTCGATCTCCTCCTCTGTGTCGCTGCCTGCGAAGAGATTCAGCGCCACCGTCAGCGGGCGGCCGAAGAGCGCGGCGCTGCTCAGGTGCGCCTCCAGATTCGGCAGCCCTGCGCGCACCGCCTCGGGATCCGGCACGTCGAGATCGGCCTTCGCCGTGCCCCCGTGCATCTTCAGCGCGCGAATCGTCGCCACCAGTACAATGGCGTCGGGTGCCAGCCCGCTCTGGCGGCACTTGATATCCAAAAACTTTTCTGCCCCCAGATCAAAGGCGAAGCCCGCCTCCGTCACCGCGTAATCCGCGCAGGCCAGCGCCATCTTCGTTGCGAGAACGGAGTTGCAGCCGTGCGCGATGTTGGCGAAGGGCCCGCCGTGCACGAAGGCCGGCACGCCCTCGAGGCTCTGCACGAGATTCGGGTGGATCGCCTCGCGCAGAATGGCCAGCATCGCATCCGTCACGCCGAACTCGCTCGCGTAAACCGCCTCATCGCCGCGCGTGAAGCCCACCACCATCCGGTCGAGGCGGCGGCGCAGATCCTCGAGATCTTCGGCGAGGCAGAGGCAGGCCATCACCTCCGAAGCCGGGGTGATGTTGAAGCCCTCCTCGCGCGACACCCCGTTGTGATTGAGGCCGATGACGATGTGGCGCAGCGCGCGGTCATTCATATCCATCACGCGCTTCCAGATCACCTTGTTCTGATCCAGATGCGTCGTGCCGTAGAAGAGGGCGTTGTCAATCACCGCCGCGAGCAGGTTGTTCGCCGCCGTGATCGCCGCAAAATCGCCGTTGAAGCAGAGGTTGATGCTCTCGCCGGGCGTCAGACTCGAGCGGCCGCCGCCCGTCGCGCCGCCCTTGCGGCCGAACACCGGGCCCATGGAGGGCTCGCGCAGCGCCAGACACACGCTCTTGCCCTCGGCCTTGAGCCCCTGCGCCAGACCGATGGAGACCGTCGTCTTGCCCTCGCCCGCCGGCGTCGGCGTCAGCGCGCTGACGAGAATGAGGCGCCCGCGCTCCGGGCGCTTTTTGAGCACATCGATGCTGACCTTAGCGCGATCGCGACCGTAGGGAATCAGATCCTGCTCCTCCAGCCCGAGGGCCGATGCCATAGCTGCGGTGAAACTGAGTGCTGCCATGGCGCCATGCTAGCACAGAAGCCCTCCTTTGGCAAACGCAAAGCCCGCCGATTGTCATCCGCCGCAGCGGACATGGAGGACTTGCCGGGCCTTGTGAAAGTCTTCGGCCTGTCGTTGCCTTCCCGTTGCCCGGCTCTCCGGTATGCGTCGGAGCTGCCGATGTTGGGAGGACAGGCTCAGAGGGTGTTTTTTCACACGGGCGGGTTTGAGATCCGCTTATTTAATCGGGGGGAAGGAGGCCGTTCCCGCCGGATTGCCTCCCCCGCTCCAAAGAGAGACGGAGGGAATGAAAAACGCCTGACCTTGACAGATCCGGCACGGTGTGATATGACGAGGTGCGTCATGACTTCTCCCCGTTTCAGTATTGTCATTCCCGCTTGGAACGTCGAGCGATGGTTGCCCGAAACGATTGCATCCGTGCGAGCTCAGACGGTGACGGATTGGGAGCTCATCGTCGTTGACGACGGCTCGACGGACGGAACGGCGGCGATCGTGAAAGGGCTGGACGATGCTCGGGTGCGGCTGATCAGCCAGCCCAACTCCGGTGTCAGCATCGCGCGCAATCGGGGGATCGCGGAATCGCGGGGAGAGTTCATCGCCTTTCTGGATGCCGATGACCTCTGGTCTCCCACGCATTTGCAGCGGGCTCAGGAGTACTTTGATCGCTTTCCCGAGGGGCAGTGGTATGCGGGGAGGACAATCAGGAAGGTTGACCCGCCTCAGAAATGGGACGAGGCTCAGGGATTTGATGAATATTGTTATTTTACGGACGTTGGGGATTATCTGCCGAATTGCTCTTCTGTTGTCATCCGCAGGAGCTTCATCAGCGATATTCCCGAGCTCTTTCCTGCCCATGTTCCTTATGGGGAAGACATTGTGGCCTGGGCCCGACTGGCTTGCAAAAACCCGATTTTTGGCAGCGGCAAGGCTGTATCCGTGTTTTACCGCTGCCGGCCGAGCAGTGCCATGGAAACGAGAAGCCACAATCAGGAGCTTGAACGGGAGAACCGATACCTCGCCCTGCACGATGAGCTCGTCTTGCCGTCGACCTACTCGAAGGAAGCTCGGCTCTTCGTGCAGATGCGCATCCTCCAGGGCCTGCGGGGCATTATGGAACGCAGGGCCCTCAAATCGGAATTCACGGAGATGATCGACCGCTATCAGGGAAGGTTGGGGCCTGTTTTTACCCTCTGGATTCGCCTCTTCACCTTTCTGTTGAGGGTCTTGGTATGGGCCTTCAAGCAGCCGATGCAGCACTATTTGGTCAGGCATCGGGCCCACTGAGTCCTTGGAAGAGCTGAGGGAAGCCGTGCTTTATACTTGACAGTGGAGAAGGGCTCAGCTAGCATCTTGCCGCGGCTGCGTCGCTTGCTTCCGCAGGCCGAGCCCTTTTCAGGCTTCGTCCTTCACTCCACCCGTCCTCGTCTCAGCCCGTCCACCTGCTCTGATTCGTCCTCTTTCAAAGCCCCGAAGCCGCCCTTTCCCCTCGATTCCTCCCCATGACGCGCGCCCTCAGAACCTGCATCCGAGCGACCCTGCTGGCGCTGGGTGCCGGAGTCACCCTCGTCTCCTGTTACCCACCCCCTGAAACCTACCCCTACACCCAGCTCGTCACGGAGAGGCGCCAGAGCCTCTCGGATGAGCTCCTCAAGCTGCTGCCCCCCGAGCAGCGCAGCCTTCCCGCCGCTCAGGAGGAAGCCCGCTGGCTGGCCGACACCGCCTACAAGGCCGCTGCCGGCGTTGCGCGCGTGAACGACTCCAACTTCCCCGGCTGGTCCGGCAACATCCTCGTCAACTGGGGTGTTCAGGATCGCGGCCTCTGCTGGCACTACCAGCACGACCTCTACCGCGAGCTGCGCCGCCGTCCCCTGCATTACTTCAGCCTCGGCTGCTGCGTGCGCGATCGCTCCGAAGCTTCCGAGCACAACTGCGTCTACATCACTACCAAGGACAAGGCCTGGCCCATGGCCTGGGTGCTCGACGCCTGGATGTGGAACGGCCGCCTCAAGGTCGACAAGGGCTGGACCCTCGATCAGGACCGCTGGAAGGACCGAGCCGACACCTGCCGCATGCTTGAGCAGTTTTTCCCCGAAGGGCACCTGTTGCCCTGCGAGTTCTGGGCCGTCATCCGCATCAACAGAAAGCGCTACGTCAGCGTCTACACACAGGAAGCCATGCAGAGCTCTCAGTATGAGAGCATGTCCGAGAACATCGCGGAGGGCGAAAAGGAGCACCCCGGCAAGCTCACCAACTACTGAGGCCGCTCTCGGCGACTGATCTCTCGGCGCTTGATGCCCGAGGATTCCTCCCGCGGAGACTCCCCGAGGAGACTCCTCGCCGCATGCCCGTCCGGAGGGTTGCCGCAAGCTCGTTCTGAGGGTTGCCTCATACACTCATCCCGATGGCGGCCACACGCCTGTTCGGAGGCGCGGCGCGTCACCGGAAAGCCGCGCGGCGGCACCCACGAACGGCGCCCAAAGCCGGCTTTGCAGACCCATCTGCCGCGTCGCTTTGCGGCGAAACCTAACGGAAAACGCCCGCCGAAAAACCGTGCAAGCCACGCTTTTGACTTGCCAAGCGCGGGAGCGTTCCTTAGAATGCTGACGTGCACCAGATTGTTTTCAATGATATCAGCGCCGCGGAAGTTTCCGCCATTCCCACCCCGGAACAACTCGAGCTCATCTCAGCCTTTCAGGTTGATGAAAACTGCCTGAACCACATCGCCGACGATCCCCGCTTCGGCGTCGTTGAACGCGACGGCCGCCGCATCTACCGATTCCGCTCCGGCGACTACCGCCTCTACTTCACCGTCGAAGAGGGCAACAAGGTCATCGTTCAGCGCGTGCTGCACGCCAACTCGCTCAAGGACTTCCTCTTCCGCTCGAGCATCGGCGGCTCGGAGGATCAGAAGCTCAGCGGCTCGCGCTCCTTCTGGCGCCTGATTGAGGAAGGCGAGAAGGCCCCCCGCCGCTGAGTCGGGAGACGCGACACAACCGGAGCGCGCTATGTCAGGCCTGCTGAGCGGACTCCTGAGCACCCCCGCCCGCGTTGCTGCCGTCGCGGGCGTCACCTTCGTGCAGCTCGTGCGCATGAAGCTCTTTCTCGCCGTCGGCGCTCTGGCCCTGCTGCTGCTCGGCCTGCAATTCCTGCCCTATCAGGAGAGCATCTCCGTCGAGTACAGCGGCGTTGAGCAGCTGCACCTGCTCAAGGACATCGGCATCGGCTGCATGCAGCTCTTCGGCCTCATCTTCTGCGTCGCCGCCACCTCCCTGCTCATCCCCCGCGACAGCGAGGACCGCATCCTCTACACCATCCTCTGCAAGCCCGTCCCGCGCTTCGACTACCTGCTCGGCAAACTGCTCGGCGTGCTGCTGCTGCTGCTGATCAGCTTCGCCCTGATGGACGGTCTGCTCAGCCTGCTGATCCACCTGCGCGAAGGCGATATCACCGCCCGCGTCACCGACGTCCTCCGCAGCCGGGGGGCCGACGCCGACATCATCGATCAGGCCGTCGCCCACATCCACGTCGCCGCCGGCTACGGGCAGATGCAGCAGGGCATCATCGCCATGGGCCTCGGGCTGGCCGTGCTCACCAGCCTTACCTTGCTGCTCTCATGCTGCACGAGCGGCACCATCATCAGCATGATCTTCGCCCTCTCCGCCTACTTCATCGGCATGTTTCAGCAGCAGCTCTTCACCCTGCTGCACAGCGGTGAAGGCGTCGGCCCCGGCCTGCGGCTCCTCACCGGCTGCGTCTCCGTGCTGCTGCCCGACTTCAGCCTCTTCTCGCTCACCGACGCCACCTCCGCCGGCGCCGACCCCGGCCTCGGCATGATGCTGCGCCTCGCCCTCCTCGCCCTCGGCTACATGCTGCTGCACCTGCTCACCGCCACCTGGATCTTCAGCCGCAAGGAATTCTGAGATCCAGCCGACGGGTGGGCCTTGCATGCGCGCAGCTGCCCGCCGACTCGCCCGTGGATGCACGCCCGCACGTCCCCACCCGGGAGAAGCCTGAGCTGCACCGCGGCCCCGCGCCGGCCCCTGCGCCCACCTCTTCCGCTCTCTCTTTTCACTCTCTCCTTTCACCTGCCGCCTTCACCGTCGGCGCAACCCGCCCTCCGACTCACTCCCCCATGAACTGGGAATCCATCCTGGCCCAAGCGCTCACCCTCGTCGTCGTCTTTGATCCCATCGGCAACGCCCCCGTCGTGCTCGGCCTGCTTCAAAAGGTGGCCCCCGAGCGGCGGCGCCACATCCTGATGCGCGAGATGCTCTTCGTGCTCGCCCTGCTGCTCGTCATCTACTTTGCCGGCAGCACAGTGCTGGGCATGCTCGGCATCAGCCGCAGCTCCCTCACCCTCACCGGCGGCATCATGCTCTTCCTCATTGCCATCGGCCTCATCTTCCCCTCCGTCAACGTCATGCGCCAAAGCGGCGACGACGAGGTGGATGCCGAGCCCTTTATCGTGCCGCTCGTCGTGCCCCTCATCGTCGGCCCCGCGGCCATCTCCATCATCATGCTGAACTCCTCGCTGTGCACCGGGTTCACCGACCGCCTCGCCGGCATCCTCTCCCTGCTGCTCGCCTGGCTCATCCAGAGCGCCGTGCTCCTTTGCTCCGGCAGCCTGCTCAGCCGCCTCGGCCACAAGGGCATCGTCTCCGTCACCCGCCTCATGGGCATGATCCTCGTGCTCATCGCCGTGCAAATGATCCTCAACGGCATCACCGACTACATCGAGAACCTGCACATTCCCGGCGTCGAGCCCCTCGCCCCCGCTGCCCTTCCCACGGGCGCGGAAGCCGCCGGCTCGGCTCCCGACAGCGCCGCTGCTTCCTCCGCCTCCGCATCTCCTGTCGGCGACGCGAACTCCCTCTCCTCCCCCTCATGATCCCCTCCTCCCCATCCCCTGAGACGGGCGCCCGATCGCAGCGGCAGGGCTCGATCATCCCGCCGAAGCTCCCCGGCGCCGAAGTCGCCGCAGACCCTGCGCGCCACGCGGCCGGACAGGCCGCCGTCCTGCCCGAGATGGCCATGACCAACACGAGCCGCAGGGAGAGTGCGGGCGACGCCTCGCGCCGCATCCACGAGGGCGAGGAAATCCCGCAGAGCTCGCCGAACGCCGGAAGTTCGGCGAGCCCGGAGAGCTTGGAGAGCCGGGTCGCCTCGGGCGACCCCCACGCCTGCATGCAGCTTGCCCTCCGCCTCATGCGCGGGCGCGGCGTGGAGCGCAACTTTGAGCGCGCCGTCGAGCTCTTCGACATCGCCGCGCGCGCCGGCGACATCGACGCCCTCTACAGACTCGGGAAGTGTTACCTCCGCGGCATCGGCTGCGCGAAAGACCCGGCCGGAGCCGCCGGATGCTTTGAGCGTGCCGCCGGCTGCGGGCACGCCGCCGCCGCCTTCAAGCTCGGCAACATCTTTGAGGAGGGAATCGGCGCGCCCCGCAGCAGCGAACTGGCCGCCTACTGGTACCGCCGCGCCGCCTACCTCGGCGAGCCGCGCGCCTACGACGCCCTGCTGCATCTCGCCCGCCGCCCGCGCCCCCGCCGGCCCGGGCGCTGAGCACCCACTCTCTCCTTGTTTTTAATCTTGACAAGGCTCCGGGTGCTGGGTAGGATTCCTGCCGCCATGAACCGCAAGACCCTCATCAGCTTCGGCCTCATCGCCGCCGCCACCCTCCCTCTGACCTCCTGCCTGACTGCGACCACCTTGGCCGCCTCCGCCGGCAGCGCGGCGCTCGAGAACATCGACCCCACCGCGCTCTTCAGCAGCGATGCCCCGCGCAACATGGAGCGCGGCCGCGTCATGCAGCTCAGCGGCACGGAGCAGGGCAACGACAGCCAGGTCAGCAATGATGAGCTGACCGTCAACTTCATCGGCAACATCACCCAGGAGCAGCAGGGCGCCTCCACCATGCGCTACACCTACAAGCGCCTCGACAAGCAGCGCGCCACGCTCGAGGTGAAGCGCCTGAACAATGGTTGCCTCGACTCCTCCGCCCTCTACAACCTCTACTTCACCGAAGGCGGCAAGGGCAACTACACCATGCAGCGCAAGGACGCCTACGGCAACACCGTGAGCGCCGGCAGCGGCACCTTCATCCTGAACTGAGCCGAGCTCAGCAGCGCCTCGACGCCTTGGCGTCACCATCCCGCCGCCTCCCGCGCCGCCGCTCCTCTCGCCTTCCCTCGCCTCGTCCTCCCTCCTCCCGTTCCCGAACCCTCGGCGTGACCCTTCAAGAGCTCATCACCCACTACCTGCGCAGCCGGCAATTGCAGGGCCGCATGCGCCTCGCCGTGGATGAGGAGGCTCGCGCCGTATTGCGCGGCTGGATGCTCGCCGCGCGCAGCGGACGCCGCGCCGAGGCTGCCCCCAGCCGCAGCAACATCCCCGCCGGTGCCGCCTCGGGAGCCGGAATCACTGTCTCTGGCGGAGCAGCCTTCGGAGATTCACCCGCTGAAACGGCGGCTGCCTCGGGATCCACCCCCTCACCCCTCACGGGCCACACATTGGCCGGCGGGGCCGGAGCGCCGAACGCGCCCGGCGCCCCGCTCGCCTCGGGTGATGCAGCCGGAGCGAATCCCGCCCCCGCACGGAGCGGTCCCCCCGGCCCCGGCGCAGTCGCCCGAGAAGGCGGCGCTCTCGGAACCCACGCGGCCCCCGGCGCCCCGGCACCGGGCTCGCTCATGGAAGTCGCCATGCAGGAGCCCGTGCGCGAGCCGGAGCTCACCGAAGAGGAGATCCCCTTCTTCCGCCCCGGCGGCAGCACTCCCGAAGAGACTTGGGAGCTCATGCAGCGCCTGCTGCCCGTCTGGAAGCCCCTGCTGGAGCTCAACAGCCTGCGTCGCACCCCCGTCTTCGGCATGGGCAATCGGAACGCCGACATCATGTTTGTCGGCGACGCCCCGGGCTACAACGACGAATTGCGCGGCGAACCCTTCCGCGGCGAAGCCGGCGAGAAGCTCGACGCCATGCTGCGCGCAATGAACCTCAGCCGCGAGAGCATCTACATCACCCACCTCGTCAAATTTCGCCCGGCCATGCCGCGGCAAACCACCAACACCCGGCCCCCCACCGTCAAAGAGATCCTCTTCTCGCGCTCCGTGCTCGACCTCGAAGTGCGGCTCGTGCAGCCGCGCGTCATCGTGGCGCTGGGCGTCATCGCCGCGCGCGGCCTTCTGCAGCGCGGTGAGCTCCCGCTGGCGGCCTATCAGTCCCAACCCGGCGACTACGACGGCATCCCCGTCATCGTCACGCACCACCCCAGCTACCTGCTGCGCACCAGCAACCTCGCCGAGCGCCGCCGCCTCTGGGAGGAAATGCTGCGCGTGCTCCAAATCGCCGGCCTGCCCATCACCGAAAAACAGCAGCGCTACTTCCTGCCCAAGCAGCAGAGCTGAGGCGCCACCCTGCTGCACCCCCTGCTGCACGCAGAGTTCGCGCCCGACCCCTCGCTCCTCCGGCGCCTCGCGACCGAGCGCTTCCCTCAAGATTCACCGAGCCACGCCCGCTGGGCTTCGCATGGCTCTGTACACGGCTCTTCACACAGCAACGGCATATCTCTGACGCAGCGCCGTCGTTGGGCAAAAGCCGCCTCCCTTGAAATTCCGCCCACGCCTTCAGCAAGCGGGGTGCGTCTGCCCGAAAACCCGAGACAGGCGCTCAGCAGGAGCCCTCGCCGGATGCTGCGGCCCCTGCCGCAGGCGCGTGAAGGGATACCTTATCGGGAGACGGAGCAGCGGCGGCCCCACTTTCGGCCCCGGGAGCCGCTGCTGGAGCCGCTTCGGAAGGCTCTTGTTCGGCGGCGCGGGGGCGGTACTGCGTCTGCCGCACGCGCGTGCGCTTGCGGCGGAAATAGTCCGCGTGCTCCGCGACCCAGGCATCGTAGAGATCGGGCCGATTCGCCTTCGTGCGCTCCAGCGCATGCTCGAGACGCCACTCCGCAATCGCCTTGTGGTTGCCCGAGAGAAACACCGCCGGAACCTCCATCCCGCGAAACACATTCGGCTTCGTGTAGGCCGGAGCCTCCAGCAGACCGTCGGAGAACGACTCCTCCACGCTGCTGCGCGCATCGCCGAGGGCCCCCGGCAGCAGGCGCGCCACCGCATCGATCACCACCACCGCCGCAATCGCCCCGTTCGTCAGGATGTAGTCGCCGATGGACAGCTCCAGATCCACGAGCGTGTCAATCACGCGCTGGTCCACGCCCTCGTAGTGGCCGCAGAGGATGATGTAGTGCGCGTTGCCGCCCTCCATGCAGGGAGCAGCCAGCTCGCGCGCCACCGACTGGCGGAACACGCGGCCCTGCGGCGTCATGAGAATCACCTTCGTCTCCGGGCGGCGCAGCTGCTCAATCGCCTCAAAAATCGGCTCGCACTTCATGAGCATCCCCTGGCCGCCGCCGCAGAGGTAATCATCCGTGCGGCGATAGCGGTCGTGGGCCCAGTCGCGCAGTTGGTGCGCGCGCACCGCGATCAGACCCTGCTCCGCAGCGCGCCCCATGATACTCTGCGACAGGGGGCCGGTGATCATCTCCGGGAAAAGCGTCAGGACATCAACCTCAAACATGGCGAAACGTGAAGATCCGAAATCAGAGAGTCGGGAATCAGGCGGGAAAAGGGCGAACGACGTCAAGCGCAGGCGGGAAAGCGGCGGGGCGGCACCCGGAAGCGGAATCTACGCCCCCGCAGGGAAGCTGCCCGCCGTCCCGCTGCAGAGCCGCCGCCGGCAGCACCCGCCGCGCCGCGCTCACCGAAGGAGCCGGGCGGAGAGGTGCCGCCGGGGGCAGGGCGTCATGCATTGGCGTTGTGGCGCAGCATCGCCTCGATGTAGGCGTCGATGTTGCCGTCCATCACATCCTGAATGTTGCCGGACTCCACGCCCGTGCGCAGGTCCTTCACCATCTGATAAGGCTGGAAGACGTAGGAGCGAATCTGATTGCCCCAGGCGATGTCGCCCTTCTCGGAGTACTGGCGATCCGCCTCGGCGCGCTTGCGATCCTCCTCGAGCTGAATGAGGCGGGCCTTGAGCATGCGCATGGCCTCCTCGCGGTTGCGCAGCTGCGAGCGCTGCGTCTGGCAGGCCACGATGATGCCCGTCGGCAAGTGCGTCAGGCGCACCGCCGTCTCCACCTTGTTGACGTTCTGGCCTCCCTTGCCGCCCGAGCGGTAGGTGTCCATCTTCACATCGGACTCCTTCACCTCAATCTCGACGTCATCCGAGATATCCGGCGTCGCATCCAGCGAACAGAAGGACGTGTGGCGCTTGCCCGCCGCGTCGAAGGGGCTCATGCGCACCAGACGGTGAATGCCGCGCTCATTCTTCAGATAACCGTAGGCGTATTCGCCCTCAATCTTGATGGTCACCGAGCGAATGCCGGCCTCGTCGCCGTCCGTGCTCTCCATGATCTCCGTCGTGAAGCCGTGGCGTTCGCAGTAGCGCAGGTACATGCGCATGAGCATGCTCGCCCAGTCGCAGGCCTCCGTGCCGCCGGCGCCCGCGTGAATCGTGATGTAGCAGCCGGCGCTGTCGTGCGGGCCGTTGAGCAGCGTGATGAGCTCAAACTCCTCCAGCCGCTTCACCCAGGCCTTGAACTCCGCATCCGCCTCGGCTGCCATCTCAGCATCCTCGCGGGCCATCTCGATGGCGACTTCCACGTCCTCGAGACTCTTCTCCAGAGCGCGGTAGTGCTCCAGCCGGTGCTTGAGCGGGTTCACCTCATTCATGAGCGCGCGCGCCGCAGCCGGGTCATCCCAGAAATCCGGCGCGCTCATGCGAGCATCCAGCTCACTGACTTTTTTTTCAATGCCTCCGAGGTCAAAGATAGCTCCCGAGCTCGGAAAGACGGCTGCGCATGGCGGCCGTGTCGAGCGCCGAGAGATCGATATTGGTCGTCTGGTTCTCCATACGGGGAGGGAGTATACCGATTTCTGTTCTCCCTGTCAACGTTATTACGGAGCATCGCCACCGCCCGGCCGGGCGCATGAGCCCTCGCGCACGCGCGCCTCTCTCTGAAAGGAGCATCCGGGGGAAGCTCGGGGCGCCGAGGCAGGAGGAGAGGCCGCAGCATACGGCGCTTCCGGGAGGGAGGCAGGATATCGGGGCAAGGCGATCGGAGGCGAGTGCTCGCCGATTTTGTCGGCTCTGACGCTGATTTGACTTTCCGCCCGGGGCATGAGACGGTATAATATCCCCGTGCCGATTTGTCCGAAATGTTTTGCCTCCATCCACGTCGGAGCGCTGGATCAGTGCCCCGCGTGCGGCTACAGCCTGAGGCGGGCTGATCGGATCTTCGGGCGTGGGCAAGTCGAGTTCCCGCGCGTGCTCGACGCCGCCGGCGCGCTCACCCGCGACCAGCGCCGCGAAATGCTCGCCTTTCTGGAGCGGCTGGAGCGCAACATCAGCCCCGTTGCCCTCGGCATCTACATCACGGACAAGGGCAAGCCTCAGGACTTTTGCACCCTCGCCCACTGGATTCTCAACCACGCCCACATTCACCAGCCCTCCTTCGGCAAGCGCGAGAAGATCCGCGCCGTTGAGAGCTCGGAGATCCGAGTGCGCCGCCCCGGCGAGCCGGAGGAGGAGGTCGAGCCGGCGCCCTCGCGCTTCCGGCAGTTTCTGCATGAGGTCGGCGGCCTCTTTCTCGATTATTTCCGCCCGCTGCCGCCCTCGGTTCGCCACGAGTGGATGCTGCTTCTGGTTCTCGACGTGCAGCTCGAAGTCGCCTGCTTCAGCTGGGGCTACATGCTCGATCCCTACATCAACCCCGACCGCATCAACACCTGCATCATCAAGGGGCAGCTGAGCTTCCGCGAGCGCGAGCTCGTCTCGGGGCTCAAAACCGTCATGCGCGCCGCCGTGCGCCAGATCGCCTCGCACAGCCGGGCCGTGACGAAGAAGCTTCGCAATAAATATGACACCTGGCCCGTGCTGATCGGCGGCGCGCTTGCCCTCAGCCTCGCGGCGGCAACGGCCCCGGCGCAGGCGCAGGAGGCCCTGCCGGCCCCGGCTGCGCCGCAGGTGCTCGATGAGGACGTGGCCGTCGATCCCGATGCGGAGGATGTGGCGGTGGATCCTGATGCGGAGGACGTAGCCGTCGACCCGGAGGCGGAGGATGTGGCGGTGGATCCCGACGCGGAGGACGTGGCTGTCGACCCAGATGAGGCGGGGCATGCCGATGGGGATGCCGCCGATGGTGCCGCAGCCGATTCTCCCGGAGCGTCGGAGGGCGGGGCTGAAGGGACGCCCGGCGAAAAACCGGGCACCGAGACGCCGGCTCCCGCTCCTGCGGCGCCGAGTGCGGATTTGCCCGCTCCCTGGAAGGATGAGGATTATCGCCGCCTGATGACGGGTGAGCTGGCTGAGGGCTATGCGGCCCTCATTCCGGCCCGGCGCGCGGAGGCGCTCAAGCTTCCGCAGGCGACGGATCGCCCGGAGAGCGACAGCGAAGTGCCGCTGCGCTACACCACGGCCTACACGACGCCGCCCGCCGACGGGCTGATTGATCCCCAGCACCTGCTGAGCACGGCTGAGCGCGAGGACCTCCTCCACGTGCTCTCGCGCGTGAATGCCGATTCTCTCTGCCGCATCAACGTCGCCGTCTTCAAGAGCAGCCAGAAGCTCAGCCCCGAGCTCGGCATCGCCAACCTGACGCTCGTCACCTCGGAGCCCTGCCGCTACACGCTGCTCATCAGCTACCCGCTGGGGGCACCCGCGGAGCTTGAGCTGGGGCTGCATGAGCTACGCCTCAGCGATGAGCAGCGGCACGCCTGGCTGCTCGCCATGCGAGCTGAGGCTGCCCGCTGCGGCAGCGGGGTCGAGGGCATCATGGCAGCGGTGCGCTCTCTGGCGCAGTCCGCCGCCCCCGTGGTGGCCGGTCTCAAGCCTCTGGAGGCCGAGGTCTCGGGCAAGATGCCGCTCATTGATCTGCCGATGCGGCAGCGGGCCGATGAGGAGAAACAGGGCACGATGGACAAGATGCGGGCTGCTCTCAGCAATCCCGACAATCTGCCGATGTTTGTGGCCGTTGGCGTGTTCGCGCTGGCGATTGTTTTGTATGGTCTCTTCAGGCTGATCCGGAACAGTCATGGCGTGCTCATTGACTCGGAGCCCGATCGCCGCTTGGCTTCGCCCTACGGAGCGGGCGTCAGCCGCCTCGTGCGCTACCTCCACGGGCGCGAGGATCACGACGAGGCACCTCCGTTCTGAGCCGGTGCCGCTGTTCCGCACAGCAGCAGGCGGGGACGTTGAGGCGATGGGGTTTCGCAGGCGGCTCTTTTGCAGGCGGTTCTCCGGGAGGGCGCCGCGGTGTTGGGGGAGGAGTAGGGGGAGGTCTCGGATGCAGCCGGAATGAAGCCGGAAGGACGTCTCTGAACGCTGTGCTGTCGGCGGAGGTATGCTCTGCTGCTCTGCGTGGTGCATGACAAAACCCCCGCAGAACGCGTGCTCTGCGGGGGTGAGGGAGGAGCTGTTCACAGCGTGAATGACTCCGTCAGCGCTCTCCGAACGCGCCGTTAGTGGCGGTGAGGCGGAGGTACCGGGCGCCGATGTGGCGGAGGTACCGGGCGCCGATGTGGCGGAGGCACCGGGCGACCGTGGTGGCGGGGCTCTTCAATCCGGTAGCCGCGGGCGGCGGCGTTGCGCTGGCATTTGCCGCACTCCGGCACGTAGTACTGATGCACCGGGCAGGAGCGGTTGTTGCGCTGGCACTTGCCGCATTCCGGCACGTAGTGCTTGTGCACCGGGCAGGAGTTTTGCAGGCGGATGATGGGTGCCGCTTCAGCCGGAGCGGCGGCGAATCCCAGAGCCAGAGCGGCTCCGGCCAGAATCATGCTGAGGTAATGTTTCATTGTTGTTTTCGGGGTTGGTTGTTTCGTAGACCCTTCGCCTCTGAGAACGCAGAGCCTAGTTCCAGTCTACAAAAAAGTTTTAAAAAGGCAACTTTTTTTCGTATATAAATTAGTGCGCCTTGCGGCGGAGCCGTCAGCTGCTCCTTGCGGGCGATGGAGGGCAAACAAAGAGGGGAAGCGCTCATCAGCGCTTCCCCTCTGAGGAGATCCGGCCGGAGCCGGTGGGAGGATGCATCAGGCTTCTCAGGCGGCAGGCGCCGGAGCGGGTGCCGGAGCGGGAGCGGGGGCCGGAGCGGGTGCCTGAGGAGCCGGGCAAGCGCCACTCGGGCAGGGAGCACCGCCCTTCGCACGGCGCTCGGCGCGGCGCTGCTCACGGGCGGCGCGCATGGCCTCGCGCTCCTGATCGTCGAGCTGGCCGTCCTTGTTGGCGTCAAACTTCTCGAGCATGCGGGGGCCGGGGCCCGGGCGCTTGCCGTCGGGGCGGAAGCCGGGACGGGGGCCGCCGCGGAAGCCATCCGGGCGGGCACCGCCGTTCTCACGGCGCTCGGCGCGGCGCTCGGCGCGGCCGGCGCGCATGGCCTCGCGCTCCTGATCATCGAGCTGGCCGTCCTTGTTGGTGTCGAACTTCTCGAGCATGCGGGGGCTCGGGCCGCGGCGCTTGTCTTCCGGGCGACAGCCGGGGCGGGGACCGCCGCCATTCGCGCGGCGCTCGGCGCGGCGCTGCTCGCGGGCGGCGCGCATGGCCTCGCGCTCCTGATCATCGAGCTGGCCGTCCTTGTTGGTGTCAAACTTCTCGAGCATGCGGGGATTGGGCCCGCGGCGCTTGCCGTCGGGGCGGAAGCCGGGCGCATTCGCATCAGCCGAGGCGGCGGGGGCTGCCTGCGGGTTGGCGGGGGGAGCGGGAGGCATCGGGGCTGCGGGAGCGGCGTCTTGAGCGCAGAGCGGCATAGCCGCTGCCAGGAGAATCAGTAGGGTGCTTTTCATGGTTTGAATGGGGGTTGAATGGGAGTTTGGTGAGGTTGTTACCTGTCCTCAGCTCAGAGAACACAAGTCCCCGCTGCGCATCTACAGCACAGCGGGGATTTACGGAAAAAATAGAGAGCCGGCAAAGCTCGCGGCTGCGGAAAGAGGAGCAGTCGCGCGCAGCTCGGCGCCGGGAAGGGCAGAACTCAGCGCAGATAATCGAGCAGTTGGCGGAGGGCGCGGCTGCGGTGCGAGATGCGGTTTTTCGCCTCGGCAGGCATGTCCGCAAAGGTCTCGTCATGCCCCTCAGGCACAAAGAGCGGGTCGTAGCCGAAGCCGCCCTTGCCCGACGGGGTGAGGGTGATGTGCCCCTCGACGCGTCCGTCGAAAGCCGCCAGCTCGCGCCCGCCCTCGGCGAGGCTCATGGCACAGACGAAGCGCGCGCGGAAGGGCTCTTCACCCGGGCGCTCCGAGAGCTCGGCGAGCAGCTTGCGGTTGTTGGCGGCATCATCGCCGTGCACGCCGGCGAAGCGAGCCGAGTGCACGCCGGGCGCCCCGCCGAGGGCATCGACGCAGAGCCCCGAGTCATCGGCCAGCACGAGGCCGGGCAGCAGAGCCGAAATGCCGCAGGACTTCAGCCGCGCATTCTCGGCGAAGCTCGTGCCGTTTTCTTCAATCTCCGGCGCCTGCGGAAAATCGGCCAGCGTGAGCACCTCGTAGCGGGCGGGCAGCAGCGCGGCGATTTCCTGCGCCTTGTGCGCGTTGCGCGTGGCGACAATGAGGCGGATGCGGTCAGAGGAGGATGAAGTTTGTGTCATGGTGACGATCGGATCTCAGGGGACGTGAATATCAGAGAGAGGTAACCTTCATGCGAAAGGCTCCGGCTGCGGTGAAAACCGGCAGGGCTGCCCGATCAGGCCGCGGTGGCGGAGCCGTCGGACTCCTCGTTTTTGCGGAGCTTCGGCAGCGTGTGGTCCTTGTTCGGCATGTAGTGGCGCAGGAAGAGCCAGAGCACGACGACGCTCAGCGCGACGGAGGCGAGGTCGGACGCCGACTGCGAGAACCAGACGCCCTCTTCGCCGAAGAAGCGCGGCAGGACAAAGAGACAGGGCAGCAGGAAGACCAGCTGTCGGCTGAGGCTCAGGAAAATACTCATCACCGGTCGTCCGATGGCCTGGAAGAAGTTACTGATGATAACCTGAACACCGACGAGGGGGAAGAAGTAGGAGAAAAGGATGATACCCTTGGCTCCCAAGTCAATGAGCTTTGTAGCGTTCTCATCGCTTTCCTTGGCGAAAAGCTCGAGAATCTCGCGGGGGAAGAGATGCACGAGAACGAAGCCGACGGAGGAGATGATGAAGCCCGAGATGAGAGCCAGGCGCAGCACGCGGCGCACGCGGGTGAACTGGCCCATGCCGAGGTTGTAGCCCGCAATGGGCTGCATGCCCTGAGCCACCCCCAGCACGATCATGACGAAGAAGAAGAGCGTGCGGTTAACGGAACCGAAGGCGCCAACCCCCATTTCACCGTCATAAGCGAGGAAGAGCTGGTTGTAGACCACGGTAATGATGCAGCCGCAAACGTTGAGCAGGCAGGGCGGCAGACCCACGGTGAAGATGCGCTTGACGATCTTGCCGTTGAGCTTGTAAATGCCGCGGCGGAAGTACAGCAGCTGGCGCTTGTTGAAGTAGTGGATGAGCACCCAGACGAGGCCGACGGCCTGCCCGGTGATGGTGGCCCACGCCGCACCCGAGACTCCCATGCCGAAGACCTGCATGTAAATAGGCGCGGCGATGAGGTTGACAACCATCGTAATGAGAAGGCTGAGCATGGCCTTGCGCGGGTAACCGCTGGCGCGCATCAGGTGATTGAGGTTGAGAAAGCAGGTGCTGAGGGGGAAGCCCAGCATGATGACGAACATGAAGTTGTAAGCTTCTTCAAGCGCCTCACCCCGTGCTCCGAAGACTTCCAGAATCTCATGCAGCCAAGGCAGAGGAGCCCATCCGACGACAATCCCCACAATGATACCGAGAATCACGCAGTGCCCCAACACGCGGAAAGCGCGTTCATAGTCATGCTGTCCCAGGGTGATGGAAGCCGTGGCAGCCGTACCGAGACCCACAAGCGTGCCGAAGGCGATGGTGAGATTCATCACGGGGAAAGTCAGTGCGAGAGCCGCTACGGCGAAGGGACTGCACCATTGCCCGACAAAGATGGAATCGATGATGTTGTAGGCTGAAACAGCGGCCAGCCCGATGACAGCCGGCAGCGAATACTGCCAGAGCAGGCGGCCGACGGATTCCTTCTCCAGCTTTTGAAGCATCAGATCCTTTGCCATAGGCCGGCAACATACTCTGCCCGTTTGAAATTGTCAAGCGTTGATTAAAACGACCATCAACTTCTGCAAGCATACCGCCGAAGGGCGCGGCGAGGCGCCTTTCGCCGCCTTCGGCAGGCCCGGAGCACGGGTTTCGCGTTGCAAGAGCACGCCCAACGAGCCCGCGGCACGAGCGCTCGCCGCGCCGCATTCGCAGTCGAGCAGGCGCAGGCTTGGCACCGGCGTCGTCGTCGACCGAAAGTGCTCCGATGCGAGGGGAAAGTGATCCGCCCCGAGGAAAGGGGCTCGCATTTTCGGCTTGATGCAAGCCGCTCGCTGTGGCAGCATAGGCGCATGAAGATCACCCCCGCCGATTGTCGGCTCTACGGCATTGTGGACATGGGCTACGTGCGCCCGGAAGATCTGGAGAAGGCGACGACGGCCCTGCTGGACGGCGGGGTGCGCATCCTTCAGCTGCGCGCCAAGGGCGTGGAGCTCGACGCGGTGCGCGGGCTCGCGCAGCGCATGCAGCCGCTCTGCCGCCGGGCGGGCGCCATCTTCGTGCTCAACGACTACCCCGAGCTGGCCGCCGAGCTGGGGGCCGATGCCGTGCACGTGGGGCAGGATGCCGGGCCCCTGGCCGAGGTGCGCCGCCTCGTCGGCCCGCAGATGATCATCGGGCGCTCCACCCACAGCCCCGAGCAGGCGCTCGCCGCGCACGCCGAGGGCGCGGACTACATCGGCTTCGGCCCGCTCTTCCCGACGGGAACGAAGCCCGGCCGCGCCGCCATCGGCCTTCAGGACATCGCAGCGGTGCAGAGCAAGCTCGGCGACTTCCCGATGTTCTGCATCGGCGGCATCAATGCCGAAACCCTCCCGTCCGTGCTGGCCGCCGGGGCCCGCCGCGTGGTGATCGTCTCTTGGCTGCTGCAGCAGGACGATCCCGCTGCCGCCGCCCGCCGCGTGCGCGCCCTGCTCGGCGACGCCGACCCGGCGCTCTGAGTTTTTTCCGAGTCCGGCGAGAGCCGGCCTCTTTCTCCGCCCCGCCCCTCGATCATCGCCGACGAGACGGACGGCGGTTCGCCGAGTCCCGAGGCTCCCGAGAGGACCAAGAGGACCAAGAGGACCGAGCTACCGAAGATTCCCGGTGAGGTCGCCGAGAAAGCCTCCGCGAGAGGGGATTGAGGAGAGTCTGTTAGGGGAGCTTGAGGGAGACCGCAAGTGGGCCTACAAGCGAGGGTTTCGTGAAACGCCGGGACGGAACTCCGTGAACTTTGTGGCCGTGGCCCCCCGCTCCTCGGAGGCGTCATCCGAGCGCGCGCACACAGAAAAAAACGACAGCCGGCTCGTCTTTGCTCTTGCCTGCGCGGCGGCGCTGTGCTAGTCTCGCTGCGCGTATGGAGGATTTGCTGCAACAGATCAACCTGTGGCTATTATCCCTGACAGGGGGCTCTGCATCGTTTTCCGACCTCCCCTCGCTCTCCGAGCTCACCGGCGGCAGCTCACTCGCCGTCGTGCTGGGCGTCATCTGGTATTTTGCCCGCGCCATCCGCCGCATCGTCAGCCTCCTGCTCATGGTCGTCGTCCTCTATTTTGCATTGCGGCTCGGCTGCGGCATCGACCTGCTGGACTACGCCCGCGGCATCTGAAGGAGCTGCAAGTGCCGTGAGTTCGGCGCGGACGGCGAGGGCTTGCAGGGACGGTGCAGGCCGCACGCAGGCTGCGCGTGGGCCCTGCTCAATCCGGCCGGTGCGATGATTCCTCCGGGCTCGTGCGCTTGGGCTCGGCCGGGCGGATAATCGTCTCGCCCTCCTTGGCCATGTTCGCGCGGTCGCGGGCAATCTGCTCGTAATACTCCGGATCCTGCATCCACTCGTAGCGGTTGCGGTATTTCTGCTCAATCCGGCGCGCCCGCTCCAGCTTCTGCTCCATCAGCTCCTTCTCCTCCCGCAGCTCATAGAGATCGAAGAGCGGGGAGAGCACAATCATGCTGCCCAGAAAGGCCGCGATGACCAGCACAATCACGGCGGCCACGCGCACCACCTGCCGCACGCCGCTCGTGCGCTGCGCGGCGAGCATCTCGCGCTCCATGAGGTTGTAACCTCGACGTCTGCGAAACCGAAACATAGCGAAGAGAAAGATGACTGTTGACCGCCTGCCCCTCAGCGCGAGCCTTGTCGACCCCTGCATGACCGCCTCCCTGCCGGGAGCTTGCCATGCCGGGAGCTTGCCCCGTCGGGAGATAGATGTGCCGGGAGCTTGCTGCGGCGTACTCCCCGCGCGGATCGCCCTACCGGCTGAAATGGCCCGGCACCGTCGGTGCGTGCCGAGCAGGCGCCGTTGCGAGAATCGCGCAGAGGCCGCGGATCAGCCGGACGAAGTGACTGTAAAGGGGGGAGGGAGGACTGGAGGGGCATGCGAGGCGCAGAGGCGCGTGTCGTGCGCGTCAGCATGCACAGCAGCTCACGCCGCCTCGGGCGGGCCCAAGCACTCAGGAGGACGCAGCCGTCGTGCGCTCGGCGAAGGGAACGAAACGCCCGCGGCGAGCGAGCAGCAGCGTGTGGAAGCGCGTCTGCTTGCCCTTCGAAGAGGCGGGCACGGCGATGCTGCTCAACTCAAAGCCCGCCTTGCGCAGCGTGCCCTCCAGCCGCCTGTCGGGTTTGGCCAGAGAAATCACGAGCAGACTGCCGCCCTTGAGCGCATTGAAGAGCGCCTGCGCATCACCGAGGCTGAGCTCGCAGCGCGCGTGCGTGTGGCGCATGATGATCGCGTGCAGAGAACCCGTGCGCTTGCGGCAGAGCTCCACGGCGCTCTGCGCCTCGGCGCTCACGCGCTTGTCCTGCCAGAGGTCCGTATGCTCGCCGAAGCGGCGATTCCACTCCACGACCGCTGCAACCGGCTCCGCCACGATGAAGCGAGCCTTCTCCTTGGGCAGGCACTCCATCGCCTTCGCCAAGCTGTAGCCGAGCCCGAGCCCGGCAATCATGATGCAGGGCTGGCCGGCCCGCGTGATGGGCGAGACAGCCGTCTCGGCCAGAGCATCCTCACTGCCGTGCGTAAAGGAAGAGGCGCAGAGCAGCCCGTCGTGCTGGAGCGAGAGCACGCCGTCGCGCTCCCAGAGCTCCCAGAGAGAGCCGTCCTCGGCCTGGTGTTCACCCAGTTTCGTCAGCGGTTTCATGCGGGCAGTATAGCAGCAGCTCAGGCATTTGGCAAGTTTCGCGTTGCAGAGGAGCTGCACCGAGTCCATTGCGACAGGCGGTGCAACCGGCGGTGCCGCCGGCTCCGCCATGGTGTAGCCGGCCTTCGCGGCGTCACGCTCAGCGGTGTGTCTCCTTCTCCGCCGCCGGGCAGCAGGGCTCTTGAGACTTCGCCGCCGTCGCGCTCACCGTCTCACCCTTCTCTGCGCCTGATTCGGCCGACTGCGCCTTCTTCGGGCGCGTCAGATACTTCATCAGCGCATAGAGCACGGCGAGCAGCGCAACGCCCAGCACGATGAGGTGCGACTCCTCCTGCACCGCCGCCATGAGGCGGTCGGGCGAGCTGAGGATGTCGGGATGCTCACGTCCCACCTTGTCACCGAACCACGCCAGCACCGCGCACCACAGAGCCGAGCCCGTGATCGTCGCCAGGCTGAAGGTGAGGAAGTTCACCCGCGCCATGCCGGCCGGCAGCGAGATGAGGTGTCGAATGACCGGCAGGAAGCGCGAGAAAAAGATGCCCGCCGTCGAATACTTGTGCATGAAGAGCTCCGCCGACTCCACCTTGTGCCGCGGCATAAAGAAATATTTGCCGTAGCGGTAGATGAAGGGGCGCCCGATCCACAGCGCACAGCAATACATGATCACCGAGCCGACGTACGAACCGACCGTGCCCGCGATGACCACGCCCCAGAAGCTCATGCCGCCCTCGGGGTGAGCCGCCATGATCGCGGCCGGGGGCACGACGATTTCGCTCGGCACCGGGATGATGGAGCTCTCCATGGCCATCAGCAGAATGACACCCCAGTAGCCCCAGTCCTCGACCCAACTCATCCATAAAATGATAACGTCGTGCAGCATGCGCCTATTATGCACGGGATTCGGCGCTTGTGAAGTTTTTTATCCAAAAAACGTGACAGCTCATCCCGAATCGAAAATCTAACCGAGGATGAAGCCCAAGAGCCGGGCGGCGGCAGCCGCTCGGCTCGTTCAATTCACAGGCTTGTTGAGCTGCGTCTCGTGGCGACGCGCAGGGCGCAGGGAGAGTCATCCCCCTGCGCCCCGGCATCAGATCAGACAGCGCATGAACGCACTGCCGAGACAGGACTCAGCGCGGCATCGGGCGATGGCCGGGCTTGGGAGTACCAGATCCCGGGCGATGACCGGGCTTGCCCATACCGGGACGGGGGCCGGGTTTGCCCATACCGGGACGGGGGCCGGGTTTGCCCATACCGGGACGGAAGCCGGGGCGACCCATATCCGGGCGATGGCCGGGGCGCGGCATCCCGAAACCGGGGCGATGGCCGGGCTTGCCCATACCGGGGCGATGACCGGGCTTGGGAGCGCCCCAGTGAGGACGGGGACCGGGCTTGCCCACACCGGGGCGATGGTGGCGGAGGACATCGGCCTGGGCGACCTCGGAGGACGCGGGGACGCCGAATTCGAAGCTCTGGGCGCTGAGGGGAAGAGCCGCGAGGAGCGGCAGGATCATGAGGAGTTTTTTCATGGTTGTACGGAGTGTTTGTTGTTGAAGAGGCAGGGGGATGATTCCATTGCTTAATAAATCGTATCTGTTGGCAACGTGAATTGTTCCTGACACTTAAGAGAACGGACTTCGTTGTCATAATCTACAGGGGGCTTCAACTTTTTTTCATCCGGCATCGTCGGATGGATGGGGGAAGCGCAGCAGCCGCGCGGAGCGCGACGCATGGTTCGCGAACCAACGAAAAAGAGGAGAGCTCTTGCGAGCTCTCCTCACGTTTCTGCATCTGATGACAAGCCACGTCTGAGAGACGGACTCTTACCGTTGGGGAAAGGCTGCTCCTCAGTGGCGCGGGCGCCGACCCGGGAGCCGCGGATCGCCGTGGCCGGGGCGCTTCGGCCCGAACTGGTGCCCGCGGTTGCCGGGGCGGTTGGGCCCGAACTGGTGCCCGCGGTTGCCGGGGCGGTTGGGCCCGAACTGAGGCCCGCGGTCACCGGGGCGATTGGGGCCGAACTGGGGCCCGCGGTCACCGGGGCGATTGGGGCCGAACTGAGGCCCGCGGTCACCGGGGCGGTTGGGCCCGAACTGGGGCCCGCGGTCACCGGGGCGGGCGGAAGACTGCGGCGTTCCGGACGGGGTCACGACGGGGTTTTGATCCGGAATCTGGGCGCTGAGGGGCAGCGCGGCGAGGAGGGCAAACAACAGCGATTTCATGTTCTGTATCAGTTTCTGCATGAGAGAACGACAGCGGCGGCGGAAATCTACAGGCTCTGTCCGTTTTTTTTTCGCGATCAGGCGGATTCCGGGAGCGAAAGAAAGGGGGGAGGAGCCGTAGCTCCTCCCCCCTTTCCGGGGATACACGACGAAAAATCAGTCACTCAGCGAGGGCAGCTCGCGCCCGGGCAGGGCTGAGCGGGAGCCATCGGACGAGCCGGACGGGCGGGCTTGCCCATCTTGACGGGGCGGTTGTGGCAGGCCGCCACCACGGCGACGAGCTTGCCGAACTCGGCGCGATCAAGCACGCCGTCCTTGTTGCTGTCAACCTTGCTGAAGATGGCGTCGCTCATCTGCGGGGACACCCGGAAGCCGGCCTGGCGCTGACGCGGAGCCCACTGGCCGCAGTCGGGGCGGCGGGGGGCCTTGCCGTCGAAGTCATGGCGGTGGCGCGGGCCGCAGGGGCCGCAGTCGGGACGACGCGGAGCCCACTTGCCGCAGTCGGGGCGGCGGGGGGCCTTGCCGTCGAAGCCGTGGCGGTGGCGCGGGCCGCAGGGGCCGCAGTCGGGACGACGCGGAGCCCACTTGC